>Ga0207645_10001799_pt1 | contig 17314 bp, 16 predicted proteins | sample KBSM53metaG_FD_184331 | JGI IMG/M metagenome (GOLD analysis project Ga0207645, IMG submission 184331) | Miscanthus rhizosphere microbial communities from Kellogg Biological Station, Michigan, USA - KBS M5-3 metaG (SPAdes) (version 2) | ecosystem: Host-associated > Plants > Roots > Rhizosphere >...
AATCACCCTTAAGATCCTGACGGATGGTATGCATGTTTTGAATCACGCCTTCGATTTCATCAGGGATGAGTTCGTTGAGCTGTTCCTTCATTCGCTTGGCGATGGTAGGCGACTTGCCGTTGGTGGAGATGGCAATTTTCAGATTTCCTTTGTTGACAATGGATCCCAGGTAAAAATCGCAGAGATCCGGCTTGTCGGCTACATTCACCAGAAGATTTTTCTGTTTGGACAAAAAGCGGATATAGCTGCTAGTGGATGGATCGTCGACCGCCACCACGACAATATTTTTATCATCAAGATCATCCGCTTCAAAACTTTTTTCTATTAAACGGATGCCGGGATAATTGTCAGCCAGTTCACGCACGCCCTGAGAGATTTCTGTGGCTACAACGGTGACCGAACTATGGGGTGCGTTATTTAAAATAGCGGTAAGCTTTTCCAGTCCCACTTTGCCCGCTCCAACCAGCAGCACTTCCAGGGATTCCAGTTTAAGGAATACGGGAAACAGCCGGTTTTTCTCCGTCCCTTCCACCGCGCCATCCGGCGACGTGCCGGCTGCATGTGTGGCTTCCTCTATACTGGTTTGTTTCAACTCCATGGATGGACAAAAATAGCTAATTCTCTATTAAATTAGTAGACTTTTAAATAAATTATTAAAACAATGTTTTCATTAATGTTTTCAGACCCAGTGCTTCCTTACAGCGAAATCGCCAAAAGACTCTTTCTTCTTCTTTTCTTTTGAAAATTCAGCAAACAGTCTGTCGAGTTCTTCCAGGATAGCGGGTTCCTCCAGGCTTTCGCGGAAGACTTTGTTAAGCCGCATACCCGCATGATCACCGCCCAGCTGCAGATTATATTTTCCCAAAGCCGTTCCAATGAAGCCGATCTCCGCCAGATAGGAGCGGGCACAACCATTCGGACAACCCGTCATACGCAGGATGATCTCTTCTTCCTGCAGTCCGTGTTTCTTAAGCAGCGGATCGATCTTGCTGATAAGGGAAGGCAGGTAGCGTTGCGCTTCGGCAAAAGCCAGCGGGCAGGTACTCAGGGCCACGCAGGCCATGGAATTCTGACGAAGCGGGGAAGCTGACGCTGTATACTCTTCAATACCATATTTTTTTAAGATCCTGTCTATTTCCTCTTTATCCTCCGGTAATATGTCGGACAGGATTACATTCTGGTTTGCCGTAAAGCGGAAGTTAAGTTTCCGGGTTTCAGCAATTTCGTAGAGTGCCGTTTTCATGGGCACCTGTTCGGTATCGGCTACGCGTCCATTCTCAATAAAGGGGGTATAGTACCAGTGTTTATCCTGATTCTGGAACCAGCCATAGTAATCCTTTCTTTCCGAGAACTGAAAGGGCTTTTCCTTTTCAAGCGGGAATCCCGTGCGGCGCACGATCTCTTCCTTAAACCATTCCACGCCCATTTTATCGACAGTATATTTCAGACGGGCCAGCGAGCGGTCCGACCGGTTTCCATAGTCCCGCTGAATAGTAACGATCTCGTATATCGTCTTCAGTATCTTTTCTTCGCCGCTCACGAAACCAATGATCGTTCCCAGACGGGGGTAGGTTGCGGGATTTCCATGAGTGGAAGAAAGTCCGCCTCCGATGGCGACATTGAATCCCTTGAGCTGATTGTTTTCCACGATCGCGATCAGTCCGATATCATTACCAAATACATCCACATCATTATTCGGCGGAATGGCGATGGCGATCTTGAATTTACGCGGCAGGTAACGGTCCTGGTATAATGGATCTTCTTCTTCTTTTTTGTCTGCAATTTTTTCCTGATCAAGCCAGATCTCATAATAAGCCCGCGTCTTGGGGAGCAGGAGTTCGTTGATCTTGAAAGCAAATGCATGGACTTCTCCATGCAGGGGAGACTGCTTTGGATGAGCAGAACAGATCACATTGCGGTTGATATCGCCGCATGTGGCGATGGAATGAAGGCTGGCTTCATTAAATGCCTGGATGGTAGGTTTGACGTGAGATTTATAGAGCCCGTGCAGCTGAATGGTCTGACGCGTTGTGATCTTGATAATACCGGTGCTGTGTTCGCCGGCAATGTCCTGGGTGGCCAGCCACTGATCGGCGCTTAACAATCCCCCCGGCAGCCGCAGGCGGATCATGAAGGAATAAAGCCGTTCCAGTTTTTTTTCTGCCCTTTCGTCCCTGCGGTCACGGTCATCCTGGAGGTACATGCCATGAAACTTCACCAGGGCGCGGTCGTCTTCGCTGATGGCCCCGGTAATATCATCGGATAATCCCTCCCGGATGGTACCCCTGAGGGAATCACTTGCCTGTTTTATTTTTTCTGTGGAAGACAGATTCGGTTCGCTCATGATAATCTTAATAAGGGCTTTACTTCTTACTCTTGCTTTCTGTTTTAATATACATCTTTCAGATAGCGGCCTTTCGACTTCAGGTCATCGAGAAAATTCTCTGCCTGCTCGCCGGCCCCCTGTTCCAGGAGAAGGTCTCTTATAGTTTTTTCCACATCGTCACTCATTTTCTTCGCACCGCAGACATAAAGCGTTGCTCCATTGTCCAGCCACTGAAAAAAGTCGGCCGAATGCTCCCGGATACGGTCCTGGACATATACTTTTTCCTTCTGATCACGGGAAAAAGCCAGGTCGAGCGAATGCAGGATCCCGTTTTCCTTCCATTGCTGCAGTTCAGTCTGGTAAAGAAAATCGGTAATGAAATGCTGGTCGCCGTAGAAGAGCCAGTTTCTTCCCCCTGCACCCACGGTTTCCCTCTCGCTCAGAAAGGCGCGGAATGGGGCGATGCCGGTTCCGGGACCGATCATAATCAGGTCCTGACCATCGTCGGGAAGACGAAACTGATCATTATGATGTATGTAAAAATCAATTTTATCTCCCGGCTTCAGACTGCAGAGATGATCTGAGCAAAGCCCGTATTTCCATTCTTCTTCAATAGAAAATTTGTCCCTTGCCACCGTAAGATGTATTTCGCCATCCACGGTTTCCAGGGAAGAAGAAATAGAATACAGGCGCGGTGTGGTTGGTTCCAGCTGCTGCAGGAAGATTTCAAATTGCGCAGCGTCCTTAACAGGAAACCGGTTCAGGAGTTCCAGCAACCCGCTTTTGAGGGCCGGAACTTCATGACCCGTATGGGCCGCATATTTTGATACCACCCGCTCGGGCAGATACACGATATCAGTTTTTTATGCAGCAGTTCATAGGCGGAGTAGGTATCGTTGCGGTGTACAAAGGTTCTTTCCGGATTTATGCCGGTCAGCGCGATGATGGCTTCCACCAGGGAAGGCGGGTTGTGGGGAACGATGCCCAGTGAATCTCCTGGTTTATAAAACACATCTTCGCAGGCGATCTCGATATGATGGGTTTGTTTTGAGGATCCCCGGTCATTGAGATTGATATTGGTCAGGATTTCTCCCTGGTATATTTTTTTGCCCGTTGATTTTTTTGGTGCCTTTACCTGAGTCTGAAGGTTCTCTTTATTACCTCCAAGTTTCGCCAGCACGTCATTCATCCAGTGTTGCGCTTCAGATTCAAAGTCCACGTCGCAGCGGCGGATCTCCACAAGCCGTTCGCCACCGAGCTGGCCGAGCTGCACATCCACGTCTTCACCAGCTTTGCAGAACATGGGATAAGAAGTGTCGCCCAAGGCGAGTACACCGTATTTCAGTTTTGGCAGTTTGAATCCGTTCTGATGAATATGGTCATAAAATTTTTTTGCAGAAGCAGGAGGTTCGCCCTCACCCTGCGTACTGATGACTGTAAGGAAATATTCTTCTTTTGCAAGATCGGCCAGGCGGTATTGATCGAGGCTTACCAGCTTGGCCTGGATGCCTTCCTGTTTTGCGCGGGATGCAAACTGGTTGGCCACTTTTTTGGAATTGCCTGATTCTGTACCATAGGCAATGGTGATCTTTTTATGTTCGCCATTGAGTTTATTTTCACCATTCGATGCGGATGCGGCCGCGTCGGCTTTGGAAGCACCGTTTACCACGGCCTCCAGGAAACCGAGGGTCCAAAGCTGCTCGGATGAGTTAAGGGATCCGAGGAAATCGCGAATCGAATTCTTTTTTTCAGGGCTGATCATGCTCTTGCCTCCTCTGACTTTTTTTTCGTTACGGGTTTAAAATATAATTCCTCACCGGAAAAATTTTCTTCCAGCCATCTAAGTTCATTGTGTAAGGATACCACCTGACCCACTACAATCAGGGTGGGTGAGAGAAAATGTTGTCCTCCCAGTTCATTGCTAAAACGCTCCATGGTGGAACTATACACTTTTTGCATAGGGGTGGTAGCCTGCTCTATAATGGCCAGCGGCATGTCGGCCCGGATGCCCGCACCGTTCAGCCGGTTCACCAGTTCACCGGCGTTGTCGCCCGACATATAAAACACCAGACTGTCTTCTGTATGTGCAAGCTCTACCCAGTAGGTTCCGGAGATCAGGTCGGCCTGGTGCAACGTGAGCAGGCGCACGGCCTGTGAATGATTTCTTGCCGTTAAAGGTATTCCTGCATAGGCAGCTGCTCCGCAGGCTGCCGTGATGCCCGGAACGATTTCGTAGGGAATGCCGTATCTGATCAATGCCCTGAGTTCATCAAGCAGGTTGGAAAAAACGGACACGTCGCCGCCTTTCAGACGAAGCACTCTCTTACCCTGCAGGGCATATTCCACCAGCAGCTCATTGATGATGTGCTGAGGTGTGGATCCTTCTCTCTTCCGTTGTTTGCCCGCATGCAGGACCAGCGCATCGGGATGCACATAATTTTCCAGGATGGCCTCGCTAACCAGGCGGTCGGTGATGACCACTTCTGCTTCACGCAGATGACGGACGGCGCGGACCGTGATCAGTTCGGGATCACCGGGACCGGCGCCGGCGAAAATTACAGGATGTATATTTTTCTTCTGGTTCATCTTACTGTTGTATCATGCAGGCTCCCACGGTTACATTGCTGGTTTCATCAATCAGGATGGCTCCGCCATTTACCCTGAGTTCCTGATAAGCGTCATATGCCAGGGGCGATGCGGTTTTCAGTTTCAGTCGTACGATTTCATTGAGTCCTACTGTTTCCACCTCGTCTTCTTTCCGCAGCGAATTCACGTCGAGCCGGTATTCGATTTCCCGGACGACGGCTTTCACACGGCGGCTGTTGTGTTGCAACAGGTATTTATTGCCTGCCCTGAGCGGCTTGGTATCCATCCAGCAGGCCAGTACTTCCAGTTCCTGGCTTACGGAGGGCTGAAATTCCTTTTTCACGAGAATGTCTCCGCGGCTGATGTCCAGGTCGTCTTCCACATGGAGAATGACCGACTGGCCAGCAAAGGCTTCGGGAGTATCCTGCATGTTTCTTTCAATCCGGCTTATGCGACTGGTGAGCCCTGCAGGCAATACGATGATTTCATCACCGACGCGATAAGTTCCGCTGATCACTTTTCCGGCGTAGCCGCGGTAGTCGTGCAGGTCGTCTGTCTGGGGACGGATAACATATTGAACCGGGAACCGCGGATGGGTCAGGTTGTTTTCATCTTCGATGGAAATGGTCTCGAGAAATTCAAGAAGTCCGGGACCGTCATACCAGTCCATCCTCGTGGATTTGTCCACGATATTGTCTCCGTTCAATGCGCTGATGGGAATAAAATGGACATTGGGAAGGCCGAGCGATTTAGCGACGGCCACATATTCAATCACAATATTGTTATATACATCCTGGGAGTATTCCACCAGGTCCATTTTGTTGATGGCCACCACCACATTGGGCATGTTCAGCAGGGAAGCGATGATGGAATGGCGGCGGGTCTGTTCCACGATTCCGTTGCGAGCATCGACGAGGATCACCATCAGCTGGGCATTGGAAGCGCCGGTGACCATGTTCCTGGTATATTGTATATGACCCGGCGCATCAGCGATGATGAATTTTCTTTTCGGCGTCGAAAAATATTTATAGGCCACGTCGATCGTGATGCCCTGTTCCCTTTCTGCTCTCAGTCCATCGGTCAGCAGGGCGAGATCGATATTGCCCTCTTCCCGGTTACGGCTTTGTTTTTCCAGGGCTTCCAGCTGGTCGGTGAGAATGTTTTTGCTGTCGAAAAGTAAACGGCCGATCAGGGTACTTTTACCATCGTCCACACTTCCTGCTGTTATAAATCGTAAGAGATCCATCAATGTTGATTTAGAAATAACCATTCTTTTTTCTGTCTTCCATCGCTGCTTCGGAAACTTTGTCGTCAATGCGTGTCTCTCCGCGCTCACTCGTGCGGGTAAGAACTATTTCATTAATAATGTCATCCAGTGTCCGTGCATCAGATTCCACCGCCGCCGTGCAGGTCATGTCGCCCACGGTGCGGTAGCGCACATTTTTCGTCATGACCTGGTCCGATTCTTCCAGCTGGATGAAAGAAGAAACCGCCACGAGCTGGCCTTCGTGCGAAATGACTTCGCGTTCATGTGAAAAGTAAATAGTAGGCAGTTCGATCTGCTCACGACGTATATAATTCCAGATATCCAGTTCGGTCCAGTTGCTTATTGGAAATACCCGCACATTTTCCCCTTTCTGGATCTTTCCATTGTAAATATTCCAGAGTTCCGGCCTTTGTCTTTTTGGATCCCACTGGCCGAACTCGTCGCGTACAGAAAAAATTCTTTCTTTGGCCCGGGCTTTTTCTTCATCACGTCTGGCACCACCGATGCAGGCGTCGAAACCAAATTCTTCGATGGTATCGAGCAGGGTATAGGTTTGAAGGGCATTCCGGCTGGCGAATTTTCCTCCGGGCTCTTTTAAGGACTTTGTCCTGATGGTGTCTTCTACATGTCTCACGATGAGTTTTTCACCGATCCTTTCCACCAGGTGGTCACGATAGTCGAGGGCTTCCTGGAAATTATGGCCGGTATCGATATGTACCAGGGGAAATGGAAAGCGGCCCGGGCGAAATGCCTTCAGGGCCAGGTGAACCAGGGTAATTGAATCTTTTCCACCGCTGAACAGCAGGGCGGGTTTTTCGAACTGACCCGCTACCTCCCGCAGGATGTAAATCGCTTCTGACTCCAACTCATCTAAGTAATCAAGCATCTTCCAAAAAATTTAATGACTGTGTAATCCGCATTCTTTCTTTTCCGTATCCTCCCACCACCAGCGACCGGCCCGGAATTCTTCTCCCGGTTTGATAGCCCTGGTGCATGGCTGACACCCGATACTCACAAATCCCCTGTCGTGTAAAATATTATAAGGCACCTGATGATCGGAAATAAACTGTCTCAGTTCTTCCGTAGTCCAGTGCAGAAGCGGATTGTATTTGTGCAGCTGATGGCCTTCATCCCATTCTACCATCTGCAGCTCGCTGCGGCTCCCTGAATGGGCGGCCCTGATACCCGTTATCCAGATTTTTTGCCCGGCCAGTGCCCTTTGGAGGGGTTCTACCTTGCGAATAAAGCAACAGGCTTTCCGGTTGGCCACGGATTCATAGAAGGCATTGGGTCCCTTCTCCCTGACATAGGTCTCCAGCCGGGCCGCATCGGGCGAATAGGCGTGGATAGGGATTCCGTATTTCTCGCGGCTGGCAGTCCATACAGAATACGTCTCGCTGAAAAGCCTGCCTGTGTCAAGCGTAAAAACGGTTACCGGCAGGTTGTCCTGCGCGATATGGTGCAGAATTACCTGGTCTTCCATACTAAAACTGGTGGAAAAGCTTACCTGGCCCGGATAAAGGCTGGTCAATTGCCTTAAGGCTTCGGTCACCGGTAGCCCGGCGATCTGCTGGTGTATGTCTGAATTGTGTATGTCTGCTGCTATTTCCATGTCTAATATGCCTGTTTTGAAAGGAGAAAGGAGTGTAGGGTGGAGAAATCCTTCTCAACAACAACATCCCTGACAGCAGGGACAACAGGTACATGCGAAATGCGCAGAGGTATGCATATTTGGTAGTCTACAAAACCGATGGACAAATATACATTGCCCGGTTGGATTAAAAAAATCAGGGGCGCATAAATTTTTTAACGGCAGGGGACAATCCCCCACCGGCGGGGATTTCGATATTGGATTATATTTACCGGATGAAGATTTCCATCATCAACGGACCGAACCTCAACCTATTGGGCGTTCGTGAACCGGGCATCTACGGCCGGCAGCGCTTCGAAGATTTCTTAATCGATTTGAGGGAGAAATATCCCGGGGTGGACATAGATTATTTCCAGAGCAATGTGGAAGGTGAACTTGTCACCGAGCTTCAAAGGGTGGGTTTTTCATATGACGGTATTCTGCTAAATGCCGCCGCCTATACGCATACCTCCGTCGCCATCGGGGATGCCGTTTCCGCGATCACAACGCCGGTTATCGAGATTCATATCAGCAATGTGGCCGCCCGGGAAGAATACAGGCTGAGATCCCTGATCGCTGCCAAATCCGTTGGGTCAATAGCCGGGCTTGGGCTCAAAGGATATGAGCTGGGCCTTAGGTATTTTCTATAGGAAAACGCGCATCATAAGGGCTGCCCCGTTGTCTTGTTTCGGCCCCTCCGTCAGCTTAACGATATGAAGTCCGTTGGAGGACCAGACCATAAAAACATCGCCTTTTTTGGCTTTTGCCAGCTGTTTATCGATCGCCGGCATAATGGTTCCCTTGGCTACCCATCCGAGGTCTCCCCTGGTTTGGGATTCTCCTCCCATGGAATAGGTCTGAGCGAGGTATTCGAAGCTGTCCTCGTGATTTTTTAAGCGGCTGATAATGCGCCTGCCAATGCTGTCTGCCACCCGGTAACGCATAATCGATGTATCAATGAAAATCTGGCTGATCTTATAAAACGTGTTGGGCAGCCTGGCGAGGATCTGCACGAGGAATTTCTGTCCCTGCATTGTATAGGGTCCGTACACTTTTTTCAGGGTTCCGCGGTAAGCGAGGCTGTCGGCAAGATTGGCAAAATGCGTGGTACGGGTCACCACGACGGTATCGAGCTCAAATTTTTTCTTCAGAACGTCCTTGACATACAGGGGCGAATTGGTTGATTTTTCAATTTCTGTCTTCATCTGCGAAATCGTGCGCGGCTGGGCCTGCAGGTGCAATGAACTCAGTACCAGAATAATAAGACAGATTGGACGAAGCATAATCATTTGTTAAGCCTGCAAATATAGGGTTCGTGCCTGATCCGGTTCCGCAACATTTGTACGACCCGGATCGTTTTTTGTGTAAGAACGCATATGAAAAAATTCATCTTCCTGGGTTTGTGCTTTTTCGTCCTGAAAGGGTTCAGTCAGCCGGGCACCTATACCATCGGAGTTAAAGGGGACACGCTTAACAAAACCGATTCCAAGGGATTTAAACAGGGTAAATGGGTGATCCATGTGGATGAAGTAAGGGGTGAACCGGGATATGAGGAAGAAGGTGAATACAAAAACGGCCGGAAGGAAGGCGCCTGGAGGATCTACAGCCTGCAGGGAGATCTGACCGGTTTGGAACTATATCGCTGGGGAAACAAGGACGGAACATGCCAGTATTTTAACTCCTCAGGTTCGCTGGTCAGGGAGGAAACCTGGAGGGCCCTTAATCCCGATAAACAATACGATACCCTGGAAATAGAAGATATAGACCACCTGAATGAATACAAGACGGTTATTGTAAAAAACGAAGGGGTGGCGATAAAACACGGCATGTGGAAGTTCTATGATCCATCCTCGGGAATGATCGTCAGAACGGAAACCTATACGATGGGTAAACTGGAAACCCATAAACAGGATCCCACATCGGATTCCACCAAAACAGCCAACAAGACCCTGGTAAAGCCGAAGGAAGTGCAGGAATATGAAAAGAAAAATGCGGGTAAAAAGAAGATCCGCGTGCGGGATGGTCAGACCAACTAGCCGGCTTTCGCTTTTTCTTTCCCGGTCACCTCATTCACCAGCACTTTATCGATGCGTTGCGCATCCATGTCGACGATTTCAAATTTGAAATCTTTCCACTCAATTTTTTCTCCGGTGCGCGGAATATGCTCCAACTGGTGCAGGATGAATCCTGCCAGTGTATCGAATTCATGTTCTCCTTCATTCATCCATTCTGTCTTATCAAAATGAACGAGGAAATCATAAAAAGGGATCTGTGCATCCACGAGAAAGGATCCGTCATCCCGCTTTACAATTTCGTAGTCTGAAATATCGGGTTGGGGAATATCTCCGATCAGTGCCTCGAGAATATCGTTCAGCGTGATCATGCCCAGCAGGCTTCCGTATTCGTCCACGATATAACAGCTGTGGTTCCTTGTTTCCTTAAACTTCTCCAGGATCTGATAGGCCGTATTGTTTTCCGGTACAAATAACGCAGGCACCATCATGTCCCGGAAAGGAGTGGAGTCGGGTGATGTGTACATTTTCTTGATGGTTACCATACCCTTGATATTGTCAATCTGGCCGTCGCAAACAGGATACACTGAATGCGGTTCCCTCAGGATTTTTTCTTTTATCAATTCTTCCGTCTCATTTAGGTCGAACCAGACGATGTCGCTGCGATGGGTCATCAGCGAAGTAATGTTGCGGTCACCTAGATGAAAGACCCTCTCGATAATTTCCTGTTCAGCCTCTTCAATGGTACCTTGTTCGGTACCCTCATTGATGATGGCTTTGATTTCATCTTCCGTTACATTGCCTTCCGGCGAAGCCTTGATGGAAAAGAGCAGGAAAAATAAATTGCTAAGCCAGTTCAACAGGGCCACAATGGGATAACCCGCCCTCGAAAGCCAGCGCATGGGTCCTGCGACTATACGGGCGATTTTTTCTGCCTTCAGCAAACCGAGGCGTTTGGGTATCAGTTCACCGAAAAGGATCGATAAAAAAGTTACTATAATAACGATGATCGCCGTGGCGATGCCGGGTGCATACTGATGGGAGACATGCAGTTTTTCAATATAAGGCCGCAGGTCTTCGCTGAACTTTTCACCAGAATAATAACCCGTCAGGATGGCGATCAGGGTGATGAATACCTGTGCCGTCGAAAGAAAGAGCTCAGGATTTTCTGTAAGGTTCAAAGCGGCTTTCGCCTTATGATCCCCTTTCGAGGCGAGGTCTTCAAGCCTTGATTTTCTCGCGGAAACAAGCGAGATCTCAGCCATCACGAAGATTCCGTTCAACAGGATCAGACAAAAAAGAATGAATAATTCCATCTCGATTACTTAAGTGAAAGGGTTCCGAATTGCCAGGCAAAGACGCGGCTCATGGTGATCCCGATTACAGAGCCGATCAGCGCCCCTCCGAGGATGTCCAACGGGTAGTGAACCCCCACGTATATCTGGGCATAGCAGATGATAAACGCCCATAAAAACAACAACCAGCGCCACGGACCGGTTTGATTTAAAGTTAAAAAAATAAACCAAGCGAGTGCAAAATGATTGCACGCATGGGAAGAGGTAAAACTGGAATTCTGCGGACAGTAATTCACTAGTACCCTCACCTGATCGATCATGTCCGGATCCCGGCAGGGCCTCAGGCGAAAGAAGAGTCCTTTGATCAGATGACTGCTGACCAGGTCGCCAACGACTGCTGTCATAATAAATCCCAGGACCCACCAGCAACCCCTGACACCAAAATTATACAACGCAAATACCAGCAGGAACAGATAGAAGCAATACCAGAATTCCTGCTGCCGCAGAAAAGGCATGATCCCGTCGAAAAACGGGAATGTCCAGGTCTGATTGATTTTATGGAACAGCCAGCGGTCGAATTGCAAAAGGGAATGGGGCAAGATACTGGCGTAAAGACGTAAAATCATGTTTGCCAAATAATTGCTCTAATTTTAATCTGCGGGTGGCAGACGGACAGAACAGGGCTAAAGATACCTAAAAAAAAATAATCGTGTGGGATGCGTGTCGTACTATTCGTGAGTACTGTGGTCTGCCTTTCTTTCTTATCCTGTAATCAACCCACCGTCAGGGTAAACCGCGAAACAGCCAGGATAACGAAAATTCCCGTTTCTCCTTTGCGGGTATACGATCTGAGCGGTTATGCCGGCAGCGGGGGAGGCCATCCATACAACCTTTTTGATGAAAATTCGTTTGTTGATCCCCGTTATGAACGGGCGACCGATGCATTTGTGCCCGTAACGGGCTGTCAGCCCACCCGTCATCCCTCGATTTACTTTCGCAATGGCAGCCGGATTGTTGCCGATCTCGAAGCCAATTGCGGTCTCCGGGAAATATGGGTTTATGATCATTCCCTGGCTTCCGATAGTTTTTGGATCTACACGGGCGATCTTAAAAACTGGAAATTGGCAGCCGCCTCCGTCACCGTTTCGCAGCCCGGCGGCTGGGGATGGAAGAAATTCATGCTTGACGAGATCAGTCGGTTTGTAATGATCCGGTTCAGCAGTTACCAGTCAGACCTCCGGGAGATGGTTCTCTATGGAACCCTGCCGGAGAATGAGTATATCAGAAAACCCGTTCCGCCAGAAAAAGGATTTACAAATACCACGCTGAAAGATTTTCTGGGCGTGAACTATGTTATGGAAAAAGAAGCACGCTGGATCCGCCCCTTCCATTACAGCAGGGTGTACAATGTGGCTTCTGACTTTGACACGGATACTGTGAACAATCCGGGAGAGGTCCGGTTTAATATGCTTCACTACGGGCGTTATGTTCGGGAAAGAAAAAAATATGTATTTGACATCGATACACTTCAGGGGATCAACAACGGGGTCATCTGGTTCAGCATCCGCGGACCTTCAAAATCGATGGAGAAACTGGGATATACGGATAAGGACCGGCCTGTCAACTCTCCCGGACTGGATCCGGAACTTCCTGCAAGCTACTCCCGTCATGCCGCCATGATGTGGCATTTGTCCGCCTTCTTCGGATTCGCGGCGGTCGATACAAACCTTCTCAGTCTTTCCCACAGTCCGCGACTGTCTGGCCGCCAGTCGATGCATCTGTTCGAGAACGGAAATGAGGAAGATGCAGACTGGGTCGGAGATAAATATTGCAGTCCGTTAGAGTATTACGCGCAAAGCACAGCCGATTGGGACGGTGATGAGGGAAAACTGGGGAAAAGACGCGGAATTCATTCTGCCGATTCCCGGGCGCTCCTGATGATGAGCGGAATGACCGGCCTGGATACAGACCGGGTGAACACCTGCAGTTTTCTTTCCAGAAATCTGCGCGATGACAGCAGTTTTATCTGGAAGGGGGGAATATCCTATCACCATTATGCGCAGAAAGATTCAGCCGGAATAAGTCCTGAGGACGATTCGCTGCGATGGAAGCTCAGGCAGGTGGCGGAATTTACTCACCGCATCGAACCGGGTGTACCCTGTATCCTGAGTGAAAACGGATATGACAAATCACCTTATTCCACGCAGCGCACACCTAAATTGAATGGGTATACCGTGGAAGAGAGTCAGGGCATCATGATTCTTCGTTCCATCAATGCAACTTTTTTCTCCGGCTTCGATGCCTACATTCTGTACTGGCTGCGTGACCTGGTCCCGGAAAACGACAGGAGAACCTACCTGACGAGTGGTATACTGGGTACCGGTGCTGGAGGAAAAACAATTGTATATCCCGGCTGGTACTATATCAGTACGCTTGTCAACCGTCTGGGAAATTACAAGCCTTACCGGATAATATCCGAAAGCGGCGGGTGCTGGCAATACCTCTACCGGCACAAGGATCATCCGGATTCGCTCGCTTTATTTTTTTATCAGCCTTTCAACCAGGATGCGTCGGATCAGGTGTTGAAACTGGATGGTATCAATTCAAAGGTCACCATTGTGCGATTCGATGACCATTCCGAAACCGGAACCGATTCAGTGGTCGAGGTGATCGGAGGAGAAGTGCGTGTGCGTGCGGAGCCTATGCCCGGAATCGTTTTTTACCGACAATAGAAACACGGACCCCGGCTGCGGTGTATTTTTTTGTATTTTGAGTCGAGATAGTACTGCTTTCAGAAGTCAGATCACCCCGATTATTACTCCGATGCGTTTTGCTAAACAGGCTGCTCTTTATTCCGGTCTTATTGTTGTTTTTGGTGGATTGATTGTTTACCTGCTCAGGCTGGGAAACCGGTTTCACCATTCGGTGATGCCGGTTCCGGCGGTCGTTCAACATGATACTCCCGGAGGCCTTTTTAGCGGAAACCTTCATGAATCCCTGCCGCGTCTTCTGCTACAGATCATCGTGATCATCTTGGCAACCAGTTTCCTGGGCGCGGCATTCAAAAAAATCGGTCAGCCCGCGGTCATTGGCGAAACGGTGGCGGGCATCCTGCTGGGCCCTTCGCTGTTCGGATTGCTTTTTCCACACACTTTTGATTTCCTTTTTCCCGCTGAATCCCTTTCCTCCCTGAAATTCCTGAGTCAGATCGGACTGATCCTTTTCATGTTTATCGTAGGCATGGAGCTCGATAAAACCCTGTTGCGAAAGCAGGCATTTGATGCGATTGTGATCAGTCACTCCAGCATCATCATTCCTTTCAGTCTGGGTGTAGGCGTTTCTATTTTTCTTTACGATTCGTTTGCGGGAAAGTCAACTTCGTTTTACTCTTTTGCTCTCTTCATGGGCATTGCCATGAGCATTACCGCGTTTCCCGTACTCGCCAGGATAATCCGAGACAGAAAACTTACGGATACGAAGCTGGGCATACTTGCCATTAGCTGTGCCGCCTCCGACGATGTTACTGCCTGGTGTTTGCTGGCCCTGCTGATCGCTTTGATCCGCTCCGGTTCGGGCATGCAGGGGATCTATGTCATCGGGGGCGTTCTGGTCTATGTCTTCTTTATGCTTGTACCCGTCCGGCTTTTACTTCGCCGGTGCCAGGCACTTTATGAAAAAGGGAAAATGGGATATAACTTCCTTATCGCGGTGATGTTCATTATGCTCCTCTTTTCCTCCTGGTGTACAGAAGTGATCGGAATTCACGCTCTTTTTGGCGCCTTCCTGGCCGGTATTGTTATTCCTAAAAATGAAGCGCTTCAAAAACGCATGATCGACCGCATCAGTGATATCACCCTTGTGATGCTCCTGCCACTTTTCTTCGTCTATACCGGTCTGAGAACCCAGGCCGGGCTGCTGCATTCGGGCAGCCTGTGGATAAGCTTCCTGATGATCCTGGTCTGTGCGGTAGCGGGAAAGTTTGGCGGAAGTGCAGGTGTGGCTCGTGCACTCGGCCAGAGTTGGAAGGACAGCCTGTCGATCGGCGCCCTGATGAATACCCGGGGGCTGATGGAACTTATTGTACTTAATATCGGCTATGATATGGGAATACTCAGCACGGAAATATTTTCCATGATGGTGCTGATGGCACTGTTAACGACCATGATGGCCGGGCCCCTGCTCGGACTCATCAACAGGTTCAACAGCTAGTGGATTTCCATTATTTCAAGGGTCAGCTGGAATTTCATAAAAACCGAAACGTCCCGGAAAATCCTCCCCTCTGCGGTGATAAGGTTTCCTTCCCGGGTATGCCTGATGTCAAATTGTATCCCGGGCGTTTTTTCCGGATCGATCATCAGCAGAAATTTTACGAGTGGTGACTGACGGATCTGCAGCGGTGCAGTGTAATGCGTTTCCAGTATATCCGTGATCATTTCGAGCATGCATACACCCGGCAGAACAGGCTGCCCGGGGAAGTGGCCTTTGAAAATGCGATGACCTGCATGAAGCCGTACGGCAACCTGCAGGAGGCCATCTTTATTCTCCTGGGATTCTACGGTATAGAGATCAGGGATTGGCAATGGTTGAAATTTTTTTCAGGCTGATCGTAAAGTCAAAATTCAGGTGACGAATAAATATGCTGTCGGGTGCACCCCGCCCGTCAGCAGGTTGCATCCAGGCTTCCATCACCGGCTTGTGGGATGAAGCCCTTTGCATCTTTATCAGCTGCCGGCAGGCTGTATCTGTAATATAATAATTCGACCCGGAACTCTGCCTGAATCCGTTGTAGACTACCTGACTGTCGCGCAGCGAGAAATAATTTGCGGGATCCGCGTGCCGGAAAAGGATCAGGTCAAAATCTTTCCTGAGCGTTTTGAGAATGGCTTTGCGGTTCATCTGAGGTGTGACCTGAAATACTTTAAACTGGTCTCCCGGCAGAAAACCAAAATCAAAAAATCCGAATCCCAGTTCGGAGGTGAATACCATCCGGATGCTGCTGTCCGGCATGGTCTTGACGAGCAGGAGACCGCTGAGATGTTTCCCGACCACATCTACGGAAGTCCTGTACATGATTTCACCGAATACGGGTTTGAATTTTTTCACGCAATCGGGGTTACCCGTGGTGGCCAGTGCGTGCGGATAGGTGCCGCAGGAAAAACCCAGCAGTACCAGACTAAGGAATGGCAAAAACCGTCTCGGGAATCGGGACATTGATTTCTTTATTCAAAAAACGCAGGGTGGTCCTGTCGCCGGAAATTTCATCCAGTTCGACAGCAGTAACGGAATAGTCCGTCTTATCCAGAACAATATTAATGTTTTTATAGACCGCCTTCAGATTCCTGGCGAGCGGCCGGAGCAGGATCAGGAAATGTCCCGGATTCTGGTAAACAGTATATTGAAAGTCCGGATTCCGCAGCATATTTCCACTTACACAATCTATGAGGATATGATTAACCTGACGAAAAGCATTGTTCGAGGAAGCTGAAAGTTTAGTTTCTTTTTCCCCATCCCTGATATAAATCCGGTCGGCATTAAGAATAAGGGTATAGGAAAAAGGTTTCAGGTATTCCATTTTCAGTTTATCCTTTTTATGAAACCAGAACTTACCGGAAGAATTGATTTTTTCAGATAAAAGGCTGAGCGATTTTTCCTGGCTGAAATCTGCACGAATGGATTCTGTGGATGCGGTCGTCTGACTAAAGGAATGTTCAAAAGCGGATGCATCGGTCAGGATGGCATAACCGGGAGGTTGTGCACTGCAGGTTATACAGGCCAGCAAAAAAATTGCCCCGCACCAGATCTTATACATAGGGATTTAAGTTAGTCATTTTATCCAGGCGCCTGATCTCATAGCCTTTTGACCTTATAGAGCTGATCAGATCCGGCAGGAGGGAAGCAGTAATTTCCATCCTGTCGTGCAGGAGCAGGATTGCACCGGGCTTCAGACGCGACAGGATCCGCTTTTTGAGTTTTACCGGGTCGCGGATGATCGTATCATAGGAGCGGACCGACCATCCGATGGAAAGAAAAGAGCCACGGAGCACGGCTTTTTTTAGATTCGGTGTGGTAACCCCATAGGGTGGCCGGAAGAGCCGCGGGAAGACACCGGTTATTTCCTGGCATATCCGGCTTGTCCGGTTCAGTTCTTCAAGCATTTTATGGCTTCCAAATAAGGGGAAGAAGGGCGCATGGGAATAA
>Ga0207645_10001802_pt1 | contig 17297 bp, 13 predicted proteins | sample KBSM53metaG_FD_184331 | JGI IMG/M metagenome (GOLD analysis project Ga0207645, IMG submission 184331) | Miscanthus rhizosphere microbial communities from Kellogg Biological Station, Michigan, USA - KBS M5-3 metaG (SPAdes) (version 2) | ecosystem: Host-associated > Plants > Roots > Rhizosphere >...
GACCGCCGAGGTGAAGCGGAGCAGCCTGCCCGGGTGCGGCTTTGCTCGCGCAAGCGCTCGCATGCAAAGCAGACGTCGAAGTTCGGCTGCGGGCCGACATCCGCCAGACACTCACAACTCGATGTGGTGAGTTGCATCAGTACTGGCCCTTGGGCTCCAGGCCGAGCAGGTACTGCCCCACCATCGACGAGACCGCGTCCCAGTTCAGGCTGATGTGGCGAGAGATCGCATTCGCATCGCGCCACATGCGCTGGATCGGCTGGTTCAGCGCCAGGCCGTTGCCGCCCACGCTGGCGAACAGCGCATCGACCGCGTCGCGCGACAGCCGGGCGGCGTAGGCGTGGTCGCGGCGGTTGCGGATGCGCTGCTCGACGCTGATCGGGTGGCCTTGCATCGCCATGCGTTCGACCTGCGCGGTGTCGCGGTAGATCAGCAAGCGCGCGGCATCGACCGCCGCCGACGCCTCGGCGAGACGCGACTGCACCGGGAAGAATTCACTCAAACGATTGCCGCCGCCTGCGACCGCGCCGCGCGTGACGCGCGTACCGCACAGCTCGATGAATTCGTCGACCGCGCCCTGGGCAGTGCCGAGGATCGGCGAGACCAGGCACACCGGCACCGCGGACAGGAACGGGATGCGATAGATCGGGTTCGTGTTCACCGCGCTGCCCGGCGGCGCATTCGACGAGGCCTCGGTGAAGCTGAGCTTGCGATGCCCCGGCACGAAGGTCGGCGTGTCGATCACCACCGTCTTCGAGCCGGTGCCGGCCTGGCCCGTCACGTGCCAGTTGTCCTCGATGACCCAATCGGAGCGCGGCGCCAGCAGAAAGCCGGCGGTCGGCGCGGCGCCCTTTTCTGCGGGCGGGAACTGCACGCCGAGCAGGGCCCACTGCGAGTTGTCGACATTCGAGGCGAAGTGCCACTTGCCCTGGATCAGGTAGCCGTCGTCGGTGCGTTGCGCCATCACGGCGGGCGCGTAGGAGCCGCAGACGATGGCCTCGGGGTGCTGGCCCCAGACGTCGTCCTGCGCCTGCTGCGGGAAGGTGCCGACCAGCCACTGATGGATCGCGCCCAGCGAGCAGCCCCAGGCCGACGAGGTGCAGCCGCGGCCGAGCTCGCTGATGACGTCGATGAAGGCGGTGAAGCCGTATTCGTAGCCGCCATAGCGCGCCGGTTGCATCAGCTTGAAGAACCCGGCCTGGTGGAAGGCCTCGGTGGTCGCGTCGGACACGCGGCGGGCCTGTTCGGTGGATTGGGCGCGCTCGCGCAGCATCGGCACGAGTTCGCTTGCGGATGCAACGATCGAGTGGAGCGGCGGCGCCTCCGGAACGGGGGATTTCCGGCCGGGCGCGTCGATGTCGACGTGGCCTAGGGCGTTGAAGGCGTGGGCTTGGTCGGTCATGGTGGGGTCCTCGTGGCAAGCATGCGGCGGAGGCAATTTGATGGCAAATCAATTGCAAACGCAATTAATAAATCATGGTGATTTCCCGTAGATGAACCGATTTCAGGCTGATACGATGCGGCCATGACAACGAAAAATCAGGCCAAGCCGGCGGTGCGTGGAAGGAAATCCCGGGCAGCCGGCGCCGAACTATTGCCTGCGAACGCAGGTAAATCGGCAGGCAAGGTGCGTGCGGTGAACGCGCCGGCGAGCGGCGGGGTCGATCACGACCTGGAGCGCGCGATCCCCTACCTGCTCGCACGCGCGGGCATGCGCATGGGTCAGGCCTTCAGCAAGGAGTTGAAGCCGTTCGAGCTGAGCCTGACCGAGTGGCGCGTGTGCGTGGCGCTTCAGCACAAGGCGCAGCAGCGCCTGTCCGAACTGGCTGCCCACACGGCCACCGAGCCGTCCACGCTGTCGCGGGTGGTCGACGGTCTGCTGCAGCGCGGCCTGCTCGTGCGCGAGCGCTCGGGGGATGACGCACGCGCGCTCGCGCTGAATCTCACGGCCGAAGGCCGCGATCTGACCCAGCGCATCATTCCGCTGGCCCAGCTCTACGAGCGCGTGTCGCTGGCCGGGCTGACCTCGGTGCAGGCCGAGGCCTTGCGCGACATGCTGCGCAGCATCTACGACAACCTGGCCGTCCTGGACCGCGAGGCATAGTCAGGCGCCTCGACCGACAAGGTCTGGGGGCGTTCAGAACGTGACACCGACACCGAGATGCACCAGGAGCGGATTGAGCGTCGTCTCTGCCCTCACCGGAACGCCGCCGGCCGCGGGCAGCACGCCGGTCGCCGTCGTCTTGACGAAGATCTTCTTCACGTCGAGGAACAGCGCATAGCGCTTCGACAGTGGAACCTCCACCCCTGCCTGCAGCGCCGACCCCCAGCCGTTCTTCACGTTCAGCTGCTGGATCGCAGCGTCCCTCGATTCGAGCACGATGTAGTAGACCGCGCCCGCGCCGAGGTACGGGCGCACCACGGCCCCGGGTTCGCCGAAGCGGTACTGAGCGGCCAGCACGAGCGGCCCGTACTTGATCTCGCCCATCGTGCCGAACGGTGCGGCGGATCCGGTGCCGGTGATCACGCTGACGGGCGGAACGCCGAACGTCGCCGATGCCGACCATTGCGGCGTCAGTCGATAGCCGGTCTCGAAGATCAGGGCCGTGTTGTCGGATGCCTTCGCGCCGGCCCCGGGCACCACACTGCCGGCGGCGATCAAGGTCGAGCTGTCGTAGAACGTGACGCGGCCGACGCCGGTGTGTATCCACCAGCTGTCGTCGTCCGCGTGCGCGGCGGTGCCGGCGGCCAGCGTCACAAGGGCCATCGCAAGGCGCAGGCAACGCGGCGCGGGGCGGATCTTCATGGTGTCGTCTCCTGAGGTGTTGTGGGGCCGAGCGTGCCGGCCCATTCGTGTCCCGCGGCACGGGGCCGGCTGGGACTGCATGGTCGACACGCGGCCGCATGCCAGCAATCGGGCGGGCGCAATCGACGTCGGATTCGCGCCGCCCAGTCGCCGGGGAACACCTCAATTGACATGTACGCGGCGGCGTCGAGACTGGGCCCCGCAACGACTGCGGCCCAGACCGGCCGAATGCCATGAATCCACTGAGAGCCACCGCCACGGTCTTCGCCGGCATCGACTTCGAGCGCGGCCGCGTGTTCGACACGCGCGACGCGGACGAAGCCCAGCACCTGTGCGGTCGCGTCTTCAGTCCGCACCGCTTGCGCTTGCTCGGGCACGAGCGCCCGTTGCATGCCCGCATGGACCACCTGCCGATCGGGCCGTTGTCATTGGGCCGGCTGAGCTGGCAGGCGCCCGTCGCCGTCGACCCCGGCAGTCTGGAGGACTACTACCTGCTGTGCTTGCCGACGCGAGGCCAGATCGAGTACCGCCACGGCGCCGGCACGCACCAGGCGTCGGCCGGACGCATGGCCATCGTCGGCGGTTCGCAGCGGTTTCATTTCACCGCCGGCGCCGACTACGAGCAGATCACGGTGCGCGTCGATCGGGCCTCCGTCGACGCGGCGTGGACGGCACTCGTCGGTGAAGCACCCACGGCGCCGATCTGCTTCCGCAGCGAGCTCTCGATGGACAGCCCGACCTGGCGCGCGCTCGAGCCCGTCCTGCGGCTGATCGCCGAGAGCGCGCGGGGCGAGCTGGGTGATGCGTCATTGCGGCACTTGAATGCGCGCCTCCAGGACATGCTTCTGACGACACTGCTGCTCAACCAGCCGCACTCGCACCTGCGCGATCGCCCGTTGCGCGACCGGGCCGCGCCCGCGTCGCTGAAGCGCGCCAAGGCGCACATGCTCGAACATCTCGACGAGCCCTTGACCCTGACGGCGGTGGCGCAGGCCGTGGGTGTCCCCGCACGGACGCTTCAATCGGCGTTCCAGGCCGCCGACAGCATGGGGCCGATGCAGTGGTTGCGCGCGCGGCGGCTGCATGCCGTGCGCGAAGCCTTGCTGTGCGCGGATGAAGACATGCGTCGCGTCACCGACGCCGCGCTCCGGTTCGGCTTCACGCACCTCGGAGAGTTCTCCCAGCAATACCGGCGCGCCTTCGGTGAGACGCCGAGCCAGACGCTCGCGCGCAAGGGCTGAAGCCGCCGCGGGCGCCGGCCCGGATCAGACCGGAGCCGTGCGTCGCGCGGCCCGCGCCTCAAGCGTCGCGCGGCCCGCGCCTCAAGGCTTCTACACCTCGACGGCGGGCCGGAAGGCCGAGGCAGGCTCGTGGCATCCGAAGCGCTGGCACCACTCGGCGTATTCGGCTTCGCTGCCGTGACCCGCGAAGAGCGGCGACCACAGGAACACGCGCGCGTAGATGCGGCAACGTGCCGTGCCGGACGCGACGGAGTCCGAGTCGCGCAGCGCCTGCTTGAGGGCGTCGATGTCCTGGCGAACCGCCGCCATGCGGGCGCCTCCCCCGGCCGGGCTGTCCAGCAGCAGCGTATCGGGTGCGGGCCCCAGGTTTCGCCGCGACCACGTGATCCCGTCGGGCAGCGACGGCACGCCCTCGCGCGCGAACGAGGTCCACGCGTCCCCCATCGTACGCGCCAGTGCCGCGCGGCCCGATCGGTTGAACGGCGTGTTGACCCCGAAGAGGTCGAACTCGCCGGCACTGTCGCGAAACGCGAATGCCATCTCCATGCCGTGGGCTGCGCCGAGCAGGATGTCCGGACGCACGAACGGGATCGCCGGGGCCTCGTCCCAATCGAAGCGGTAGGTCCAGACGTCGCGATGCCCGCCCGCGAGCAGCGCATCGGCAGGCGCTTCGACATGGATCGACCGCCACGCCTGCGAGAGGACCCCCGACTCGGTGATGTAGTCGGCTCGGTTGTGCAGCAACGGCAGCTTGCCGAACAGCATGCGCGCATGCTCGGGCTTGTCGGCCAGGAAGGTCCGGTATTCGTCGCGGTTGCTGCCCAGGATCACCGGGACGCGGTTCCACGCCCCCGAGCGAAAGACCTCGGGCAGCGGTCGTTCCGGCAACACGACGCCGTCGCGAACCGGGCGCGGGCAAAGGTAGATGCCGACGCTGCCCGGCTTGAACACGCGCAGCAACTGCGCGGGCGTCAGCGATCGCAGCCACGCGGCGGTCTCGGTCGCGCGCGCGCGGCCGAGCGCGTCGTCTGCGGCGGCGACATCGGGGGCACGGCCGGTGGCCACCCACAGGCGTGCGGCGATCTCGCGCGAACTCGTGCGGTGGCTCTCCAGCGGCGAGGCGTTGCGTTCGGTCGCCTCCTGCACGCTGAACGTCTCGGCCACCGGCGACTGCGCAATCGCGCGATGGAACAAGCCCGCGGCCAACGGGCTGGCGAGCAGGGTCAGGACATTCTGGCCACCTGCCGATTCGCCGAAGATCGTCACGCAGCGCGGGTCACCGCCGAACGCCGCGATGTTGTCGCGGACCCAGCGCAGCGCCGCGATGAGATCGAGCGTGCCGAAGTTGCCCGAACGCTCCTGCGGCGTCGCGTCGTCGGCCTCGTGGAGTGCAGGGTGGCAGAACCAGCCGAGCACGCCGAGACGGTAGTTCACCGTGACGACGACCAGCCGGTCGCTGCCGGCATAGTTGCGCACGACGTCATAGCTGGCCGACGTGCCCACCGCGTTGCCGCCGCCGTGGATCCAGACCATCACGGGTCGAAGATCGCCGCCCTTTGGCAGCGCAGCGGGCGACCAAGCGGGCGCGAAGACATTCAGGTGCAGGCAATCCTCGTCGCCGATGATCCGGCCGTGCAGCTTCGCCGGCACGGGGGCGAGCAGCCCGGCATACTGCGGCGCCATCGGGCCGTGCGCGAGGGCCTCGCGCACGCCGCTCCAGGCCGGCGCGGCCCGCGGTGCCCGCCAGCGCAAGGGCCCCGTCGGCGAGGCGGCGTAGCGGATGCCACGCCAGGCGTGCGTTCCGTTCGGTTCCGTCGAGCCGATCAATTCACCGCCGGCCACGCGCCTGAGCGTGTCAGGGTGGGCGGTGCGCTGTCCTTTTTGCGTCATGTGTTCACTCGCTGTTCCCGGTCCACCCGCGACCGGCGGAATCGTAGTGGACGCGATGGCGCGCTCGCTATCGGTCTCGCGCCAGGCGGTGCGGCAATGCGCGATGGCCGATCGACAGGCGCCCACCGGTCGTCGTGGTGGACACCGGGTTCACGACTCCGAGACGTTGGATTTGGCGTCTTCGCCCTGCGCACCTGCCTGCAGCGTCGTCAGCAGGTCGACGATGGCCACCGACTGGAAGCCCTGGGCCAGCTTGCAAAGGCGCGTGGCGAGCGGCCGGTAGCGCGTGTCGAGCGTCGCCAGATGCTCGGCATGGGCCCGGATGCTGCTCATGTGGCCGATCCGCGCCAGGCGCAGCAGCACCGCCATCTCTTGCGGCGGCGGTGCCACGAGTGGCGCGGCGGCGTCGGCGTCATCGGCGGCCGCCGGCAGCTCGCGCCGCGTCCACGTCAGGTCGAGCAGGTTCGCGATCTCGGGCAGCAGGCGTTCGAAATCGATCGGCTTCGGCAGGAAGGCGTCGGCCCCGGCGCCAAGGCTTTGCTGCCGGTCGGCACCCGATGCGTTGGCCGACAGGACGATGATCGGCAGATCGCGGAAGCGCTCGATGCTGCGAATTCGGCGGATCGCCTCCATCCCGCCCATCACCGGCATCACGCTGTCCATCAACACCAGGTCGGGCGCTGCCGCCTGCACGTAGCGCACGGCCGCGTCGCCGTTGTCGGCCTCCCGCATGTCGAAGCCCAGGCGACCGAGGAACTCCACGATCGGCGCACGATTGGCATCGATGTCGTCGACCACCAGCACCCTGCGCCGCGGGCCTTCGTATCCGGTGATGCCATCGATCGCCGACACCTGCGCAACCAGGCCGCGCACCGCGAGCGGCATGTCGACCTCGAACCAGAATCGGCTGCCGATGCCGACGCGGCTGTCGACGTGGATGTCGCTGCCCATCAGCATGACCAGTTGGCGGCTGATCGCCAGGCCCAGGCCGGTGCCGCCGAAGTGCCGCTGCACGTCGGTCGCCTGCTCGAAGGGCCGGAAGATGCGTTCGAGGTGCTCGGCGCCGATGCCGATGCCGGTATCCTCGACCTCGAAGCGCAGGCGCGCGTGCTCGGCATCGGCCGCCAGCCGCGTCACGCGCATGCCCACCTGGCCCTGCCGGGTGAACTTCACCGCGTTGTTGAGCAGGTTCAGCAGCACCTGGCGCAGGCGCTTCTCGTCGGCGCGCACCACGGGCGGCAGCTCGCCCGGCGCTTCGTAGCTGAACACCAGGTCCTTGCGCTGCGCCTCGATGCGGATGATGTCGGTGACGATGCGCAGCAAACCGCCGAGATCGATGTTGTCGGGGTTCAACTCGACCTTGCCGGCCTCGATGCGCGCCACATCGAGCATGTCGTCGATCAGCAGCAGAAGATGTTCGCCGCTGCGCTGGACCGTCACGACGCCCGCGGCATCGCGCGCGCTCAGCCCCTCGGCGCGGCGCAGGATCTGCGCGTAGCCCAGGATCGCGTTCAGCGGCGTGCGCAGTTCGTGGCTCATGTTGGCCAGAAAGCTGCTCTTCGCGCGGTTCGCGGTCTCGGCCGCGTTCTTGGCCGCGTCGAGGCTCGAGATGTTGTCTGCGAGGCGTGCGGTCATCGTGTTGAAGCTCGCCGCCAGCATGCCGATCTCGTCGCGCGCTTCGGCGGGGGCCCGGGCCTTGAGGTCGCCGGCCGCGATCTGCCCGGCGACATGGGTCAGCCGTTGCACCGGCCCCACGATGCTGCGCCGAAGCAGGACCGCCATCGCCACGCCGAGTGCGACAGCAAGCAGGCCGCCGGCGACGGTCTGAACCCGCGAGCGGGCCAGGCTGTCCTTGGCGCGCGCCAGATCGATCTCGAGCTGCGCCTGCTGGCGTGCCGTGACCTGGCGCAGCAGGTCGACCAGCGTGCCCGCCTGCGGTACCACCGCGGTGCGATAGAGGTACAGGTCTTCGTAGGCACGATCGCTGTCGAGGATCGCGCGCACCTGCAAGGCCAGCGCGGTCAGCTCGAGGCGCGCCGCGGCGATGCGGTCGAGATGCTCGCGCTGCTGCGGCGTCAGCCACGGCCGACGGGCTTCCAAAGCTTCCCAGAGGGCGGCGTTGGCGATGAGCTGCGGGCTGTAGGTCAGCTTGAAGTTGCTTTCACCCGAGGCGCCGAACGCCATCACGTTGGTCGCCAGCGCATCGAACGAACTCTGGAAGGCAAACATCGCGCTCAAGGTCTCGCGACTCGCATCGCCGGCGCCGCGCGCTTTCTGCAGCCCGATCATCGCCTCGGTCTCGGCCAGCACGCGCACGCGCTGCGCTTGCACGTCGACGCGCGACAAACGCAGCGCCGGGCGGTTGCGCAAGGTGTCTTCATGGAGCTCGAAGAGCTGGAGCGGCAAGCGTTTCCATTGCGCATAGCCTTCGGTCAGCGCCTGCACCCGTTGCCGGTCGTCGGCCTCCCAGGCGCCTGCCAGACGCTGCAGCGAGGCCAGCGATTTCTCGAACGCCTGGCGCGCCGCGTGGTACTGCGCGATGTCTTCGGCATCGGAGAGCACGAGGTAGCCGCGCAAGTGCAGCTGCATGCGCAGCAGCGCCTCCTGCGCCTGCGCCGACGCACGCGAAGCCGGCGCGCGGATCGCCTCGCTGATCTCGATGTCGCGCGTCGCATCGCGGCCGGCCACGAAGGACAGGGCGACGACCAGCAGGGTCAAGCCGGCGAGGATCCCGAAACCGACGGTGAGCTTGGTGCCGATGCCCGGCGTCGTCGAACGGAAGAAGACACGGCGCATGCGTGCGGGGTCAGAATCCGAGCGACGTCCGGTAGGCCTCGCGCTGGCGCTCGCGTCCGAGACGGATCGTGATCTCTTCGAAATCGACGGCGGTGGCCCTCAGCGCCGCGGCCGGGCTCAGCTGCCCGCCAGCGGCCTCCACCAGGTGCAGGTCGAGCGCGAGCCAGTAGCTGTAGGTGCCCGGGATGCGCAGATACGGGAACTGCTGCTTGTCGCTGAAGCTGCGGTGAAACGCGCTCAGGTAGTCGCGCACGTCGGCTTCGTCCCAGCCCGCGGCGAGATACGGCTCGAGGCTCCCGCTGCCCTCGGGCGGCAGGAAGTGGAACCTGCGCCCCGGGTCGATGCCGTCGGAGCCGCGCGCCGCATACACCATCGACTTCTCCTTGCTGGCCAGCAGGGCCAGCAGGAAGTAGGTGGCCTCGGGCGCCTTCGAATACCGGGAGATCACGCCCGCCCAGGAGGCCCCGGTCGTGTTGCCGACCCGGTTGACGCCTTCGGTCTTGACCCATCGCGCCCGCGCGATGTCGTAGTACTCGTGGGTGCCGGGCATCGGTGCGGCGCCGGTCTTGCCGCGCACGCGGCTGCCCGGCTGTTGCGCCAGCGCGCCGAGGTCGCCCCAGGTCAGCGCAAAGGCCGCGCGGCCGGCAAGAAAGTGGTCCCAGCCGCGGCCGTGGTCCCAGGTCAGCATCTCGCGCGGGCCGAACTTCACCAGGTCGACGAACAGCTCGAGCGCGCGCAGATGGCCCGGGCTCTCGATCAGCGGCTGCATCGTCTGCGGGTCGAACCAGTACAGCCGTGCATTCGTCGGGCCGATCACGAACGAGGCCGACAGCGACATGAAGTTGAACATGCCCTGGCTGCCCGGCTTCAGCGCCAGCACGATCCCATGGTCGGGCGTGCCATCGCCGTTCAGGTCCTGGCCGTTGAAGTACTCGATGGCATCGCGCAGCTGGGCCCAGGTCTGCGGTACCGCGAGCGCATAACCATGCTTCTGCCGGAACGCCGCCTGATGCCGCGGGTCGTTCAGGAGATCGCGCCGGTAGTACATGACCTGGCCGTCGTGGTCGTAGGCGACCATGTACTTCTTGCCGCCATAAGACAGCAGGCTGCGCGGCCCGGGCAGCACGTCGTCGATGTTCCACTTCGGGAAGCGTGGATCGTCGTAGAACTTGTCGTAGGGCAGCAGGTGCCCGCCGGCCACCATGTCGCCGAGCCACCAGCCGCCGGCGATCGACGCGTCGTACTTGCCGACGCGGTTCGTCATGTCGGAGATGATGGTCGGGAAATGCTCGACACCCGGCGCGCGCACGATCTCGAGCTGTGCGCCGGTGGCGGCCTCGAACTCGTCCTTGACTTCGACCAGCGCGAGACTGATCGCGCTCTTCGTCGCGATCACGGTGACCTTCTGCTGGGGAAACAGGCACTTCTCCGGCGCACAGGGCGCCAGCACGCGCGGGACGGCCACCTCGGTCGGCTGGACCACCGTGACGGTGGTGCTCTCGGGCTTCGGCGCGGGTTTCGCATCGGGGGCGCTGGCCGTCTGCGCGTCTGCGATCGAGACCGCCAGCAGAGCCCCGAGTGCAAGGGCAAGCCCATGTCGGATCATGCTTGCTCCCCTATTCCAGCCCGGCGAAACGACGGCACATTATGCGCGTCACCCCTGGTGGCGCGGTCTTCTCGGTAACGCTCGGCTGCGTCGGTTCAGCGCCTGGCGCGGGGCTCGCGCAAGGCCTCGTCCCAGAGCCGTTTCGGGATGTGACCCTGCAGCCGTTCCAGCATCACATCGACGATGTCGGCGTTGACCTCGTGCCCGACGAAGGGCAGCACGTCCGCGGTGACATCGCCGCCCAAGCCGATCAGATGCTCTGCCGCTTCGATCGTGTGGCGGTACGGGATGACCGGATCGCTCTTGCCGTGAATCAGATGCAGCGTTGTGTGCAACGCGGCGTGCGCGGGCAGGCTCGCGAACCGTCCGGCGATGGCCACCACGCGGCCGGCCGGCGTCGGTGACGCGCGGGTCGCCTCGAGCGCCATGATCGCCCCCTGCGAGAAGCCGACGAGTGCGGTCGCGGTCGCGGTGACGTCTTCGGCCTGTTGCCAGGCACGCACCTCGGCGAGGAACGCCGGCATGATGGCCGCCACCCGTTCGGCCCGGTTGGCCTCGGTCACGCCCTGCACCGAGAACCACTGCCGGCCCGACGAGATGTCAGAGGGCAGCGGCGCCGCCACGCTGACGACGGTGGCGTGCGCGAACGCGCCCGCGAGCCCTTGCCCGAGCGGCAGCAGCGAATCAGGCGTCGCGCCCACGCCGTGGAACAGCAGAACGAGTTGCTGCGGCCGCCCGGCAGCCCGCTGGACCACGATCGAACCGGGGATCACCGCGATGCCCCGCCGAACATGAAGCTCGAGACCGCGATGCCGCCGAAGAAATCGTCCTCGTGGTAGATGCAGCGCGCGGCGTCGTTGCCGGCCGCGCCCGCCGCCACCATCAGCGGCAGCAGGTGTTCTTCGCGCGGGTGGGCCTGGCGTGCGGCGGGCGCCTGCTCCCAGGCGGTCAACGCGATGTCGCGCGCGGCGGGCGGGGTCTGCAGCAGCGTGCGCTGCAGCCACTCGTCGAACGCCATCGACGGGCCTCGCGCGGCAGGGCCGAACGCGCGCAGGTTGTGGTAGCTCAGGCCGCTGCCGACGATGAGGATGCCCGCGTCGCGCAACGGCGCGAGTGCACGGCCGAGCGCGAGATGCTCTTGCGGATCGAGGCCGCGCTTCAGCGACAACTGCACCACCGGCACATCGGCCTCGGGGTAGGCCACGGCCAGCGGCGCATACATGCCGTGGTCGAACCCGCGCTCGGCATCGAGCCGTGCGACCAGACCGGCGCCCTGGATCAATTGACACACCTGCTGCGCGAGCTGGGGTGCGCCGGGTGCGGGATACTCGATCTGGTAGGTGTGCGCCGGGAAGCCCGAATAGTCGTAGATCATCGGCGGCCGCGGGTGCGACATGACACTGAAGTCATGCGCTTCCCAGTGCGCCGAAATCATCAGCACCGCCTGTGGCGTCGACCCGACCTGCCGCGGCATCTCGCGCAGCGACGCCTCGAGCCGGTCGTAGGCATGGCCGTTCTGCGCCTTCATCCACGGCCACGGCCCGCCGCCGTGCGATATGAAAAAAACCGGGAGCGTGGAAGTCGTCATGTGGATGGTCCTGTCGGTCAAGCGTTCGCCTTACTCTAGGATGCTCTGGCATCGCGATCGTTGTACCGGGCTGAAGCCTGGATTCAAATTCTTGTGCGGACGGGCAGGGCGATGAACCCCAGCAGTGCAGTCTCATGTTCGACTTCAACCTGATCCGTCGTTGGCGAAGGGCCCAGGGACGGAACGAATCGATGCTGCCCACGGGGTCGTCGCTCTCTGCGCCCGCGCGGCCCCGACCGGCGCGGCAGCGGCGCCGGGATGGGCAAGGCATCCGGCTGTTCCGTCATCTGTTGGGTGCGCTGGCATCCCTGGCGGTGCTTGCGGTGCTCTACCTCTATGCGGCATTCGGATTGGTCGCCTACGAGGTCGCCCATGTCTTCACCGTGCTGGTGATCCTCTGCGTGCTGACCTTCAGCATCTGCATCGTCAGCGGCTTCAACCGGCGTTTCGCCGACCCGAGCTTGACGGCCGCGCAGATGGTGGCGGCAGGCCTGGCACTGGCGTATCTGGCCTTCGCGTCGGGTTCGTTTCGAGCCCAGCAGCTGCCGTTCTACATGATCGCGTTGATGTTCGGCGCATTTCGTCTGACGACGCGCCAGCAGCTGGCCATCAGTGCGTACTTCGTCGCGAGCTTTGCTGCCGCGCTGGCATTGGCCAATGGCTTTGCATTCGAACTTCGCCGCGGCACCGGTTGGCTGCGCTCGGACAGCGTCGTGCTGATCCTGCATCTGGCGCTCGTGTTGCTGCTGATGTCGGTGATCGGCGGGTACGTCAACAACTACCGCGTCAGACTGCGGTCCGCGAACGACGCACTGACACGCGCATTGGAGAAGATCGAGCGCATCGCCACCTACGACGAACTCACTGGGCTGTACAGCCGGCGCGTCATCAGCGATATCGCCGCGAAGGAACTGAAGCGCTCCGACCGTCGCGGCTTCGGCGTGTGCATCGCGATCGTCGACGCCGACCACTTCAAGCGCTTCAACGATCTGTATGGGCACGCAGGCGGTGACCATGTGTTGCGGATGCTGGGCAGCGCCTTGCGGCGTACCTTGCGCGAAACCGAACACGTGGGCCGCTACGGTGGTGAGGAGTTCATGATCGTGCTCCCCGAAACCACGGGCGCGTCTGCCGCGATTCCGCTGGAGCGCCTGCGCCGCGAGATCGCTGCGACGCCGATCGACGGACTGCCCGCGCAAGAGCGCGTGACCGTCTCGATCGGTGTCGCCGACTATCAGCGTGGCGAAGACCTCGGCGAGACGATCGGGCGCGCCGATGCGGCGCTGTACGAGGCCAAGCGTTCGGGGCGTGACAAGTTGGTCTGGGGGCACCTTTGAAGGGCCTCATCGATCCTCGTTCTTGTCGTCCTCAGACAGAATGCGTCCGACCAGTCCGCTCAGCTCCTGGAACGTGTTCTGCTTTTCCAGCAGGCTTCGAACGCCCGCCAGCTTGGCGTCGTCACGCAACTCTTCGGTGATGTAGCCGGAGCTGATCACGACCGGGAGGCCAGGGTTCAGCTGCGCCAGCTCACGGGCGACGTCGAGCCCGGAGAACTCCGGCATGTTGAAGTCGGTGACCACGAAGTCGAAGGCGTCGGGATGCTCACGCACCGCTTCGATCGCCTCCTGGGGATCGTGGTAGCCGCTGACCCGGTAGCCCGAGCGCTCCAGGATGCGCTCGACCATCACGACCATGGTTTCGTCGTCATCGACGTACAGCACATGCTCACCGTGTCCCGGCGTGCGCACCGGCGTCGGCGTCGGCGCCGAGGCCACGGCCGGCTCGACCAGCGGAAGGTACAGATGAAACCTGCTGCCCTGGCCCGGCTCGCTGTCGACCGAGATGGCCCCATGGTGCGCGATCAGAATCCCGTGGACCACCGACAGGCCCAGGCCCGTGCCCTGGCCTACCGGTTTCGTCGTGAAGAAGGGTTCGAAGATGCGCGCCCGGGTGTTGGCGTCCATGCCGACACCCGTGTCGCTGACCCACAGGTGCGCATAGCGGCCCGGAGGCACGCCGCCGAGGCGCCGGGCTGTGGCCGGATCGAGTTCGACCGCGTCGAGGCCGACGCCAATGCGCCCGGCGCCATCATGCAAGGCGTGCCACGCGTTCGTGCACAGGTTCATCAACACCTGCTGCACCTGCGTCGCGTCGATCAACGCATGCAGCGGCCGGTCGGTGAGCATGACATCGAGCTCCACCCGTGCCGGCAAGGTCGCGCGCAAGAGCTTGTGCGTTTCCTCGACCACCGGGCGCAGCGGCTGCGTCACGAGCTCCTGCGGCTCTCTGCGGCTGAACGTGAGGATCTGCTGGACCAGGTTGCGCGCCCGCACGCTCGCCTTGTGGATTTCTTCCAGGCTCACGAGCGCCGGGTGGTCCGCGTCCAGGTCTTCGCGCGCCAATGCGATGTTGCCGAGAATGGCACCCAGGATGTTGTTGAAATCGTGGGCGATGCCGCCGGCCAGCGTCCCGATCGACTCCATCTTCTGGACGTCGCGCAATTGCGCCTCGACCCTGCGCAGCTCGGCTTCGGCCTCCTTGCGGTCGCTGATGTCGGTCATCGCGACGCGCACCGTCGAGGCCGATACGTCGACCTCTGCGCGCATGCAGTCGAGCTGGACATGGTGCTTGCTCCCATTGGCGCTGTCCAGCATCAGCTCGAATCGCTGCTTCTCGCCGTGACGCAGCGCGTCGCGGAAGTGCGTGTGCCAACGATCGGCATCCACCGGGCTCACGAATCGGGCGAAACGGGCGTGCAGCAACTGGTCGCGCGGCTCGCCCAGCATGTCGGCGCCGGTGAGGTTGACCTGTGCGATCCGGCCATCGGCTGCCAAGGTGAGATAGCCGACCGGCGCGAAGTCATAGAGATCGACATAGCGGTCGCGAGAGACCTCCAGGTCGATCTGCCCCTTGCGGTGCTCGGCGCGGATCAGCGCCTGCCCCAGTTCGCGCTCGAGCACCGGCGACAGACGCGCCATGTTCTGCTTCATCACGTAGTCGCTGGCGCCGGCCTTCATCGCGGCGACCGCGATCTCCTCGCCGATGGTTCCGGAGAAGAAGATGAACGGGATGTCCAGGCCCGTTGCCCGAAACACCTCGAGCGCGTCGACGCCGCTGAACCCCGGCATCCGGAAGTCCGAGAGCACGGCGTCCCAGTGCGCCTGCTGGAACGCAGCGCGCAAGGCCTCGATGCTCTCGACCCGCAGAAAGGTCGGCATAAACCCGCCTTGCCTGAGCGCGCGCATCGCCAGCCTGGCGTCGTCTTCGGAATCCTCGACGATCAGGATCTTGACGGCCCTTCTCATGGGGCCGCCCCAGGGGGACTCTGGTTCATCATCAGCCAGTAGATGCCCAGCACCTTCACGGCCTCGACGAACTCGGCAAAGTCGACCGGTTTGCGCACGTAGCTGTTGGCCCCGAGCGAGTAGCCGGAGATCAGATCCTGCTCCTCTTTGGAGGAGGTCAGGATGACCACCGGCAAGAGCCGCGTCCGCTCATCCGCGCGAATCGCTTTCAGCACGCCCAGGCCATCGAGCTTCGGGAGTTTCAGGTCGAGGATGATGAGCGTGGGCAAGGGTGCGCCTGCCCGGTCGGCATGGGCGTCGCGCCCGAACAGGTAGTCGAGGGCCTCGATCCCGTCGCGGGCCACGGCGATCGTGTTCATGACGTGGCTGCGCTTGAACGCGCGCAAGGTCAGCGCGACATCGTCCGCGTTGTCCTCGACGAGCAGGATGGCTTTGCCGGCCTCGGTCATGTCCTCACCCCTTCAGCTGAAAGAAAAAAGTGGCGCCGAGGCCCGGCTTCGCCTGGACCCAGATCTTGCCCGCGTGCCGGCGGAAGATGCGCTGCACGATCGCCAGGCCGATCCCCGTCCCCGGAAACTCGCTCTCGTGGTGCAGGCGCTGGAAGGCGCCGAACAGCCGGTCTGCGTACGCCATGTCGAAACCCACGCCGTTGTCGGCAACGAAGCACTCCTTCTTGCCGTCGCGGTCGACCGCGCCCACGCGTATCAGCGGCTTGTCGGTCTTGCTGGTGAACTTCCAGGCGTTTTCGAGCAGGTTCTGCATCGCGATCTGGATCAGCGCCTTGTCGGCGTGAACCGTGAGGCCTTCCTCGATGTCCCATCGCACCGCCCGCGCGGGTTGCTGCTGGGCGAGTGAATCGGCGATCTCGCGCGCGACTTCGCTGAGGTCGACGGGCTTGAGCGTCAACTCGGCACGCGTCACGCGCGACAGGCCGAGCAGTTCGTCGATAAGCCGGCCCATGCGCTGGCTGGCGGCGCGGATGCGCCGCAAATAATCCTTGGCTTCGTCGTCGAGCTTGTCGCCATAGTCCTCGAGCAAGGCCAGGGAGAACCCGTCCATGCTGCGCAGCGGCCCGCGAAGATCGTGCGAGACGGAATAGCTGAACGCTTCGATCTCCTGGTTCAACGCGGCCAGCTCCTGGTTGCTGCGCTCGATCTGGGCAAACGACATCCGCAGCGACTGCGTCATCGCATCGAAGTTCCTGGACATGTCGCCGATCTCGTCGCTGCTGGCGATGGCCAGCTTGTAGTTCCAGTTCCCCGCCGCGACTTCTCGCGTGGCCTGCTCGAGCTTGCCGATCGGCGCCAGCACACTGCGATCGATGAGCCAGGCGGCGCCGACCGTGGTCAGCGCGATCAGCGCGAGCCCGGCGAGGATCACGATCACGACCCGCTGCTGCGCGGCGTTGATGCGCTCGGTCGAGAAATCGGTCAGGCGAAACGCGTCGGCGAGGCCCTCCTGCTGGAGGATCAGCAGCCGGCTGGACAACTGGGCCTCGAAACGCCGGGTCGACTCCGCATCGGCCGCGTTCGGGCCCTCTGCGACGGGCGTGGCCGCGAGCTCCTCGAAGAGGCGATGGGCGGCCACGCTGTGCTCGCGCAGGTGGGCCACGACCTCGCTCTGGCCGGCGCCGGAGAACGGCATCGCCTCGATCAGCCGTGCGAGGCGGTCGGAGACTTCGCGTTCCTGCGCGCGCGGGCGTTCATCGCGGCGCAGCATGTACTCGAAGGTCACCAGCCTCAGCTCGGTCAGGCCGCGCGTCAGCTCGATCGTCTGGCGACGCCGGGCGCTGGCGTCTTCGACCTCCAGGTTCGCCCACCAGATCATCCCGGCGATCAGGCCGATCGTCGCGAGCGCCGTCGTCGTCGCGAGTCGCCCCTTGGTGCTGATCTTCATGCGTGGTCCGGTGAGAACGACGGGCTAGGGCCTGTTAACGCTATGGGAGGGCTCGCGCCCGCACCCCGGCCCTTCGGGTGATCTCAGAAAACACGCCCGCCGCGTTGCAAATGCTCGCCGTAGCCACAGCTACGGCTGCGCTCTGCGCCTTGCGGGCGCCTGTTTGCTG
>Ga0207645_10001804_pt1 | contig 17289 bp, 17 predicted proteins | sample KBSM53metaG_FD_184331 | JGI IMG/M metagenome (GOLD analysis project Ga0207645, IMG submission 184331) | Miscanthus rhizosphere microbial communities from Kellogg Biological Station, Michigan, USA - KBS M5-3 metaG (SPAdes) (version 2) | ecosystem: Host-associated > Plants > Roots > Rhizosphere >...
TGTGCTGACAGCCTGCTCGACCGGCGAAGCGCCCGTTGGCCTCAACACAACCGGCAACGCGAAGCTCGCGCTTATCTGGACAACCATGCACGTGCCGGCGATCTCCATACCCGTGTTCAGGGGCCCAGCCGGCATGCCGATGGGGGCCTACGTAGTAGGCAAGCGCAATTGCGACCGCGACCTGTTCGCGTTCGCCCACTGGATCTACCAAACTCTGGTCTAGCGGCAGCAGCGAATCACGTGCGGATGCGGCCCCAAGATTAAAGGGGCCAAGCTCGAATTAACCCCGACCTCAACCGCGGCGCGCCGCCTCGATTTTAGCGACGTCGATTTTTTTCATGGTCATCATGGCATCGAACGCGCGCTTGGCGACGGCGGGGTCGGAATCGGTGACCGCCTGGATCAAGACGCGCGGCGTAATCTGCCATGACAATCCCCATTTATCCTTGCACCAGCCGCACTCGCTCTCTTTGCCGCCGTTGCTGACGATCGCGTTCCAGTAACGATCGGTTTCGGCCTGATCCACTGTTGAGACCTGAAACGAGAATGCTTCGCTGTGCTTGAATGCGGGTCCGCCATTGAGCCCGACGCAGGGAATTCCCATCACGGTAAATTCGACCGTCAGCACACTCCCCTTCTTCCCGGATGGAAAGTCCCCCGGCGCGAGGTGCACCGCGCCAACGGATGAATTGGGAAAGGTCTTCGCGTAAAACTGCGCCGCCTCTTCGGCGTCCTTATCGTACCAAAGGCAAATCGTGTTCTTTGCTGGATTAACCATTTCACTGCTCCTCGTAATGTCCAATTCGTTGCCGGAGTTAAACTGGCGATAAACAGGGTCAGTTCACACTGACCCTATTGATTTGCTATTTATTTCGCGAAATCTTCGGGCCCGAAGATTTGCCGGATCTCGATGGTGTCGCCTTCGTTCGCCGGGCAACGCTGCGCCCACTTCACCACTTCTTCCTTGGACGGCGCTTCGACCAGCCAGTAACCGCCCAACACTTCTTTCGATTCAATGAACGGCCCGTCGGTCACGGCGGGCTTGCCTTTGGGGAAAGTCACGCGCGCACCCTTGGACTGCGGATGCAGGCCGTTGAGCGATTCAATTTTGAGCGCTTTGCCCATTTCTTCGTTGAACCGTCCCATAGCCTCCATATCCTTGAGGTCGGGCTTGAAGTCCGGTGGCGTTTTTTTTCCGCCCTGGTAAACAGCGGGAATCATCAACATCATGAATTTCATGGTTAACTCCTTTTGGATTGTCCGTACTATGGTCGTTTGAGCGGGGCCGATATCGACAATCGATAATATTATTTTTTAATTCCTGAATGCGCTGCTGCAAAAAATGTCTTTCCGGCTCTAATTGACTCATTTTACGGGGCTTTTACATAGGCTTTGAGCTACAGCGTAAAATCGACGCGCCGTCACGAATTGTTATCACAGGGAGGTGAAAAATCGTGATTTCACGCCATCAGTTTCTGGGCTCGCTCGTCGCAATTCTGTTTTCCGCATCAATTTTCGCGCAACCCGTCGAACCCGTCTGGTCGCTCGCCCAGAAGGAAAAGCCCGCGCTGCTCGACACACTAAAAGAGCTCGTTAACATCGAGTCGGGCAGCCGCGAGCTCGAAGGCCTCGACAAAATCGCCACCGTGCTCGCCAGGCGCTTCGAAGCGCTCGGTGCGAAAGTCGAGCTAATCGATCTCGGCACCGATTACATCAAGTTCACGGACACGCCGCCACGCGTCGGCAAGGCGCTGCGCGCGACGTTCACCGGCACCGGCACGAAGAAAATACTGCTCCTCGCGCACATGGATACCGTCTACCCGCGCGGCATGCTGGCGCAGCAGCCGTTCAAGGACGAGGGCGAACGCGTGTGGGGGCTCGGCATTGCGGACGACCGGCACGGCATGGCGGTGATCATGCACGCACTGACGATCCTCAAGGCAATCAACTTTCTCGACTACGGCCGCATCACGGTGCTGATTAATCCCGACGAGGAAATCAACTCTCCCGCGTCGCGCCACCTGATCACGCAGATGGGCAGCGAGCACGACGCGGTGATGTCGTTCGAAGGCGCCGGGTTCGACGCCGACCAGGTGCGCCTCGCGACGGCTGGCATCGCTCAGGCGGTTCTCAATGTCAAAGGCCAGGCCTCGCATGCGGGCAGCGCGCCGGAAAAAGGCGTCAATGCACTGACGGAACTCTCCCACCAGATTCTGCAGGCGGGCGATTTGTCGGACTCTGCGCGCAACATCAAGGTCAACTGGACGATGGCTTCGGCGGGCATCGTGCGCAACATGATTCCGCCGTCGGCGCAGGCGTTTGCCGACATCAGGGTCGAGCGGCTCGCCGATCTCGACATCGTCGAGCAAAAACTGCGCGAGCGCATCAAGACGCAACGTGTAAAAGACGCGAAAGTCGAACTGCTATTCGAGCGCACGTTTCCGCCGCTTGAGCCGACCCCCGCCGGGCGCAAGCTCGCAGCGCACGCACAGCAGATCTATGGGGAAATAGGCAGAAAGCTCAACGTGAACGACAAGCCCACCGGTGGCGGCACGGACGCCGCCAACGCATCCCTCAAAACCACCGCGCCGGTGGTCGAAGGGTTCGGCCTGCGGGGCTTCGGCTCACACTCGACCAATGCCGAATACATTCTCTCTGCGTCAATCGAGCCGCGCCTTTACCTGACCGCGCGCATGATCATGGACATCTCGACCGGGAAGGCGCCGTTGCGGTAGGAATTCAATGATGATGATCGGTTCTTTGTAATTGCTATCGTCAACGGCGGTTCGGTTTGCGTCGTCGATTTTCAATTACCTCATTCCTCTCGCCTCACGCTCTTCCGGCTATACCCACTTCCAGCCCGTTCGGATCCTTTAGCGCAAGGCCGCCGGCGGCGGACGGCTGCGAGGCGATGCCGCGGCGGTCGAGTTCTGCTTTCACTTTCGCCTGGTCGTAGTTGTCCACGACAAATCCGAATTCGTTGCAATACGGTTTTCCATCGACGCCCGCCGGCCTCAGCACGAGCGTGTTGTCGCCAAAGCGTAGCGCCACGTCATCTTTCTTCTGCGATACGGGCTTCATGCCCATGAGGCTCGTATAGAAATCCGCCTCGCGCGCAACGTCCGGCACATGCAGCACGATGTATTTGAAATAAAGCGCCTTGAAGCCTTGGCCGCTCGCCTTCGGCACCGACGCGATATTTTTGATGCCGGCCGCGTACGCGTCTTTGCACTTCGCCGAGTTTTTCACTTCGCACGGCGCGGCGGCGCCGGGAAACATCGCCTCATCTTTCACCGTCACGATGTGCTGCACGAATCCAGACGGCCCATTGACGAACCAGCCCGCTTCGCCGTCGGGATGCACGCCGGGCAGGTTGCGCCGATACAGCTCGTCTTTCAGCTGGCCGACGAGGCTCCAATAGTCCGGCAGGCCGAATGAAAAATGCCCGACGGTGGGCGCCGTGCCCGGCTTGGCAGGCGTGAGATAGAAGCTGTTAGGCGCATCTTCCGGCCCGCAGTCGAGTTGGCATTTCAGGCCATCGTCCCAGACGTTGCGCATGCCTAATAGATCGACGTAAAAATCGCGGGTGACCTTGTAGTTTTCCGACGCATACGACAGGTGATTGACCGTCGTGACTGCAAACGCACGGTTCGACGTATCGGCCGCAAACACGCCGGCCGCGCGCCCCAGCGCGCCGTATGCAATTGTTCCAACGCCGGCGGCGATTGCGCTCAGCAGCCGGCGACGTTCGTTCAGTTTTGCTTCTCTGTCTTTCATCACCGGCTCCTCGATGAACAGTTTACATACGGCACTACTGGCTGCGCGTTGCAATCAGTATCATCTCACGCCGCCGCGCGCCCTGAACGTGTTACGCGCCGGCGCGGCGCCCTGAGGGATCATGTCAAGGACGGCGTGATCGGATGCGGACGCGCACCGGGCTTGACGAGCAGCATCTGCACAACGCCGATCGTGCGCTCGATGAAGCCACCTTCGCAGTAGCAAAGATAAAATTCCCACATGCGGATGAACTCGGGCGGATAGCCGAGCGCGCGCACTTCCGCAATATTGGCAAACAGGTTGTCGCGCCATCGCTCGAGTGTGGTCGCGTAATGCGGCCCGATGTCTTCGAGGTGAAAGAGCTTCATGTCGGTGAGGCGCGCGATCGCATCGCTCATCACCGTCACCGACGGAATGCAGCTGCCGGGAAAAATGTGGCGCTGAATAAAATCGACGGAGCGGCGCGCCGCATCATAACGCTGGTCGGCGATCGTAATCGCCTGCAGCAGCATCAAGCCGTCCGGCTTCAGCAAGTCGCTGCATTGTCCGAAGTACGTATCGTAAAAATGATGGCCGACCGCCTCGATCATCTCGATCGACACCAGCTTGTCGTAGCTGCCTGTCAGATCGCGGTAGTCCTCGAGCAACACTGTGATTTGCGCACCGAGGTTAGCTTCATCGACGCGCTGACGGGCGAGCTGGAACTGGTTGCGCGAGAGCGTCGTGGTGGTAACGCGGCAGCCGTAAAGCTTTGCCGCATGCAGCGCGAAGCCGCCCCAGCCGGTGCCGATTTCGAGCACATGATCGGTGGGCTTTAATTCGAGCTTGCGGCAGATGCGGTCAAGCTTTGCGACCGACGCCTCTTCGAGCGTCATGTCGGCGCGCTCGAACACGGCGCTCGAATACATCATCGTCGGGTCGAGAAAAACGCGGAAGAAGTCGTTGCCGAGATCGTAATGCGCGGCGATATTACGTCGGCTACCGGTATGCGTATTGCGCGCCGCCCAATGCAGCGCTTTCTGCAATGGCGCCGTAAGGTGTGCGATGCCGCCTTCCATGCCGTCGAGCACCTGCCGGTTGCGCAGTAGAATTTGCACGAGCCCGGTCAGATTATCCGTTGTCCAATAACCCAGCATGTACGCTTCCCCTGCTCCGATCGAGCCGCCGAATGCGATCTCGCTGTAGAAACGCGGATCATGCACGCGCACGCTCGCGCGCAGTGCGCAACTCGGTCTCGCACTCCCGTATTGCTCGACACAGTCGCCGTCAACGAGCGTAACGACGCCGTGTTCGATTTCGCGCAATCGTTGATGGACAGCGCGCCGCGCCAGGCGGTCGAGAAAGTACGGCTTGGGCGTGACCTGCGGTTGAAACGGCACTGTCAGCGATGAGTCTTTCATGAGTGTTTCGCCGCGCGGGCGCCTGTCTCGGGAAGATGCATGGGTAAAGCGGCTCGAGCCGCTGCAAGCGCGGTCGGGTGCGTGTAAACGGGCACGCGTTTGAACCAGAGCCGCAGCGCCTGCCAGTGAATTGCGACAATGATCCGAAAGGTCATGAACGGAAAGCGGGCCAGCATGCCGGCCAGGCGCGCGGCAGTGATCGGCGCCCGCTCGAGCCGCATCGTCGCATCGAAGATTTTTTGTTTGCTTCCTTCAGCGCCCGCCAGCGCCATGTGAACGTTGAGGTGCTGTCCGGGCGTGCTCAAGCCCCACTCGTAGGCGAGTTCCATCGGCATGAAAGGCGACACGTGAAATGCCTTTTCGCTGCGATAGTGCTGATATTTGCCCGCGACGGATTGATGCGGATCGCTGAGCACGTAGCAATGCCGCTCGCCCCACGGCGTATTGTTGACTTCGGCGATGATGGTTTCGACGCGCGTGCCGGCGGCGTCGAAACAATAATAAAAACTGACCGGGTTGAAGCAATGGCCGAAGTAACGCAAATGCGTGAGCAGCCGAATCGGCCCGGCTGGCCGTCGGCCGCTGCGCTCCTCGACGAAATCCCGCACGGCCACGTCAAGCGGTACGGCAGGATCGCCCATATGGTCGCTGCGGTCGAATCGCGCAATCGCCGCCCGCCGCGTCGACCACAACCAGCGGCCCGCGAACACCGCATCGAGTTCGGCGAGATCCAGGTACAGAAAAAACAACCGGTAGCGGAACGCGTGAGCAGCGGGCGCAAAGCGCCGGTGCCTAAGCGACCCGTGATAAATCGCGCTGTGCATGGGCAGTTTGCTCGAAGTGTTCAACCGCATCGAGGGCGCTGACGACGCCGTCCTCGTGAAAGCCGAAGCGCCAGTAAGCGCCGCAAAAATAAGTACGCTGCTGGCCGTTGATTTCGTGCTGGCGCTGCTGGGCGGCGACGCCGGCCGGCGTGAAAAGCGGATGATGGTAGACGAGCCGCTTGATGATTTTGGCGGGCGCTATGCGCTCGCTGTGATTCAGCGTCACGCAGAAGGTCTCGCGCGCTGCGAGGCTTTGCAGGATGTTCATGTTGTAGGTCAAGGCGACGCGCTCGCTGCTTTCGCGCACGACGTGATAATTCCACGCCGCCCATGCCCGCCGTGCATGCGGCAGCATCGACGTGTCGGTATGCAGCACAGCCTCGTTTTCCTGGTACGGAATCGCGCCGAGGATCTGGCGCTCGAGCGGCGTTGCATCGGCGAGCAGGCCGAGCGCCTGGTCCGAATGGCACGCCAAGAACACGTGTTCGAAACGCTGCGCCTCGGCGCCGCGCGCCTTCACGAGCACGCAATCGCGCATGCGCCGCACGCTCTCGACCGGCGTGTTGAGACGGATACGACCGCGAAAAGGCGCGACCAGCTTGTCGACGTACCGCGCCGAACCGCCACGGATCGCGCGCCATTGCGGCCGCGCATCCACCGACAGCATTCCGTGATTCTCGAAGAACCGCACGAAAAAGCGCGCGGGGAACGCGAGCATGCGCGCGGGATCGGTCGACCAGATGGCGGCGCCCATCGGCACCAGGTAATCGCCGATGAACTCGGATGAGTAATGGTGGGCAGCAAGATAATCGCCCAGCGCAATATCGGTTGACGACGCGAGCAGCGCTGGTGCCTCGCGATTGAAACGCACGATGTCGCGCAGCATGCGGTAGAACGACGGCCGCAGCAGGTTGCTCCGCTGCGCGAAAAGGGTATTGATCGTCGTGCCGTTATACTCGAGGCCGCTCGCTTCATTGCGCACGCTAAAGCTCATGACGCTCGCCTGCGATTCGACGCCGAGTTCGCTCAGCAACGCAATGAAATTCGGATACGTCCAGTCATTGAAGACGATGAAGCCGGTGTCGATCGCATACCGCTCGCCGTGTGAATCGATTTCATGGGTATGCGTGTGGCCGCCGACATGCGCGCCGGCTTCGAAGACCGTTATCTCGTGTTCCTTGTGCAGGCGGTGCGCGGCGACGTTGCCCGCTATGCCGCTGCCGATGATGGCGATCTTCATGCGCAGTCCCGCGCCAGCACGCGCGCGGTAAGCAACGCCGGCGGCACCTCTTTCAAGTCCCAGATGATGCCGAGGGCGGCGAGCACACGCAGCCCGTAGTACGTGAGATCGAGCTCCCACCAGTAAAAACCCTGGCGGGCGGCGCCCGGATAATGATGGTGATTGTTATGCCAACCTTCGCCCATCGTCAGCACCGCGAGCCATGGATTGTTGCGCGAGTCGTCACGCGTCGCATAGCGGCGGGCGCCGAAGCGATGCGCGAGCGAATTGGTGGTGAACGTCGCGTGATAAAGCGTCACCGTCGAGATGCAGAACCCCCACACCACCAGTTGCAAGCCGCTGGCGCCCAGCGCCGGCGCAAAATGCGCCAGCACTTCCCCGGTTAGGTACAACGCGGCAACCAGCGCAAGCGGCACGATCAAATCGTAACGATCGAGAAAGCGCAGCTCCGGATAGCGCGAAAGATCGGTGACGAGAGACGACCGCGCCGCGAAATTGCCGCGCGTCATGAACCACCCCATATGGCTCCAGAAAAACCCGTGCTGGCGCGCGGAGTGCACGTCATTCGGTGCATCGGAGTGCGCATGATGATGGCGGTGATGGGAAGCCCACCACAGCGGTCCGCGCTGCACGCCTGCCGCGCCTAGCAGCGCGAACGCGAATTGCGCGCCACGCGAGGTGCGGAACGCGCGATGCGAAAAATAGCGGTGATAAAACCCGGTGATCGCAAACATGCGCAACGCATACAACCCCGCCGCGACCAGGACCGCTGTCATGCTGACGCCGACGAAGATGACGGCGCCGCACGCGAGGTGCAGCGCAATAAACGGCACGACGCGCGGCCAGTCGATTTGCCGTGACAGCGCGCCGCTCTCCGCAAGGTGCGCCTGACCGGCTTCATTGTCGAACCAGCGCGCGAGGCTTTGCCACCAACGCCTGCGCTCCGTGCCGCCGCTCACTTCCATTGTTGCGGCATTTTCTGGATGAGCGCCACCTCGTAACCCTGCCGGCCCGCAAACGCGACGAGCCGCTGATAATCGGCTTCGGGAATCAGCGGCGTGCGCGCCATGATCCAGATGTAGTCGCGGCGCTCGCGGCCGATCATCGTTTGGCTGTAGTTATCGTCGACATACATGATTCGATAGTCCGCCTTGACCGGCCAGACAAATTGCATGCCCCACACGGCGTTCGAATCGCGGTCGATCACGAAGCCGCGCGGCGTATAGCGCCTCGAATCGCCGTCGAAGCTGCCCGCGCGGAACGTGAAAGTGGTCGCGATGCTGCCATCGGCATCGAGCCGGTACGATTCGACCGGGTTATGCGCGCCCTTTTCGATAAACGTCGGAATGCATGCGATGACGTACCAATCGCCCATGAAACGCGCGAGGTCAACGTGCGGCACGGTGGCGAGCGGCGCAGCAGCACTCTGGCATCCGCTCAGCATCAATAACGCCGCGGCGCGGCACAACAATCCCCGTTTGTCCATTGTATGAATTCCTTCTTAGTTGAGCCGGTAGCGCAGCCGCCGGCCGCCAGCGACAGTGGACTCGAGCGCGAGCCATTCGTCGCTCTGCGAATACCAAAGATCGATGGGGTTTTTAGGGCCGGTAACGCGGTAATGTTTTGCTGCGACGGTGGCGCCGCGCACGATGATGTTGTCGTCGCCCAGCGCCGAGATCTTTACCGTCTCGAACTCGCCGGTCTGCGCATTGAGTAGACGCGCCTGGCGCAGCATTTGCGGATTCCAGTACGCGAAACTCATCACGCAGCCGCCGATCGACGAACTGCCACCGCTCCTGATGACGGCAAGCTGGCCTTTTTCCATCTTCGCATCGACGGTCGGGCGGTCACCATTGTCGTCGGTGCGGGCGGTCAAGCTATCCAGACAATTGCCGCGCCACTGCTCCGTCGCGTCATGTGCGTAACGGTAAGCCGTGACGAACAACACTTTTACTTCGAAACGCGACTCGCTTTTGAGCTCGCGCCCGTCGCCCTGCTCGCGCAGCGTAAAGCGGTGATAACCGATCGGCGCATCGTCGAGATAGGCGCGGAAATTCCATACGCGCGGCTCGCCCGCCGCCTGCGCAGTAGCAGTAACAGCCATCGCCGAGAGAACAAGCGCCGTAATTGCGGCCCGCCGCATCACGGGTTACCTCGCCGCGGGCCGGGAAAGAAGGCATTGGTGCGCGCTTTGTAGTCGCAGTACTCAGGACGGCGCTCGCCGATGTCTTTTTCGAGCAGCGTCACGCCCGACACTTTCATGAGCAGCACAGACATCAGCAGCGGCGACACGATCGTCCACCAGCCGCCGCCGGCTAAAGCAATCAGAAAAAATCCCCACCAGACGCAGAACTCGCCGAAGTAATTCGGGTGCCTCGTGTAACGCCACAATCCGCGATCCATTACGCGTGCGCGATTGGCCGGACCGGCCTTGAAACGCGCCAGCTGCCAGTCCGCGACTGTTTCGAATGCCAGACCGGCCGTGCATAGCGCTATACCGGCCACATCCAGTGGGTTGAGCGCACGCGCGCTGGCAAGCGCTGCCAGCAGCGGCAGTGACACGACCGCCGCGAGCACTCCCTGCAAACCAAACACGAGGTAGAGGGCTTTGAATTCGTAATTCGGCTGGTTGCGCGCGCGAATCGCGACATAGCGATGATCTTCGGGCTCGCCCCAGTTGCGCCATGTGATGTAGGCGGCGAGGCGCAGCGCCCACAAGGCAGCGAGCGCAAGAACTCCCGCGGCGCGCGGTCCGCTGGCGGGCAGCGTCAACGCGTACACGACGGCGGCGAGCAGGATCAGCAGCGACCATGCGCTGTCGACGATGCTCACATCGCCCTTGTACAGGCTCGCCAGCCAGGTCAGGCCGGCCAGCGCCAGGATTGCGCTGGCGCCGCACAGCGCGGCATGGCCGAGTTGTATGAAGTCGAACATGTGGATCAGCGCGTTGTGTGAAGGCGATCAAAACGGCGGGCGGCCATTATCAACAGCGGCGTCATCACGCCCCAGCCGATGCTGAGCGCAATGAGCGCGGCCATCGGCGCGGCGAACTGAAGCGCGCCGAGCCGCATGCCGGCCCAGTATGAAAGCGGTCCGCCGAGCGCGCCGAAGAGCGCGGCCACGAGCAGTTTATTTTTGAGCCAGCCGAGCGACGCGTTGAGCGTCGTCGCGAACAATGCCCACAATGCGAGTATCCACGGCGGCGCCACGCCGTCGATCAGCATGCCGGACGTAAACACGATCCACCCGCTTGAGACGAGCGCGCTGTCCCACAACGCACCCATCGCGAGAGCTAGCATGACGAGTTTCAACTCGGGGGCCGCCCGCGGAGCGCAGGCCAAATGCAATGCGACGATCGTCATCGCCGCCGCGGCGCCGCCCAGCGGCCAGCCATGCGCGGCGCCGAGCACGCACGCAAACCACCCGCATTGGAAGGCGACGCAATTGACGATGAGCGCGACGGAACGCGTGCCGACAGCCGCCGTGTTTCGCACCAAAGCCTTACTCACCGGCGGCGCTCGAACAGATAGTGGCTGACCCACCATTGCTGGCCCCGGTCGTAGCCGAAGAGCTCGGCGCACGACATGAAGAAAACGCGCCACCGCATCCACCACTGCGCCGCATCGTCGCGGCCATAGGTCGATTCAAGCACCGGCCATATGGCGCTCCGCCGCGCGTCCATGTTGTCGAGCCACGCATTCGCCGTGCGTTCGTAGTGGGTTCCGTCCCAACGCCAGCGTCTCACGAGGCGCATGTCGTCCTGGAAATGCAGCGCGAGATCGTCGCTCGGCATCATGCCGCCGGAGAAAAAATAGCGGCTCATCCAGTCGCTCGCATCGCGCTCGACGAAGAGGTAAGGTGTCGAGCGGTGCACGAACACATGCATGAAAAATCGCCCGCCGGGCTTGAGCCACTTGCCCACGCGCCGGAACATCTGCGGCCAGTTGCGCATGTGCTCGAACATTTCGACCGACACGATGCGATCGAACCGGTTTTCAATCGCGAACGTGTTCATGTCGCGCGTAATCACGCGAATGTTGGTCAATGCGCGCTGGCTGGCTGCCGCCTCGATGAATTCGCGTTGCGAATGCGAATTGGAGACCGCGGTGATGCGGCTCTGCGGATAGCGGTGCGCCATCCACAAAGTGAGGGATCCCCAGCCGCAGCCGAGTTCGAGAATGTCCTGCCCGTTGGCGATGCCGGCGCGCTCGCAGGTCAATTGCAGCGCCGCAGACTCTGCATCGGCCAGAGTCGTCGTGCCTTCCGGCCACCAGCATGAGCTGTACTTGCGATGCGGCCCGAGCGCTTCAGCAAAAAATGTGGCCGGCAACTCGTAGTGCTGCGCGTTCGCGACTTCGGGTAGAAGCGCGATCGGAGCGGCGTGGATGTCATCGATAAACGCTGCGCCGAGTACTGCCGCGCCCGCCGCATCGTGGTCGTGAATCTCGGCAAGCCTTCGTTTCAGCAGTCGGCGAATGCCCGCGCGAACCACGGTGTCGGGCACGAGGCCCTGTTCGACCCAATCGAGGGCCCGGTATGTGCTCATGTCGTGTGTCCCTAAAGCTAAACGCGCAAACGGGAGTTCGCGTGTTTCCAGCAGCAGCAAGCGGCGCCCTTGCGCCAATGACTGCACTGGAGAGGTTTATTGAAGAAGCGGCGTGCCGGTCGGAGCGCCGGCAGGCACGCGTTTTTGCAGCGTTTGACGGTGGGCGGCACTCTCGTTTGTCCTAGTCATTCTGGCCAAATTAGCTTAATATCTTTATATTGTCCAGACAGGTGACCAGTTTGTCCAAGTCAAATAGAGGGAAAGTTAGCGCCGAAACTTACACCGGTATCAGCGCAGTCGAGCGCGATACGGGTCTCAGCAAGGACACTTTGCGCATCTGGGAACGCCGCTATGGCTTCCCTACGCCACAGCGCGACGCCAATGGAGAACGCATCTATGCGCACAGTCAGGTCGTGCGATTGCGGCTCATCAAGCGGCTGGTCGATGCCGGTCACCGCCCGGGCAACATCGTTCCTGCGGAGATGCATAAGCTCGAGCAACTGGCCCGCAATCGTGCGGCGGGCCAGCCGGCAGATACCGGCGGTCATGCGGACTTCATGATGACGCTCAAGTCGCACGATGCCGAGCGCATGCAGCAGTTTTTGACGCAGGGCCTGATGCGCCAGGGGCTCGAAAAATTCGTGATCGAAACTGTTGCAGCGCTCAACGTGCGCGTCGGCGAAGCGTGGTCAAGCGGCGATCTGGCGGTCCACGAAGAGCATTTATACGCGCAACAAATAGAGAACACGCTTCGTCATGCGATTTTTCTGGCGTCCCGCCGCGGCAGCAGGCCGCGCGTCCTGCTCACGTCAGTGCCGGGGGAGCAGCACCGGATTGGTTTGTTGATGGCAGAAGCGGTGTTTACGGCGGCGGGCGCGTTTTGCATTCCGCTCGGCGTGCAGACACCCGTGAGCGACATCGCACTCGGCGCAGTGGCGCATCACGTCGATATCGTCGCGCTGTCGTTCAGCGCGGTATTCCAGCCCGGCCCGGCAGGGCAAAGCCTGCGTGACCTTAGGATGATACTGCCTCCGGCCGTCGCGATCTGGGCGGGTGGGCAAGGTCTGCAGCGCGTGCGCGAAGTGCCGGGCGTCGAACTATTCCGCGATTTCGCGCAGCTGCAGGAGACCTTGACCGAGTGGCAGGCATCTCATGCGCGCACTGCGACGGCTTAAATATGCCGTCCTGAACGACGTCGTCTGCAATTCACCGACGTAGTTAGCCTGCCCACTTTCGGCCGGACGCATCGCTCCACCGCGTGGTAAACCGGCTCACTGCCTCCGGATTCAATAACCGCGGCGGCAGTTTGCCGGATGCAGCGATCGCAAACGCTTCCGCCGCCATCGTCGCGACGCGCTCGCGGCTTTCGTGCGTGACGCCCGCTATATGCGGGCTTGCCATCACTGCGGGATGCGAGAGCAGCGGATGAGCCGGCGCTGGCGGCTCTTTTTCCCATACGTCCAGCCCGGCGCCGGCAAGCTGCCCGGATACGAGCGCCGCATGCAGCGCGTCCTCATCGTGAATACTGCCGCGCGCGGTCGAAATAAAAAGCGCCCCCTTGCGCATGGCCGCGTACTGCGCGGCGCCGAACATGCCGCGCGTCTCGCGCGTGAGCGGGCAATGTACGGTCACGATGTCGGATTCCCTGAGCACCGTCGCGAAATCGGTTTTCTCAGCATTGCGCTCCGCACATGTTGCCGTATCCAGGTAAGGATCGACGGCAAGAACGCGGCATCCAAACGCTTTGGCGAGCTGCGCGGTGCGCGTGCCGACGTGACCAAGGCCGACGACTCCGACCGTGCGATTGACGAGCTCGCGGCCCATCAGCGATTCGCGCAAGCCCAGCGTTCCGGCACGCAGCACGGCATGCGCTTCGGGAATGCGCTTCAACAACGAAAGCATCATGCCGAGTGCGTGCTCGGCGACCCCTTCCGCATTGCCGCCCGCTTGATTGACGACGATCACGCCCGCCGCGGTGCACGCATCGACGTCGATGGTGTCGTAGCCCGCGCCGTAGCTCGCGACCATCAGCATTTTCGGAAAGCGGCCGAGAAAATCCGGCGTCACGTGCCACGGCCGGGGCAGCTCGTCGCGCGAAGCGCGGCAGTAGTAACCGTAACAGCCGCCCAGCATCTTCGCGATTTCATCTTCCGCACACGTGATGTCGCAAGTGACGACCTCGAGCGCCGGATATTTCGCGGCGGTGTCCTGGAACGCCTGATGCATCGGCCGGCCCATGAAGCCGACGCGGAATTTTGAGTTGCTCATCGTTTATTCGTTCCTGAATCTTGAAACCTCTGATGGAACCGCCCGGAACCTAGTCGACGCGCGCCCCCGACGCTTTGACGACTTTCGCCCACTTGACGGTTTCTGCCGCCATGAAGTCGGCGAATTGTTGCGGCGAGTTGCCGACCGGCTCGGCGCCGACTTCGGCAAACCGCTTTTTGATTTCTTCGCTTTGCAGAATCTTCATCGATTCGCGGCTCAGCCGGTCGACTATCGGCTGCGGCGTTCCCGCGGGGACCAGCACGCCGAACCAGGTGTACGCCTCGTAACCGGGCACGGTTTCGTCGATGGTGGCGACCTCGGGAATCTGCGGCACGCGCTTGACGGTGGAGACGCCCAGAATTTTTATGCGCCCGGCCTTGTACGGCTGGATCGCAGTGGTGAGATCGTTGAACACCAGCGGAATATTGCCGCCAATCACGTCGATGGTGGCCGGATTCAGCCCCTTGTACGGCACGTGCTGCAGATTGGTGACGGTCATCATCTTGAAAAGTTCGCCGGCCAGGTGCGTGCCGCCGCCGTTGCCCGAGGACCCATAGGACAACTGCCCCGGATTTTTCTTCGCGAGCGCGATCAGGTCTTTCACGTTCGCCACCGGCAGCGATGGATGCGCGTTGATTACGAGCGGGATGATGGAAGCCTGCGTGATCGGCGCAAAGTCCTTCACCGGATCGAACGCCAGCCTGGTGTAGAGGCTTGCGTTGATGCTGTGCGTGCTGATCGCGCCCATCAACAGCGTGTAGCCGTCGGGCGGCGATTTTGCGGCAATCTCGGCACCCACATTGCCGCCCGCACCGGCGCGGTTGTCGACGACGACGGTCTGGCCCAGCGCTTCGCTCAACCGCCCCGACATCGAGCGCGCCATGAGATCGGTTGGCCCGCCCGGCGGATAAGGCACGATGAAGCGGATCGAACGGCTTGGATAGCCCGATTGCGCGCAGGCGTCGGTCATCGATGCGGCGATTGCAACCAGCAGGAGAAGAGCAATAGCTGGCGGCCTGTCTTCGATCGTCATTCGATTACCTTATCCGCGCGCGTCAGGAGCTCACCGGAAAGCTTGATGCCGAGTGCGTCCGCTGTCTTGCGGTTGACCACCAGGTAATAGCGCGTTGGCTGCTCGAATGGAATGTCGCCGGGTTTGGCGCCTTGGAATATCTTGTCGACGAAAATTCCGACGCGGCGGAAATTGTCGTTGAAATCGCCGCCATAACTGAGCAGGCCGCCGGCTTCAGCATATTGCTGCTGGGGATAGATTGAAGGCAGGCGGTGCCTCAAGGCCAGCGCGGCGATTTGCGCGCGCTGTGCGAGCAGAAACGAATCGGCAAGAGTGATCACGGCATCGGCACGGTCACGCGTTATTGCCTCGAATCCGCGATCGATATCCTGCGCCGTGCGCACAGCCATCGGCGCAACCTGCCTGCCCGCCTGTTTGGCGGCGACTTGTAAACGCAGCAGCAGCGCCGGGTGTGAGCTGACGGACGCGTTCGTGATCACTGCGATGCGCTTCAATTTGGGCGCGGCGAGCACCAGCAACTCGACCAGCTTCGGGGCCGTATCGTCGTTGCCGGTCGACATGCCTGTCATATTCCGGCCGGGCCGGGCGAGGCTCACTGCAAATCCCTCGCCCACTGGATCGGTTGCAAGGGTTACGACGATGGGAATCGTGGCCGTAGCACGCTTCGCAGCCTGGCTTGCGGGGACCCCGGTTGACACGATCAGGTCGACGTTCCGCCGCACCAGTTCCGCCGCAAGCGCGGGCAGACGGTTAGCATCGCCGTCCGCGTAACCTCCTTCGAATACGAAATTCCTGCCCTCGATATAACCGCGTTCGCGCAGTCCGTCGATCAACGCGCTATGCCTGCCGGCGTCCATCACTGATTGCCGCGAGCCGAGGTCGAGATAAGCGATGCGCCAAACTTTATTTGGAGCTTGCGCGAACGACCTGAGTGGGAAGACGACCGCTGCTGCGCCGATCCCGAGGATCAGGTCGCGGCGATTACTCATCGCGCCCATAGTGAATGCGCCGGTACGGCACGCTGGGCACGCTGCGCGATATGCGCAGATCGATCATCATCGGGCCCGGTTTCTTCACCCATTCCTGCACCGCCTTCGTCAGGTCATCGACTGTCGTTGCATGCGCGCCGCGCCCGCCCATCGCCACGCCGACCTTGCCGAGATCGGGCGTCGTGATTACTGAAGTGTTCACGTCCATCTTGGACTTGTCGAGCTTGTAGTACTCGGCGCCGAGCGCTTCGTTGTTCATCACGATCACGAGCAGCGGCATGTTATAGCGCACTGCCGTCTCGAATTCCGCAAGGTGCATCATCGTGCTTGCATCACCGTCGCACAGAACCATCGGCTTGCCGGTCGCCACCACCGCGCCCATCGCGGCGGGCAGCATCTGGCCGATACAGCCGAAGAAGTGGCCAGACTGCACAAGCGCGCGCCGGCGCGTCATCAGCATGCTGACGAAACCCGCAGTCATGCCGCTGCCCGACAGCACGCCGATTTCCGGCGGCAGCAGCTTGTCGAGCGCGATGACCGCTTCGCGCGGATCGGCTGTGCCGGGATCCATTTCAAATTCCGTGCGGTCGGCATTGTGATTGGTCAGCTTCTGCTTCACGTCAGGGGTGCGATAGCCGACCGATTTGTGATTGCGTTTCGCGAGCAGCTTCTCGAGTTCTTCGACGCCCACCCGCGCATCCGACTGCACGTAGCAATCGGCGCCGCGCCCGCCCGCGATCATCAGGTGCGGCGCGGAATCGATGTGCACGTAGCGCGCTTCGGGATAGAGATAACCGTGCTCGGTGGTGTAACGGTTGAGCGACGCGCCGACGCCGATCACGCAATCCGCTTCCTCGAACAGCTTCATCGACGGACGCGAACCGTAGGTACCCGAAATGCCGGCGTGCCATTCGCTTTCGTTGAGCCACGTGCGCACGAGCAGAGTGGTTGCGATCAACGCACCGGTGCGATCGGCCAGCTTCAATACCGCTTCGCCCGCGCCAGCCCATTGCGCGCCGCGGCCGACGACGATCACCGGCTTCTTGCTCGACGCGACGATGTCCGCCGCCTGCTCGAGCGCTTTTGAATCGGGATGCACCGCACCGCGCGTAAACATCGCGGACGACGGCTTGTATTCTTCTTCGGCGTCCTCGAACGTTTTCTGCTGGATGTCCATCGGACAGGAGAGCATGATCGGGCGGCTTTCGAGCT
>Ga0207645_10001812_pt1 | contig 17243 bp, 9 predicted proteins | sample KBSM53metaG_FD_184331 | JGI IMG/M metagenome (GOLD analysis project Ga0207645, IMG submission 184331) | Miscanthus rhizosphere microbial communities from Kellogg Biological Station, Michigan, USA - KBS M5-3 metaG (SPAdes) (version 2) | ecosystem: Host-associated > Plants > Roots > Rhizosphere >...
ACCCGCACCGACGCGGACGACGGCGACACCGTGACCACGGCGCCGGTCTGCCGCGCGGCCCCCGAGTCGGGGCTGACGCGGAGCACGGTGGCGTCGACCGCCTCGAAGTTCGAACCGAGCAGCTGCGAGAGCGTGTGAAGGTTGTCGTCGTTCCAGCGCGGGTCGGGCGCGCCCGAGATGTACCAGGCCGAGCCGTTGTCGGCGAGGATGATGCCGTATTTCTTCATCGCCCGCAGGATGACCTGCACGTCGGCCGGGTACGGCGCGATGTCGAAGGACGCCTTCAGCCGGAAGCGCTCGCCCATCCGCGGGTACTGGGTGCCGGTGAGCGACGATGCGTAGTGCCGCGCCGGCCATACGAACTCACGGCGGGTCTGCGGTACGGTGAAGCGGATGGCATGCCGGATCTCGCCGCTCAACACCTCGTCCACGGTCACCAGGCCGGGCATGATCGGCAGGCCGGCCGCATCCGCCGACGTCCACGTCGACGGACGCAGCGCGTTCGATCGCAGGTCGTAGATCGCGCCCGAGTCCGCGGTCCACGCGCTCGCCCCCGGAAACGCCCGATACAGCTCGTACAACACGCAGTTGCTGGTGTCGACGGCGATCGCATGGCGATCGCCAGTGGCGTTGGGGCCGCCCTCGATCGGCGCGGTGAGCGGCACGGCGTACGGACCGGGATCGCTCTCGTCGTCGTAGAGGAAGGTGGCCGGGTACTTGGTCTGCGTCGCCGGCACGGTGACGAACGGGATTCCGATCGGCCCGCCGTCCCACATGCCGGCGCCGAAGTCGGCATGGAACCCGCGGCTGGCGCCGATGGTGTTCACCATCGTGGCCGAGTTGGCCAGCACCGGCAGCGTGTCGACCGGCGTGTTCCAGATGTTGTCGGCCGGCAGCACCGGACAGCCGCCGATCATCTGCTGCCCGTACGCCGGAGCCGTCAGTGCTGTTGCCAGCAGGACCGTGATCGCCGTTGCACGCGTCATGGGCGCGGGTCATCGCAACAGACGTGCCGGTCATGCGCAGGCGTGTTTCGCTCCGGGCCGTGCGAGCCCAGCCACGAATTTGAAGCCGGCCGTGCAGTTTTGACTGGAATCCGCCTCGAATCGCTACTCCCCGGCGCGCTAGAATCGCCGCGTGACCCATTCGAAAATCGTGGTGTGGCTGGCCGCCGTCGCCGTGGGCGGCATGGCGCTCGTCGATGCGCAGGGACGCGGCGGGCGCGGAGGCGGTGCCGGCGCGCCAGGCGCGCCACCCGCAGCCACCAAGGGCACCGTGGAACAGATCGTGGTGCACGGCGCGTCGCTCGAGGGCAACCTCGAAGGCGACTCGCCCGACCGCGACGCCACGGTGTACTTGCCTCCGAGCTACGCCGGGTCGCCCATGCGTCGCTATCCGGTGCTCTACCTGCTCCACGGCTACGGCGGCAAGCAGGACACCTTCACCACGCGGCTCGCCAGTCTCGCCGAGAGCCAGGACCGTCTGGCCACGGCGCAGGGCTTCAGCGAGTTCATCGTCGTGACGCCGAGCGCCTACACGCTGCACAAGGGCAGCATGTACTCCGCCTCGCCCACGACGGGCGACTGGGAGAAGTTCGTCGCCGAGGATCTCGTCGCCTACATGGACGGCCACTACCGCACGCTCGCCACCCGCATGAGCCGCGGGCTGGCCGGCCACTCGATGGGCGGCTACGGCGCGCTGCGGATCGGGATGAAGCGCCCCGACGTGTTCATCTCGCTCTATCTCATGAGCTCGTGCTGCCTGTCGGCCAACCGCAATCCGCGGCCGGAGGGCATGGCCGCGTCGGAAGCGATCAAGACACGCGAGCAGGCCGTCGAGGCCGCCGCGGCGCCCGGCTTCGGGCCGTCCACGAGTCTGGCGTCGGCGGCGGCGTGGTCACCGAATCCCGCCAATCCTCCGCTCTTCCTCGATCTGCCCGTCAAGGACGGCAAGGTGCGGCCCGAGATCGTGGCCAAGTGGGTGGCCAACGCGCCGCTCGAAATGGTCCCGCGCTACGCCGAGGCGCTGAACCGCTACTACGCGATCATGATCGACATCGGGACGAAGGACCCGCTGTACGCGTCGAACCAGCAGCTGCACGACACGCTGACGCAGCTGCACGTCCCGCACTACTTCGAAGAGTACGAGGGCGATCACACCAACAAGGTGCGCGAGCGCATCGAGCGGAACGTGCTGCCCTTCTTCTCGAAGAACCTCGCGTCGCCCGTGAACCCGACCTCGCCCACCCCGCAGCCGTAATAGACTCTCTCGCATGCATCGTCTGGGCTATATCCTGGGTGTCGCCGTCTGCCTCGCGCTGCCGGTCCTTCCGGCGCACGCGCAAAGCACGCTCAACGGCGACTGGGGCGGCACGTTTCACGAGGATCAACCCGAGCGGGGGCCCGGCCCGGAGCTCGGCGACTACCTCGGCATCCCGCTCAACGCCGCGGCCCGGCAGTACGCCGACAGCTGGGACGCGTCGCGCCTGACGCTGCCGGAGCACCAGTGCCGCGCGCACGTGGCCCCGTACATCTACCGCGGCCCCATCCAGGTCCGCATCACGGAAGTGATCGATCCGGGCACGCAGACGACGATTGCCATCAAGCACTTCCTCAGCACCTACGCCCAGGAGCGGACGATCTGGCTCGACGGCCGTCCGCATCCGCCCGAGGAGGCGCCGCACACCTGGATGGGATTCTCGACCGGCGAATGGCAGGGCGGGGTGCTGAAGGTCTACACCACGCATCTCAAACAAGGCTGGCACCGTCGCAACGGCGTGCCGATGAGCGCCAAGGCCACGATGACCGAGTACTTCTTCCGGCACGGCAACGTGCTGACGCAGATGACCATCACCGAGGACCCGGTGTTCCTCACCGAGCCGCTCGTCAAGACCACGAACTTGCAGCTGAACCCCAACGCCGGCGCCAATCAGTACCAGGCGTGGCTGTTCTGCCAGGCCGACGACGAGGTGCCCGGCCGCGATCCGGCGTGGGTGCCGCACTTCCTGCCGGGGAAGAACCCCTACCTCACCGAGTTCGCCGAGAAGCACCACTTGCCCGTGGAGCCGACCCGCGGCGGCGCCGAGACGGCGTATCCCGAATACGCGAAGACGATGAAGGCGCCGGCCGGGGCGGTCCGCCCGTGAGGCCGCGTCTCCTCTCGCCCGCGCTCGCGGCCGCCGTGGTGATCGGGTGCGTGGCGGGCGGTGCCATGATGGCGCGCGTGCCGGTGAGCGCGCAGTCGGCTGCGACCGCGCGCGACGCGGCGCTCTACGCGATGAGGGTGCAGGGCAACGTCCACGTCATCGTGGGGGCTGGAGCCAATATCACCGTGCAGCTGGGCGACCTCGGTCCGATCGTGGTGGACACCGGCACGGCGCAGCGCGCCGAGGCCGCGTTGGCCTCCATTCGCACGCTCACGCCACGACCGATCCGCTACATCGTCAACACGCATTCGCACGCGGACCACGTCGGCGGCAACGAACGGGTCGGCGCCGCCGGCCTTCCCACCTCGGGACGCGGCGTCGCGCAAGTGGGCGCCGGCGTCGGCGCACGCGCCGAAATCATCGCCCACGAGGAAACGTTGAACCGGATGAGCGCGCCGGCGGGAGCGCAGGCGCCGACCCCGGTCGTGGCGTGGCCCACGTCGACGTTCTCGGGCAAGCGCAAGGACTTCTTCTACAACGGCGAGGCCGTGCAGGTGATCCACCTGCCGGCGGCACACACCGACGGCGACAGCGTGGTGTTCTTCCGGCGCTCGGACGTGATCGCGGTGGGCGATGTCTACTCCACCGTCAGCTACCCGATCATCGACCTGCAGCGCGGCGGCAGCATCAAGGGCGTGCTCGACGGCTTGAACCAGCTGCTCGATCTGGTGGTGTCCGGCGAGAAGACCGAAGGCGGCACGATGATCGTGCCCGGCCACGGCCGCATCTCCGACGAAGCCGATCTCGTCGAATACCGCGACATGACCACCATCATCCGCGACCGCGTGCAGGACATGGTGAACCGCGGGATGACGCTGGCGCAGGTGCAGGCCGCGAAGCCGACCATGGAATACGACGGCCTCTACGGCAGCGCGCCCGGCTGGTCGTCCGCGCAGTTCGTCGAAGCCGTTTACCGGGGGCTGGCGCCCACAAAGGAGACCAGGAAATGACCCGACTGTTCACGGCCGGTGCGGCCGCGCTGATTGCCACGCTTGCCGCCACCACGCTGACCGCGCAGCAGCCCGCGCCCGCGGGGCCGCAGCCCTTCAGCGTCGGCAACCGGCTGGGGCTGCCGATCAACCCGGCGCCCGACGGCAAGTTCGACCCGATGTCGAACAACGTCAAGGTGTACGGCGCCATCTACTCGGCGGAGAGCTGCTCGTACGACCCGGGGCGGGGCGTCATCGTCGTGCCCAACCGCGGCGTCGGCCAGAACGTGCAGACCAACAACGGGTGGATCTCGTTCATCAACCACGACGGGTCGGTGCACACGGCGCGCTGGGTGGGCATTCAGAACCCCGGCGATCAGCGCAACAACATGACGACGCCGCTCGTGCTGAACGAGCCGCTCGGCAGCGACATCATCAACAGCGTTCTCTATCTCGCCGACCGCGACGGCGGCACCAGCCCGACCGACCCGGTCATCTCGGTGGTCCGCAAGTTCGACATGAAGACCGGTATGCCGTCCGGCCAGGTCCGCGTCGAGAAGTCGAACGGCTTCAACGACCTCGAAGTGTCCAGCGACGGCACGATCTACGCCACCCAGACGGGCACGGCCCAGGACGCCAACAGCTGGCAGGTGTGGAAGATCACGCCGGCGGGCGCGGCGTCGATCTTCATCCAGGGCGCGCCGCTGCGGCAGCCGAACGGCATCGCCTTCGATCCGCAGGGAAACGTCGTCGTCATCAACATCGGCAACGACGAGGTGCTCACCTTCGGCTCCGACGGCAAGCTGGTGAAGACCGAGCACGCGGTGCAGGCCGGCAACGACGGCCTGGTGATCATGAAGGACGGAACCAAGTACGTGAGCAGCGTCGTCAACGGCGGCGTGTCGCGCATCCGTCCGAACAAGCCGGCCGAGCTCATTGCCCAGAACATCCCGAACCCGGCGTCGATGTGCTACGACGAAGGTGCCAACCAGCTGGTGATCCCGATGAACGCCAACAACGGGCTGGCGTTCATCAAGCTGCGCTGAGGGATCGTAGGGGCCGCCTTCAGGCGGCCCGTTGGTGAACGGGCCACCTAAAGGTGGCCCCTACTTCTTCCCCAGCAAAGTGAAGCCGGCGGCGGGTCCGAACTCGGTCGGAATCGGACCGAGCGACATCTTGTGGCCGCCGGGCATCGTCACCGTTCGCCCTGCCACCACGCCGAGCGCGGCCCCGAACGCCACGTCGCTCAGATAGTGCCGCTTGCCCTGCACCCGCTGCGCGGCCACGTAGGTAGCGGCGCCGTAGGCGGGCAGGCCCACCTTCCATCCGAAGTGGCGCTGCAGCACCGTCGCCGACGCGAAGGCGGCCGTGGTGTGGCCGGACGGGAACGAGAACCCACCCCCCTCGGGGCGTTGACGGCGAACCGATCCCTTGATGCCATACGTCAGCACCTGCGCCACGAACTGCGCCTGCACGAGCTCGCCGCCCACGGCGGCCATGCAGTCGTTCTTGAACGCGCGGCCGAGGCCATAGGTCAGGAAGGCGCCCCCGATCTGCAGCGGAAAGCCCCCCAGCACCGCTCCCCCTTCGAGCGTCTCTTCCAGCCCGGTTGACGTGGAGAACTTCTCCGTCACCGACTTGTCGGCGGGATGCGAGAACAGCGCGGCACCTCCTCCGATCGCCAGGATCCCCGCGTTGCCCGTCGAGGGCAGCCGCTTGAGATCGTTGAACGTCGCCGAGAACAGGTTCTTGAACGGCAGGACCCGTTCGTTCCGGCACCCGGGGAAGCGCGACTCCGCCCGGGCCTCGCCCGCGGTCGCGATGATCACCATGCCGGCGGCCGCAATGGCCACCATGCACCTACACGAAACGTTACGCATGCGGCATCCTCTCGAAGCCAATCAATCGCCACTCGCCACCGACCATCCGGAAGAACGCGTCCACGGGTTTTTCCCACGCCGGGTTCGCAGCGCCCTCGCTCCGCAGCTGAACCTTGAGGTAGACGCCAGCTCGGCACGGAAAGTCTGCCGGGGCGTCGAGCACGGTCGAACGCGACGCGGTCTCGCCGATGAGGGTCGTGTCGCCGGTCGCGTTGTCGAACACGAACCAGCGGGCGCGGTACTCCAGCGGCGCGCGGGCCAGGTCGTTTTCGACCGCCACGTTCTGGAACGTCAGCGTGCCGTCCAGGCTCAGGGCCGGGTCGGCAATCGGGTTGACCGCGGTGAGATACGCACGGGCGATGGCGTCGCGGCGCTCGGCGAGCGCCTTGACCAGGAACGCCTCGGAGGCCGGGTCGCCGAACTGCCCCGCCGCGACGGCCGCGTGCAGGTGCTCGGTCCGGAGCGCGATCAGTTTGCGGGCCGCCCAGAACCGGTCGTCGTCGCGCGCCTGCAGAAAGGCCCGGTTGGGGACCGTCGGCTTCCATCCTGACGGGTCGAAGTCGTGGTTCGACAGCGGCAGCCGGCCGATGGACGGCGCCTCGTAGAACGCCTGGCGGCTCCAGTCGGGCCGCGCGAAGCCGAACGCCAGCATCCGCGTGCCGATCGACTTCGGTTCGAGCATGTTCTCGGCCCCTGCGACGTACGCCGCCGGCCCGAGCGCCCCGCTGCCGAGCGCCGATCCGAAATCGAGCAGGTGGTGGCGGACGAACGAGCGCCCGTTCTCGGTCACGAGCGTGTCGAGGGAGTTGATGGCTTTGGCGTCCACGTGGTTGAGCCACGCCGCGAACACGCCGTAGCCACGCAGCTCGCGGCGATCTTCGTGCGGCACGATGTCGTTGGGGTCGTCGGCGCGGGTGCCGAAGAAACGGATGCGGCCGATCGGCTTGCCCTCGAGCGCCTTGCTGGCAACGACGCGATACGTCCCGTCGGCCTCGCGGTCGACCTTGGCCAGCAGCGCGTCGAGATCCTCGAGGCGCATCGCCCGTTTGCGGCCGCTCTTCGGCGTGAAGGTGGCGGTGGCGCCGATGGCCAGCTGGTCGCGCTTCAGATACGCGATGTGGTTCTCCGCGACGTTGTAGCCGAGCGCCCACATCAACTTGGTGACGGCGACCTCGGTGCCGGTCGCCATCCCGCGGTAGCCGGGCGGGTCGAACTTGAGGAACCAGCGGCGCCCCGTCGTGTCGGTCACCGTGAACCCGGGCGTCACGCCGTCGCTCTTGGACGAGGTGATCGTCCAGCTCCCGGCGGCCGGTCCGCTGGTCGTATCGGGTCCGATCGCGATCTCGTTCGCCGTCAGCGGCCGCGCCCCGGCGCGGTTGGTGTACCAGCTCGAGTCGGGCACTTCCTCCACCGAGTTGAGGTTGCCGGCGCGCCCGCGCGCCGGTCCCGCGCCGGTGATCAGGTTGTAGGTGAGGTCGACGAAGAGGCTCACCTCCTCGGCCTTCATGCCCGCCGCGTCACGCGTGTCGGGCTGCACCTGAATCGGGTCGTCGTTGAGGAACCGGGGCGACGCCGCCGAACCGGCCATCGTCAGAGCGCCGGCGGCCAGCAGGGCCGCGACGCCGAACGTGAGTCGTGCAGTGCGTGTGGTCGTCATGACAGTGTCCTCGTGACTTTCGTAGCTGCGGGTCTTTAGACCTGCCATTAGAACGAAGGGCTGAACGAGAACAGCAGCCCGGGACCTTCCGCGGAGCGCGCGGCTTCGACGCGCAGCACCGTGGCATTCGTGGTGTGGAACGAGACGCCGATCCCGTGCGTGGTGACCAGGCGGCCCATGTCGAGGTCGGTGAACCGCGACGCCACCGTGCCGGCGTCCATGAACACGGCCATGTCGACGAACGGACCGGCGGCCCAGCGATACTCGCCGGACAGCAGCACCCGGTTGCGATCGCGGAAGCGCCACGTCGAATAGCCGCGCAGCGTGCGGCCGCCCAGATCCGGCAGCAGGAAAAACGGTACGTCGCGGCCGTCGGCCACCGCCGTGGTGGAGACCAGGCCTCGCAGCGCAATCACCCAGTTCTCGCGCCCGAGCGGGATGAACTGCCGCGCCTCGGCGTCCACGCGCTGGAACGTGTAGGGGCCGGCGCCGGTCTGGCGGTAGTCGCTCACGCCAACGCGATAGAACCCGCCGGTCGCGGTGTAGCCGGGCGACGTGCGCGTGTCGACCTCGACGAACGCCTGCGACTCGCCGTAGGTGGGATCCACGCGGCCCGCGCCCGCCCGTGACGTCAAGGCCGCGTCCGAGGCAACCATGTCGAACGACCCGCCGAAGGCCACGAGCCGCGAGGCCTGCACGCGGGCCGCCGCGCCGGCGCCGGCCGTGCGGTACTCGAACGACTCTTTGGCCTCGCGCGCCGATCGGCCGGTGCCGTAGAACGACACGCTCGGCGCGTCGAGCCAGCTGCCGCGCAGCGACAGCTGCACGCGGCCGCGCGCGAGCTCGGGCAGCCCGATGGTCCCGCTCACCGTCTTGTAGTTCCGGATTGACCAGGCGCCGTGGGCCTCGACGGTGCCGGAATCGCCGTAGGTCCGGCGATACCCCGGACCGACGGCCAGACCGCCGCCGCCATAGGCCTTGCCGATGAACGTGTAGACCGACCGCGGCGCGAAGAGCGCACCCTCGATCTGCTCGAGACGCCGCTCGAGGGCGTCGGGCCGGCGCGGCCCCAGTTGCTGCGCCTTCTCGGCCTGCCGCGCCGCCCACTCGCCCTCGCGCGTCAGCTCGGCGCCGCTCGCACCGCGATCGTCGGTGAGGGTCTGACCCGCGGCCTGCGTCGGCGCCGCCGCGAGCCCGATGACGGCCGCCATCGCCGCCGCCCACCGGCGGGGTGCGTGCGCCCGCGGCTCGGGGCGGCTGATCCGCAGCGCCAGCCCCAGCCACACCAGAGTGAGAGCCAGATTGGCCAGCGCGAACTGCGGCACCTCGAGGTGCAGGAGGTGCGTGCCCGCGTAGACCACGCCGGCCGACAGCACGTCGCCGCCGCGCACGAAGAAGGTGTCGATGGCCTGCTTGGCCTTGTACTTCTCCTCGCGCGTCGTCGGCAGCCACAGCATCTGCCGGGCCGTGTTCATGATCGAGTAGTCCGCCGCGTTCTCCGCGGTCTTCACCCAGCGCACGAGCGCGAAGCCGGCGCCGGCGGCCACGATGGCGTAGCCGCCGAGCGCGATGAGGGGCAGGGCGAGCAGCACGCCCGCGAGCCCGCGGTGCTTCACGATCCGCGACGTGACGAACGCCTGCAGCAGCAGCGCCGTCACACCGACCCAGAACTGATAGGTCCCGATGAAGGCGCCGATGTAGGCCTGCTTGTCGAACAGCGGATTGGCGGCGGCCATCTGCTGCACTTCGGCCGAGAGCAGCTTGGCCACCAGATACTCGCCGGTCGTGTTGACGACGTTCAGCAGCACGATCAGCGCGGCAATGAGACGCAGGTACGGGTTGGCGAGCACCAGCGCAAAGCCGCTGGGGCCAGGCAGCGGCTCCTGCGGCGCGGCGGCGTGCGTCGTCTCACGCGCGTTGACCAGCAGATAGAGGCCCGCGGTTATCGCCAGGAGCACGGCGGAGACCTGCAGGATGAGCTCCGGCGCCAGCCCCGAGTGGAACAGCCGGCCGGCGGCGAGCGAGCCGATCGGCGCGCCGGCGGTCATGCCGATCACGATGAGCGGAAACAGGCGCGCCCCGCTCTCCTTCGAGTAAAGGTCGTTGGCGAACGACCAGAACTGGGCCACGAGCGAGATGTTGAAGATGCCGACCCAGACGAAGAACGCGACGCCGACGTACGGCACGCGCGCGGTCACCGCGACCGTGAACAGCTCGATGCAGGCGACGAAGAACACCGTGGCGCCGACAACGAGCGTCATGCGCCGCGCTTTCGAGGCCACCCAGCTGTAGAGCGGAACGAACCCCATGAGCAGGAGCGCCTGCCCCGCCGCCGCATACGACCGCACTTCGGCGCCGCCGCCGAGCAGAATGAGCGGCTCGCGGACGGTCTTGATGATCGAGTAGCAGACCAGCAGCAGGAAGATGTTCGCGAGCATCAACAGCGCCGTCACGCCTTCGCCGGGACGAACGTCGGCGACGAGCGACAGGACGCGGTCGAGCGCGGAGGCTGTGCGGCCGGAGGTCGAAGGGGTCGAACCACGCATTGGGGCTCCCTCTCATTAGCGAACCGGCGGGAAGCCGGTTTGCCAGATGCGGGGGGCGGCACCCTGCCGCCCTCGCCCATAACGCGTCAGCCGGCGTGGAAACCCGCAAGAGCGGGCGTGGCGGCGGCGATTTCCACCGGTTCCTCGGTGGCCAGCGGTCCGGCGAGCTCCGGCAGATGGAGTTGCCACCAGCCACGGGCGCTCTCGTTGTTCCAGCGATTGGCGCCCCGGGAGGTATCGAGCAGGAAGCGCACGTCCTCGGCGTTGGCCGGCCGGTGGGAGCGGTCCTTCGACAGGCACGCCATCACGAGCGCGTCGAGATCTGCGGGGATCGGCAGCTCGGTGCGCTGCGAGGGGGGCACCGGCACGCCCTGCAGGTGCTGCAGGAACATCTTCATCGCCGTCTCCGCCTCGAACACCAGCTGCCCGGTGAGCAGGTAATAGGCGACGCAGCCGAGCGAATAGACGTCCGCGCGGGCGTCCACGTCGCCCTCGGCAATGAGCTCGGGGGCCATGAAGGCGGGCGTGCCGGCGGTGGCGTGGTGCCCGTTCATGAGCGTGTGGTCGATCTCGCGCTGCGCGTCGAACTTCACCAGCCCGAAGTCCAGCACCTTCACGAAGTCGTAGTCGAGCCCCATCCGGCACAGATAGATGTTGGCCGGCGTGATGTCGCGGTGGACGAGGCCGCGGGCGTGCGCCTCGGCGAGCGAGTGGCACACCTGGCGCAGCACCCACACCACGCGATCGGCCGGCAGCGGACCGAATTCCCGCACCAGCGTCTCGAGGTCGCGTCCCGCCAGCAGTTCCATCACGTAATAGAAGGTCCGATCCTCGGTGACGCCGAAGTCGAACAGGCGGATGGAGTGCGGTGAGCTGAGAGAGGCGGTCGCCTGCGCCTCACGCTCGAACCGGCGCAGCATCATCGACGCGGCCGCTTCGGTGCCGGCGCCGAGCACCTCGGGCCGCACCAGCTTGACGGCGGCACTGCGCGCCAGCAGCTGATGGCGCCCCAGCCACACTTCACCCATCCCGCCGCGTCCCAGCAGGCGCACGAGCTGGTAGCTCCCGAGCTCCCTGGCGTGACGGAGGCGACGCCCGAGCCGGTTCAGAATGCTCACGGGCACCACCGCGGCCAGCGCGCAGGCGTAGCTGGGCAGGAAGAGCACGAGCGTGGTGATGGCCGTCGGCACGTCGCGGCCGCGCAGCGCCGCCAGCCCGATTCCGAGCGGGTCCATGCTCGCCGACAGGAGGGCCGCCACCAGCATCTGCTTCGGCGTGGCCGGCATCAGCATCGAGCCGCACAGGATGACGATGGTGTTCCACGACAGCTCGTTGAGCGCGTCGGCGGTCAGCGGACGGGCCCAGGTGTTGAGCAGCCCCACGCCCATGGCGTTGAGGACCATGAACACCAGCCCCGCGTGGGCCTGGATCCGCGGCGGGTGCGTGGTGAAGCGCAGGTAGGCGAAGAGCAGCCCCGACACCGCGATGGCGACGCCCTCGATCACGAACGTCGAGAGCAGGAACGGCGTGCCCACGGTCCGCGGGCGCACCAGGGAGTCCATCACCAGCCCGAACGTCCACAGCCCCATCGCCACGGCGGCGCACAGGCGCAGGCGGCGGATCTGCTCGCCGAGCAGCTCGTCGGGCAGCCCGGTGGTCACCGAGCTGCGCGTCGTCTCGGAGGTGCGAGGAGCGATGACTTTGAGCGCGGGTGCCATGGCGTCTCCTTAGCCAGCCGTCTGGGCCGATCCGGCGTTGCGCTGATGGAGCGATTCGAGATTGATGATGATCGAACGGTGCGAACGCAGGAGTTCGGCAATCACCTCTTCACGCGGTCTCGCGGACCGGACCGTCGGGCGGTGCTCGAGATAGGGCCAGAGCCGCTCGCGGATGCGTGCCGGCAGAATGCCGTCGAGATACTCGAGCGCCGTGCCCTGCAGCTGCTGATCGTCGGTCTGCAGGCTGCGGAAGGCGATCTGGAGCGGCTCGCTGGGCAGAACCAGCGCCAGCAGCGTAAAGACATGCGCCAGGCTCGTGCCTGCACGGTCGCGCACGAACTCGTCGAGCGGCGACAGCGACTCGGTGCTCGAGACGCCGTCGAGCAGGCGCCGGCTTTCCCATACCGGCCGGCCCACGCTGGCCTCGCGCTCCACGACGTCGAAGACACGGCGCGCATCGATGACGACGGTGGGGTTCTTCTCCAGGATCTCGGTGAGCGAGCGCGCGGCCTGGAAGCGGACGTCGAACCGCGTGTCGTCGAGCCCGAACATCACGCCGTCGGCCGCCCGCTGCGAGACGCAGACCGAGAACACGCGCACGAGCCGGCGGCGCACCGCGAAGTCCTGGTTGGGATCGATGAGCGCGTCGACGAGCGCCCCGACGTGCTCTTCGGCCACCTTGCGGAGCGCGTACACGGCGTGTTCCGCCAGGTGATCCCAGGCCAGGAGCGGAATCACGTGCGGCACCAGCACGCCGTTCAGCCCGTCCTGACGAACGAGCACCTGCAACGCCTGGTCGCGGTTGCGCGACCGGAGGCGGAGGATGTCGCGCACGTCGGACGGCAGCGGCTCGCGCGGCGTGCGGGATGACTCGAAGGTTTCGGTGCGGGGCCGCGCGGCCCGGTACCGGTGAATCGCCGACATGTCGAGCGCACTGGTGCGATCCGCGGAGTCGAGCACCGCCGCGCCGTCGGCGCGGTGGAGCAGGCTGTTTTCGAGGTTCTGGATGTAGCCGGATTTGAGCCGGCTGCCGGCGGCGATCGCGGCCGCCGATCCCAGGACGCCGAGGGACAGGATCGCGTTGGCCTGCACCGCCGGCGCCAGCAGCAGCATCAGGCGCACGAGGCTGCCGCCGATGGCGTCGCCCACGCGGTCGAAGCCCACGTCGATGATGGCCTTGGCGGCGCGCTTCTCGTCGGGCCGCATCGGCGTGTAGAACAGCTCGTAGCCGGTCCGGAACAGCGATCCACGGAACACCGCCTCGGCGCTGCGCGCCACGGTGAGGCTGGCGAAGCCGGGGATGAACAGGTTGACGACGCTGCCGGCGAAGAGCGCGAACGACGGAGCGCTGGCCGAGAGCGCGATGCCGAAGCGCTCCAGGACCGCGCGCGCCGACGACACCTGCACCACGAACGTGAGCACGCTCGTGGCCGCGTAGTAGACGGCGAAGAAGCGCAGCAGGTGGTCGCCGCGACCGAAGGTTTCCGTGGCCTGCGCCTTGAACAGGTAGTCGAGGAGCGCCGCGCTCGTGCTCCCCAGCACCACGACATACGCGAGCTGCCGGAGATGCGGCGCCTCGGCCACCACGCGCAGCCCCGACCGCTCCGGCGCCGGCGCGGCGGCGGTCGAACCGCTGGACAACGACGACGTCACCGCCATCGGCGACGGCTCGAGGCTGAGCGCCAGCAGCCGCACGACCAAGGCGCAGCCAAACTGCAGGAGCGCCAGGAACGGCAGCAGCGCCGGCGCGCCGAGCGTCGCGCCCACGCGCTCGGCCACGATCGCGCCCACCAGCCCCCCCAGCGTGCCCATGCCGGCAATCTGGCCGAACCGCCGCTTCGCCGTATGAGGATCGAACCGTTCGGTCGACACCAGCCAGAACCCCGACGCGAGCAGGGGGCCGGCGCACGAGATGTGCAGATAGACGGCCACGGCGGTCGACGCGGGCGACAGCGGCCGCACGAGCCACTCGACGAGGAACAGGACGCCGCTGGCCGCGAAGGCCGACGGCACCAGCGTGGAAGGAGTCAGACGGCGGGCCGCGCGGGTGTTGAGCGCGACCAGGAGCAGGGAGAACACCGACGTGGCAATGAGCATCGTCGGCAGCGTGGTGTAGTCGAGGGATGTCAGGAAGAGCGCATCGCGCGTGGCTTTGCCGGCGACGATCTGTGCCGTCACGGCGGCGGCCCCTGTCATGGCCAGTGCCATCAGCCGCGATTCGTCTTGTCTCCTGCTGGACATTTCGTCGTTTCCCTCGCCTACCCCTAGCGAACCGGCGTTAAGCCGGTTTGCCAGATGCTTTCCCGTTTTCGCCGTCCACCGTTCTAACGCGCGAAAGTCGGCGAAAGCCCGCAACGGCCGGGAGCAGCGGGACCGTTGCGGATCCGATGGATGCTGTTGATCCGTCTGGCGTTAGGACCCCGGGACCGGTAAACTCAACGGGGTCGGACCCGGGCAGGTCCCGGTGCGGCCAATCGCAATGTCTTCGCTGTACAAGGGTGCCAAGGACGTCTTCATCGCTGCGCTGGAGCACGAGGGCGCTGAGCGTGACGCCTTTCTGGCACATGCCTGCGGCGACGACACGGCGCTGAGGGAAGAAGTCGAATCCCTGCTGCGGTTTCACCAGAACGACTCCACCGGCCTCCCCACCCCGCCCACAGGCCCCCCCGAGCCTCCCCCGCCCCGAACGTTCCAACCCGGCTTCGTGTTCGGGATGCGCTACCGGATGGTCACCCGCCTGGGCAAAGGCGGCATGGGCGACGTGTGGCGCGCCGACGACCTCATGCTCGACACGCCGGTGGCGCTGAAGCTGATTCGCTCCACCAGCCAGGCCGGCCGCGAGCGGCTTCTCCAGGAGGTCCGGCTCGCGCGCCGGGTGACGCACCCCGCGGTCGTCCGGGTCTTCGACGTCGGCGAGGCCGACGACGAAGTGTTCTTCTCGATGGAGCTCGTCGAGGGGCAGGACCTGGCGATGGTGCTGCGGCAGACCGGACGGCTGGCGCCCGGCCGGGTGATCGAGATCGCCCGCCAGCTCTGTGCCGGGCTCCACGCGGCCCACTCCGAGGGCGTGCTGCACCGCGATCTGAAGCCGGCAAACATCCTGGTGGACCAGCACGGCCGCGTTCGCATCACCGACTTCGGCATTGCGGTGCCGACCGGCGCGTCGGCGGTCCTCGCGGCGGGCACGCCCAGGTACATGGCGCCCGAGCAGCGGACGCCCGGAGCGGCCGTTTCGCCGCAGACCGACCTCTACGCCCTCGGCGTGGTGCTCTACGAGCTGGCCACGGGCCAGCACCCCACGCCGGTCAGCCCGGGAGCCAGCCAGATCGTCCCGCTCTCGGAGCTGGTGCCCGGCGTCAACCCGGCGCTCGAGAACGTCGTCCTGCGCGCGCTCTCCCCGTCGCCCCAGGACCGCCCGGCGTCGGCCGCCGCCTTTGCCGCCATGCTCCCGTCGGGCGAACAGGAAGTGCACGCGCTGCGCGGCGTGGTGCTCGAGACCGCGACGCAGCCCTTCTGGACCCGTGCGTGGTGGCTGGCCATGGCCGGAGTGCTGGTCGCGCTCGTCGCGCTGGGCGTCCTGCTGGCGCCCCTCTCGCAGCGCGCCGCTCCCCCGCCGCTCACGGACCTCGACACGATCGTCCTCGCCGATTTCATCAACACCACCAACGAGCCGTTGTTCGACGGCGCGCTGAAGGTGGCGCTGGCGGTGGCGCTCGAGCAGTCGCCGTTCCTCAAGGTGTTTCCCGACGATCGGGTGCAGGAGACATTGCGCCTGATGGAACGTCCCGCCACCGAGCGCATCACCCGCGAGGTGGCGCGCGAGGTCGCGGTCCGCGAGCACCTCAAGGCCACCATCTCCGGATCGATTGCCAGCCTCGGCCGCAACTACGTGCTGGCGCTCGAGGCGGTCAACGCCCAGAGCGGCGACGTGATGGCACGGGAACAGGTTGAAGCCGGCAGCAAGGAGCAGGTGCTGACGGCACTCGGCAAGGCCGCCTCCGCGCTGCGCGAACGGCTGGGCGAGTCGCTCAACACGCTGCGCGAGTTCGACGTCCCGCTGCCGCGCGCCACCACCCCGTCGCTCGAAGCGCTCCACGCCTACGGGCTGGCGATGGAGAAAGGCAACCGGCTGATCGCGGTGGAGGCGATTCCGCACCTGCAGCGCGCCATCGAGCTCGACCCGAATTTCGCGCTGGCGCTGGCAGCGCTCTCGGGGGTGTACGCCAATACGAGCCAGACGCTGCTGGCGCCCGTCTACTCGAAGCGCGCCTTCGAGCTGCGCGACCGGGTCAGCGAGCGCGAGCGCTACTTCATCTCATGGCGCTACTATCGCGACGCGCTGCAGGACTGGGGGAAAGGGCTCGAGCTGGCGCGGGCGTGGACCGCGGCCTATCCGCGCGAGGCGTTCGCGTTCAACGCGCTCGGCCTGGCCGCCGAGTTCCACGGGCTGCGGACCGAAGGCGAAGCCGCGCTCCGCAAGTCCACAGAGCTCGACCCGACCTGGATTGCCCCCAAAGGCAACCTGGCCGACAACCTCCTGCGCCAGGGCAAACTGGACGAGGCCATGGCGCTGGTCTCGAAATCGATCGCATCCGGCGTCGACTACCAGGCGATCTATCGCGTGGGCTACCTCGTCGCGCTCTTGCGGGGAGATGCCGCCGGAATGGCAACCTACCTGGCGGCGGCGCGCAAGACCGGTGACGTGCTCGACATGGCCAACTGGGAGGCCCGTGCGGCCTCGTATCACGGCCGCCTGACCGAGGGGCACGAGGGCACGCGCGCCGCCACTCAGCAGGCGCTCCACTTGAACTTCAAGGAGTGGGCGGCACGCTACTCCACCGAAGACGCCGAGATCCACGCGGTGCTCGGCCGCTGCACCGACGCCCGGCGCGCGGCGCGCGCCGCGCTCGAGTGGAGCCGCGACACCGCCACGCTCGACATCGGCGCGCGCGCGCTCGGCTGGTGCGGCGACCCGCAGGCGCTCGAGCTCACGAAAGAGATCGCCACGCGCTTTCCCAACGCGAGCATGCGCCTCCACGTGTCGGCCCCGATTGCCACCGCTGCCTACCTGGTGCGCACCGGAAACCTGGAAGGAGCGCTCACCGCGCTCGATCGCGTGAAGCCTTACGAGGACGCGACGATGGCGAAGCTGTGGCCGTCGTTCCTCCGCGGCCACATCTACATGGCGCGGAAGGAACCGGCCCGGGCCGCGCTGGAGTTCCAGCACGTGATCGACCACCGGTCCGAGTCGTCCGACTCGCTCCTCTATCCGATGGCGCTGCTGGGGCGGGCGCGCGCGGCGATGGCG
>Ga0207645_10001813_pt1 | contig 17242 bp, 21 predicted proteins | sample KBSM53metaG_FD_184331 | JGI IMG/M metagenome (GOLD analysis project Ga0207645, IMG submission 184331) | Miscanthus rhizosphere microbial communities from Kellogg Biological Station, Michigan, USA - KBS M5-3 metaG (SPAdes) (version 2) | ecosystem: Host-associated > Plants > Roots > Rhizosphere >...
CATCTCGCGCCGCGCGGCGTCGATGGCGCTGGCGAGGAACGCGGGCTGCAGCGGCAGGTGGGCGCGCGCGGCGACGGCGCCGATGGCGAGGCAGTCGTAGCCGCCGTCGCGCAGCGTCATCGTCACGCTGACGTCGCGCGGCCGCAGCGCGGTCGCTGCCGAGACCGACCTGCCGCGCGCGGTCGTCTGCACCGGCACCGGCGTCGTGCCGCCGATCACGAAGGTGATCGCGATGCTCTGCAGGAAATTGCCGTCCCTGTGCAGCGTCGCGGTGAGCGACGAAGCGCCCTCGTGGAGCGGCGAGATCTCGAAGCGCGCCTTGTTGCGCGACTTGCCGGAGCGCGGCACGCGCAGCGGCCGGATCGGGTCGGGGATGTCGAAATCGGCGCTGTCGAGCTGCACCGTGATCGCGGTCTCGTCGACGCCTTGCGGGAAGAGCGATGCGTCGGAGAAAGGCGCCGTGGTCAGCGCGTCGGCATGCTGGCCGACGTCGACGTCGAGGGCCAGCGTGTACCAGGCGCCGGCCTGGAGGATGGTGTCGGCAGCTTGATCCTCGAGCGCGACGTTGACGTATCGCTGCGCCGGCGCAACCGGCGCCACGGGCGGTCCCGGCGCGCTCCTGCTTCCCGCGGAGGGGCGATCGCGATAGCGGATGGGACGCATTGGCGCGACGTCTTCCTGGGTCTGGATCTGGAACTGCAGAGGTTGCTGCTGGAGTTCCGCGCTCGCGGCGGGGGGCGCACCGCGCTCGCCAGCGCCGAGCAGCCCGCCGCCCGCCGGTGCCGCGGCGCCAGCGGCTCCGGGCGAAAGCGTCGCCGTCGGCGGCAGAGGCGCCGCCAGGGCCGCCGACCAGAACGCGTGCGCGACCTCGGGATGGGCGATGTCGCTGTGCGCGCCCGACGCGCCGCCACCGTTCTTGATGACTCCGCTCGCCTCGAGGTTGTAGATCGCTCCCGGCTTGAAGCCGTAGGTGAAGTTCGCCGCACCCATCGGCATGTCGAGGGCGCCCTTCGTGCCCTGGATGCCGAACGAGCCGATGCCGCCGTAGGCGGGCAGATCGTTGCCGAGGACGAGCTGCGTCCTCACTTGCGCGCCGAGCGGGTAGAAGCGGCCGACGGCGGTGTCGTGCGACGAGCGCGTCGTGACGATCGGACCGCGCACGAGGCCGTGCTCGACGATGCGATGGAAATAGCCCGCCGTCCCCGCGGCATACGGGATGTCGCTCGCGTACGACCAGAGCGACAGCGCGCCCTGGACCAGGAACAGCGAGTCGACCGGCCGCGGCAGGTCGGGCTCGCCGGCCGGGCCGGCGACCGTGGCCGAGGCGACGATGCAGCCGAAGCTGTGGCCCATCAGGTGGAAGCGCGCGCGCGGCGCCGCGATCTGCAGGCGAGCGAGCAGCTCGTGGGCACCGTTCTCGCCGAACGCGCGGGCGCGATCCTTCATCTTCCAGAACGACAGCTGCCGCAGCGGCGACAGGAAGAGCCCGCCGATGGTGTCGCCGATGCCGAGCAGCTGGGTCGATGGCTTGGCCGCGCCGGCGCCGCTCGCGGCGATGATCGCGGCCGGATCGAAGCCCTCCTGGTCGGCGCCGGGGGGTGCCGCGCTGCCGCGAGCCTCGAGGCCGGATTCGGCGAAGAGCGTCGCGTAGGCGCCGAGGAGCGCAGGCGAGGGCGCTGCCGCGCCGGTTTGCTGGCGCGTCGCGTCGAGGATCGTTTGGATCGCTGCACGCGCGCGCGGCGTGTCGGCGATTCGCGCGGCCCAGGCGTCGACGCCCTCGGCGGCCGCTGCACCCTCGGCGGCACCGGCCGACAGCACGGCCGGCGCACCGGTCGGCGGCTTCTCGTCGCCGAACGGCCGGCTCGGCCAGTGCAGGCCGATGATGAGCGGCGCGAAGCCGCCCGGACGCTTCTCGGCCGCGGCGCGATCGGCCTGCTGCCCGGCCATCGCGGCGATCCAGCGATCGAATTGCGCGATCGCGGCGGGCACGTCGCCTTGCCAGCCGTGCGCGGTGAAGAAGACGTCGGTGACCGGGCGGCCTCGATCGGCGACGCGCTGGGCCAGCGTCTCGCTCAGGAACGTGCCGTCGGGCTCCGGTCGTTCTTCGCCCTTCTCGTCGAAGATGACGAGGGCGTAGCCGAGGTCGGTGCCTGCGATGCTGCGGACTGGCATGGAAGCCTCCCTGGGCGAGCGGCTCGTGCCCTATGCACGGTTGGCCCGCTGATGCGGGCAAGGCTACTCGCTGGCCCGACGCTCGTAAACCGAGTCGCGGCAGCAGGTTGACCCGGCCGGGAGAGGCCCCAGAAACTCTTTAGGATCAACCCCTTTGTCTCCTCGCCTTCCATGAAGATGTCCATCGCCGTCACGGGCGCCTTGTGCGCCGCCGCCGTCTCCACCGCCGCGATCGCCGCCAAGCCCACGACTCGCAACCGCGCCGAGATCCCGGCCGAGTACCGCTGGGATTTCTCGGCCATCTATCCGAGCTGGGAAGCGTGGGAAGAGGGCATGAAGGAGATGAACGCGCGCATGGACGCGTTCACCAAGCTCAAGGGAACGCTCGCGCAAGGGCCCGAAGCGCTGCTCAAGGCCTACCAGTCGTTCGACGAGATCGGCAAGCTGCAATACCGCCTGTACCGCTACCCGCAGCTGCAGCGCGACGTCGACACGCGCGACCAGGCGGTCGCCGGCCGGTTCCAGCGCATGAGCGCGGTGTCCGCCAAGTTCGAGACCGCGTCGGCGTGGTTCACGCCCGAGCTGCTCAAGATCCCCGAAGCGACGGCGACCGAGTGGATCGCACGGACGGCCGCGCTCGCCCCCTACCGCTTCCCGACCCTCGACGCCTACCGGCGCAAGGCCCACGTCCTCGACGACAAGGGCGAGCGGCTGCTGTCGCTCGCCGGCCAGTTCAACGACGCGCCGGTCACGATCTATCAGGAGCTGAGCACCTCCGACATCAAGTTTCCGACCTTGCGGCTCGGCGACGGCAGCGACGTCGTCCTGTCGCCGGGCAACTATGCGGCGCTGCTCGAGAAGAACCGCGACCAGAGCGAGCGCGGCAAGGCGGCCGCCGCGCACGTCGGCACCTACGGCGCGACCGCCCACACGTACGCGGCGATCTACAACGCGACGCTGCAGCGCGACTGGTTTCTCGCCCAGTCGCGCAACTTCGAGACCACCCTCGACGCCGCGCTCGACGGCAACGCGATTCCGCGCGCCGTCGTCGACACGCTGATCGACGCGACGCGCGCCGGCGCCGCGCCTTTCCAGCGCTACGCGCGCCTGCGCCAGAAGCTGCTCGGCCTGCCGAGCTATCACCTGTACGACGCGTTCCAGCCGATCTACCGGTCCGACAAGTCGTATCCGTTCGAGCAGGCGCGCGACCTCGCGCTCGCGTCGGTGGCACCGCTCGGCGAGGACTACGTCACCAAGTACAAGCGCTTCGTCTCGGGCGGCCGGATCGATCTCTACGAGAACGAAGGCAAGCGCAGCGGCGCCTACAGCGCCGGCGTGTATGGCGTCGGCCCGTACATGCTGATGAATTACAACGACACGCTCGGCGCCGCCTTCACGCTCGCGCACGAGGCCGGCCACTCGATGCACACCGTGCTGTCGTACGAGACCCAGCCGTTCGTCACCGCCGGCTACACGATCTTCGTCGCCGAGGTCGCATCGACGATCAACGAGCGCTTCCTGCTCGACCAGATGCTCAAGCAGACGAGCGATCCCAAGGAGCGCTTCCTGCTGCTCCAGCACGCGGTCGACTCGATCGTCGGCACCTTCTACACCCAGGTCCTGTTCGCCGACTTCGAGCTGCGCGCGCACCGCCTGATCGAGAAGGGCGAGCCGCTGACGACCGACGTCCTCAACAACCTGTACGCCGGCCTGCTCAAGGAGTACTGGGGCGACGCGGTGACGGTCGACGACTTCTACAAGTGGACCTGGGCGCGCATCTCGCACTTCTTCAACTCGCCGTATTACGTCTACCAGTACGCGACCTGCTTCGCGTCGTCGGCACAGCTGTACGGCGCGATGACGACCGGCTCGGCCGAGTCGCGCAAGGCCGCGATCGACCGCTACCTGACGCTCCTGAAGAGCGGCGGCAACGAGCACCCGATGACGCAGCTGAAGAACGCCGGCGTCGACCTCACCCAAAGGGCGACGATCCAGGCCGTGATCGACCAGATGGATCGCCTGGTGGCGCAGATGGAGATCGAGGCAGCGAAGATCCGCTAGGTCAACCGCTGGAGTATCTTTTCGTTGAACACGGATCTTCGTCGCGCCTTCTCGCCATGAATCATTTCCGAGTGGTTTTCCCCGCGGCAGCGATCGCCCTGGCCGGCCTGCCGGCCTCGGCGCTCGCGGCCACTCCTGCCGCGTCGCACGCCGCCGCCTGCGTCGCCGCGCTGAAGGCGCAGGAAGCGGATCTCGCCCAATCGGTCAAGGCCGGCGAGCCGCGCGAGCCCGTTCTTCTCAAGGTGGTGCGCAGCGGCATCGCCATCATCGGCACCCAGTATCTCGCCGGCGTTCACGAAGCCGAAGCACGCGAGCTGCTCAAGGCGGCCGAGCGAGATTTCGAGGCGCTGCCCCCCGCCGCGGCGCAACAGCGCCAGGCGGCCTGCCTGAAGGAAGGCGAGGCGCTCTTCGCGCACGCGTCGCCGATCGAGCGAAGCCTCATCACGGCCGCGGCGCAGCGCCGGGTCAGGCGGCTGACCGCCGCGACCTGAAATCGTCTCGATACGGCGAGCGGCGCGCTCGCTGGCGGCGCCGCCGATGCCACGCGCAACCGGCGCTCGGCCGCTACCAGCCCAGGCCGATGTGCAGCGGCATGTAGACCGCGAGCCCCGCGAGCAGCGGCCCGAGCACGCCGGGCCGCCAGGCGTAGAACGCGGTCGCCGCGAGCGCGGCCGGCAGGCGGGCGTCGCGCCACGTGTCGATCAGCGCGCCATGCGCCATGAAGATCTCAGGCGCCAGCACGGCGACGATCGCCGCCAGCGGCGCGACCTGGAGCGCCCGCTGCAGCGCGTCGGGCAGGCGCACGTCGCGCTTCGACCAGAGGAAGAAGCCGCGCGAGAGCGCGGTCACCGCGGCCATGCCGAGGATCGTGATCGCGCCGTACGCCCATCCCGGCACCGCCCATTCGGCAGGTGTCGTCACGAGGCGCGCTCCTGCGCCGGCCTGCCGGCCTTCGCCATGACCAGGCTCGCCGCCACCGCCGCGGCGATGGCGACCAGGATGTTGAGCTTGAGCGGCAAGGCGAACGCCGCCACCGCCGCGGCCGCCGAGACGATCGCCGCGACCCACGCGATGCGGTCGTTGAGCAGCGAATAGGCGATGCCGAGCATCGACAGCGTGCCGGCGAAGCCGAGGCCCCAGCTGAGCGGGACGAGGGATGACAAAAGGATGCCGACGAGTGACGAAACTTGCCACACCGTCCACACTGCGGCCGCGCCGCCGGCGGCGTAGCGCGCCTGTCCGGTCTGGTGCGAATCACGGTTCGGCCACGCCTTCTGGAAGACGACCAGATTGAGATCGGCGAGCAGGTAGCCGAGGACGAGGCGACGCCGTCGCGGCAGGTGGCCGAGGTGAACGCGCCACTGCGAGCTGAAGATCACGAAGCGCAGGTTGACGCAGAACGCCGAGGCCCACACCACCCACATCGGCGCGCCGCTCGCGAGCAGCGGCAGCGAGGCGAGCTGCGCACTGCCGGCGTAGACCGTGAGGCTCATCAGAATCGAGAGGCCGACACCGAGGCCGCTCTGCGTCATCGCGACGCCGGTGACGAGCCCCCATGCGGCGAGGCCGGGGCCGAACGCCAGCATGTCGCTCGCGCCGTGACGAAAGTGGCGGTCGCGCGCCAGATCACGCAAGTGCATTGAGGCAGACTGTAGCGGCGCACCGGCGAGAGGCGATCGGACGAATCGGGACGGAACAAGTTGGCCCCGGAGTTGCTTTTCGCGCAGTACACGTGTCGATTCGCGCACCAGAGCACTCAAGAAGGGTGCCGGACAGGCCGATCGACTGGGAGCACACGGCCTTTGTTGGGAGACCGAATGAACGCCAGGATCAAGCAGCTTCGCGACCTTGTCGTCGCGCTCGATCGCGCCGACCGCAACATCGAACCGATGGCGCCGGACGCCTACCAGGCCGCGGCGCGGACCGCGCTGACGCTGACCAACGAGGAGATGGGGCTGCTGCCGATCGGCGATTTCGCCGGGCCGGTCAGCGCCCTGCAGAACATGGCCGAGAACATCTTCTTCGGCATCAACGGCTGCTTCGCCGACCTCGACGGCACCGGCCGCGCGCCGGTCGCGCTGACCTCGACGCGGTCGCTGTTGCGCCGGCTGCGCACGACGACGTCGTCGGGCCCGAGCCGCGAGATCACCGACAACCTGCTGACGCGGCTGCGCTCGACGCCGCCTGCCGGCGAGCCTGGTTTCGGCGTCGCCAAGCCCGCCGCGAAGCGGTCGCGCGGCGCCACGCCAGCCCGCGGCGACCGCTTCCAGCGCTGAGTTTCTTACGCTCGGTATCCCGCGGTCGCGGGGCTGTGGCGGGCCGGCAACCGTCGGCGTGATCCGAACCACGGCGGCCTCGATGCACATGTGACAGCCGTTGCGCGAGCGCCGTCGCCGCGGCATCCTGACTTCAGTCGAGAGCGCTGGAGAAGGACATGCGGGACGTCGTCGAGATCGCGAGAACCATGGGGCCCGAGCAGTTGCTCCTTGCCCTGGTTTTTCTCGCCAGCTACTCGCTCGCGCTGGGCGAATTCGCGACGGCGAAGGGCCGCCTCTGGGCGGTCGGGTTCGGCCTCGCTGCTGCGGGCGCCTTCGCTGCGTTGAGCCACCCGTGGGAGGCGGGCATCGTCCTCGTCGCCTGCGCTTCGGTCGGGATGGCGCTGTTCTCGGCGACCGTCTGGGCGCTCTCCTTGGCGACGATCGAGCGCGCGCCGCTCGCCGTCGCTCAGCCGGCGGCTGCAAACGCGCCGAGGGCGAGGGCAGTGGCTTCGTCGAGGTCGGTGAAGAACGCGCCGATCTTGAATTCGCCGGCCGCCGAATAGGACGAGTAGACGATCTTCGCCGCCGCGATGACGCCGATCCGCTCGGCGCCGACCGGGAGTTCGAAGGTGATCGTGCAGCGCGTGCCGGGAGCGATCGGCCGCGCCGACAGCAGGCACATCCCGTCGCGCCCGAGGTCCCAGGTCTGGACCGTCCGCGACGCGTCGCCGTAGGCGACGGTGGCGGGCTGGCGGATCGCCTTGCGCGGGGCCGCTCTTCGATTTCGCGCTTGGATCAAGGGCTGGCTGCTCATCACGGTAGCACCGTCGCGCAAGTAGTCTAATAGTTCAAGGCCATTCGTCCGTCGCGAGCGAGGCCGGCACGGCAACTGCCCAATTTGCCGCACCGCTGCTGCCGGATCGATGCGCTTGAAGATCGCGACCTTCAACGTCAACGGAGTCAACGGGCGGCTGACGCGGCTGCTCGAGTGGCTCGACGAAGCGCGTCCCGACGTCGCCTGCCTGCAGGAGATCAAGACCGGCGACGCGACGTTCCCCGCGGCCGCGATCGAGGCGGCCGGCTACCGTGCGGTCTGGCACGGACAGCGCGCCCATCACGGCGTCGCCGTCCTCGCGCGCGGCGCCGCGCCGAGCGAAGTGCGGCGCGGCCTGCCCGGTGATGCGAGCGATCTGCAGGCGCGCTATCTCGAAGTCGACGTGTTCGGCCTCAGGATCGCGTCGGTCTACCTGCCAAACGGCAATCCGCAGCCGGGGCCGAAGTTCGATTTCAAGCTGGCCTGGTTCGAGCGACTGATCGCGCACGCGCGCACGCTGATGGATTCGCGACGCGACGTCGTCCTGGCCGGCGATTTCAACGTCGTGCCGACCAACGCCGACATCTACAACGCGTGGCTCTGGCGCTTCGACGCCGTCCTCCAGCCCGAGACCCGCGCCTTGCACGAACGGCTGCTCGCGCAAGGCTGGATCGATGCGACGCGGCACCTCCATCCGGCCGAGCGCGTATACACCTTCTGGGTCAACGACAACGCGTTCCGCCGCAACGCCGGCTTTCGCATGGACTTCCTCCTGCTCGCGCCGGCGCTGGCGGCGCGCCTGAGACGCGCCGAGGTCGACCTCGTGCAGCGCGGCCGCGAGCGGGCGAGCGATCACGCGCCGGTGTGGATCGAGCTCGGCGCAACGCGGGCATAGTGGCGCCATGAACGCCCACGACCTCACCGGCAAGACCGCCCTCGTCACCGGCGCCTTCAGCGGCCTCGGCCTTCACTTCGCCCGCGTCCTCGCCGCGCATGGCGCCAAGGTCGCGCTCGCGGGGCGACGCATCGACCTCGGCCGCACCGTCGCCGCCGAGATCGGCGCCGCGGTCGCGCGGGCCGCCGACGTGCGAGCCTACGCGCTCGACGTCACCGACGCGGCGAGCGTCGCCGCTGCGATCGCCGGGATCAGCGCCGACCTGGGCGCGCCCGCGATCGTCGTCAACAACGCCGGCACGATCGCGCGCGGCGCGAGCCTCGAGCTCGGCGAGGACGCGTGGAACGGCGTCCTCGACGTCAACCTCTCGGGCGTGTTCCGCGTCGCGCAGGCGAGCGCGCGCGAGATGGTGCGCACCGGTATGCGAGGAACGATCGTCAACATCGCCTCGGTCCTCGGCGTGCGCGTGCGCAGCCAGGTCGTCGCCTACGCCGCCACCAAGGCGGCGGTCGTCCAGTTGACGAAGGCGCTCGCGCTCGAGTGGGCCGAGCACGGCATCCGCGTCAACGCGATCGCGCCGGGCTACTTCGAGACCGAGATCAATCGCGACCTGCTGCGCTCGCCGGTCGGCCAGGCGATCGTCGCGCGGATTCCGCAGCAGCGCCCAGGCCGGCTCGAAGAGCTCGACGGCCCCTTGCTGCTGCTCGCCTCGGACGCGTCGTCGTACATGACCGGAGCCGTCATTCCTGTCGATGGCGGTCACCTCGTCAGCACGCTGTGAAGAAGCGAATCGCCTGGCCGAGCGCCTTTGTGGAGGCGACGAGACGATGAGCCTGGCATCCGTCCGAGCCTTCCTCGCCGAGCGTGCTCCCGACATCGAGATCCTCGAGGCGACGACCAGCACCGCGACGGTCGCGCTCGCCGCCGCTGCGCACGGTGTCGAGCCGGCGCGCATCGCCAAGACGCTGTCGCTGCGCCTCGGCGGCGAGGCGATCCTGATCGTGATGGGGGGCGAGGCGCGCCTCGACAACCGCAAGTACAAGGACCGCTTCGCCGCCAAGGCGAAGATGCTCGACGCGGCCGAGGTGCTCGAGGCGACGAGCCATCCGGTCGGCGGCGTCTGCCCGTTCGGGCTGCCGCGGCCGTTGCGCGTCTACGCCGATCTGTCGCTGCGCCGCTTCGACGTCGTCGTTCCGGCGGCCGGCGACACCCACCACGCGCTTCGCATCACGCCCGAGCGTCTCGCCGAGCTCGCCGGCGCGGAATGGATCGACGTCGCCCAGGCGCCCGCTACGGTGCCGTGATCCAGGCGGCGATCTGCGCCACGACGTCGCGCTCGACGCCGTTGAAGCCGTGGTACGCGAACGCCTCGCACGGGTCGCCGCGGCTCGCGCCGCCCTTGAACGCGAGCAGCTGCTTCTTCGGCGCCTTGTCGAGCTTGGCCATCAGGGCGGGGATGTCGGCGAACGAGCAGAGCGCGCAGCCGTCCTGCTCGTGATGGACGACGAGCACCGGCATGCGCAGCTTCTCGAGCGGCATGGCGGGAACCGGGCGGCCCTTCTCGTCGCGCAGGATGGTCGAGGTCAGGACGAGACCGTCGGGCCCGTCCGGCCCGTCGAACTGCGTCGCCGCGTAGGCCGCCGATTGGGTGCCGCGGCTGGTTCCCACCATCCAGACGGGAACCTTCGCCGACTCGCGCAGCCACGCCACGACGGCCTTGAGGTCGGCCGCGTGCTCGGGGGTCTGGCGAAAACCGCCGAGAAAGGGCGCCGACTGGCGGTCCGAGGGCGTGTCGACAACGACGACGAGAAGCCCCTGGTCGGCGAACATCTGGCGCGTGCGGACCAGGAAATTGCCTTCTCCCCACTTCATCGAGCCGTTGTCGAACATCTGCAGCCCGCCGTGGCCGCCGGCCAGGAGCACGACCGCCGCCTTCGGCGCCGGCGGTGAAAGGACGAGCATCCGTTGCGTCACGCCAGGTCGGGTCGCGATGTCGACGACCTTCTGGCTCGCCTGGCCGAAGGCATCGGGAACGAGTGCGAGAAGGAGAACGAGACAGAACAGCTTGGCCTTCATGGCCGCAGATCATCCGCGGCGACGCCGCGCAGTCAAGATCGACGTCGCTGCGACGTCCTCAAGCTTGAGGTCGGCAGCGCCGACAATCGGTAGCGCCACGCGCAGATCGACACCCCGATGAAGCCACTCGACGACCCCCAGCACGACCGCGAGGTCGGCTCGCGCGACAGCACGCTCGACACGACTCGCATCGACGACGTCCGCATCGGCGCCGTGCGTCCTCTCATCACACCGGCGTTGCTGCAGGAGCGGGTGCCGGTCGAGGCCGACACGCTCGCTCTCGTCGAAGGCAGCCGGGCCGCGATCGCCGCGGTGCTGCACGGCCGCGACGACCGGCTCGTCGTCGTCGTCGGCCCGTGCTCGATCCACGATCACGACCAGGCGATCGACTACGCGCTGCGCCTGAAGGCGGTCGCGGGCGAGCTCGAGGACGATCTCCTGGTCGTCATGCGCGCCTACTTCGAGAAGCCGCGCACGACCGTCGGCTGGAAGGGCTACATCAACGACCCGCACCTCGACGGCAGCTTCGCCATCAACGAAGGCCTCGAGCGGGCGCGCAAGCTCCTGCTCGAGCTGACGACGCTCGGCGTGCCGACCGGCACCGAGTTCCTCGACCTGCTCAGCCCGCAGTTCATCGCCGAGCTCGTCGCCTGGGGCGCGATCGGCGCGCGCACGACCGAGAGCCAGAGCCATCGCCAGCTCGCGTCGGGCCTGAGCTGCCCGGTCGGCTTCAAGAACGGCACCGACGGCAGCATCCAGGTCGCCGCGGACGCCATCCTGGCGGCGCGCGCGCCGCACGCCTTCATGGGAATGACCAAGATGGGCGTCGCCGCGATCTTCGAGACGCGCGGCAACGACGACTGCCACGTCATCCTGCGCGGCGGCAAGGCGCCGAACTGCGACGACGCCGGCGTCGCGGCGAGCTGCGCCGTGCTGCGTGCTGCGGGCTTGCCGGAACAGGTGATGGTCGACGTCTCGCACGGCAACAGCGGCAAGCGTCACGAGCAGCAGATCGTGATCGCGACCGATCTCGCCGAGCGCATCGCCGCCGGCGAGCGGCGCGTCTTCGGCCTGATGATCGAGAGCCACCTCGAGGCGGGGCGGCAGGATCTCGTTCCCGGCGTTGCGCTCCGGCACGGCGTCTCGATCACCGACGCCTGCATCGGCTTCGACCAGACGGTGCCGGTGCTGCGCTCGCTCGCTGCGGCGGTGGCGGCGCGGCGGCGCCGGCGCTGATGCGTCCACCCGGACCGAAGTGCGAGAAGACGGCTGGCATCGGCCGGATCGCTCTACAGTTCGGGCATGTCCAGACTCCTCGCCTCGTCCTTCCTGATCGCGCTGCTCGCCGCGTGTGCTGCCTCGACCGAGCGGACCGAGCAATGCACGCCGCAATGGCCGCCCGGTCCTTGCGTCGACCAGCCACGCAAGTGAGCTGTCAGCTCTTACAGGTGGCATCGCCGGGTTGCGAACCTACGATGACCGCGAGGTTGCCATCGTGGTCGTCGTCGCGTCGAGAGAGCGCTTTTGGGCCGTGTGCCCGTGCGCGGAGGCCATCTCCGCCTACGTGGGAGAGCTGCTCGCCGACCAGGGGCTGACGTGGGCGTTCGGCAAGGCGATCGTCAGGCCGACGCGGACGTCGGCGATGTTCGTCTGCGTCGACGACAGCAACGACGCCTACGAGCTCTGGGTGACCGCGTCGTGGGTCGAGCCGGGCGAGTGGGCGCTCCAGCACTCGCCCGTGCCGGTTCGGTGACCCGGGGCGACTAGTCGTCCGATCGCACCATCAGGCTGAGCAGGCCCATCAGCAGCGCGCCCGCGGCTGCCGCGATGAGAAGCGACTTCATCGGTTCGTCGCGGGCATAGGCGGCCGCCTTTTCCGACGCCTGCAGCGCGCGCTGGCGCATCTGCTCGGCGACCTCCCGGCTGCGCGCGCCGCTCACTGCGCTCGGAACGCTTCCCGTGCTGTCGTCCATTGAGACCTCCTGAGACTGGAAACCCAGTGCCGGCAAGCCACATGCTCGTCGATCCGGGGCGTGCCATGAAGACTGTATGGATGTACAGTATCGCGGATGGACAGGAGCGCGAGCGAATTCATCGACGTGCAGTGGGTCGCGCGATGCGCGCATCGCCTGCGTCGGCGCTGGCCCCACGTCGACGTGGCGTCGCTCGAGGAAGCGGCCACCGAGCTCTGGCGGATCGAGGGGCTGCGCGAGATGGCGGCGGAGGACGCCGCCGACCTGTGGCTGCAGCCTCTGTCTTCGCGGCCTTCGGGCGAGATCGTCTAAAAGGGCGGATGCTCGACACCGCAGGTTGCCATGCAGTTCGATGACGCGCTGAGGGATCAGGTCGAGCGCCGCCTGGGCTCGTTCGAGCTGCACCGCGCCATCCCCGGCGCGCATCGCGTCGCCGCCGTGGCGGTCGCGATCGCGGAAGAGGGCGAGGGAGCCCGGCTCGCCGGCATTCCCGCGCCGAGCACCTGGAGCCGCGAAGCCGCGCTGATCCTGACGCGGCGCGCATCGCACCTTCGCCACCATCCCGACCAATGGGCGCTTCCCGGTGGCCGCGTCGATGTCGGCGAATCCGTGGAGCAGGCCGCGCTGCGCGAGCTGGCCGAGGAGGTCGGCCTCGATCTCGACCCGAGCGCCGTCCTCGGCCGGCTCGACGACTTCATCACCCGCTCGGGCTTTGCCATCACGCCGGTGGTCGTCTGGGCCGGGCCGGCGCGAACGCTGGTCGCGAACCCGGCCGAGGTCGCCAGCATCCATCGCATCCCGGTGAGCGAGTTCATGCGTGCCGATGCGCCCATGCTCGACCGCGAAGACGAGAGTGAGGAGCTCGTGCTGAGGATGCCCGTCGGCGACACCTGGATCGCGGCGCCGACCGCGGCCGTCCTCTATCAGTTCCGTGAGCTCTGCATCGCCGGCCGGGCGACCCGCGTGGCCCATTTCGAGCAGCCGCTGTTCGCCCGCCGTTGACGCTCGCCGGTGTGGTGCGGCAGCAGCAACAACGGTAATCAATCGTGTGAATCGATCGCGCCGGCCCCGCAATGGCGTAGATTGCCGCCGCCGCCCTACGGAGATCGTGCAACCCATCGTGGACACCGCCCAAGCAGCCAGCCGGCTTCGATCGCTTGCCACGGACGCCGCCCGGCGTTCCAGGACGGCGGTGCTGCGCGACGTGCTGCCCGAGATCGAGACGGCCGTGCGTGCCGGCGTCTCGCAGGTCGTGATCCTCGAGGAACTGCGAACCCTCGGCTTCGAGATGACCCAGAGCGGGTTCCGAAGCGCGCTGCGGCGCCTGCGAACCGAGCGGCCACGGCTCGGGCCCGTCGGCAACTCGTCGATGTCGACCGAGTACTGGTCGGGCCTGCCGACCCAGCCCGCGGGGTTCACCGCGACGACGACCGGCGGCTCGCTCTACGACGTCGAGGCGCTGACCCGGTTGCTCATGGCATCACGGCGCACCGAGCTCGAAGCCCTGCGTTGCTGACCCGGAGGGTCGCGCCGGCGATCTGGTTCAGATCTGGCCGCTTCGGCCTGCCTCCTCGCGCACCTTGGCCAATCCGTAGCCGGCGACATGAAGCGGTCGCGCTGGTGCTGGTCGGCGAGCTCCGGCGGTAGCAGAGAAAGAACATGGTCGTCACCTGCGACGGGCAGACCTCGGGCCGGCCTACGATAGCAAGCGCGCGGCCGACCGGGCGCGATTTTGGAGCAGTGCATGGACCAGGACATTCGTGCCATCGAGGCGGCAGTGCAGAACTACCTCGACGGCCTCTACGAAGGCGATGCCGACAAGCTGGCCGGTGTGTTCCATCCGACCAGCAGCCTGACCTACGAAGAGAACGGAACCCTCACCCCCATTGCGCGCGACGAGTGGCTGAAGGCGGTTCGCGAGCGGCCTTCGGGCAAGGCGCGCGGACTCTCGCGCCACGACCACGTTCTGCAGATCGACCTCGCGACGCCGACGATGGCCTTCGTCAAGCTCAAGTGCGCGCTGCCGCCGCTCTTCTTCACCGACTACCTCTCGTTCCTGAAGATCGAGGGCAGGTGGCAAGTGGCGCAGAAAGTCTTCGCCAGGGAGCGGCGGACGGCCGCCGAGGAATCGAGGTCCTGAGGCGGGGCCTCGGTCGGCGCTACGAGCGCCTTCTGCGCGCGCGCAGGCGCAGCGCCGCGAGGCCGCCGAGCAGCAGGGCCCAGGTCTCGGGCTCGGGAATCTGCGTCACGGGTGCGGCCGCGATGATGAGGTTGTCGGCGGCGGCGAAGACGAAGTTGCCGGGCATCGACGTGCTGAAGACGAGCATGGCGATCGCTCCGGTCGAGACGAAGCCCATGAAGCTCGTCGGCGTCGCGACGAAGGTCTGGGTCGAGATCGCGCCGAGCGTATCGGTCGCGGTCAGGACCACCGCGGACGCGACGAAGCCGCCTTGCAGGTCGGTGCCGAAGAACGTTCCGCCGATGGCGCTGGCGCCGCCGCCGAGGTTGAAGAAGGTGATCGCGTCCAGGTCGGAATTCGTCGACAGCGCCGGGTTGGCCGCCGTGCCGGCGCCGAAGAAGCCGGTGGCGCTGCTCGCGTTGTAGGTATACGGCCCCGCGGCCCGGCTGATCGGGCTGCTGGTCGGCACTGTCGTCGAGATGTCGCTGAAGGTGTCCACGCCGGGCGCGGAGACCGCGGCGAGGAAGTTCGTCTGAGACGTGTAGACCGTGATGGCGGCGTGAGACGCGGGCGAGGCGATCACCAGGCAGGCGAACGCCAGACGGCCACAGAGCGAGGTCCTGGTGTCCATTTCTTCTTCCCTTTCAGGGGCCACCCGGCGGTCGCTCGCGGGGCCAGCGTCTTTTCGAAACCGAATGTAGGTCGAGTGCCCCGCTGGAACACCACCGTGTTCGCGGGGGCCTCGCGCGTTACATAGTGCGCCGGCGCAATCGTCGCCCCCGAGCGAAGCCTGCTCGTTTTGCGCTAAGGTCGAACGATGAGTTCGCTCGGTTTTCAGTGCAGGGCCCGACTCGCCGGCGCGACCTTCGCGGCCCTCGTCCTCGTCTCGTCAGCGGCCGCCGCCCGGCCTCCCGTGCCTTCCGATGCGGAGGCTCAGCAGGCGCACGCCAAGGGCGCCTGCGGCCAGCTCGGCCCCGGCACCGGTCTTCGCGACGGCAAGGGCTGGGTCGTCTCGATGATGCCCGGCAAGCACGAGTTCCGCGTTCGCGGCGGCGGCCAGGTCTACCTGACGACGGCGCGGGTCAAGTCGACGCTCGATTTCGACATCGGCCGGCTCTACTACATCTCGGTCGAGGATGCCGCGCCGAACGCCGTCCTGGAGTGGCGCATCCTGGGCAGCGAGTGGGGCCCGGTCTCGAAGTACTTCCTGTACCCGCCGACCTCTTGAGCGAGGCCGCGGCAGCGGGGCCGCTCGCTTTCGCTGCCGCCCTCGCGCCTTCACGCCCGCGAGCGGGCGATCAATACATCATCCGGCCGTCGCCGAGCAGGTGCGCGAGACAGTCCTTGCTCGCTTGCACGCAGGCGGCGTTCCAGGCGTCGGAGATGTCCTTCTTCCAGCCGTTGAACCAGTCGCCGTGCGACGAATACCCGCCCGGCAGGCTGGTGTCATAGGTGTCCGAGGAAAGCCGCCAGGCTCTCGGCGCGTCCTTCGTCTGCACCGTGTAGAAGATGTTGAACGAGACCTGGGGTAGCGCGACCGGATGCGTCGAGGGGCAGAACCGATTGAAGGGGGCGTTCTGGTTCTGCTGGGGATAGCTCATATGTGAGCGGTGGTCGGGGCTGTCGAGGTTCTTGCCGTCCCAGCACTGCGGGAAGAAGATCTCCTGGTTGACCGCGGCGCCGACGTCGCAGTTCGGGATCTCCGTTCCCTCCTGGTCGCTCGAGTTGTTGGGGCCACCGATGCACTTGAAGCGGATTCCCGGGCTGCCCGGCTTGGAGCTAGTCGGATCGCCCGCGATCATCCGCAGACCCGCGGGCATCGGCTGGATGACGCTCGAAGGTGCGAGGGTGTAGCCCTGCTTGTAGTAGAAGATTGAGCCGTCAGGAGCGATCGGCTTGCCGGTCGACGTGTCGATCATCGACGGCACCCAGTACGCCGTGCGATTGATCGTCCCGCCTAGACAGGTCGAGTTGCCGGTGTCGCGGATGGACTGCTCGGTGCTCGCTGCGTTCGTCCCCGTGTTGCCGAAGAAGGTGTGCAGGTGCGCCGCGCCGGGACGACCGGGATAGACGATCGGATCGTCGAACGCCATGTGCGAGTAGGCGCAAGGGATGCGGAACGCGCCGATGTCGGAGGGCATCGCCAGTTCGCTGGTGTACTGGAGCCTGTCGTAGGCATCGCCGGCGCTGCCTTTGGGAAGGGAGCTGGCGTCGATGCGGAAGGCGCTGTTCATCGTCGGCGTCGTCACGATCGGTGGTTGGACGATCGGTGGTGTCGGACTCGCGGGAAGCACGATCGTTGCCGGCTTGCACGACATGTCGGGGCCGGTGACGGCAGCCTGTCTGCACGTCGCGAAATCTGCGTAGACCGCGAGGTTCAGGCCGGTGGAGATGGCATAGAGCTGCCAGGGCCCCGGAACGCTGCTCTGCCCGGCGCTCCGTTCATGGCCACGGTCTTGTGCCTCGGTGATCAAAGTGCACGCCAGCGCGAGTGTCAGGACGCCGGCGGGGAGCCGGCGCATCGAGTTCAGAAATCCATTCCTGCAAAGAAGCATCGTTCGTGAAAACCATCAGCACCCGGAAACGCCGGGTTCGGGCGGCGGTTTTAACGCGAGACTTCCCCTGTTTTCCCGAGGGGCGCCGCGGGGACGTTTCAAAACGTATCAGAGGGTCTTGCGGCTAGCACAGGACGTCTATTCAAGCCGCGTGGCGACGTCAAGACCTCTCTCGATACGCGGCGGGTTTCTTGCTTCGCACGCGCCTGCGCGGCGGCGCCGCCGCGTCGCCCTACACCCAGCCCTTTGCCATCAGCTC
>Ga0207645_10001817_pt1 | contig 17211 bp, 17 predicted proteins | sample KBSM53metaG_FD_184331 | JGI IMG/M metagenome (GOLD analysis project Ga0207645, IMG submission 184331) | Miscanthus rhizosphere microbial communities from Kellogg Biological Station, Michigan, USA - KBS M5-3 metaG (SPAdes) (version 2) | ecosystem: Host-associated > Plants > Roots > Rhizosphere >...
CCCAGGTCCGGGAGATACCGGTCCAGGAAACACAGGCTGTGGAAACACAGGCTGAGGAAACACAAGTCCTCCCGGCGAGTGCGCCCGAGACGCCAGAGCGCAGCGCGCGGGACCTCGCCACGCCGGATCCGCAGGCGCGGTGGTCCCCCGGCAAGGCCACCGCAGCCTTGTTCGTGTTGGCCACGGTTGCCTGCGTCGCCGCCCTGGCCGTCACCTATGTCTTCTTTGTCCGTACCACAACGGGCCAGTTCATTGACGAATCCGCCCTCGTGGAAGCCGTGGAGCTCAGCGGGACCGCGGGCAAGGCCGCCACCAAGCTGTTGGACTGGCTGCCGGCGCTCTCCGTGGTGATCGCGTCGGTTGTGGTCGTGTTCGTCACCATCCTGCGGCGCCGCTGGTCGGCGGCGGTGATTGCGATTGCGGCGTGCGTCGGCGCCAACCTTGCCACCCAGATCCTGAAGGACTGGCTTCCGGTCCGGCCGTACCGCGGGGTTGAGACGCTGGAACTGAATTCGCTGCCCTCGGGCCACACCACCATGGCGGCCTCGGCCGCCGCCGCCGTGTTCCTCATGGTTTCGCCGCGCTGGCGGCCGTTGGCCGGCTATCTGGGCGGCAGCTTCGCCGTCGCCACGGGCGTGTCCACGCTGATCAACCAGTGGCACCGGCCCGCCGATGTGATCGCGGCCTTCCTGGTGGTCGGGGCTTTCATGATCCCGGCCGGCTGGCTGATCATCCGCCGGGGTCCGGGCTGGAACGTCTGGAACGGCTACAACGAACACTGGGCCTCGGCCAGGGTGTGGGTGGCGCTTCCCGTGCTCACCGGTCTTACCGCGGCCGGGGTGGCGGCCGTCGCCTTGCTGAGCATCGGCCCGGGCGGCCAGGAGGTCAGCACCACCAGCTACTTTTGGGCCGGCACGTCCCTGATCGTCATTGCCGGCTACCTCGCAACGGTGGCCGGCGTGTGGCTGTTCGGCCTGGCCGCCCGGCAGCCGGACCCACGACGGCGGGACAGGCCCCTGCACCAGGAACGCTAGCGCGGCGCACGTAGGCCCGGGAACAACAGCGCGCCCGGGCCCGCGCGGATCCTGCGATTGCTACCTGAGAAGGGCGCAGATGTCCACGGCTTTGCCTGCGCTGGCGTCCACGGATATCACGTTATTGCCACCCGGATTGTCCACGGTGAGCACCACCCGTCCGGTGTACTGGAAGGCCCCGGGGCCTCCGGTGTCCGTCGAGAAGAAGATAAACCCGTTGTGGCCAGTGAGGGTAAGCGTATAGGTCTCTCCGCCCGGGTTCTTGACATACCTGGCCACGGAGCCGGAGGTTTTCACCGTGTACGTCTTCCCGTTGCTCCCAGAACCGTTGAGGCCCTGGTTGGACCAGGTCAGGACGACTCCTGTGCCCACCCTGTAGAGGTTGCCGTTGCTGAACTGGATTTCCCTGATCGTGCCGCCCGTGGCCGTGAGACCAAGATCGAAGTCCCCGCACGAATCCACGGCGGGAATGGTCACAGCCGGCTCGGTGACTGCACTTGCGGGCGAAGCGACAAGCAGCAGGGCTGCTGTTGCAGCCAGGGGCGCGAACCAGCGGGACTGTTTTCCTAACATGAGCATCTCCTCATTTTTTTGCGTCGAAACGCATCACCCATCCGGGCGGAGACCATGCGCTGCAAATAATCACGGGCGGACCCTGACTGCGGCACTCGTGCCGCCCCACCAAGGGCCGGTCTCGATGCACCGGCGCGGTTCCCCGACCTTACTGAGCCCACGCAGGCGTCGCCCGAGTAGTCGCTACCTGTTAATCACTGCCTGCTTGGGCGCTCCGGTGCCCCGGCCGGTCAGTAGTTCCGACGGTGCTTGAGCCGCGGAATGGTCACGGCGAACACGGCCGCGGCGGCGAAGCCGATCACACCGGTCGCGGCCACACCGGCCCCCAGGGACACGGCGGCGGTGACGGCGGAGAGCAGCACGGGCCCGCCGGTCGCGCCGGCGTCGGCCATGAAGCGCCAGATGCCGAGGAACTGGCCGCGGCCGTTGTCCGGCGAGAAGTCGGCCCCGAGAGTCATGTTCAGGCCCGAGCTGATCCCGTTGCCGAAGCCGATCAGGAGCGCCGCCAGCATGAGCGAGACGAAGCCCGTGCTGAGCGGAATCAGCACCATGGCCGTCCCCATGATCAGTGTGGACGGCACGGCCACCCATTGCCGGCCCTTGCGGTCCATCAGCTTTCCTGCCGGATAGAACACCAGCATGTCGATCGCTCCGGAGATCCCGTAGATCAGCGAGGCCTGGGTGGGGTCCAGGCCCAGATGATCGGCCCACAGCGGGATGACCACCTGGCGCGAGGCGCGCAGCCCGCTCAGCAGCAGCACCCCTGCCCCCACGCTCAGGAAAACGCCGGCGTGGGACACCGCGACGCTGCGCAAGGTGGGCTGTTGCACCGGAACGCCGTCGGCCGGAAGCGGCTTCGCCTCGAGGTCGGGGATGGTGACCGACACGGCCGCCGCGGCGGCCATCGCCACGACGCCGGCCCAGTAGGCCCCGCTGATGCCGGCAAACTGCATCACGGCGGCGCCAACGAACGGGCCGATGAAGATCCCGATCCGGTTGACGCCGCCGAGGGTGGACAGGGCCCGGGCACGGAGCATGACCGGCACGGCCTCGGTCAGGTATTTCTGCCGGGCAAGGCTGAATACGCTGGCGGCCATGCCGACCACCACCATCGCCGCCGCCAGCACCCAGAGGCCGCCGGAAAACAGCGGAGCGACCGCCGCCGCGGCGAGGGCGAACGCGCTGGCGGCCGCGGCCCCCACAATCGCCCAGCGTTCCCCGAATTTCAGGGTGATCAGTGACGCCGGCAGGTTGAAGAACCACGATCCGAGGCCGATCAGCGTCACAATCAGCGCGGCCCCGGGCACGGAGGCGCCAAGATCACGGGCGGACAGGGCGACCACGGGCAGGATCGCGCCCTCCCCCAGGCTGAACATGAGGGCCGGCCCGAACGCGGGAACGGCGATGCTGCGGAGGCTGAAGGGCGCGAGGCGTGTGGTGGTCATCCCCTTCATCCTAGGCACCCGCCGCGGCCGTCCCTGCCCTACGCGTCGAAGTGGGTGCGGACTTCCTCGCTGGTGAGGTGCCGGAGCACGTCCTCGGCGACTTCCCGGAGCTTTTGGTTCCGGTTGCTGGAGACCCTGGTGAGGATGGCCATGGCCTGGTCCTGGGAGCAGCGGTTCTGGGCCATGATCACGCCGCAGGCCAGATCGATGGAAGTGCGGTGTTCCATGGCCGACTTGAGATCTTCGGCCCGGGATTGGAAGGTTCCGAGCCGCACGGCCAGCCGGAGGGCGCGGCCGGCGAGGTCGGCGAATCCGGCCGCCTCCGCAATGATGTCGTCCGTGAACAGCCCGGTGTCCGCCCCGAAGAAGTTCAGGGCCGCGGCGGCGTCGTCGCCGATTTCCAGCGGAACGCCGAGCGTGCTGCGGCACCCGTTGGCGGCAAGTTGCCGCTGGTAGTCGGGCCAGCGGGGATCGGCGTCGACATCCGCCAGCAGGACCACGGACCTGGTCCGCAGCGCCTCGATGCAGGGGCCGTCACCGAGGGTTTGTTCGATGCGGTCCAGGGTGACCGCCCGCGCGCTGCTGCCCGCGACCGTCATGGTCCGCTTGCGGCGCTGCAAAGTCACGCCGCACTCAATCTCGGCGCCGGTCGTACGGCTCAGCGTGGCGGCCGAGAACTCCGCGAGGCGGCCCAGGAAGTCCTCGACGTTGTCGGTCCCCAAAAGCAGGTCCTGGAGGTGGCGGGCGGCGTCGACCCCGAGTGAGTTGTTGGCCATGCTCAAATGTACCGCGGAGGTCGGCACGGGTCGCGCTTAGACGTATCCGTCGACGATTGCCGCGGCGATCTCCCGGTAGGCGCGCCGAGTTTCGGGGCGAAGCACCTCAAGGGTGACGAGGTCGCCGTCGGCCACCCCGCGGTCGTGCGGAACCGCGATCAACTGGCGGCAGATGCCGGACAGGTGTTCCTCGATAGCGTCCTTGTCCACCCGGGAGGACACCTCGTCCTTGTCAGTGATGACCACGACGGCGTTGCGGGCCAGGTCTTCGTAGCCGTGGCTGGCCAGCCAGTGAAGCGTGCTGCGGGCCCGCTTGGCGCCGCTGACGGCATAGCCGGCCGCGATGATCAGGTTGTCCGCGGACTGCAGGATGCCGCTCATGGCATTGTGGGTCACGCCCGTGCCGCAGTCGATCAGCGCCACGGAGTAGTAGGCGGAGATGAGCTTGCGGATCCGCAGGTATTCCTCGGCCGTCAGCGAATCTGAGACCTCGGGGTCCTGCTCGCCGGCAATGAGGTGGAGCCTGCCGGCGTGGTGCATGTAGCGGGCCAGGGCGGTGAGGGAATCGACTGACTCGATGTTCCTGAGCAGGTCCGTGATGGTGCGCGGGCTCTGCTGCTGGTAGATCCCCTCGCCGAGGGCGCGCTCGACGAGATCGCCGGAATCGGGGTTGGCGTCGATGGCGCACGGAGGATCGCCCCGGAACTCGGCCAGGGTCAGTCCGACGCCGACCGTCGTGGAGGTCTTCCCGATGCCGCCCTTGAGGCTCAGGACGGCCGTGTTGTAGCTGCCCTGGAGCTGGCGGGAGATGCGCCGGGCCAGTTCGTCTTCCTCACGCTGCCTGGCACTCGGGCCAAGGTTCAGCCCGCCGCCGGTCAGGTTGTAGAGGGCACCGCGGAAACCGCCGACGGGCCGGGGCTTCTGCTCGCGGACAAACAGACCCGGTGAGCTGATGAAGTCGGGCAGCGGGGCGTCGGCCAGGGCCGCGGCTTTGCTGGCCGAACGGGTGGAACGGGTGGGCTGGGCGGGCACGGCAGGAGCGGCCTCGGGGGCAGGCGGCTTCAGCACGGGGTCCTTGGACGGTTTGGCAGGCTGCGGGCGCGCCGGCGCGTCAGCGGCAGCGGCGGCCTCCGCCCAGGAACTGCTGGGGGCTGTTGGGCGCTGTTCGGCCTGGTTGCTCGAAATGATGGGCATGGTTCCTGTCCAGGCGTCGGAGTCGTCGCCGCGGCGGCGGTCTCTCCGACGCGGGAGTTGGGCCTGCTCTTCAGCTGTTTCAGCTTCAGCGAGGGCGTTGGCGGTCTTGTTTTCGACCGGTTCTGGCATGTTCGTTCCCCCCAGGGATCACAGCGCAGACCGCTGCAGTGCTCGATTGACATCGTTCAAGGAACAAGTCTAGGGGCAGTAATGAGCACACTTACCATTACCGCCAATATTCCGGCCCTAGCGGTGGGCCCGCGTGTCCTGCAGGCGCTTGATGAACCAGCGCGACTGTTCGGGGCCGTACGGCAGGATCGGGATGGCCTTGGTGGCGTCGTCCGGGGTTTCCCGGGTGGCCTGGATCGCCTGCCGGACCGCGGTGGTCATGGTGTTGGCCATGGTCTTGACGAACTGGTCCGAGCACGGTTCGCCGTGGCCGGGAATCAGGAATTCGTAGCGGTGCCGCAGCGCGGAGAGGTGCCGGAGGGCGTCGGCCCAGTCTTCCGGGAACGAGTCCTCGAAGGACGGGTGGGAACCCTGTTCGACGAGGTCGCCGGCGAAGAGGGTGCTTGCCGTGCCGACCAGGAGGTCGCCGTCGGTGTGGCCGCGGCCCAGATAGAACAAGGTGGCGGTCTGCCCGCCAAGATCGACCAGGACCGGCTGGTCCTTCACGATGGCGTTGGGGACCACCAACTCAGCGTCGGAGCCCTGACCGGCCGCCATTTCGGGTTCCGCGGAGGCCACCAGCCGGCGCTGCTCGTCACCGTTCTCCTCGATTTCCGCGGCGCAGTTCTCGTGTGCCCAGAATTCCGTAACGCCCTCACTGGCGAAGACGGCGTTGCCGAAGAAGTGGTCATAGTGGGCGTGCGTGTTGACCACGACGAGCGGCAGCCCGGTCTTTTCCCGCACGGCAGCAAGGATCTCGCGGCCCTGCCGGGGCCCGCCGCCGGTGTCGATCACCATGGCGCGCTCGGTGCCGACCACCAGACCTGTGTTGAGCAGGGAACCTTGAGTTGTCAGTACGTAGTTGTCCGGACCGACCTCGAGCCATCGTGACATTGAATCTCCGTATTTCCGACGCTTTTCCGGCATTGTTGGTCCAGCGTTGTTGGTGCTGTACAGGCCTCGATTCTACCCGCGCTGGCTGGCATTTCCCTTCAGGGCATGCCCTTCCGGTCCCTGTGGCGGGTATGCCCGGACCCCTCGTCGTGGCCCGCGCGGCGGTGTAGCCTGTGGGCTACTTCCCTCGATGAGCCAGGTGCTCCACCGAACGAATGGGGGTGGCTTCCGTTGAAATCCGGCACGTCCCTGGAGCGGATGGTGTTCTTCAGCGATGCCGTCTTCGCCATCGCCCTGACCCTCCTGGCCCTGGACCTGAAACTTCCTGAAGGAATTCCCGCGGACCAGGTGGACGACGCCTTGGTTGCTGCCTTGCCGCAGTTGCTGGCGTACGCCCTGTCCTTTGTCATCATCGCCAAGACGTGGATGTCCCACCACTCCGACTTTGCCCTCATCCGCCGCTTCAATGCGAACCTGGCCTGGCTGAATCTGGCCCTCTTGTTCTTCATCGCCATGCTGCCCGGTCCGACGTCGATCCTCAGCGACTACGGGGACGACCCCACCCCGTGGCCGAGCGTCCTGTACGCCGCCAACATTGCCGCTGTCTATTTGATGCTGGCGGCCATCTGGGGCTATGCGAAGCATGCGGGGCTCATGGACCGCGAAATGGCCGCCCACGTCCACCGCCGCATCTTTTATGCGCGGATTGCCGTGGCGCTGGTCTTCCTGCTCTCAATTCCCGCGGCGTTCGTCCTCAAGGCCTACACGCCGTTCGCGTGGCTGCTGCTCCTGCCGGCGTCGTGGCTGGCACGGTGGCTTTCGGCGCGGCCGGGGACCGCAGGGGCCGCACAAGAGTGATCGTGCGGCCCCTGTCCCCTCACCCGGGATGCAGATCCCCGGTTAAGCCTCACATGTCAACGAGTGCCGACCCCGGGTTCTCGATCGCGTCCGCGACGTAGCGCAGGAAGCCGCCGGCCGCTCCGCCGTCGCACACCCGGTGGTCGAACGTGAGCGTCAGCTCGGTGACCTTGCGGACCGCGAGCTCGCCGTTGACCACCCAGGGCTTGTCGATGATCCGCCCGACGCCGAGGATCCCCACCTCGGGGTGGTTGATGATCGCGGCGGAACCGTCAACCCCGAACACGCCGTAGTTGTTCAGCGTGAACGTGCCGCTGCCCAGTTCCGCCGGGGTCGCTTTGCCCTCGCGCACGACGGCGGTGAGGCGGCGGATCTCGGCGTCCAGTTCGCGGGCGCTGAGCTTGTCCGCGTTCCGCACCGACGGCACCATCAGTCCGCGGTCGGTCTGCGCCGCGAACCCGAGGTTGACGCCGTCGAAGGCCACAATCTCCTGCATCGCGCCGCCCGCGGCATCCTCGGTGGTCACGATCCGGGTGTTGAGCTCCGGGAACTTCTTGAGCCCGGCAGTAACGAACCGTGCGATGAAGGCAAGCAGGCCCGGGGTGTTGTGCGGGTCCGCCTTTTTCAGCGCGGCACGCATCTCCACCAGCGCAGTGGCGTCCACGTCCACCCACACCGTGGCTTCCGGGATCTCGGAGCGGCTGCGCGACATGTTCGCCGCGACGGCCTTCCGCACGCCCCGGACCGCCGTGCGTCCGGAAATGCCCAGACCGGTGCGCGCGTCGGTGCCGGAACCCGCGGCAGGCGCGGCCGGTGCGGCAGACTCCGCAGCAGCCGGACGCTCAACCACCGGCGACGGCTTGATGACGGCCTCGACATCGCGCCGCATGATGAGCCCGCTGGCCCCCGAGCCCTGGAGTTCCCCCAAATCAACCCCATGGTCGCGCGCCATCCGGCGAACCAGCGGAGAAATAACGGCCCCCAATTTCCCGGGAACCCGGGTGCGCAGCAGCACCAGGTCATCGGCAGCCTTCTCGGCAGCAGAGACCCCGGAAACCGACTCGGCCCCCGCAGCCCGCTTAGGAGCCCGGGTCCGCCGGGCAACCCCATGCCCGCCAGGAGTCCCATAACCGATCAGGACATTCCCGGACCCGGCCTTCTCCTCCTCGCGATAAGCCTCAGCGGCAACAGCAGCAGGCGAGTCGGCAACCACGGCCGGCAACGTACCCGCAGACCCAGCCGACGCAGGCGATGCCGCCCCGGGAGTGGCATCGGGCCTGTCGGAGCCGGCAGCATCGTCCGCAGGACGAATGCTGTCCGGCGAAGGGGCGGGGGCGGCATCGCCTGCGGCGGCGCCCACGGCGGAAACGGAACCAACCGGCATCACCGAGATCAGCGGCTTGCCGACGTCGAGCGTCTGGCCGGGCTCGCCGTGCAGCACGGCCACGGTGCCGGCGTACGGGGAGGGCACCTCCACCATGGACTTGGCGGTCTCCACCTCGGCGATCGGCTGGTCCACGCGGATCTCGTCGCCCACGGCCACGAGCCAGTTCACGAGCTCGGCTTCGGTGAGGCCTTCGCCCAGGTCCGGCAGGAGGAATACTTTCGGTTCGCTCATGGTCAGTCTTCCCACTGGAGGTCGTCAACGGCGTCGAGGATGCGGTCCACGCCGGGCAGGTAGTAGTGCTCGAGCTTCGGCGCCGGGTAGGGCACGTCGAAGCCGGTGACGCGGCGGATCGGTGCGGCCAGGTGGTGGAAGCAGCGTTCCTGGACCCGGGCGACGATTTCCGAGGCCACGGACGCGAAGCCGTGGGCCTCGGCGATCACGACGGCGCGGCCGGTCTTGCGGACCGAGGCGCAGACGGTCTCGTCATCGAACGGCACGATCGAGCGGACGTCGATCACTTCCAGCGAGCGGCCTTCCTCGGCGGCGGCGGCCGCTGCGGCGAGCGCCGTCGGAACGGACGGACCGTAGGCGATCAGCGTGGCGTCGGTGCCGGGGCGGGCGACGGCGGCCCGGCCCTCGGAGGACGTGCCGCGCTCGGTGTTCGCGGCGTGCTCGGCGCGCAGCGCGTCCAGGTCCACCTGGTCCTTGGACCAGTACAGCTTCTTCGGTTCCATGAACATGACGGGGTCATCGGAGTCGATGGCTTCGCGGAGCATCCGGTAGCCGTCGGCCACGGTGGCCGGGGTGAAGACCTTCAGGCCGGCGGTGTGCGCGTAGTAGGCCTCGGACGAGTCGCAGTGGTGCTCCACTCCCCCGATGCCGCCGGCGTACGGGACCCGGATGACCATGGGCAGCTTCACGGCGCCCTTGGTGCGGTTGTGCATCTTGGCGACGTGGCTGACGATCTGTTCGAAGGCCGGGTACGCGAACGCGTCGAACTGCATTTCGATGACCGGGCGCATGCCGTTCATTGCCATGCCGACGGCCATGCCGACGATGCCGGATTCGGCCAGCGGGGTGTCGAAGCAGCGGCTCGTGCCAAAGGTCTTGGTGAGCCCGTCCGTGATGCGGAAGACGCCGCCGAGCATGCCGACGTCCTCGCCGAAGACCAGGACCGAGGGGTCCGCGTGCATGGCGTCCGCCATCGCGGTGTTCAGGGCCTTGGCCAGGGTGATGGTCTGCGGGCCAGCCTGCTCGGCCGCAACAGCAGCCTTGGCGGCGGCGCGGGCGGTCGCGGCGCTGACGTTGCCGTTCGCCTCGGAGGACGTGGTGATGGTGGGGCTCATTTCCCGGCCTCCCTTGAGATGGATGCGGCGTCGCGGGCCAGTTCGTCGGCGAGCATGGCGGACTGTTCTTTCAGCTGTGGTGTGGGGGTGGAGAAGACGTACTTGAAGAGATCCTGCGGTTCCACCGGGACCTCCTCGCTGAGGCCTTCGCGCAGCTGCGTGGCTACCGCCTCTGCCTTTTCGGCGATCGCGGCGGCACGGTCGTCGTCCAGCAGGCCGCGGTCCGTCAGGTAGGTCTGCATCCGGCTCAGCGGGTCCTTCGCCACCCATTCGGCGACTTCGCTGTCCTGCCGGTAGCGGGTGGCGTCATCGGCGTTGGTGTGCGCCTGCATCCGGTAGGTGTGCGCCTCCACCAGCAGCGGGCCGGAACCTTCCCGGGCGAGCTTGACGGCCCGGCCGAGGACGGCGAGCAGGGCCACGATGTCGTTGCCGTCCACGCGTTCGCCGGCCATGCCGTAGCCCACGGCCTTGTGGGCCAGGGAGGGCGCAACGGACTGGTGCGCCAGCGGCACGGAGATCGCGTACTGGTTGTTCTGGACGAAGAAGACCACGGGCAGGTGGAAGACGGCGGCGAAGTTCAGGGCCTCGTGGAAATCGCCTTCGCTCGTGGCGCCGTCGCCGCACATGGCCAGGACCACGGTGTCCTCGCCGCGCAGCTTGGCGGCGTGCGCAACGCCGACGCCGTGCAGCAGCTGGGTGGTCAGCGGGGTGCACTGGATGCCGACCTTGTTCTTGGCGGGGTCGTAACCGCCGTGCCAGTCGCCGCGGAAGAGCGTCATCGTCTGGACCGGATCCACGCCGCGCGCCATGACGGCCACGGAGTCGCGGTAGGTGGGGAACAGCCAGTCACCCTCGGCAAGGCACAGTGCGGCGGCAACCTGGCACGCCTCCTGGCCGTGGCTCGAGGGGTAGACGGCCATGCGGCCCTGCCGGACCAGCGCGGAGTTCTGGTCATTGACGCGGCGGCCGATGACGAGCTGCTCGTAGGCGGCCATCAGTTCGGCTTCGCTGGGCAGGCTGTACTCGTGCCCCGGCTGGGTGCCCTGCTCCGTGTGGGGATTCAGGGTTCCGTCCGGGCCCACCATCTGGATCTGGTGGCGTGCGGGCAGCATGTAGTCCTCAACGGTGATACCGAACTTGCTCACGGCATCACCGGCTGGATCTTGTTGCGCGGCCTGCTGCGCAGCTGGCTGCGCCGCGTGGTCTGCGGAGATCGTCATTGGTCCGTCCTTCTGTAGCCACTAATCTTTCCCAGTATGCCGCCAGCCGATGTTTCGTATCCACCTCTCCGGTGAATCGTGGAGATGTCCACAAATTTGCCCTAGTCTGGAAGACAAATCGTAAGTGTGAGCTGGATTACCGGCGGGGGTCGTAGACGAATGGCAGAGCTCGAATCGGAGCAGGTGGCGGTGCCGCTGGACGATGTGGACCGGAACATCATCGCGGAGCTGACCCGGGACGGCCGGATGTCGGTGACACAGGTGGCCGAGAACGTCCACATTTCCCGCGCCCACGCCTACACCCGCATCGCCCGGCTCACGGGCGAAGGCGTCCTGACCAAGTTCACCGCCCTGGTGGATCCCATCAAAGCCGGGCTGAAGTCTTCTGCCTACGTCACGCTGAAAGTGCGCCAGCATTCCTGGCGCGAGCTGCGCGAACTCCTGCGTGCGATCCCCGAGGTCCATCACATCGCTCTGGTCGGCGGGGACTTCGATGTCATCCTGCTGGTGCGCGCCGTGGACAACATCGACCTTCGCCGGGTGATCTTCGATCAGCTGCAGTCCATGCCCGGAGTCCTGGACACCCAGACGTTCCTGGTGTTCGAGGACCTGGACACCCGCTAGCTGACGAACGCTTTCATCCAGGCCCGGAGCTCTTCGCCGAATTCCACCCGGTCGGCTGCGATCGAGATGACCGCCTTGAGGTAGCTCAGTTTGTCTCCGGTGTCGTACCGGCGGCCCCGGAAGACCACCCCGTAGACGCCTCCGCCCTCGCAGTCGGACACGGCGAGGGTCTGCAGGGCGTCGGTGAGCTGTATTTCGCCGCCGCGGCCGGGCGGAGTGTCCTCCAGGACATCGAAAATCTCCGGATGCAGGATGTACCGGCCGATCACGGCCAGGTTGGACGGGGCCTCGGCGGCGGCGGGCTTCTCCACGAGCCGGTTGACCCGCACATGGTCCTGGCCCGGCACCGCCGAAACGTCGGCGCAGCCGTAGGCACTGATTTCCGCCGGATCCACCTCGATCAGGGCCACAACCGAGCCGCCGGTTCGGGCCTGGACATCCATCATGGCGGTCAGCAGCTCGTCCCGCTCGTCGATCAGGTCATCGCCCAGCAGGACGGCGAACGGTTCGTACCCGACATGCTGGCGGGCGCAGAGGACGGCATGACCGAGCCCCTTGGGGTCGCCCTGGCGCACGTAGTGCAGCGGGCCCAGGCGGGAAGCGTGGCGGACGGCCTCCAGCCTGTCGAAATCACCCTTGAGTTCGAGGGCGTGCTCCAGCGAGGGCTCGCGGTCAAAGTGGTCCTCCAGCGCCCGCTTCTGGCGCCCGGTCACCATGAGCAGATCCGTCAGCCCGGCCCGGACGGCTTCTTCCACCACATACTGGATGGCGGGCTGGTCGACCACGGGCAGCATTTCCTTGGGCATCGCCTTAGTGGCCGGCAGGAACCGCGTTCCCAGTCCCGCCGCGGGTATGACAGCCTTATTTACAGATTTCCCCAGAGTCATAACCGAACATTACAAGCGGGTTCCGGAAATGAGAATGCTTCGAAGCAAAGACGAGTAGCCGGGAAATGCGTTTCCGGGTACCCCGGCCGGGCCGGCCCTCAGCCCTTGAAAACCGGGCTGCGCTTCTCCTGGAAGGCCCGGAAACCCTCGGCGTAGTCCTCGCTCTTGCACAGCCGTGCCTGTTCTGCGTTTTCCTCTTCCATGGCCTCCCACAGCCCCAGCCGCTGGTCCCTGATGTGCGCGACGAGCTCCTTGCTGGCCCGGAACGCACCCGTGGCCCCGGTGGCGACGTTGGCCACGATGGCGCGGGTATTCTCCAGCAGTTCCGCCGCGGGCATGGCCCGGCTGAACAGGCCCTGCGCCACGGCGTCGGCGCCGCTCATGAGCTCGGCGGTGTAGATCAGGTCCAGGGTCCGGTGCATGCCGAGGCGCTCGGTGAAATACCAGTGCCCGCCCGAATCGAGGGTGGCGCCGAGCTTGGCGAACGGTGAGCCGACCTTGGCATTCTCTGCCACGTAGACCACATCCGTGGCCAGCAGCAGACCCAGCCCCACGCCCAGGCAGGCGCCCTGGGCGGCGGCGAACGTGGGCGCGGGGAAGGCGCTCATTTTCTTCAGCAGCGGCTGGACGAGCCCGCCGAGGTAGGCCTGCGCGTCATCGCTCTCCGGTGTAACGCCGGCAATGTCACGGCCGGCGCAAAAGGCCCGGCCCTCGCCGCGGAGCAGCAGCGCCCGGACCTCGCCGCGCGCGGCGGCGTCAGCGGCGTCGTCGTACGCCCGGGACAAATCCGCGAGCGCCTGCTCGTCGAGGGAGTTGAGCTTGTGCGGGGCGTCGAGTACGACCTCGGCGACGCCGTCGGCAATGGAGAGGGAAATCATGGGGCTCCTTGGATTCGAAAAGGCCTGGACGTCGAAAAACCTTAGACGTCGAAGTCGACCGTGACTTCCGGTGTGGTGGGGTGGGACTGGCAGGTCAGGACGTAGCCCTTGTCGAGCTCATCCTGCTCCAGGGCGTAGTTCTCGTCCATGGTGACGTTGCCGCTGACCACCTTGGCCCGGCAGGTGCCGCAGACGCCGCCGGCGCACGCGAACGGGACATCGGGGCGGACCCGGAGGGCGGCGTTGAGGATGGACTCGCGGGCATGGGTGGGGCTGGCCACTTCGCCCTGCAGCCCGTCCAGCTTGAACGTGATCTTGTAGGTTTCCTTGGATTCGTCAGTGACCACGGGCCGGCCAATGTTGCCCTCGGGGCGCTCCGGCTTGCCCGAAGTGAACAGTTCGAAGCGGACATGCTCCGGGGCGACGCCGCGAGCGGCGAGGGTGTCCCGGCAGAGCTGGACGAGTTCGAACGGGCCGCAGAGGAACCATTCGTCGACGTCCTCGGCGTGGATCGCGGTGCCCAGCAGCGCCTGCAGCTTCTCGGCGTCGATCCTGCCGCTGAGCAGCGGCGCGATCCGCTGTTCACGCGAGAGCACATGGTGCAGCGCCAGCCGGGCCGGGTATCTGTCCTTCAGGTCCGCGAGTTCTTCCAGGAACATCACGTCCATCGCGGCCTTGTTGGCGTAGACGAGGTCGAAGCGGGTCTCCGGGTGGGCCGCCAGCAGGGTGCGGGCAATGGCGATCACGGGAGTGATGCCGGAGCCCGCGGCAATCGCCACGAATGAGCCGGGCTCGCCCGCCAACTCTTCCGGATGGTTCATGGAGTTCATGACATTCTGCTCCACGGACTTGCCGTCGCGTCCGTGCTTGGAGACAAAGGCTCCCATGGGGCTCATGACGTCCAGGACGTCGCCGGCCCTGAGTTCGGCATTGGCCCACGTGGAGAACAGGCCGCCGAGGTCTTTCTTGATGGCCACGCGGATTTCGCTGCTGCCGTCCGCGAAACTGCGCGGTTCGGCACAGATCGAGTAGCTGCGGCGGATCTCGTGCGGCTGGCCGTCGGCGTCGGGCAAAGTGGTGCGCAGCGCGACGTACTGGCCCGGCAGGTAGTCGAACTGGCCGGCGAGCTCGGCCGGGACCCCGAACGTCACCTCGATGGCGTCGTCGGTGAGACGGCGGACTTCGTCCACCGTCAGGGTGTGGAAGGACGCACGACGGCGGCCGGTGGCTGCGGCCGACTCCGCGGCGGTCTGGCGGACAACCTTCATGGAAGCACCTGTTCCTTACAAGACTTTGAAGTAGTCGAACGGTTCCTTGCAGTCCTGGCACACGTAGAGGGCCTTGCAGGAGGTGGAACCGAAGCGGGTGAGTTCTTTGGTGTTCAGGGATGAGCACTGGGGACACTTGACGGCGAGCGAGAGCCGGACCGGGCCGGCGTGCCGGGTGGCTGCCGAGTGGCCCGAGGGTGGGGCTATCCCGTACTGCTCCAGCTTGGCCTTGCCGTCGGCACTCATCCAGTCAGTGGTCCAGGCCGGCGAGAGGACAAGTTCGACCCGGACGCTCGGGTACCCCGCACGGTGGAAAACCGCGGTGAGGTCATCCCGGATGGCGTCCATGGCGGGGCAGCCGGAGTACGTCGGGGTGATGGTGACCTGGACGGCGGGAACCATCCCGCCGTCGTCAGTGCTTGGTTCCGTCGAGACCTGGACATCGCGCAGGATGCCGAGGTCCGCGATGGTGAGGACCGGGATTTCGGGGTCGCACACGGTGGCAGCGACCGCCCAGGCCTTCTCCCGGGCAGTATTGCCCTTGGCGGCGTTGCGGCGCTCAGCGGTTTCCGGATCGGAGACGAACATTTCCATGGTCTCTACCAGCTGGCTCCGGGGTACTCGCGGGCGAGCACCTGCATCTCGGCGAGGATGTAGCCGAGGTGTTCGGAGTGCAGGCCGCGGCGGCCTCCGCCCGGTGATGGCTGGACGTTGGGGACCTCGAGCTCGGCTTCGGCCATGATCTCGCCGGTGAGCCGGTCGAAGTCCTCGCGCAGGCTCGACGGCTGGGGCGCGGCGCCGGCTTCGCTGAGGCGTCCGGTGAGTTCGTCGTCGCGGAACAACTCATCGACAAAGGGCCAGACGACTTTGAACGCCTGGATCATGCGCCGTCGCGATTCGTCCGTGCCGAGGGCCAGGCGCAGCACCCACTGGGCACTGTGGTCCCGGTGGTAGTCAACTTCCTTGACCGCCTTGGCGGCGATGCCGGCCAGGGTGGAGTCGGTGGAGGACGTCAGCCGGCGGTAGAGCTCGAACTGGTAGTAGCTGACCACGAACTGCCGGGCGATGGTGACGGCGAAGTCCCCGTTCGGCTGCTCGAAGAGCGCCGCGGAGCGGAACTCGTGCTCGCGGCGGAAGTAGGCGAGATCGTCTTCGCTGCGCCCGTCCAGGCCGCCGGCGTAGCTGAGGAAGGACCGGGCATGGCCCAGTTCGTCCAGGGCGATGTTGCCGAGGGCGACGTCCTCTTCGAGCTCCGGCGCGCGGGAGATCCAGTGGCCCAGGCGCTGGGCCAGGATCAGTGCGTCGTCACCCAGGCGCAGGGCGAACTCGGCAGCGTCTTCGCTCGGCTTCGCGGAGCCGCGGCTGACGGCCAGCGCGATGTCTTCCGGACGGAGGGCGTTGCCGGGGGTGATGCGGGTGGCGCTCGCGGTGCCGTCACCGCTGGCGCCCGCACCGGATACGCCGACGGAGATGTCGCCGTGGCCGCTGTCGTGCATGTCTGTTTCGGGAGTGGTGCTCACAGGTGCTTCACGCCCTCGCTCTTGGTGTAGTACGTGGCGTGGCGGTAGTCCTTGCCCTGGGGGGATTCAAAGAAGGAACCCTTGGAATCGGGGTCGCTGGAGGCGATGGCCTCGGCCGGGACCACCCAGATGGACACCCCTTCGTTGCGGCGGGTGTAAAGGTCCCGGGCGTTGCGCAGTGCCATGGCCGCGTCGGGTGCGTGCAGGGATCCTGCGTGGACGTGGGACAGGCCGCGACTGGAGCGGACAAATACTTCCCAGATGGGCCAGACGTTTCCTGCTTGGGGTTCGGTTGTCATGCTGCGGATTCCTTCTCTGCTTGCTTCATTGCCTGCTTTTCCGCGTAGGCGGCGGCGGCTTCGCGCACCCAGGCGCCGTTCTGGTGTGCCTCGCGGCGCCGTTCCAGGCGCTGGGCGTTGCAGGGGCCGCGGCCGGCCAGGACTTCATGGAATTCATCCCAGTCCAGCGGCCCGTGCTCCCACTTCTTGGTTTCCTCGTTGAACCGGATGTCCTTGTCCGGAAGCGTCAGGCCGAGGACCTTGACCTGCTCCATCATCATGCCGACAAACCGGTTGCGGAGCTCGTCGTTGCTGAACCGCTTGATGTTCCAGGCCATGGACTGCTTGGAGTTCGGCGAATCGTCATCCGGCGGCCCGAACATCATCAGGGCGGGGGCGTACCAGCGGTTCACCGCTTCCTGTGCCATCTGCTTCTGCTCGGGAGTGCCGTTGGAGAGTTCCAGCAGGATCTCGAAGCCCTGGCGCTGGTGGAAGGACTCTTCCTTGCAAACCCGCACCATGGCCCGGCCGTAGGGGCCGAAGGAGGCGCGGCAGAGCGGCACCTGGTTGGCGATCGCGGCGCCGTCGACCATCCAGCCGATGGCACCCATGTCGGCCCAGGTGCGGGCGGGGTAGTTGAAGATGGAGGAGTACTTGGCCTTGCCGTCCATCAGGTCCTGCATCATCTGATCACGCGGCTGGCCGAGGGTTTCGGCGGCGGAGTAGAGATAGAGTCCGTGGCCGGCCTCGTCCTGGACCTTGGCCATGAGGATGGCCTTGCGCTTCAGGCTCGGGGCGCGCGAGATCCAGTTGGCCTCGGGCTGCATGCCAATGATCTCCGAGTGGGCATGCTGGGAGATC
>Ga0207645_10001821_pt1 | contig 17190 bp, 20 predicted proteins | sample KBSM53metaG_FD_184331 | JGI IMG/M metagenome (GOLD analysis project Ga0207645, IMG submission 184331) | Miscanthus rhizosphere microbial communities from Kellogg Biological Station, Michigan, USA - KBS M5-3 metaG (SPAdes) (version 2) | ecosystem: Host-associated > Plants > Roots > Rhizosphere >...
CCGCGTGGAGTTCGACCTCGCGTACGAGTTCGCGACGGCGCTGCTCGACAAGGCGATCGGACCGGTGTTCGGACACATCGCCGGCACGCTGATCGACGCGTTCGTCCGACGCGCCGAAGCGGTCTATGTGGCCGGCTGACAGGGCCTGTTAACGGAGTCGCCGGATGCGGATACAAATCGCGTGCGCCGGCCCGGGCATTGAACTGCTCGTTACGGTTGACGTGGCGGCCGGATCGACGGTCGCCGACGCCTTGCGAAGTGCCGCGATCGCGCAGCGTACCGGCAGTGTTCCGGACGCGGACGGCTTGGCCATTTTCGGCCGGCGCGTCGACGGCTCGACCCGATTGCGCGAGGGCGACCGCATCGAGATCACGCGCCCACTGCTGCGTGATCCCAAGACGGCCCGCCGGGACCGCGCGGCTGCAGCGCCAGCCGATCGTCCACAGGCGCGGCGGCGGCGCCGGTCGGGAATCTAGCAGCCTGATGCAAGCGCCCGGCGCTTGACTCGGCATCGAATACCGGGACAATCGCGCGGTGCCCGAAGCCCCCCACGCCCCGTCCCGCGCGCTTCGCCCGCTGATCGTCGTCGTCGCGATGGTGCTAGTTCACGCGACCAGTGCGCAAGGCGCGCAGCGGCATGCCGATGCGACGCTTGCGGAGGCCGCACGTGCTTCGCTTGCGGAGGCCGCGGACAGGATGCTGCAAGGCACCCGCGAAATCGGCCTGTTCGCGCTATCGCTCGTCGGCATCGACTATCGTTACGGCGGCGAATCGCCGGAGCGCGGACTCGACTGCAGCGGGCTCATTCGCTACGTGTTCCAGCACGTGACCGGCGTCACGCTGCCGCGCACGGCGCAGGAGTTGAGCCGTATCGGCAAGGACATCCGCGCCGCCGATCTCGAGCCGGGCGACCTCGTGTTCTTCAACACCCGGCGCTTCGCGTTCTCGCACGTGGGCATCTACCTCGGCAACGATCGCTTCATCCACGCGCCGTCGCGCGGCGGGGAGGTCGGCGTCGCATCCCTCGGCAGCGCGTACTGGCAGAAGCGCTACAACGGCGCGCGCAGGCTCGTCGGCGTGCTGCCCGCGCTGATGCCGTCGCTGATCGCGCACGCCGAAGCGAGCGTGCCGGCCGACCCGGTGCATGCGGCGGACGACGAGCCGGGCGACGCGGTGATCGAGGACCAGCAGCCCTAGTCCTTCGCGCCTGCGCGCCGCAGTTCCTTTTCCAGATCGGTCTCGTTGCCGCGTTTCGCCCACGACAGCGCCGTGGCGCCGTCCTGGTTGCGATGATTGATGTCCGCACCGCGACCAATCAATAGGCGCGCCGTGTCGAGCCGATGCTCGCGGACCGCCATCATCAGCGCCGTCGTGCCGTTCGGTGACGCGGCATCGAGGTTTGCGCCGCGTTGCGCGAGAAACGTAACGACGTCGTTGTGCCCGCCCGTGGCTGCGTAGATCAGGGGCGTCCAGCCCGGCGTGTCGATCCTGGCGCCGCCGGCAACGAGCTTGCGGACGGCGTCGAGATTCCCGTTGAGCGCAGCGAGCATGAGCGGCGTGTCGTTGAAGCGGTTGGGCCGATTCGGATCCGCCTTCGCGGCGAGCAGCACATCGATCGACCGAACGCTGCCATTGCGCGCCGCGATGCACAGCGCGGTGTCGCCCTTCTCGTCGACGGAATTCGGATCCATGCCCCGCGCCACGAGCCGGCTGACCTCCTCGGCGCGATCGCTCGCGATCGCAACCGCAAGATCGTCCAGCAATCCCTGCGCCGACAGACCGATCGCCGCGCACCCGAAGAGCGCGATGGCGAACGCCCGCCGCAGCGCGTTTTCAGTGCGCATGGGGTGCGACGCCGAACAGGCTGAAGAAGTTTTTCGATGTGGCATCTGCAATGACCTCGACCGGCACTTCGCGCAGCCGCGCAATCTCCTCGGCGACATGCCGGACGAATGCGGGCTGGTTGCGCTTGCCGCGATGCGGCACAGGCGCGAGATAAGGACTGTCAGTCTCGATCAGCATCCGGTCGAGCGGCACGCGCCGCGCAACGTCTTTCAGCGCGACGGCGTTCTTGAATGTGACGATGCCGGAGAACGAGATGTGGAAGCCAAGCTCGAGCGCCTGCGCCGCAACGTCCCACGTCTCGGTGAAGCAATGCATGACGCCACCCGCCGCGCCGGCGCCCTCTTCGCGCATGATCGAAAGCGTGTCGGCGGCCGCGGCGCGCGTGTGAATCACGAGCGGCTTCCTTGCAGCGCGAGCCGCGCGAATGTGGGTGCGAAACCGTTCGCGCTGCCAGCCGAGGTCGCCGGTGAGCCGGAAATAGTCGAGACCGGTCTCGCCCACGGCGACGACTTTCGGGTCGCGGCAGTGCTCGACGAGCACGGCCTCGGTCGGCTCCTCGATGTCCGCGTAGTCCGGATGCACGCCGACGCTCGCGTAGAGATTCGGATGGGCCCGCGCGATCGCATGCACGACCGGCCACTTGTCCATCTCGACGGCAATGCACAGCGCGTGCGTGACGCCCTGGTCGCGCATCGCGTCGAGCACCTGCGGCAGATCGTCACGGAGCTCCGGAAAATCGAGATGGCAGTGAGAATCGACGAACATCGCTGAAATCCACGCGCGCGGCAGCCACGGCCGGCGTCATTCCGGAAGCGGGCGATCCGCGCACCGGTCGACGCGGCCGTCGCCCGACCGTCACATCGTATGCGTCGACCGCGTCGAGCCGAGATGCTCGCCGAGGATCCGCTCGATCGTCGCTTTCGCAGCAGCGCCGGTCTCGTCGAGTGTGAACTGGACGCCGATGCCCTGCGTACGGTTGCCCTGCCCGCCGTCGGGTGTGATCCACACGACCTTGCCCTGCACGGCGATGCGGTTGGGGTCGTCCATCAGCGACAGCAGCATGAACACCTCTTCGCCGAGCGAATACGGGCGCGACGTCGGGATGAAGATGCCGCCGCCTTTCAGGAACGGCATGTAGGCCGCGTACAGGGCAGCTTTTTCGCGGATGTTGAGCGACAGGACGCCAGGACGAGCGACCGCGGCGGTTGATGCAGGGATTTTCTCGGCCATCGTCTACCCGAACAGGGCCCGGTAATCGATCAGTAGCGCCTCCGCGACGAGGCGCGGCTGCAGCGGGTGCGCAAGTAGCGCGCGTTGGTCCAGCAGGCTGCGATGATAGCGAAACAGCGGCACCCCCGCCACCGACGGCGCGAGCGCCGCCAATTGCGCGGCGTAATCCGGGTTTCGAATCGGCACGCCGCCCGCGCGGACGCGCGCCAGGTCGGCGCACCAGCCGACAAGCCAGTCGATCGCCGCGGCCAGCCGTTCCTTTCGGCTTTCGCGCGGACCCGCGTCGATGCGCTGTCCGAGTGCGCTCACCGACATGTCGCGAGGCGCTGCGAGCGCCCTGATCCACGCAGCGCGCTCTGCCTGATAGCCGGTGTCGGCCAGCGCAACGGCTGCAAGCGGTGCGCCGCCGGCCTGCGCCAGCACGCCGTCCGCATCGCGGATCCCTTGCCGGGCGAGCCACGCGGCACCTTCTGCAGTGCTGGGCTGCGGCGCTGCGACGACCTGACAGCGACTGCGAATCGTTGCGGCCAGGCGCCCCGGCTGGTGCGACACGAGCAACAGGAACGTGCCGGGCGGCGGTTCCTCGAGCGTCTTCAGCAGCGCGTTCGCGGCGGCGGCGTTCATCCGCTCGGCCGGATCGATGATGCCGACCTTGGCCCCGCCGCGATGGCTCGTCAGCTGCGCCCAGCCGGTCAGCGCGCGGATCTTGTCGACGACGATCCATTCGACCGGCTTCACCACGTCGTCGGCGACGTCGATCGGCTCGACGACGCGCAGGTCAGGATGCTGGCCGGCGCTCGCGTATCGGCAACCGGGACACTCGCCGCACGGCAGGCCCGTGACGCGCGGCGCTTCGCAGACGAGTGCACGGGCAAGCATGTCCGCGAGCGCGCGCTTGCCGATGCCGCGGCGACCGGTGATCAGCATCGCGTGCGGCCAGCGATCGCGTCGCGCAAGGAGTTCGGTCAGCGTCGCGCGCTGCCAGTCGAGCGGGACGACGGTCGATCGGATTGTCTCCGCGTCCGCCACGGCGTCGTCCCGCGGGGAGCTCATAGCGCGTCGACGAGCTTCTCGAGGTCCGCGCGGACGTCGACCAGCGGACGCGTGGAATCGATGATGCGAAACCGTCGTGGATCGGCGGCGGCCCGCGCGAGGTAGACCTTGCGGACGCGATCGAAGAATCCCGGTGCCTCGCGCTCGAACTTGTCGAGCGGATGTCCGCGCGCGGACAGCCGATCGAGGCGCTCGCGCGACACGGCGCCGGAAACGTCGAACAGCAGCGTCAGGTCGGGATTGCAGTCGGCGTGCAGCGTCCGCTCGAGTGCTTCGATCAGCTCGAGCGAAACGCCGTGCCCGCCCCCCTGGTAAGCGTAGGTCGCATCGGTGAAGCGATCGCAGACGACGATGTCGCCGCGGTCGAGCGCGGGCCGAATCACGTCGACGACATGCTGGCGGCGCGCGGCGAACATCAGCAGCGCCTCGCTTTCGTGCGCCATCTCCTGATGCAGCAGGATCTCGCGCAGTGCCTCGCCGAGGGGCGTGCCGCCCGGTTCGCGCGTCGCGACCACGCGACGGCCTCGCACCGCCAGCGCATCGACGAGCCACGCGGCATGCGTGCTCTTGCCGGCGCCGTCGATGCCTTCGAGAGTGATGAAGAGTCCGCGCGTCATCGGGGGCTACCGGTGTCGATTCGCGGATTCGCCTGCGCAGTGCGCGCGCAAGGAAGCGATCAGCGACCGCCTTTCTGATATTTTGACACGGCGCGATTGTGATCGGACAAGCTGGCCGAGAACTCCGACGTGCCGTCGCCGCGCGATACGAAATACAGGTAGGCCGTCCGCGGCGGGTTCATCACGACGTCGAGCGACGCCTGCGATGGCAATGCGATCGGCGTCGGCGGCAACCCGTCGCGCATGTACGTGTTGTACGGCGTGTCGGTCTCGAGATCGCGCTTGCGCAGGTTGCCATCGAAGCGCGCACCCATGCCGTAAATGACCGTGGGGTCGGTCTGCAGCCGCATCCCGCGCTTCAGGCGATTGACGAAGACGGACGCGATCAGCGGCCGGTCGTTCGGATGCGCGGTCTCCTTCTCGACGATCGACGCGAGGATCAGCGCGTCGTACGGCGTTGCGAGCGGCAGGTCCGGCGCCCGGCGTGCCCACGCCGCGTCGAGCCGCTGGTGCAGCGCTGCATAGGCGCGCCGCAACAGCGCGAGATCGCTGCTGCCCTTCGCGAGGAAGTACGTATCCGGAAACAGGATACCTTCGGGGCTGGCCTCGACGGCGCCGACGCGCTTCAACAACTCGGCATCGGGCAGGTCGGCGCCCTCGTGGCCGACATCGGTCGCCGCGCGCAGGACCCGCCGCACGTCGGCGAACGTCGCGCCCTCGACGATCGTCACTGCGGTCTGCGTCACGTCCCCTTGCGTCAGCTTCGCGAGCAGCTCGGGCAGCGTGATGCCCTGCTCGATCTCGTAGCTGCCGGCCTTGATGGTGCGATCGACGCCGCGCACGCGCGCGAGCAGCGTGAGCGCTGCCGGATGCGGGATCACACCCGCGTCGCGCAGCGTGCGCGCGACCGTCGCCAGCGGCGTGCCGGCACGCACGTCGAACTCGAACGGACTCACCGGCAGCGGCAACGGTTGCCGATATTTGACGTATGCAGCCAGCGCGAGCCCACCTGCCGCGACCAGCAGCATCACGGCCAGCAGGAGCGCGACGCGGGATTTGCGCATGCAGCGTGGGGAAGAATCGGAGCCGCGCGTCGAAACCGATGGGACGGGAGCGTCGCTACGAGCTGAAAGCGCCGATTATAATGGGGCGATGAGCGTATTCCTTGCCACGCGCACCCCGCAGGGATCGAACGTCGCCGGGCGGCGTGTGGCATGCGCACCCGTTCGCAACGGCTTCACGCTGATCGAGATCATGGTCGTCATCGTGATCCTCGGCGTGCTCGCCGCGCTCGTCGTGCCAAGCGTGCTGTCGCGCACCGACGATGCGCGCAACGTCGCCGCGAAAAGCGACCTCGCCGCCATCCGCCAGGCGCTGAAGCTCTACCGGCTCGACAACCAGCGTTATCCGTCCACCGAGCAGGGCCTCGAGGCGCTGGTCACCAAGCCCGTCGATCCTCCTGTGCCGCCCAACTGGAAGCCGGGCGGCTACCTCGAGAAACTCCCGCGCGATCCGTGGGGACAGCCGTATCATTACCTGAATCCCGGCCTGAAGAGCGACGTCGACATCGTCACGTACGGCGCCGATGGCCAACCCGGCGGCACGGGCGCCGATGCCGACATTGGGTCGTGGGACCTGTAGCCTGGCATCGGGTGACGTACTCGGGCCGGACCTCCGGTTTCACGCTCGTCGAGATCCTTGTCGTCATCGTCATCCTGGGCATCGCGGCCGGGGTGGCGATCGTCAGTGCCACACCGGACGAACGCGATCTTTCCGTACGCGAGGCACGCCGTTTCGCGGGCGCTCTGGAGTACGCGGCGCAGCGCGCCCAGTTCCGCAACGAACTGCTGGGCGTATCCGCGACGGGGCGCGCGATTCGCTACTGGCGCCGCGATCTCACGAACGATCGCTGGCAACTCGTCGATGACGACGACATCCTGCGCGCCCGCGCGTTGCCCGATCCGGTCGACGCGATGGCCGTCGCGTTCGCAGGCCAGGCACCTGCTTTCGACGCCGTCATACCGTTGCGCGCATCGGGTCGCAACGAGCCGTTCGCATTCGCGTTGACAACGCCTGCGTGGCGCACGCTGATCCTGCTCGATCCGCTCAATCGCGTATCGATCACCGGCCCAAGCGCGTTGGCGCCGTGACGCGACGGCTTCGCGCCTTCACGCTGATCGAGGTGCTCGTCGCGCTGGCGATCGTCGCAGTGGCGCTTGCGGCCGGCATGCGCGCAATCGCACAAAGCGCCGATGGCGCGACGTTGCTGAAGGCGCGCACGCTCGCGCTGTGGGTCGCGGAGAATCGTCTCGCGCTCTCACAACTGGAAGACCCCACTCCGGCGACCGGGACGAGCCGCGGCGAAGACGCGCAGGCTGGCATGCTGTTCGCGTGGCGACGCACGGTCGACGCGTCTCCCAACCCCGCGTTTCGTCGCGTCGAGATCGTCGTCGAGCAAACCGACCTGCCCGGCTACGCGCTGGCGCGACTGGTGGGCTATGTCGGAACCGGGCAGCGCTGACGTGATGCGCACGGTGCGCGGCTTCACGCTCGTCGAAGCGCTGGTCGCGATCGCGATCCTCGGACTCGTCGCAGTGCTCGCGTGGCGTGCGACAGCGGCGATGACCGACAGCGAAGTTCGGCTCACGGCCGAGCGCGCGAGGTGGCAGCGGCTCGACGCAGTGTTGACGCGCGTCGAAGCCGACCTGCGCTCGTCGCTGCCGCGCCCGGCACGGCGCGGTGCGGGGAAGGATGCTGCGTGGTCGCTCGCGCCGACCGACTCGGCCGGCAATGCGCTGCTCGTGTTCACGCGTGCAGGGCCCTCGGCAATCGACGAACCCGGCAACGCCGGTCAGCGCGTCGGCTACCGGTTTCGCAACGGCCACATCGAAGCGCTGTACTGGCCGCACATCGACAATGTCGCCGCGGACGATGCAACGAGCTACGCTCTGACCGACGACGTCGCGAGCTTCCATGTTTCGGCGCTGACCGCCGACAATCGCTGGTCCGATCACTGGCCGCTGCCCGGAAGCACGTCCATACCGCGCGGTGTCCGCGTCGAGCTGCAGCTCGCCGACGGCAGCTCGGTCGAGCGCCTGCTCGTTCTGCAATGACGCACGCATCGCGCCGCCAGGGCCGCAGCGCCGTGCGGACGACGGGCGAACGCGGGCTTGCGTTGATCGTCGCGATGCTCGTCGCGGCGCTGGCCGCCGCCGTTGCGATCTCGCTTGCGACCGCCCAGGCGCAATGGACGGCGCAGGTCGCGCAACGACGAGACCAGGTTCAGGCGCAGTCGATCGCGCTCGCCGGGATCCAGTGGACGCGACAGATCCTCGACGCCACGCGTTCCGCCCCGTTCAACCATCTTGGCGAGGCATGGGCGCTGCCGCTGCCGGCGACGCCGGTGGAGAACGGCTCGGTCGAAGGCCACATCGTCGATGCGCAGGGAATGCTGAACGTCAACAACCTCGCGGACGGAAATCAGACTGTGTTGGAGCGACAGCGGTTCGACCGTCTGTTCAACGCGCTTCGCGTACCGCCCGCGACCCTCGCGGCAATGGTCGATTGGGTCGACAGCGACAGCATCGAGGAACCGGGCGGCGCCGAGGATTCGTGGTACGGACGGATGGCGCAACCAGGACTCGCTGCCAATATGCCGGTCGTGCGCATCGACGAGCTTGCCGCCGTGCGCGGGGTGAACCCGACGGTGCTCGCAGCGATGACCCGCTTCGTGACGGCGTTGCCGGACGCCACGCCGCTCAACGTCAACACGGCGCCGGCGGAGCTGCTTGCAGCGTCGATCGACGGCGTCGAGCCGGCGGCGCTCGCGACGCTGCTCGCAAGTCGCGCGCAGCAGCCGTTCCAGAACATCGGCGACTTTCGCGCACGATTGCCGCAAGGGGCGTCGCCGATCGGTCCCGATTCGATGTACACGGTGAAGAGCCGCTTCTTCCTCGTGTCGGTCCGCGCGCGCCAGGGCGACACCGTGGCGCAGGCACGCGCGCTGATCGATCGCGCAGGTTCAGCGTCGCCGCGCGTTGTCTGGCAAACGATCGAATAGCGATCGCACCCCCTCCATCTCGTACACTGCGCCGATGCTCCGTGTGTTTCTCGCCGCCGCGCCCGACCGCGATCGCACCAATCCGTGGGTGCGGTACGGCGCGGACGGCCGCGTGACCAGCTCCGGCAACGACGCGCCGGGGCAATGGCCGGCCGATGCCGCGCTGGAGGTCGTGTTGGCCGCGGCGCCGGTGCGGCTGGCCGTCGTCGACCTGCCGCCGATGCCGCCGAATCGGCTGCGCCAGGCCGCGCGGTTTGCACTGGAAGACCAGATGGCCGCAGGCGCCGAAGAGGCCGCGATCGCCGTCGCGCCGTCGGGAAGACCGACGATCGCCGCGATCGCATCGCGTGCGCTGATCGACAGCGTGGCAACTCATGAGCGGCGCGTCGCCCGCATCGTTCCCGAATCGGCGCTCGCGCCACGCAATCCCGGCTGGACGTGGTGCGTCTCCGGAACCGGGGACAGCTTCGTCAGACGCGAGGATGGCAGCGCGTTCGCCGTGGGCGCGGCGCACGACGATGACCTTCCCGTAGAACTGCAGGCGGCGTTGGCGCAGGCGCGTCGCGCGGGCACCGCGCCAGCCGTCGTGCATTCGGCGAAATCGACGCGACCCGACCGGCTCGCGCAATGGTCCCAGGCGACCGGCGTACCGTTCGTCGCGGCGGCGCCGTGGCGCTGGGAGGACGCCGCCCCAGCGGCATTCGCTGCGGCACCCGACTTTCTCGGCATCGACGCATCGTCGCAATCCGCGGGGACGATCTCGCCGGCCGTGCGCATGTTTCGTCCTGCGATGTTGCTCGGCGCGCTGGCACTGGCGCTGCACGTTGGCGCGTCGCTGGCGCAATGGGCATGGCTCGCCACCACCGATTGGCGTCTGTCGCGTCAGATGACCGCGCTTGCGGCGAATGCCGGCTTGCCCGCCGGCAGCCCTGCCGTCGCCGCGGCAGCGATCGCGCGCCGCAACGCGGAGTTGCGCCACGCCGCTGCGAAGCCCGCCCCCGCGGATCCGCTGCCGTTGATGGCGCGCGCAGCGCATGCGCTCGGTGAGCTTCCGCAAGGCAGCCTCAGGTCCGCGAGCTACACGGACGACGGGTGGACACTCGAGCTCGGCAAGCTCGACGCCGACGCGACCTCGAGCGTGATGCGTGCGCTCGGCCGGGCCGGCGTCGACACCGTTGCGGCGCCGACGTCGTCGGGCATACGGATGCGCATGACCCTCGACGCTGCTGCGCGCTGATCGATGGACATGCGAAACGCGATCGTGGCCACGTTGGACGCTTCGAGTCCGGCCCACCGGCGCTGGCTCGTCGTATTTGCTGTATTTCTTGCCGCGCTCGCGCTCGTCGCCGCGCTGCGGCCCCTGCCGGCAGCCATCGCGCGAGCGGAATCCGAAGTCGGCCGAACGCGATCGCTGCTCGACGTCGCGCAGGCGCGCATCGCCGACAACGAGAGCCTGGCGCGCACCGCAGCGCCGCTACGTGCCGGCGATCTGCGCTCGGCGATCGACGGCGTGATGGCGCGCCACGAGTTGCGCGCGGCACCGGTGCCTTCGGCTTCCACCGAAGGCCGCTACTCGGTCGTCGTCGACGACGTGCGGTTCGACTCGCTCGTCGCAGCACTCGACGCCTTGGCACGCGATGCTGGCGTCCGTGTCGTCGCCGCCACGCTGACCGCGCGTGTCGAGCCTGGCCGCGTGCGCGCCGATCTGACCTTCGCGCGTTGAAGACCCGCGCTCGACCGCACGCCGCACCGGCGCCTTCACGGCCTTCGATATCGCGCGCGGTGGCAGCACACGGGATGACCTCGTGATGGTGGGCGTAGTGCTCGCCGTCGCGGCGGCCGCCATCGCGCTGGCGGCGGGCATCGCCCCTGCCGCGCTCCTCGACGGGCCGCTCGCCGCGCGGACGCAGCAACGATTGCGATTCGTCGACGCGACGGGCGTCTGGTGGCACGGACGCGGCGTCGTCGCGAGCGCGGATGGACTGTTACGGATGCCGATCGACTGGAAACTCGATCCCGGCGAGCTCGCACGCGGCTCGATCGTCGTGCTCGTCGGACGCGCCGACGACGCGCCGTTGCATGGTGCGCTGACGCTGCGGTCTGCCGGTTTCGACATGCGCGACCTGCGTGCGCGTATTCCGGCGTCGGTCCTCGCCGCCTTCGACGCGCGGCTGCAATCCGTGACACCTGGCGGCAGCATCACCGTCGTCGCACCGCTTGTCTCGGCGGCGGGCGATCGCGTAGCCGGCAGCATCGACGCAGCGTGGACGCGAGCGCGCGTCGTCATCGGCGACGTGGTCGCCGATCTCGGCTCCGTCACACTGAAGTCGAGCCCTGCCAATCAACCGTGGACGGCCACCATTCACAACACCGGCGGCGACGTGGCCATCACCGGGACGGTCATCGATCGTAACGGCGCGACCGAGGGCACGTTCGACCTGCGACCCGCTGCAACAGCGGCGGGCGCCGTTCGCAACGCGTTGTCGCTCCTCGGTACGCCCGACGCGAGCGGTGTGGTGCACGTCGCATGGCGAAGCCAGCGTTAAGGCGTCAGCAAGCGCCGCGTGTCGAGGGACTCGATGCGCTGCGCGGCGTCGCGATCCTCGCGATGGTGGTCTATCACTTCTGTTTCGATCTGCGCTACTTCGGCGTCGCGCGCTGGGATTTCGAGCATGACATCCGGTGGCTTGCCGCGCGCACGCTGATCCTGTCGTCGTTCCTGCTGATTGCCGGGATCAGCGCCGCACTGGCACGGCGCGATCCCGCGGCCGATGCGCGCTGGCCTCGTCACGTCGCGGTGATCGGCGGCGCTGCGTTGCTCGTAACGGCCGCGAGCGCGATGATGTTCCCGCGCTCGTTCATCTGGTTCGGCGTGCTGCACGCCATCGCACTATCGCTCCTGCTCGCGCGGCCGCTGATCGACCGTCCACGCGCAGCAGTTGCTGCCGGCGTGATCGTCATCGCCGCGGGTGTCATGCTCTCGTCGCAGCACTTCGACAACCGGATGCTGGGCTGGCTCGGATTCATGACGGGGAAGCCGATGACGGAGGACTACGTGCCGCTGTTTCCGTGGTCCGGCGTGCTGTTCCTCGGCATTGCAGCGGGCCACGCGCTGGTCGCCAGCAATTTTGCGATGCTCGCGCCGCTCGCGCGCATGCCGCGGGCGCTGCGCTTCCTCGGCCGCCACAGTCTCGCGGTGTATCTCGTGCACCAGCCGCTGCTGCTCGGCGGGCTCGGTCTCGCCGTACGTTGACGCGCCCTGTCTCACCACTTGACTCCGACCCAACATGCAAACCACCCGTTACCAGGTCACGCCACTCGACCCCAACGCTCATGTGTTCGAGGTGCGTTGCACGGTCGACGACCCCGATCCGGCCGGCCAGCGCTTTCGGCTGCCCACGTGGATACCCGGCAGCTACCTGATCCGCGAGTTCGCGCGCCAGTTCGTGCACGTGCGCGCCGAAGCGGCCGGTCGCGCCATTCCGATCGCCAAGGAAGCGAAGGACGTCTGGCGCGCAGCCCCTGGCGAGGGTCCCCTGACCGTTGTCGCCAAGGTCTATGCGTTCGACCTGTCGGTACGCACGGCCTACCTCGATCGCACGCGCGCCTACTTCAACGGACCGAGCGTCTTCTTGTCACCGGAAGGTCGGGAAAGCGCGCCGTGCACCGTCGAATTGATACCGCCTTCGGGCGATGACTTTCGCGATTGGCGCGTCGCGACGACGCTCGAAAGCGACGGGGCTCCTCCGCACGCCTTTGGCCGCTATCGGGCCGCCAACTACGACGACCTCATCGACCACCCGGTCGAGATGAGCGATTTCGCGCTCGCGTCGTTTGCCGCCGGCGGCGTCAGGCACGAGATCGCCGTCACCGGCAGGCAGCAAGCCGACCTCGAGCGGCTCGCCCGCGATCTCGCGCGCGTGTGCCAGTGGCAGATCGACCTCTTCGGCAACGCGCCGCAAAGTCGCCCGCCGTTCGACCGGTACCTGTTCCAGATCACGGCAGTTGGCGACGGCTACGGCGGCCTCGAGCACCGGTCGAGCACGAGCCTCGTCTGCCGGCGCGACGAACTGCCGATGCGCGGCCGCAGCGAAATCGACGACGGCTACCTGAACCTGCTCGGTCTTGCGAGCCATGAGTACTTCCACAGCTGGAACGTCAAGCGGATCAAGCCGGCTGCGTTCATGCCGTACGACCTGACGCGCGAAGGCTACACGCGCCAGCTCTGGGCGTTCGAGGGCGCCACGTCCTACTACGACGATCTCGCGCTCGTGCGCAGCGGCGTCATCGACGACGCGCGGTATCTCGAGCTCCTGGGTCGCGCGATCACCCAGGTGCTGCGCACCCCCGGCAGGCACGTGCAGAGCGTGGGCGATTCGAGCTTCGACGCGTGGATCAAGTTCTATCGGCAGGACGAGAACTCGCCCAACGTCGTCGTCAGCTATTACGCGAAAGGATCGCTCGTGGCGGCAGCGCTTGATCTGACACTCCGCAAGCGCGGTCGTGCAACGCTCGACGACGTGTTGCGAGCGCTATGGGAGCGCTACGGTCGCGCCGGCGTCGGCGTGCCGGAAGGTGCGATCGACGCGATCGTCGCCGAGATCGCCGGCGACGACATGCGCGACTTCTTCGCGCGCTTCGTCCATGGCACCGACGATCCGCCGCTCGCCGAACTGCTCGACTCGTTCGGCGTCGACTTTCACGTCCGTGCGGCCGTCAATGCAGCCGATCGCGGCGGCAAGCCCTCCACGGCGCCGCCACCCACGTGCTGGCTCGGCGCCAAGGTCGCGAAGGACCTGACGCTCCAGAACGTATTCACCGGTTCGCCGGCCGAGCGTGCCGGACTCGCCGCGAACGACGTGCTCGTGGCGGTCGACGGCGTGCGCGCGTCCGCCGATTTGCTCGACAAGCTCGCGACGACGCGAAGCGCCGGCGAGCACGTCGGCGTGCACGCATTTCGTCGCGACGAGCTGATCGTCGTCGACGTCGAGCTCGCGGGCGCGCCGCTCGACACGTGTTGGCTCACGATGCGCGAAGAGCCTTCAGGCGACGCGGCTCGGCTTCGCCAGCATTGGCTGCACGGTTGATCAACGGAGTGTCGGACGTTTCTTACGCGCGGTCGTCGCGATCGACGACAGTTTCGGACAGCGCCTTGCACTAGGCTGCGTCATTACCGCCAACCGAGGCGTGCGCCGGCTTGGCCTGCCTCACGGACACCTGGTCCGAAGGCCGGTGCGCGGAAACGTCATGCAGTTCGCCGGAAGCCGGGTACGCCGCTACGCCGTCGGGAGCTTGGGCATTCTGGCGGTCCTCGTACTGCTCGTTGCATTCTTTCCGTGGAATTGGGTTCGCGGTCCAATCGCATCGATCGCCAGCACCCGGTTGCAACGAACCGTGGCGATCGGCCACATCGACGTCGATTGGGGTTCTCCGACACTCGTTGCCGTCGACAACGTCATCCTCGGCAATGCGGAATGGTCGAAAACGCAGCCAATGGCTACGTTCCCGCGGATGGTTTTCAGCTTCAGCATTTCGTCGTTGCTGCGGATGACGCCGGACATTGTTGTGTTGACCCGCCCGGACGTGCTGCTGGAGCGCAATGCGGCTGGCGACGCCAATTGGCACTTCGACGACGCCGCCGGCCACACGGGCGCCGCGTTCGGTGCGATCGACGTCGACAAAGGGATCGTCCGTTATCGCGATGCGCTGCTGCCGGCAAGCGTCGATGCGACGCTGCAGACCGACGCTACCGCGGCGCGGTCGCTCAAGTTCGCGGGCAAAGGCACACTGCGCGGCGATCCGTTCGAGATCCAGGGGACAAGCGAAGGCATTGCGGAGCTGCGACGCGTGAACGCTCCATACCATCTCGCCGTCAGCGCACGAGCGGGTGCCACGTCGATGACGTTCGACGGCACCGCGATTCCCGCGAGCCTCGAAAACGCCGAAGGATTGCTGCATCTGAAGGGCCCCGACCTTTCGCGCCTCTATCCGATCGTGCCGTCACCGTTGCCCTGGACACCCCCGTACGATCTCACGGGCAACCTGCGGCACGCGAACGGTCAGTGGATATTCCGCGGCATCAAGGGAACCGTCGGCGATAGCGACCTCGCCGGTGACTTCACGGTCGATGTGTCCAGCAAGCGCCACTCGACGACCGCCGAGCTCACGTCGCGCAAGATGAACGTCAAGGATTTGGGCGGCTTCATCGGTCTGCCCCCGGGCGAATCGTCGCGATCGCTACGGACCGTCGAGCAGCAGCAGGAAGCCCGCAAGCGCGCGATGACGAACCGCGTCCTTTCCGACAAGCCCTTTTCGCTCGGCCGGCTGCGGGAGCATGACGTCGACGTAAAGTTCCGTGGCACGAGCGTCAAGTGGGAAACCATACCGATCGATCAACTCGTGACCCACATCGTGCTGAAGAATGGCGTCATGCGCTTCGAGCCGCTCGACTTCGGCATCGCGGACGGTCACGTCGTCAGCAACATCACGCTCGACGCCAACAAGGAAGTGCCGACGGCCCAGGCAAAGATCGAGGCGCGCAATGTCGAGTTGAAGCGCATCTTCCCGCAACTCGCATCCCCGAACGGCTCGGCAGGCCGGTTCGGCGGGCGGGCGCAGTTCCGATCGCAGGGCAACAGCGTGGCAGAAATGTTCGCGGCGGCCGATGGCGAAGCCGCCGTCGCGATGCGCGGCGGTGAATCCAGCACGCTGCGTCTCGTGCTCACCAACATCGACCTCGCGCGCGCCGCGCAGTTGCTGATCGGCGGCGACGAGACAGCGGCGATCCATTGCGCGGTCGGGGCGTTTCACGCCAAAGGCGGTGTGCTGACACCCGATCTCTTCGTCGTCGACACGTCGGCGGAGCTCATTACCGGTTCAGGGTCCGTCGACTTTCGCAGCGAGCAGTACGACCTGCATCTGAAGGCGGACTCGAAAACCCCGAGCATTCTCGCGCTCAAAGGGCCGGTGGTGGTCGGCGGCACGTTCAAGGCGCCCGCTGTGCGCCCGGAGATGGGGCCGCTGGTGGCACGGATCGGCGCATCGGTGGGACTCGGCGTGCTGGCCGGTCCGCTGGCGCTGCTGCCGCTGATCGATCTCGGCGACGCGCCGGATGCGGATTGCAAGTCGCTGTATCAGGATGCGCGCGTGCAGAGCGGCACGACCGAGCGGATTGCACGGCCCGCCACACCCGCGCGCGGCAAGGGCGCCGTCAGAAGCGCGGCCAACTGACGCTCGCGGCGAGCGTTTCCGCCACGAGGGCCGGAGCCGTGCGTCGATCCTGCTAACGCGAGGGCTTCGCCGGCGCGTGCGTCGCCCGCATCGCCTCGAGCGACGCGTGCTGCAATTCAAGCGTCTTGATGCTCATCTGCGTCATGTTGAGACTCATCGTCAGCCAGTTCTCGATGATGCGCAACTCGCCGATCTTTCGCTCGATCTCAACCGGGTCGAGTGCGGCGAACATTGCGGCAGGGTTCGGGAACGGCATCATGCCCGGCATCATGCTGCCCATCATCGCCTGCAGCGCGGGGGCGAACTGCGACGACGGTGCAGCCTCGGGCGGTGTTGCCGGCGACGGATCGGTGGACGTGCCCGCGGCTCCGGTCGCGCCAGGCATTCCAAGCGCGAAGGGGTTCCACATCTTCTGCATGAACGCCATCGCGTCCTCGGCGGAAAACGGCATCGTTCCGCTGGCCGGCTTGCTGGTCTCGTCGGTCATCGATCCTCCGTAGCCGCACGTCGTGCGACGTGCGTACAGGATGCGCATGGGGGTGCGCTACTATCGTGCGCCATGGCGAACACGGACGCAACTTTCCTGGAGCGAATGGCGCGTGTCGTCGGCGCGGCGCACGTGCTGACGACTGCTTCCGAGGTCGCACCTTACACCGTGGACTGGCGCGGCCGTTATCACGGCAGCGCTTGCGCAGTCGTCCGTCCCGCGAGCACGGCCGAGGTCGCGGCCGTGGTGACGCTATGCGCCGGCGCGCGCGTCCCAATCGTTCCGCAGGGCGGCAACACCGGCATGTGCGGCGCGGCGACGCCTGACGAGTCCGGTCGCGAAGTCGTGCTGTCGCTCGGCCGGCTTCGCTCGATTCGCGCCGTGGATCAGGCCAACGGCACGATCACCGTCGAAGCCGGTATGACACTGGCAGAAGTGCAGCAGGCGGCGGCCGACGCCGAGTTGCTGTTTCCGCTGTCGCTCGCATCCGAGGGCAGCTGCACCATCGGCGGCAACCTGTCGACGAACGCCGGCGGCACCGCCGTGCTCCGCTATGGCAACACGCGCGACCTCGTGCTCGGTGTCGAGGTCGTCCTGGCCGACGGGCGCGTACTGGATGCGCTGCGCGGCCTGCGGAAGGACAACACCGGCTACGATCTCAAGCAACT
>Ga0207645_10001824_pt1 | contig 17180 bp, 15 predicted proteins | sample KBSM53metaG_FD_184331 | JGI IMG/M metagenome (GOLD analysis project Ga0207645, IMG submission 184331) | Miscanthus rhizosphere microbial communities from Kellogg Biological Station, Michigan, USA - KBS M5-3 metaG (SPAdes) (version 2) | ecosystem: Host-associated > Plants > Roots > Rhizosphere >...
CCCCGTGGCTCCCCTCGCTCGTCTCGGCTTCGTTTCGATCGCCAGTCTGCTCGGCTGCACGGCATCCCAACAGAATTTGCAGGTTCGCGAGGACTTAGCTCGGCGCGTGGAGGCATTCGTGGAGGTCTTCGACCAGCCCGCTCGTCTTGAACAGGTTAGACGCGAGTTGAGTAGCCGAAACTGGCGTGTCGATTGCGTCGGCTACAGCGCTGCACGACCCTTCCTTCGTGTTCAGCTTCCAGCGGGAGCGACATACAAAAACGTCGAATATGTCATGCATCTTCCCGGCGGATCGGCGATGCGGATGGTCTACGAAACTCAGCCGAAGGAACCGTGTCCGGAACCGCAACACCGGTAGCCGCGCAATGTCTGCTTCCGACCCATTGCGGACATTAGCCGTCAGGTCCAAGCGACATTATTCGTTCCAATCGTTGAGGGACGCTCCCAGGGCCGCCTTGAGGGGGTCGAGCCATCGCTCGTAGGGGTGCCATGCATCACGGCCATCATTATTGATGGGCCGGCGGACCTGGGCCGCGCTCGGCGTAGTGACTGAGCGACGGTTCTTGTGGAATTCCAAGCACGAAGCGTCGAAGGGGACGCCTATATAATCGAGCATGAGTCGGATCTCCCGCTCGGTATCGTCGAGCAGGCGATCGTGAATGACGTGATGGACTGCGCCCGGCTGAACTTGATCGACGTGCCGCATGAACCGCAGATAGTCCCGATAGAAGCAGCCGATCGACTCCAGGCTGTAAGCGTAGGTTACTCCGGTTGCGTACAGCTGTTTGAAGTTCGAAAAGCCGCACGCCATCGGATGCCGCCGAGCGTCGATAATCTTAGCGTTGGGCAGTGCGAGACGAATGAGGCCTGTGTTCAACCAGTTGGCAGGTAGCTTGTCCACGAAAAATGGACGGCCAAGTTGCCGGAAAGGCTTAGTTCGCTCGATGTATTCCTCGCCTAGGGCGCGGATCACGCGCGGATCGGACACGGCAATTTGCTCAAATGGGGTGCGATACTTGGCGGCCGCTTCGCGTTCGACGCGCGCCCAGACTTGCTGCATTATCAATAGTTCGGAAGCGCCTTCAATCTGGGGATGGCTCGACAGGATCTGCTCAAGCAGGGTCGAGCCGGAGCGCTGAAGCCCGATTACGAAAATCGGGGAGTTCGCCTTGCAACCTGCACCCGGAAAATGCTTGAAAAGCGGCTCGCTGAAAGCCGTGATCGCTGCGTCCACGAAGCCGGTAACACTTTGCTGGTCGAGCCGAAGAGCTCGCGCGCGCAGCCCGTTACCAGCCGCATAATGATCGAAGGATCGCTGATACTTGGCCCGATTCTCGAAAGCACTACCCAGAGCGAAGTGAAGATGAACCGCATCTTCTTCAGTGTTGCTGCGCCTTAGCGCTCGCTGCATCTTGGCAATGTCTCCGTCGTCAAATCGAAAGCTCTTTAGGTCCGCAAGCCTCCACCACGGCTCACCAGCAGAAGGCCGAACCTCAATCGCTCGACGGAGCGCCTGGACCGATTGCGCGGGACGCCCGCAATAGTTCAGCGCGTTGGCGAGACTGATCCAAAGGCGGACTCGGCGCGGCTGCTTACGGAGCAGGTCCTCGTACAATGCGATTTCGTCGTGCCGTTGCCCGAGCTGACCGAGTAGTCCAGCCTTTTCGACCATCACTTCGAACACGCCGCGCACGTGCTCAGGCAATGATTCCAACTCGGTCAGTGCCGCCGCGAAGTCACCTTGCTGGTGATGCAGCTGGGCGAGCTGGAGCCGAAGTGCATGAGCAGTCGGGGCAATCGAAAGCGCTGTCTGTAATATCGCGCTCGCATTGGCCGTTCTGCCTTGCCCGACAGCCAGTCGTGCCAGGTCGGCCATGGACCCGACGTCGGTTGGGTCGCTGAAGAGCTTTGTCCTAAGCAGGACCTCCGCCCGGGCAACGTCACCCGTACCCAGTGCTGCACTGACCTGGTCCATTGAACTTGCTCGCTGCGCCCGCCGCTACGGGCCGACCTTTGCGCCGATCGTCCCCGAGGCGGCACGGGTGCCATCAAACAATGTCCACACCGCGCCGAGCTCCTGCGCATTGGGTCCAAAGAAGAGACCGGAGAATGTTCCAGTCGCCGAGCTCGTTAGTAAATAGCCGCCTGCGGCCGTTGAAATTACAGCCGAAGTGCCGGAGAAGGAATTCTGCCCACCAGAAATCGTGCCGGCCAGCGAGACTGAATTCCAAGGTACGCCGTTCGCGTACATGTTCGTAAGGCTTCCCGTGAGTGCACCGGTGCCGAAGTTGGCCTGCACAGTTGCGTCACCGCTTAAGTATACCCCCTCAATTCCGAACTGAGGTCCAGCCTCGGGCCGCCAAACGTTTCCCGCCACATTGCCTTTGTAAGTAGCGCTTCCAGTGGTCGGCACCGAGGCGACGGGCGTCGCGAAACCCGTGACGTAGTGGCCGATCCTGCTGGTAGCTGTACCGTAGGCACCCCACGAGCCGTAAGTGGTCCAACTGAGCTTGCTCGTTTCCGGATCGAGCTCGATGTTCGCACCGCAGAACCCGTAGCAATAGTAGCCCCCGGCAACCAGCGACACGTTGACGTAGCCGGCGCCCGGCACCGAGAGGTTGAAGTGATCGTTGGTCGGGCTCGCGCTAAAGTAGGCGCCGCCAGCTGTCGCGGCGGTATCGGCCGACATCCCGTTTGAGTCGAACAACGCCACAGTTTCCAAGAGCGGAAAGATCGTTCCCGGATGCGCTTGGATTGTGGACCCGCCAACTGTTGCAATCGGGAACAGGTTTGCATTGGGTACGGCTCCTGGCGCTGGAGCACGGACGACGCCGGCCGGCGTCGGAGTCGGTGTTGGTGACGGTGTCGGCGAGGGTGTAGGTGCGGGCGTCGGCGGCGTCGGAATGAATGCCACGCCAGTGCCCCCGTCGCAGGCGGTTAGGCCGATCGCCAGTGCAATGACCGAGGCCAAGGATGTTTTGGGATAGAACGCCATTTTGAGGCTCCTGATAATGTCCGGGGGACCAGCTCGGTCCTCAACGTTTGAAGCCTCACAATCCCACGCTCACGCGGCTTTACCGGCTATGGCAGCGGGGTGATGTTATGATGATGGGTTGCCGATAATTGGAGATTGACCGTGCCGAGCGACGGCTCGGTCGCGCACCGCGCGTGTTCAACGACTGCTTTCCACCCGTTCCCATCGCCGGCGGAAAATGAGCAGATCAAAAAGCCGTGATCTGGAAGCCGAACTGGCGCGGAATCCCGATGCTGGAATATGCGAAGCCCACTTGATTGATGAGCGTGCCGCGGCCGGCCGTGCGATAGCGCACGTCGGCGAGGTTGGTGCCGAACAGCGCGATGGACCAATGTCGGTTGGGTAGTCGAAGGGTGAGCCGAGCGCCGAGCAGTCCGTACCCCGGTTGGTCGTTAATCGCCGGTAGGACCTGGAACTGTTCCTTTGAACGATAGCTGTAATCGCCGTGCAGCTCGAGCGTGCCGGATCGAAGCGGCATCTCGTAACCCGCAGACGCGGAGAATGAATTGCGCGGCGATCTTTGAAACCTGCTGGCGAGGGAGAGGCCCCGAACGCGTCCGACGTCGAGATATTTGGGAGTGAGGTGGCCGTAGGCACCGGTGATGGTCAGCCCTTTCACGGGCATGACCGACAGCTCGGCCTCGGCACCCGTGATCCGTGCCCTCGCGGCATTCTCGATGAGCGTCGTGAAAATACCGTCGACGAACGTCTGCTGGCGGAGCTGGATATCGTGATACTCGGTATCGAACAGTGTCGCGTTCAGTCGCAGCTTTCGATCCAGCCATTCCGAGCGGATGCCGACCTCGTAGGTGACCGCCGTTTCAGGACCGAAGGCTGTGAAGCCCATGTTGGGAAGATCGAGATCGCCGCGCACGTTGAAGCCGCCGCTTTTAAATCCACGAGCGATCGACATATAGGTCATCAAACGGGAATTCGCCTGATACTCGAGCCCCGCGCGGTACGTGAAGGAATTCCAGCTGTCGTTGGCGGCGCCCGTAGCCAGCAAGACGTTGGTTGGCTGCAGGTTGGCGTCGACCATGAAGGACTTGCCATCGAGCTTCTTGCTCTCATGAGTGAAGCGACCACCGAGCGTCGTGCTCAGCTTGTCGGTGATTTTGTAGGTGCCCTGCACGTAGGCTGCGTAACTATCCGAACGAAGCTTCCGTGGGTCGACCGTGAGCATCGGGGCACTCCCGGGCGGGTAGAAGCAGCCGCAGGTGTAAAGAATATCCGTCAGCGGCGTGGACGGAGGCAGTTTCGACCTTTCGCCGAAGGCGTACAGCCCGGCCGAATAGGATAGAGCGCCGCCGGTGCGGCTCAGCTGCAACTCTCCGGAAAACTGGCGTTGCCGGACTTTGAGATCGCTCCCCGCGATGTCCAAATACAATCCGTCATCGTCGGTCCCGACATGGCTGCGCAGCCAGCGGTAGGCGCCGATGAATTTGAGGGTGTTGGCGCCCAGCTGCTTCGTCAGCACGCCCGAAATCCCCCCCAGGTCCTGATCGGTGAAGTTCCTGTTAGCGGCGTAGCTCTCAAGGAGGCTCACAGGCGCCAGGCCCTCGGTGATCTCGGGCCCTGGCAGCTTTCCTTGGCGGATCAGGGCATTGATTTCCGGGAAAATCCCGAAGCCCGAATCGATCGAGTCGATGTGGATCGCGCCCTGCCTGTCGCGCTTGCGCGATGCATCGATCGACATGTCCGCTGTGAATGTGTCGCTGACCAGCCAGCGCAGTTGCATCCGCGCCCCTTGGCTACGGTCGTCACCTTCCTTGTGGAGATCGACGGGCTGGTCGCTCACCCGCTCCATGAGGCCAAGCGGCACCGGCGGACCCAGCCGGCGAAGATATCCGTCCCGACTGACTATTCCGGCGCCCAGCCGCAAAAACAGTCGGTCGGAAAGCGGCTGGTTTACGACAGTGCGCAATTCCACCCGGCCGTAATTGCCGAGGATTGCGCTGGCGTTCCTTTCACCGCGCGGTTGCGGCGCAGCCGAAATCACGTTGATCGCGCCGCCGATCGCATCCTTGCCGAATAAGGTGCCCTGAGGTCCGCGCAACACCTCGATCCGGTCGACGTCAACCAGGTTCATCATCATTCCGAGCGATCTCGCGACATAAACGCCGTCGACATAGAAGGCGACACCAGCTTCGGCCCCGACACCGAAGTCCTCCTGGCCGATTCCGCGGATGAAAACGTTTGCGGCTGCTTCACCCACGTTCTGCGACGGTGCAAAGGTCAAATTCGGAACGAAATTCTGGAGGGATCTGAGATTGGTTACTGAGCGGTTTTCCAGCTCTTTGCTCGTCAGGGCGATGACCGACACCGGAGTCCGCTGGAGGGGCTCCGGGCGCCGACGCGCTGTAACGATGATGTCGGTGAGCTGGCTTTGCCCTGCTGGTGTCTCGTGGTTTTGTACGGATGCGGGATCCTGGGCCTCAGCTGGATACGGAGTGACCGTCCCAAAACCTGCCGCTAAGGAAGGCCACGCATACTTGCCGATGGCACGGATGTTGCGGCCCGGGCGCCTCACGTTCTGTTTTCCCCCTCGATTAGATGTGCAGCTTCTCCGTTTCGGCGCGTTCACGCACGAGACGAGCAGCCAGGTATGCCCTGACTCGCTCGAAGCGTGGCTGGCCACGTAACGAGGCGAAAGCTGGCTCCTCGGCAATGTCCCGAAGGTCGGTGTCGCCGGCCCCGGTCCACCCGCGCCGGATTGCGCGCTCGAGCATCGATAGCGCCCAGTCGCGCCGGCCCTGAACCGCCCAGATCGCGGCGACGTCGGCATCGAGGGCGAAGGGGATGTTACCCCCATGATAGACTGCACCGATTGTGGAGCCTGCCTTGGCCAGCAGCTTGTCGGCGTCGGCGCTGCGTCCCGCTTGTTTGAGGGCGAGCGCCACCACAGCGACTTCGTGCAGTTGATCTGCGCGCACCGGCTCGTTCGGGTGCAGGCTGAGCAGCCCAACCGGGCTGTCGTAGGTGGCGGTGAGCTCCTTCGCTCGACCGGCGTTGAGCATCAGCTTCGCGCCGACGTGGCTCTGGTCTCGATACTGGTCCGCCGCTGTCGCGTTGCGATTGCGCAGCTCCCAAGTGGCGGCCGAGGGAGGCGCGTTGGTCTGCATCTCCACTCTTTGAGGTGCAAATGGGGCCATCAGTTTCAAACCCGCCCGTGCGGGGTCAAGTCCTACGGCCGCCCTCGCATCGGCGACTCCCAACTGGGCGCGGGCACTCCAGCGAGGGGAGTTCGCCCGCGCAGTTACTGACCAATGTCGGGCGGCTTCCGAATAATCGCCGAAGATCCACGCGATACGGCCGAGGATAATATGGAGATTGCTCGGGTTCTTGGCAAAGCCGCTGGTCCCGATCGCCTCGGCCTCGACGCGTTGCCCGGTCTCGGCAAGTCCGATTGCCAGCTGCCCCGTCGTCCTGAACCAGGTCGGATCGAGTGCCCGGGCTCGCTTGTAGGCGGCCATCTCCGCGTCGAACTCTCCGGCGGCACCCAACGCCGAACCAAGGTCGACCAAGGCTTCCGCGCTGCTTGGGTCAAGCTCAACCGCCCGGCGATAATGAGCGAGGGCTTCGGGCGACCCGTAGGGCAGAAGAAGGCCGAGAACGCGGTGACCATCGGCAAGATCGGGCGCAAGCTGAAGCGCGTGCCGCGCAAATCCAATCGCCTGCGGTAACGCACTGACCACCCCCTCGCTACCGTTTGGGTATTCCACGGAATAGGTCGATTCCGCGAGGCTTGCCCAAGCCGGCGCGTAGTTCGGATCGAGATTGATCGCGTCGCGCAGCAAGTTTGAGGCAGTGACGAACACGTCCTTCTTGCGGGTTCTGATCAGCCCTCGTGCCGTGAGGTATAGGTTGTAGGCGTCGCCATTGGTGACCAGCGGCCCCGACAGCGTGGGGGTTCGCACGAGCTTGCGGCGCAGGGCGCTGGCGATAGCACCTCCGATACGCTGCTGAATCGCAAAAATATCGTCGAGCTGCCCGTCGTAACTGTCGGACCACAGCCGAATACCATCGCTTACCCTCACCAAGTCGGCGTTGACCCGCACTTGGTCGCCTTGGCGGCGAACACTGCCTTCAAGTACATATTGGACGTTGCGCTGCCGAGCGACGTCGCGAAAGTCGGCGTCCTTGCCGAGGTCGCTGGATGAGGTGCGGGCGGCGACTCGAAACTGCGGTTCACGCGCGAGCTGGCCGACAATCTCCTCGCCGACGCCTTCCGCGAAATAGGGGTCGCCAGGGGACAGATTTCGGAACGGCAACACCGCAATAGATGCCGGGGTAGCCCCACCGCGCTCGAGGCGCGGCAGAGCGAGGCCAATCGCGCCCACAATCAGCAGTAGTAGCAGAGCGGCCGAAATGATTTTCGCCCGACGCCAACGTAGGTTTGCATGATGCCCGTCGCTAGGCCGCTCGACTAGGCTATAACCCACCCGCGGAACGGTCTCGATCGCGAACGGCTCGGGCGAGAATTCCTTCGCAAGATGACGCAGCGCCACGATGCAGCGGTTGAGCGCGTCGTCGCCGACGATGCGTCCGTCCCAGCATTCGTCGATCAGTCGATCTCGCGAGACTACGCTGGGCCGAGCCGAGGCGAGCGCTACGAGGACCAAGGCCACTTTGGGTTCGAGGTCGCGGCGCTCCTCGTCCATGCGGACCTGACGACGGGCCGGGCTGACGCGCAGCCCCCCCAGATCGAAGTCTGGCATATCCGCCAGCGTGATCCGGGGGGCGTCCACCCTCAGCGGCCTGAATTCAGGATCATCGGCAATCCATCATCGAAATATCGCGTTTCCAACCTAGCCGGTTAATATGGATTTGTCTTCTTTGGCAGTCACCTAGCCGGGTCACATCCGGCCACGCATTGCAGCTGAGGAGGGCGGCATGGCCCAATATCCGAAAACGATGATCGCTTCGTCTATCGCGCTGGCGCTCGGCCTGGCAGGTTGCGGTGGCGGAGGCAGCAGCATCGCCTCGACCCCGCCGCCACCTCTCGCCCCGACGCCTTCGCCAACGCCTACCCCTAGCGCAGCATCGATCGGCGCGCCGGCTCGCGCAATTGCGCCGAACGCCAGTCTTTTCCCCCTGGCGGCCACTGGCGGCCCAACCATCCAGTCACACTCGTCAACGGTCTTCCCGCTGCTCGAGACTGTAGTGAAGATCAATTCGGCCGGAGCTGTGGCCGACGCGGCAACTATGAACGCCGGAGCCAGCCTGAAATTCAGCTCCGCTCCTGACGATTACCAAATCGACATCGGCAACCCGGCAGTGGGGATTTCCAACCAGCCTTTGGCGCTCGATTGGTGCGGATACTGCGCCGCCGTGGGCAACGAACATGTCTACGTACACGTTGCGGACCCGGCCACCAGCAATCTCACCTGGACCACTTACGGAACGTGGGGCGTCCACGTGGATGTCGGCGCTCCCTCGACGACGTCGGCGGCGTTCGTCACAGGCTATAAAACGCCAACCGGATCGATTCCGACCACAGGCAGTGCGACATATCTTGGCTCCGTCGTCGGGAAGGTGATCCATCCCGGGGCAGGACAGGAAAACGGCATCGCGACCGCCGACCTTTCGGGAAATGCATCCCTCCAGGCGAACTTCGCAAGTGGCAGCGTGACCGGCAGTCTGACCAACATGATGGCCGGATCCCTTCCGTGGAATTCCGTGTCACTGCTCGGCGCGATTTCGGGCGGACAGTTCACCGGCACGTCGGCGGCAACTTCGGCGCCAGCCAACAGCGGCTCATTGAGCGCGGCGGCGACTGGCACATTCGCCGGCATGTTCTTCGGTCCGAATGCGCAGGAGCTTGGGGCCGTATGGACGTTGTACGACGGTACCTCGTCTGCAGTCGGTTCGATCGGGGCCAAGAACGATCCTGCCTGTAGCGGATGCTGGGATTACTAGGTCGAGGCTTGGCGATGCTCATCCCAGTCAGCCAAGTAGCAGGAAGCGTGCCTTGGAGGTTTCCGCGTCACTGGCTGCTGACAGCAGCTGCGCTCGCGGCGACGGGCGTCACACCGTCGGTTTGTGCGGCCGACGAGATGCCCCCGAGCCCCAACCGCTCTGCAACGACGTTAATCTCCTGGGACGCTGCCGCGCGGCGACTCATGAACCTTGGCCAGCTTGATCAAGCGCTTTCAATCGTCAAGGCGCGTCTCACCGTGGCGCCGAACGACGTCCAGGCGCTGTTTCTCAAAGGCATGATCGCCGTTGCGGACAAGGATAATCGCGAAGCGATCCGCATCTTCCGATCGATCCTCATCGATCATCCGGACGCAGCGCGAGTTCGTCTTGAGCTGGCGCGAGCTTTCTATCTCGACAAGGATTACGGAAACGCGATGCGGCAGTTCCAGTTCGCGCTGGCGGGAAAACCGCCGCCCGACGTCGCCGCCAACATCAACAAATACATAGCGGCGATCCGGGATGCCAAAAGTCTGAGCTACAATTTCGGCATCGCCCTCGCGCCCGACACAAATCTCAACACCGGATCGTCGGCACGGGAAGTGACGCTGTTCGGTCTGCCATTCGATCTGTCAGACGAGGCGCGACAGCGCAGCGGCGTCGGAATCGCGATCGACGCGGGCGCCGAGTGGGCGCCGCGGATCGGCAAGGGCAAGCGATTTCGGCTTGGGCTCAGTGGTCAACGGAGGGAATATTCTGGCTCGGATTTCGATGACATGACGGCTGCGACGTACGCCGGGCCGCGGTGGGTATCCGGAAAGTGGGATCTTAGCGTGCTGGGGACCGCCTACAAGCGATGGTACGGAGCAAGACCCTACAATCAGGCGGTGGGCGGCCGCTTGGAAGCGACGTATTATGTCACTCCGCGCCTGGGGGTCTCCGGCGGACTCGCGGCGCAGTGGGTCCGTTATAGCCGCGCGCGCGAACGGGACGGACGCCTGATTTCACTCAATGCAACCGCCTTCCGCGCAGTCACATCGTCGAGTGCCGTCACGGTGAAAGCGGGAATTGGTCGCCAGGAAGCACGGATTGCCCCCTATGCCAATTGGAGCGGATTCGTCGCCGCAGGGTACTTTCGCGACTTGCCAAAGGGGTTTTCGGTTTATGTTGAGCCTTCTTTTTCCCGCGCTCGATATGACGCAGCCCTACTAGGTTTTGGAAAACGACGGTCAGACAACAACCAGTCCGTGCTGATCACGATACTCAATAGGCACGTGGTTTTTGGGCGGTTTACACCCCGAATTTCTTACACGTTCACTCGGCAAAACAGCACCATTCCGCTCTATAAATTTCAGCGAAGCAGGCTTGAGGTTGGGCTGACTACCACTTTTTGATGCATTGAAACGAACCTTGGAAAATGTCCGCTTTCGACCCATTCCGGACATTAGAGCTGCGGCCGCTATGCGCCCATTTCGGTCGTTCAGGAGCGCAGAGAGCGTGCCTGAAAGCAGCCATTCGCCGAGTCGCCGAGCGGCACGTACCGGGTTCGAGTCCTGCAGGAGTAGCACAAGGACTGGTCGCTTCGGTAACGAGCCGGTCGTGCCGGGCTTCGACGTCTAGCCGGGGTCATTCTCCTGCGGCCGTCCGCACCTTCGGCCTAAGGCTGTTCGCCGGCGCGGGGCCGCCAAAGCATGGGCCCGTAGATCGTCAGGAACAGGACCTGACTCGCCGCCCAAAGGATGCCCGAGATTTCTACCATCAACCTATAGGGACCGATCCCGATCGATGCCGTGACCCGCAGCAGGTCGCCCATCTGCTTCATGACGCGAATGCCGCCGCCCAGACAAGGGCGGCAACGCCGACCACGGCATAACCCACCAGGGCCGCATATTGGCGAAAGGGCGTTCTAATCCTCGATCGATGATCCGTCGAGAAACGGTCCAGGCTGGGAGCGAGCCTTTCGTCGGACAGCATGAGGGCCATCTCCAGTGCCGACAGCTCGCGATAGACATTGATGAGCCGCGCCAGTTCGGTCTCGCTCAGATTTGGGTACCGCCCGATGAGCTCCCGAGCTTCCTCGATCGCCGGTGGGGCCGGCGACTCTGACTGTTCGAATGGAAGTGCTTCCGCACTGAAACTCTGAAACATTGTGCTCGTCCTCTTGAAGGGGGCGAGCCGGATTGAGAACAAGTGCGGTGCGACGGCCCAAAGAGCCCCTCACCGAGAAGTTCTAATTCTCCCTAGGCCGGGCGCGGCTCGCGGGGATGATCCCGGCCTTGGGCCGGGATGCGTGCGGTGCTGCTGCCGGGATGCACTTGAGATCGTCTGGGCATGTTACGGATATGGTGCCCCAAAGCGGATAATCAAATTTGCCTGCGCGCGTCGGCGGGCCGCCCCTCACATGTTAGTCTGGTCGGGGGGAACGCCGTCCGGCAGTCGCGCAGCGCACTCGGGCTCCCGGCACAGAATGCCCCGAGCGCCAAGCCCGTAACAGGTCATCGAAATTGATCCCATCGCGTAGCCGCGCACAAGCACCGCGGGAGGCGCATCCTCGGCAGCAGCCAGGCCGGAGATATAGAGCAGCGGGATGAAGTGATCCGGGGTGGGCACTGCCAATCCAAAATCTGGATGTTCGACCAGTTTCAGGATGTCGCCAGGCTCACGGGCAAGTTGGTCGACCGCAGCATCGTCAAACCGCTTCGCCCAGTCGAATGCCGCATCGGACTGGTTCCATTGCACTCGCCCGAGATTGTGGACCACGTTGCCGCTCGCGAGCACCATGACGCCGCGGTCGCGCAACGGTGCCAGCCGTGCCGCGAGATCGAGATGGTAGTCGAGCGGCCGCAGTGCGTTGATCGAAAGCTGCACGACCGGAACATCGGCTTTCGGGTAAATGTGAGCCAGAACCGACCAGGTGCCGTGATCCAGCCCCCATTGGTCCCGGTCGAGGCCCATCCAGTGGGGCTTCACCACTTCGGCTACCTCGCGGGCGAGGTCGGGTTCGCCCGGGGCCGGATATTCGAACTCGAAGAGCTCCTGCGGAAAGCCGTAAAAATCGTGAATGGTCCGCGGCTTCGCCATCGCCGTGACTGCGGTCGCTCCAAAATACCAATGTGCCGAGATGACCAGGAGGGCGCGAGGGCGAGGCAGGTGCTGTCCGAAAGCACGCCACGCTTCGGTATATCCATTTGTCTCGAGCGTGTTCATCGGGCTTCCATGACCGACGAACAGTGCAGGCATGCGATCCATTGGGACTCCCGAGGCTCGGCGGCGTATAGTCGGCCGTAGGTCTCATCGCCACTATTCCGAGGCGGAATGCATCCTGAGCCGGAATCAGCAGAACGCTCCGTGCCAAGTCCCTCCCGGCACGCAGGCAGAGGAAATCGACCGCCGCGAACAAGCGGTGGATGATGCTCTCAGAGGCACGTTCCCGGCCAGCGACCCTCCTGCGGCCCTTGCCCCCCATTGCCACAAGAAATGAGGTCCTTTGGCTGGAAGCCGGTCTCCGCGACGGGCTTGATTACCCGCACGGCAGGTCCATATCGAAGACATGACTGAGCATCCTCAGTTCAATCGGTCGCAGCTCCATCCGGGCAGCAGTACCGCACGACTCTAGCGCCCTGAGCGTCCTGCCGCTTTGCGGCCGGGGGCGCGCTTAGGGTCTCTCCAGCGAACTGTGCATCGCCTCCGGGCGGGCGCTTTCTCATCACTCAAATCAGGCGAGCAGCTGCGCCTCATGCGTAACCGCATGCGGTCTTACTGCTGCGCGCCCGGAGCAGAGTCCCCATGATTACGCAACGATTTGCCGTCGAGTTCGATCGGCGCACGGTCGGGATCGCTGTCCGCGTTCCCGGCGGTTTCATGTTCTACGCATCGGACGACCGGTTCAATGACATGGACGGCCGGCTGTTCCCCCGTGCGCGCGCCATCGAGCGGCAGCTGAAGAGAGTCGCCGAATGCCAGGCGCGCAAGAAGCAGGCTCGTCAGGTCTGTGTCCTGGTCGCCTAACATTCGCTGCGCCCACCGCCTCATTCAAATCAATAGGAATCATGAGATGAACTACCCCCTCACCAATGCCGTGCATCGCGAACGCGCGTCCGAGCTGTTGGCCCGATATCCCCGGGTTTCCGAACAAGAGGCCGGCGAGATCCTTCGATTCATTCGCACGGGCCGACATCTCGATATCGGTCTGTTGTCGAGCGACGATCGGCTGCGGCCGAAGCTCGATTCTTTTATCAAGGATCACAAGGCGGACCTGCGCGTGAACTGGCGTGAAAATGCGGCAGTGGTCGGCGGTGTACTGGTGCTGCTCGTCACCGCGTGGCTGATCTGGGCCACTTTCGCGGAGGCAGCCTCGGCGCTCGCCGAAACGGCCTGAACAGCGACATCGCCATCATCAATTCAGACAGGAGGTATGTCATGAGAATGTCCGAGTGCGGTCGAATGCGCCCGCCCATTCATCTTCTTGCGTCCGAGTCCGACCTCGTGGCCGCTCTCGCACTCACCGCGGAGCACCGGCAACCGGTCGTTGCGGCGATGCTACTCGAGGAGATCGAACGAGCGGAACTGCATGGGCCTGACGAGATGCTCGACGGTTACGCCCGGCTCAATTCCTGGGTCACTTTCACCGACGAAAAGACACGTCGGGTCCGGAAGGTGCAACTGGTTCTGCCGGCAGATGCGAACATCGTGGAAGGCCGCATTTCCATCCTGACGCCGATGGGAGCAGCGCTTTACGGTCTCGCGGACGGCGCATGCATCACCTGGCCAGATCTCGACGGCAATGAGCGGCTGATCAGGGTAATGCGTGTAGAGCAGCGGTCATATGAGAAGGCCGGCCGCAATGGGGATGCGCGGCGGGGTTAGGCCAAGCCTTCGGCTACCGCCCGCAAGCCGGTTCGAACCTGATCGATGAGGGTTTCGTCCGCCCTCGTCGAGTGAACCATATATCCTGAATAGGAGAATTCAGGGCTGTCGGGCACCAACTCCAGGCGCCCGTCTTCCAGGCACGGGCGCACCGCTCCCATACGGAAATAGCCGCTCCCGCCTTGCGCCAGTATGTAATCGAGCGCCAGTGGGCCGTAACTGATCGATACCGTGCCCAGCCCGGCGTCGGGAAAGGCGGCGTGATAGCTTGCGGCAAAATCTTCGCCCCAGTCGACGTGAACATGATCTTCGGGCCGCAACGGACCGTTGACCGGCGTCGTCCTGACCAGCACCAGCCGTTCCTCGAACAGCAACTCCGCGACGACGCCGGGGCGGACCGGAGCGGCGTAGAGGATCGCCAGGTCGAGGGCGCCTTCCTGCACCTGTTCCATCAGGCGATCGGCGGAATCGATGTGCGCGCTGATCGCAATTTGCGGACATTCGTCCCGCATCCACAGTAGCCATTGGCGCATCAGCGGGTTCCACTGGCTGAGCTCTGCGCCGATCGCGACGACAGTTTCTCGGCCGGGCGCAATTGCGATCACACGCCGTGCACGGTCCCACACCTGGACCAAGGATGTCGCGAAGCGGAAGAATTGCTCACCCGCCGGAGTCAGCTTGGCACCGGCCTTGTTGCGAATGAAAACCTGACGGTCGAGATTCTGCTCCAGCACTCGGATGCGGGCGCTGACCGCCGTCTGCGTGAGATTGAGGTTCGTCGCGGCGTTAACGAAGCTTCCCGTCTTCACCACCTCGAGAAACGTTCGAGCCACATTGATGTCCATGACAGCCTCTTTGCATTCGCGTGCGATCCAACAATCACCGCAAAAATTCGATTGTTATCACGCAATAATACTCCTTTGCTTTTATTCAATGTCGCGCCCAAGTTTGTTCGTGGAGTTCGACTAGGCGAGCATCCGAAACCGGGTCGGCTCCAGTGGAGAGCGCCGACATGCCGATCGTTTCCCCCGCCGACTCTCTCGCTCCTGGGAATTCGAATGCGGTTGTTCCGATCCGTTCGCGCACCACGGACGATACGGCCCGAATGACGACGCGCAAACGCAGCCGGCGCGCGGCCCAAAAGATCAGCGCGCTTGGCGAAATGACCGGCGGGATCGCCCACGACTTCCGCAACGTCCTTGGTGTGATTGCGAGCGGGCTAAATGTTGCCGAGCGGCATTCCGGCGATCCTCAAATGGTCGAACTGGCGCTCGCGGCGGTCCGAGACGGAATTGAGCGCGGCATGAGAATGACCAACCGGCTCCTCGCCTTCGCAAAGCAGCAGGAGCTCGTGGCGGGTCCCGAAGATGTGAACACATTGCTCGGTAAGTTGAAGGTGTTCCTGAAATATGGCGCGGGTCCGGGGATCCGCGTCATCTTCGATCTCGCACCCGAACTTCCCAAGTGCCTCGTGGATCCGCCGCAATTCAACGCGGCAATCCTCAACCTGGTCGTGAACGCTCGTGACGCAATGCCCGATGGCGGAGCCATCAGGATCAGCACGGCGCTCATTGCCGAAGAAGAGCATGTGAAATTCGTCCGCCTTCGGGTTTGTGACGAGGGGCTCGGGATGCCGCCCGAGGTGACGAAACGAATCTTCGACCCCTATTTCACGACCAAGGGCGAAAGCGGAACGGGCCTCGGTGTCCCCCAGGTGAACGCGCTGATGAAGCAGGTGGGTGGATATATCACGGTTGATAGCAGCGTTGGCAAAGGAACGGCGTTCGACCTGTTCTTCCCGGTGCACCAGGAGCCGCCGCCGCTGACCGCTGATGCCTGGCGGCAGCTCGATCGGTGGGCCGATGAAGGCGGAGCGATAGCTACGGCTCCAGCGCGGTGCGCCTAGCCGCCTTGGCAAGAAGGGAGAAGATGGCGTGCTGACTAGTGAACTGGCCACTGCGGACCTCGACCTGGTCCGGTCACTCGAACGCCGTCGCATCGAAGCTACCGGTGCCAACGACGCGGATGCGCTTGAGCCGCTGCTCCACGACGACCTCATCTACGTCAACAGCGTCGGCGCTATCTACGACAAGCGCGCCTATCTCCGAGATATTCGTACGCACGCGCTGACCTATGATCGGGATTTCGATGTCCGCGAGACCGAAGTTCGCATCCTCGACGACGTCATCATTCTTGTCGGCGTGATGCTTGGCCACTCACGTTTGTACGGAGAGCAGCAGGTTTTTCATTTTCCCTCAATTGCGGTGTGGCGAAAGGATTCGGCCATATGGCAACTGCTCGCCTGGCAGTCGTCGTCTGGGAGCCCAGGATTAATGCTGCCGCCCGCCTCGGGAACGGCCGAGCACTTTCCGACATCCAAACGGGGGCAATCGGGGGAGCTAAACGCGGGCGGCTAAGCGCGCGGAGGACAGGATGAGCAACGACAGCGTGCAACCCGAAGGACCCGACTTCAGACATGGCGTCGAACTCGCGTCAATTGCCGACGGAGCGATGCTGAGCGGCCACATCGACGATCAGCCGGCGTTGCTCGTCCGCCGCGGCGAGGCGTTGTTCGCCGTGGGAGCGAAATGTACCCACTATGGCGGGCCGCTCGGCGACGGAGTTGTCATCGGAGAGACGATCCGCTGCCCGTGGCACCATGCCTGCTTCGACCTGAGCAGCGGCGAGGTCCTGCGAGCGCCGGCCCGCGATCCGCTGCCCCGCTGGCGTGTCGAACTCAGCGACGGAATTGCCTATGCGCGTGAAAGGCTCGAGCGGCAGGCTCGGCCGACTCTCAGCTCGACTGAATTAACTCAATCCATCGTGATCATCGGCGGCGGCCCGGCCGGCAACATGGCGGCCGAGACGCTTCGCGACGAAGGGTATGGCGGGCCGATCACTATGCTGAGCGCCGATGCCGCGCTGCCCGCCGACCGACCCAACCTGTCCAAGGACTATCTGGCCGGCAGAGCGCCCGAGGAATGGACGCTCCTGAGGCCCGCTGACTTCTATCAGGAGAACGCCATCGATGTCCGGCTGAACACGCGCGTCGCGCGAATCGACACGAACCAACGTGCAATCGAGCTCGCCGACGGAAGTCATCTGAGTTACGGCGCGCTTCTGCTCGCGACCGGCGCTGAGCCGGTCCGGCTCGACGTTCCCGGTGGGAACCTCGATCACGTTCGCTATCTGCGCACTTTCGACGACAGTAGCGCACTGGTTGCAAAGGCCGGCACCCCGCAAACCGAGACACGCGCGACGAACGCTGAAAGCGTCGAAGTTGAGGAGAACCGACAACGACCCGATGACCGCCGCCGTGATTCCTCAGAAATCCCCTTTGCGACCAGGGTGAAGGAGTTGGCCT
>Ga0207645_10001833_pt1 | contig 17129 bp, 17 predicted proteins | sample KBSM53metaG_FD_184331 | JGI IMG/M metagenome (GOLD analysis project Ga0207645, IMG submission 184331) | Miscanthus rhizosphere microbial communities from Kellogg Biological Station, Michigan, USA - KBS M5-3 metaG (SPAdes) (version 2) | ecosystem: Host-associated > Plants > Roots > Rhizosphere >...
TCGTTATGGCATATTGATAAGCATCAATTGCTTTTTCGTACAGTTTCAATCCCTGGTAAGCCGCGGCAAGATTAAACCATGCAAGTTCATTATAGGGAAAGTCATCAATGATTTTTTGATGAAGTTTGATACTTTCTTCACTGCGCCCCGTAAAATCTGTCCAAAAACAAATTTTATACAACGCTTCTTCATTATTGGGGTCTTGATCCAGGATCAGTTGAAGACAATCGAATACCTTGTCAAACTCCTCGTAATCATCATAAACATCAGCCAGTTCGAATAACAGTTCGATTCTTTCTTGCCCATCGAAAGAATGCAGCGCTTTTTCCAATAACTCGACGGCTTTTTCCTGCTGGTCAAGGGCCAGCAAAACATCGGTTTTGAGGATATAAAGATTTATGTCGCCACCATCAAAAAGCTCGGCCTGCTCTAAGATCTTTAATGCATCATGATAACGTCTGAGCGATAATAAGATGTCGGCTTTTTTAATAAGAAGAGAAGAAGAAAATGGGTATTGTTCAGAGCCTAATTCTGCAGCCTCCAGGGCTTTTTGAAGATCTTCCTTTTCATCGTAAAACTCAACGATCTTTTCAAAAGCTTCTTCGTCAAGAAATTTGTGGCTGCGACCCGTCTTTAAATTCTCATATTGCTTTAATAATTCATCTATTTCGTCTTTATTTTCCCGGGATGGATTCTCTTTCATGTCTGGCTTTTAGGAAAATTACCCCATAAAGGTAGAAAATCACAGGTTTCTGTAACATTTTTTCGATTTTTCCGTTAAATAAACATTAAAAGATGTGATAAGCGGTTGGATTTATGATTATTTTTGTTTTTAATTTTGTAGGGAATGTCAATTAACCAATCAGCCATACTAAAAATTGTGAGGAGAACCGCAGTGGTTTTAATACTAGCGGTCTCTGCGATCAGTGCTTTTGCAGTTCTTGGTGATAAAGGGAAGACACCAAAGAACCGCTCGCTCTTAACAAATGAAAATTTCGCGATCATTCGCGGGAGTTTCTCCTTAAAATCAAACTACAATTTCAGAGGCAGCCAGGTTATCAATCAAAAAAACGAATACATCAATTTAAACACCGTTGTTACCTATCAAAAGGGCAACACAACTTACATAGTGCCTCTTAAGAAAAAGATTTTCATCACTACTCAAAATGCTGGTTTCACTATCAATCATTGATTACTGGCCGGCCACTTTACTTTCTTTATAGGTCATTATTCTGAACCCTGTTTTTGGGAGATCGAATTTTGATGCAGGAACAGGATCGAAGCTGATCTTAGAAGCACTGAATACTACCTTGTTCTTACCCAAACTGGATTCATATTCAAGAGCGAGACCCGGGAGAGTTCTGTTGCTGTATTGAAAATTTTGATTTTCGGGAACAAGTTCCGTTGTATAATAAACGGTAAAACTCTCACCATTCTTTAGTTTTCCTATTGCCTTACGGCAATTATAGCCAGCGATGGTTTTATATTCATCCAGGTAAGTGAATGCAACGCTATCATATTTTTGATTCGCTTCTATCCAATCAGCAGGGGTCATGCTGATCATATATTTTTTGTCCCCATATTCTTTGAGCACATTGACGTTTCCGGTTCTTCCATCGATGATAGTCGATTGAGTACCGAATACACTCACTAATTCTGAACGGCTAAGTTTGCCTTTTATGTAGATTGTATTGGTGGCACCGTCAAACCCATCTGCCAGTTTCGGGGTCGGGTCATTTGTATTTACAACGACATTATAAACTATGCTGCCTTCCGAAATTTTTTTTTGCGCAAAAAGGGGAATAAAGAAAACCAACGAAATGATCAATATCAGGGACCTTTTTTTCATGCCTTACGATATACCTTGTCAGCAACAAGACGAAGCAAATTAGTTAATTAGTTGCTCTTAAGAAAACCCGATGATGTCGAAGTATACTAAACTCAGCGACGGTTTTTTTGCTGGACATCTCTCATTTTTTTCTGCTGCTCCTGCATTTGCTCCATCCGTTCCTGCCATTTTGATTTTGTCTTTGGCTTTTTCCGGTTCTGCTCAATCTTGGCCAGGATTTTATCGTGGTCAATAATGTAGTTCTGAATAATAAACTGAAGTATCAACGTGATAATATTGGAAACTGTATAATACCAGGTCAAGGCCGATGGCAGCCGGTTGAAGATGAATAAAAGAAAGAAAGGAAAAATATACGGCATGTATTTCATCACAGGATTTGATTGATCCGGCGACATGGTGGTGCTCATGCTATACAATGAAATGAGAAAACTGGTGATAACAGCCGTGATCGTAAAGAGACTGAGATGACTTCCCAATAGCGGAATATTGGCTCCGAATTTTATAACATCATCAAATGCTGAAAGATCCTTGGCCCATAAAAAGCTTTGGCCACGAAAAGAGACGTTAGAATTAAAGAAACTATATAGGGAGAAAAAGATGGGGATCTGGACCAAAGCAGGTAAACATCCTGCAAACTGATTCACCCCCGCTTCCCTGGTAAATTTCATTTGCTCCATCGCATATTGCTGTTGTTCGGGATATTTCTCTTTTAGCTTGGCAAGATCCGGCCTCAAAACCTTCATTTGTGCACTGGTTTTATAACCGGGGTACATTAATGGAGAGGTGATTGTTCTGATGAAAATAGTTAGTAAAGCAATGGCCAAGCCCATGCTTACGGTAAAGCTTTTAATAAAATCAAATACGGGTATTACAATAAACCTGTTCACTGGCCTTACGAAGGCATAAGCCCCTTGTCCGAGGTTTATCAATTTTTCGAAATTCATTTCATGGCGCTTCAGCATCTTAAAATCTGCCGGCCCATACAAAATGCTGAAGGGAACAGACACCGAACGGGCCACGGGTAATTGCATTTTCATATTGGCGATGGACTGCAATACCGTTTTTGCTGTATCCGGAGGGATGACCCACTCCATCGTGCCCGATGAAAAATTATTTTTCGCTACCAGGAAAGTATTAAAGAACCGCTGCCTTATGCCGATCCATTTTACCGGTTTATCAAATTCCTTACTGCTTCGGCGCCCGATCGAATGATAATCAAAATCACCATCCATGATATAGCCCACCTGCGTGTTTTGTTTTTCAAAACTTAGGTCTGATTCCTGCTGAACCGCTTTGTATTGCCAGGTTAAATTCAGATTGCCTTGTGTCAATAGTCTATCAGCTCCCTCCATCTGGATTGCAAAGTCGATCATATAGTCATCAGGCCTGATGATAAACTGGTGACGGATCGAAGGACCGGTGCTATCCGGTCTCAGCGTGTAAACAACCGTATGGCTTTTATCGGCGTTTTCAATCAAAGTATCCAAATGAAAATTCAATTCTGAAATGTAGGCGCTTGAATTGGATCCTGTGTTGACGCTATAATCGATCTTGTCAAAATCAGAGCTGGCCAGTCTCACAGGGGAGCTGTCAAGCCCATTGAATTTTTTGAGTCTTACTTCTTTAGGCTGACCTCCTCTGCTGCTAAAGGTTATTTCAAGAACATTATTATTTACTACAAAGGTCCGTTCGGTATCAATAACTGCTTTTTGGAAGCCGCCAGCAGTCCTGATCTTAGCAATGGAGTCATTTTTTGCACTCTCGGTTTTTAAAATCACCGTGTCAATTTTGGGTGCATTGGCCTTAACAATGGAATCCTGTCTTGCTTTTTCTGCTCTGGCAGCCGCCTGTTCCTTACTGTTCCACCAAAAGTAACCACCAAATAAAAGTGCCAGCACTATAAATCCAATAACCGTATTACGATCAAAATTCATTAGTATTTTTTAAAGAAGGGCAAAGATAAGATGTTACAGGTTACAAGGTGAGAGTTAAAAGTCATTGGTTTCTCATTGTTGATCAAAGGCATTTTTAGTCGGTAAAATATGCGAATACGACTGAAATTGAGCTTAGGCCAGTAAATCGATGACCACCTGAATAAAATCTTTCACCGCCCCGTACCTATCCTGTAAATTTGCTTTATGCGCCGCACTATCGAAATAATAGGGAGTAGTTTTAAAATGGCCATGCAGGAGCTGTGGAAGAATAAACTCCGCACATTTCTTTCGTTGTTTGGCATTACCATCGGGATCTTCTGTATTATCGGTGTATTGGCTACCGTTAACAGCCTGGAGCATAATATTCAAACGGAGATCAAGAGCCTCGGCACAAATACCATCTACATTGATAAATGGGACTATACGGCGGGAGGCGGACCAGATTATCCCTGGTGGAAATTTGTAAAACGACCTGAGCCCAAATTTGACGAGCTAAAGCAGATCAAGGAAAGAACACCCAGCGCAAAATATGTAGCCTTTAACATCAATGCCAATGACAAAGTCGAATATGAGGATAATTCGCTTTCAGGTGTAAACCTGTATGGTATCAGCGAAGAATTTCAGAGTATTCAGCCCGTAGATCTGGCTTATGGTCGCTACATCACGGAATCTGAGTTTGATCATGGCAGTTCTGTCATTGTGATAGGGAATGAAGTGGCGGAGAAATTATTCGTTTCTCCTGAAATAGCAGTGGGTAAATTAATACAGGTACGTGGGAAAAAAGTGCAGGTGATTGGCGTTGTAAAAAAACAAGGTAAGAGCATGATCGGCGGTTGGCAGTTTGACCAAAGTGTGATCATGCCATATAAATTCGCACGCAATATTATGTTCGCTAAAAATTCAAACCCAGTGATACTGGTACAGGGAAAAGATAATTTGAGAAGCGTGGCATTGAAAGATGATCTGAAGGGAGCAATGCGTGCTATACACAAATTAAGCCCTACCCAGGATGATGATTTTGCCTTAAATGATATTAATGATTTTAGCGAAGCTGTCAGTAATATTTTCGGGCCTTTGAATTTCGGAGGAGCAATCATCGCATGTATATCGTTGATCGTGGGCATGTTTGGTGTGGCTAATATTATGTTTGTAAGTGTTCGTGAACGTACTAACCAGATCGGTTTGAAGAAAGCAGTGGGCGCCAAAAGAAGAGTGATACTTGCTGAGTTTCTATTGGAATCCGCATTCCTGTGCATCATCGGTGGGATAATGGGATTATTTCTTGTGTTTGTGCTTACTAAAATATTGTCAGGCGCGCTAAACTTCCCGGTTTTCATTTCCACCAGTTACATCGTTATTGCCATAGGCATCTGCATATTTGTGGGAGTACTTGCAGGAATTATTCCGGCTTTTCAAGCCGCAAGAATGGACCCCGTTGTTGCCATTCGCTCGAAATAGGGCCCTGTCCCCTAAAGGGAAACCTGATGCCAAAGGTCTTTACCGTTTTAAAAATTCACTTTAAAAAAGATCAGGCAAATTACATTTGTAGCTATTTGTTATGAACCAAGGTGAAACAGGGATCCACGATCCGGGTACCTCTTTTAGGAGCGCAGGTAGCAGCATTTCCATTTTGGCCATAGAGTCCTCCTGCGATGAAACGTCTGCATCTGTTTGCATAGACGGAAATATCTTGTCCAATATTACCGCTAATCAAACTGTTCATGAGCAATATGGTGGCGTTGTTCCTGAGCTTGCAAGCAGGGCCCATATTCAAAATATAGTTCCCGTTGTTGAGAGAGCATTGCAAACGGCCAACTGCCGATTGCAAACGATAAATGCGATCGCCTTTACTCAATCACCGGGTCTCATCGGTTCATTGTTGGTAGGAAGCCAGTTTGCAAAATCTCTTGCTCTTGCATTAGATAAGCATTTGATCGCTGTGCATCATATGCAGGCACATGTATTGGCTAATTTGATCGATGATCCAAAACCTAATTTTCCTTTTCTATGTTTAACCGTGAGCGGCGGTCATACTCAAATTGTTTTATGCGAATCGCCGACCAGGATGAAAGTGATCGGTGAGACCATTGATGACGCTGCCGGAGAGGCTTTTGACAAATCTGCAAAATTGTTGGGCCTTCCCTATCCCGGTGGGCCTTTGATCGATAAATACGCAAAGGAGGGTGATCCAGGTCGTTTTCATTTTCCCGAACCTCAGATCCCTGGATTGGACTTTAGTTTCAGCGGGTTAAAAACTTCGATTCTTTATTTCTTACTAAATGCCGGGAAAAGCCATGTTTACAAACAAGAAAGTATCGCGACTTACGAAGAGCAAAAAAAATTTATCGACGACAACCTTACCGATCTATGTGCATCGATCCAACAACGTATTGTCAGTATTCTACTGAACAAACTGAAAAAGGCCGCCATACAAACCGGGATAAAAGATATCTGCATTGCTGGCGGAGTTTCTGCCAATAGCGGGCTGAGAACAGCATTCCAGGAGACAGGAAAAAAATATCATTGGAACACATTTATCCCCGCCTTTCAATACTGTACAGATAACGCGGCTATGATCGCCATCACCGCCTATTATAAATTCCTGGAAAAAGATTTCGCTGATCTTTCGGTCACCGCGAGTGCGAGGGCAAAACACGAGTTACACTAATTCTCACAAATTGTTCCAAATGTACCTGCATAATTTTCGTTTAATTCGTGTCAAATGTCAAACTCCTACTTTCAATTTAAACAATTCCTTGTTCAGCAGGATCGGTGTGCAATGAAGGTTACCACTGATGCCTGCTTGTTTGGGGCGTGGGCGGCCGAAGAAGATGAAAGTGAAAAGATAATAACTAAAAATGTCCTTGATATAGGTACCGGCACTGGCCTGTTGAGCCTGATGTATGCTCAAAAAAATTTTTTTGCAACTATTGATGCCATAGAGATCGATGAAGAGGCTTATAGCCAGGCAAAAGAAAACATCGCAACCTCACCCTTTGCAGAAAGAATAAATATCGTTCATGATGACGCTAAAAAGTTTGCTTTTTCAAAAAAATATGATTGTATCATCAGCAATCCTCCGTTTTATGAAAAAGAGATCAGAACAGCTAATGAAAAGAAAAACATCGCCCGTCATCATGCCGGGCTCTTGCTTGAAGAATTGCTGGCTATCATAAAAGCAAACCTTTCTTCATCGGGAATTTTTTATTTGCTGCTTCCATTTAAACGAAATGCTGAGATAAAAAAAATTCTTTTGAAGCAAGATCTGTTTGTTTCAAAAATTGTTTTCGTAAAACAATCAACGAAACACGGTTATTTCCGCATGATGATCGCAGGAAAATTAAGGGATGACCATACTGAAACCCTTATTGAAGAAATTTCAATCCGGGACGACAGGCAACAATACAAAGAAGAATTCACACAGTTACTGAAAGGCTACTACCTGTCTTTTTAGTCCCTATTTTGTTCATGCTTCTTCTCGTCTTGTTTTCTTTCCTTTTCGTAAGCTCTCAAAATTTGCTTTACCAGCCTGTGGCGCACCACATCATCTTCATCCAATTCAATATGAGCAATACCATCAATATTGTTCAAAATGCGCACAGCAGTTTGCAATCCGCTCCTTTGATTCCTTGGTAAGTCAACCTGGGTGATGTCGCCGGTGATGATCGCTTTTGCATTGGCTCCGATGCGGGTCAAAAACATCTTTATCTGGAGATCTGTAGCATTCTGTGCTTCATCCAGGATGATAAAAGCATTGTCAAGCGTACGACCACGCATATATGCCAGGGGAGCGATCTCGATCGTCCTCGTACTCATATAGTACCCCAACTTATCCGCCGGGATCATATCATCCAGTGCATCGTACAGGGGACGCAGATAAGGATCGATCTTTTCCTTAAGATCACCGGGTAAAAAACCAAGGCTTTCACCGGCTTCAACAGCAGGACGGGTAAGAATGATCTTTTTTACATGCTTATTTTTCAGCGCCCGCACGGCAAGGGCAACCGCCGTATATGTTTTACCGGTTCCGGCAGGGCCAATGGCAAATACAATATCATTTTTTTCTGCCTGTTGAACCAGCTTTTTCTGGTTAGCCGTTCGGGCACGAACGCTCTTTCCATTTGGGCCAAAAACTAAAATGTCATTGGGATTACGTTCGATAAAATGATCGATGGCTTCCGCATCGTCACCTCCGAGTATCTGCTCAAAATAATTTTCACTCATGTGCCCATTGCGTTCAAGGTATTGCACAATGAGATCAATTTTTTCCCTGGCGTTTTCTACTTGCTCGGGAGCACCACTTAACTTAAGTTGTGTGCCTCGTGAAAGAATTTTTAAAAGTGGGAATTTTTTTTTGAGGATATCGAGCTTACCATTATTTACTCCAAAAAACTCAATAGGGTTTACGGTTTCAAGGTTGATGATCGTGTCTGTCAATGCGCTTCAATTTAAGTTTTCATAATGCCGTTAACGTGGACGGTTCGCTATCGGTGTTTCCGCTGCTTTAAGGAAGTAACTTATCGTTCTAAAATAACTGATTAAATTACTGTTTCCTAAAGTTAATTATTCACAACTGTTAATTAAAAAAACGTGCCGTATTTTTTGGTTAAGATTTGGAAAAAGTTTTTTTATATTGTATTTCACCAAAACCAACTATCATGGAACAAGATTATGATAATTCTTATGCCTTCTTCTTTAACCCTGCTTTTATTATTTGCTGGCTGGCTATCGTAGTTCTCCTGATTGCTGCACAGTGGAAAGTTTATACAAAGGCTGGTCAGCCTGGGTGGGCGTGCATCATACCCATCTATAATGTATATATCATGCTTAAAATCGTCGGCAAACCCTGGTGGTGGCTGCTGTTGATGCTGATCCCCTTTGTCAATCTCATCTATGCGATATGGATGATAAACATGCTCTCTAAAAGTTTCGGGAAAGACGAAGGTTTCACAGTTGGTCTTCTTCTGTTGTCAGTTATTTTCTACCCGATACTGGGATTTGGAAGCGCAAAATATTTAGGACCTTATGGCGATCCGGTGGCTTTCAGAGCCTACCAGGAACAACACAAATTTGATTTTGAAAATAAACAGTAGGAAGAAAAAAAATTTAAATGCCGAAGGCTAAAGTTTTCGGCATTTCATTCTATGAAGTTTTTTGAAAGTTTACGCATTCTTTCAATTCCTTTTCAGTATAGGCCATTCCATATTGTTTTAATACATCTCCAGGAACACCATTCCATTGATTCGGAGTATTCCCCATGTAACCAATATCCTTCACCCCGATCTCGGAGGTATAAAAACCGGTTGCTGTTAAGTTACGCATCAGGTCAAAGAATGAAACACCTGGCTCCATGCCTGGTTTTACTTTACCCTTTTTTATTTTATTTCCCTTTTCCGAGTATTCTACTTCAGGGTAAGCAATATCGTCAACCATTTCTATTTGCTGATCGTGGCTGCAATCTTTAAAACTTTTTTCATAGCGTTTCAGGCATTGCATATCCAGCCAACGCAAACCCCCGCGCATAGGAGTTTGATGTTCCGGCATATCCTGTACAATAAAATCAATGAACCCCGGAACCTTTGCATCGCTGGCACTCCCGCTTATTTCATCTTTCGGAATTATAATATCTGCCAGCACTGTAATTGTTGCCATTTCATGATCAGTGAAAAATTTCCCCTTTGCGAGCAAGCTCTTCTCATATTCCAGCTCTTCTTTGTTGCGATCAAGATTGAATTGAGGTTCTTTAGCAACTTCCTTTTTATCTTCCTCTTTACAGCCTGCCAGTACCACGGGAGCTGCAATTGCCCCGGTGGTAATGAGTTTAATTAATTTTCTGCGATCCATAAGAGGTTTTACGTTTAAAGTTTTTAGTTAAATAGCGGACAGGACGATGAAAGGATTGCGACGTCCGGCCGTGCCGGTACGGACGGGCAACCGAAGCTCAATCGGAGTTACCATCGCTGGTATCCAAATTATTCTTATAATCCATATCAATCCTGCCCATCATGGTTCTAAATATTTTGCTTTTTCATTTCGTCAACAATATATTCAGACGTTCTCATACTTAATGCCAGTATTGTCCAGGTAATATTTTTATCAGCCTGGCTTACAAAAGGACCTCCATCCACACAAAAAAGGTTTTTACAATCATGTGCCTGGCTCCATTTATTCAAAGCTGAACGTTTGGGATCGCTACCCATTCGTACTGTACCTGCTTCATGAATGATATTTCCCGGACTATGTAAGCCCCAATTATTTTTTGGACCATCGTCGCCTCCCCATGTTATGATCGCACCCATAGCAGTCAATATATCCGTAAAGGTCTCATGCATGTGTTTGGCTTGTTTGATCTCATAATCCGTATAAGTGGTATGAAACCGCAATACGGGAATTCCAAATTTGTCAACAACATTCGGATCTATTTCACAATAGCTGTCCTCTCTTGCTATCGCTTCTCCACGACCAGCCATACCCACATGCGCACCGTAAAAAAATCTATAGTCCTCTTTTAATGATGCACCATAACCGCCCGGTTGTTTTTGTTTTCCCTTTACAGTATACCTTCCATTCAGGTTTTCGACACCCCACTGAAATCCGTACAAAGGCATTCCAAAACCGCCACCATATTCAATATGGTATCCACGCGGAAAATCTAATTTCTTGTTATCAAGCCACCAAGGCGTATATACGTGCATTCCCCCCACTCCATCTTCATTATATCTTTTACGATCAAATAACTCGGGAATGATTCCACCCATCCCCGCGCCGGTGGAGTCATGTAAATATTTCCCAACCGCATTACTTGAATTTGCAAGACCATTTGGATATCGTTGCGATTTTGAATTGAGCAATAATCTTGCGCTTTCGCAGGCACTGGCAGCAAGAAGAATTGTTTTCCCCTCGACCTGGTATTCCTGCCCATCATCTTTATTAACGTAAGACACCCCTGTCGCTAGTCCTTCTTTATTCGTCAGCACTTCACGAGCCATTGCGTTGGTGATAAGATCAACATTGCCCGTTTTCATGGCAGGTATCACCAGGCAGGATGATGATGAAAAATCGGCATACACCTTACAACTACGACCACACTGGGCACAATAAAAACACTGACCGCGTTCGTTGTTGATCTTTTTTGTAAGAATTGATAAACGTGAAGGAATAACCGGAATTCCAACACTGTTCGCCGCTTTCTTTATAAATAATTCGTGCAAGCGTGGTTTTGGAGGAGGAAGAAAAATTCCATCAGGATCATTTTCCAATCCTTCATTGGTGCCAAATACACCAAGCAAACGATCTATTTTATCATAGTATGGCTTAATGTCCTCATACCCGATCGGCCAGTCTTCACCCAAACCATCAATACTCTTCCGCTTGAAATCCTTGGGGCCAAAGCGTAAAGAAATTCTTCCCCAGTGATTGGTACGTCCACCCAGCATTCTTGCACGCCACCACTCCCATTTTGTATCGCCAACGTGTGTGTAGGGTTCGCCATCAATTTCCCAGCCCCAATAACAACCATCAAAATCCCCGAAAGGGCGAAACTTGGTGCTTGCGCCTCTCCGCGGTGAATCCCAGGGTCGGTTTAATTGGCATGAATTCTTTGCCGGATCATACATAGGCCCGGCCTCAAGCAGGCACACTTTTAACCCGGCATGAGCCAGCACATAAGTCGCCATTCCGCCACCGGCACCGGAACCAATAATTACAGCATCATATTTTTTGGATTGTTTCTTAACCTGGAAATCTCCCATGCAGTATTATTTTAATGATAAGCAATCAGCCTTCAATTTACAGGATTCATTTTTGATTAAACGAATAATTAGATGAAAATTTCTAACTGTAAGGAAGCAAATGATCGATCCAAGGTGAACGCATTTCATTTTCTGCTTGCCATTCTGTCAAGGTTATGACCGAGCAGATACCCGATGGATCCACCCACTACAATGCCCACAATAATGGCGGCAATGGTCCCTGCAGCGAAGTAACCAATCGCCAATCCAAAGACCGCAAAAAATATAATAAATACCAAAGTACCACCTTTGCGCTTGACTTTTGAAGAAGCCGTAGGGTGACGATACTGAGGATGGTGATGCTTTTTATGGCGATGGTGACTACGGGCCATATTTTATTTTAATGACTGATAATCTTATTGTCAAGACAAGAAAGTTACATTATTTCCCTAAATGAAAAAACACCCGCATGGGGTGTTCAACAGTTTCGTGTCATTATAATCAAATGGGTTCAATAGTCTATTTGTGATAATCTACTGAAGAATTCCAGCGGTCCTTACACCAGGTCTTAAACTTTCCAACATGTCTCTTAACCGGTGATTCCGGAGTACAGCTTATATAATATAAATAAAGTGTAAAAACTGTCAATAGTCCAAATATCCAAAAGGGTATCATAAAGATCGATTTATTTCTCTAAACCAAAATGCATTCCAAAAAGGTAAAAACATGGGAGGAATCTTACCCACAATTTGTAGAGAAATATTTACGAAGTGTATAAAGAGTGTAGAATTGTAATGAGCTAAGCTTTTATTTTGATGTTGATCATTTAAAAATCAGAGTAATCCGCCGGATATAAAAAAGCAATATCAATGTGCGAGACATTATTCTGGTATTCGGGCATGGCTGAAAGATTTTTCCAGAAAGGATCACTGCCGAATGTTTTCCAATGCTCATCTCTCGCCCCTTTGTTTTCAAAACTCGTCATATACATTAAATTCGGCATCTTACTTCCTGCTATAACTTCACTGTAAAAAACGGCATTAAAGTTTAATCTTTTGAAAAGGCCGATTTCGTCACCCTGGTTAAACATTTGGACTTTATTTTCAAATTTTTTTTCGGTAGCGCTTTCATAGCTCCGAAGTTCATAAACCCTTTCTCTCTTTGCTGATTGCAAAGATGGTAGTTGCATCTGCGGTGCCAATGGAAAGGCCCGCAGCAAAATTGTCTCTATCCTGGAATAAGGAGGATCGTTATATGATGCATTAAAGTACTCTGCACCAGCGGAAGTATAGTTCCCATCGGCTTTTAGTTTAGACGGAAGCTCGGTCATCATTTCCAATGATTTAAATGGAACAAACACATAGATCAGTTTATCTGTCAACGTATCATTTGCCCATGATTTAAAAACCCCCACATTATTTATTTTCAAGCCGTGCAATGCGGGCAAAAGGGCATTTTGGAAATAATGATCCAAAACTTTTTCCTGCTCTGCATTTTTAAAATGATAGATAGTGAGCTGGTAAAATTCCCGCATTGGTTTTTTATTTACGTTCCATGACAAAAGAATTATAAAGAACATTCCTCCGAAAAACCATTTCAGTACTGATACTTTTTTTTCCATTTTAAATGATTTATTAATGGATTTGATAAAGATAATGTACTCGCGATTACGACCTCCTTACATTTATTGAGTTTTTCATCTAACCAAAGCTCGTTATGATTTTTCAAAACATCAATATGGCCCTTCATTTTGCCCTCACCTTTCTTTTGTTTGGTGGCACATTAAGCGGTCATGCCCAGGACACGACAAAAGAAAACAACCACGCCTGGTGGAATGAAGGATTGCCACCGCCACCTAAAAAAAATCCGAAAGCTAAGTCGCTTCCGTTGGTCCATGTATACAAAAATAAATTTGTCAACGAAAAGGGCGATACTCTTTTATTCCGCGGTTTATCCATTTCTGATCCTGATAAAATAGAACGCCAGGGGCACTGGAATAAACACCATTTCGAAAAAGTAAGAGAAATGGGAACGATGCTGGTCCGAATACCCGTCCACCCGGTTGCATGGCGGGACCGGACCCCTGTTAAATATTTGCAGTTGCTCGATTCGGCGGTAGAATGGTGCACTGATCTGGGGATGTATGTTATAATCGACTGGCATTCCATAGGGAACCTGAAAATGGAATTGTTCCAGGACCCAATGTATAATACGACTCAAAAGGAAACCTACGAGTTCTGGCAGACCATCGCAAAACATTTCAGCGGGAACAATACGGTTGCTTTTTATGAGCTATTCAACGAGCCCACGACGTATCGGGGGCAGTTGGGAAATATCAGTTGGAGTGAATGGAAGAAGATGATGGAAGATGTTATCCATTTGATCAGGGCTTATAATACGGATGCAATTCCGTTAGTGGCTGGTTTCGACTGGGCTTACGATCTTACTCCTCTGCGTGAAGAACCCATTAATGCAGAAAATATTGGCTATGTCACCCATCCTTATCCCTTCAAAAGACAAGAGCCCTGGCAACCAAAATGGGAAGAAGATTTTGGTTTTGCTTCAAATGATTATCCCATCATCGCTACTGAGATCGGTTTTGACTTGCGAGGCAATAATACCATTGGTCCCAACCATTACGGTTACCAGGTCACAAAATATCTGGAAAGCAAAGGTATTAGCTGGACGGCATGGGTATTTGATCCTGAATGGTGGCCGCAACTGTTTAGATCATGGAATACGTATGAATTGACGCCCGCAGGAGAATTTTTTAAACAGGCCATGCAGGCAAAAAAATAGCATCCGTATTGGACAGTGATATTTGTGTGCTTTTGCTAAGGCCTTCTTTCGTGAACCGATGCATCGTAACTTTGCAGGTTAAAGCATAAGTAATGAAAGAAGTTTATATCGTTTCGGCTGTCCGAACCCCAATAGGAAGTTTTGGAGGAACGTTAAAAGATATACCTGCCACAAAACTGGGAGCTCTGGCCATCAGATCAGCTATTGAAAAAGCGGGCATTCAACCGGACCAGGTTGAGGAAGTGTTAATGGGTTGTGTTTTGCAGGCTAACCTGGGACAGGCACCGGCGCGACAAGCGGCTAAATATGCGGGTCTGCCCGACAAGGTTATTTGCACAACGGTCAATAAAGTTTGCGCAAGCGGGATGAAAGCGATTGCCCAGGCGACGCAGAGCATTGTGCTTGGAGATGCTGATATTGTAGTAGCGGGCGGAATGGAAAACATGAGTTCAGTTCCGTTTTATGTTGAAAATCTTCGCTGGGGAAATAAATACGGTGATACGAAATTGATCGATGGTCTTGCGAAAGATGGCTTAACAGATTGCTATCACGGATATGCAATGGGTTGTGCGGCTGATCTTACAGCAACAGAACACAAGATAACTCGTGAAGAGCAGGATGCATTTGCCATCGAAAGTTACTCGCGTAGTCAAAATGCATGGAACAGTGGAAAGTTTAAGGATGAAGTAGTAGCTGTTGAAGTTCCTTCTAGAAAAGAAACGATAAAATTCGAGAAGGACGAAGATCCCTGGAATGTAAAATTTGACAAGATACCGGGATTAAAACCGGCATTCGGTAAAGATGGAACCGTGACCGCTGCTAACGCCAGTACGATGAATGATGGCGCCGCGGCCCTTGTTTTGATGAGTAAAGAGAAAGCTGATGAGCTAAAAATAAAACCGCTGGCAAAAATCATTTCGTATGCAGATGCTGAACAAGCTCCTGAAAAATTTACGACCACTCCAAGCCTCGCCGTACCAAAGGCTGTAAAGAAAGCGGGACTGAAGATGAGCAATATTGATTACTATGAATTAAATGAAGCATTCAGCGTGGTAGGCGTTGCAAATATCAAATTAATGAATCTTGACCCGGCTAAAGTGAATGTAAATGGCGGGGCCGTCTCGCTTGGCCATCCATTGGGAGCGAGTGGAGCGAGAATTATTATCTCACTGATCAATGTGCTCAAACAAAATAAGGGCAAGTATGGTGCAGCGGGTATTTGTAACGGTGGAGGTGGAGCAAGTGCGATGGTGATAGAGAATTTATAATTTGGTATACTTTACTTTTTTGAAACAAAGAACTTCAGAGGGCACTGAAGCTCTTTGTTTTCGAACCTATTTTGAACTCAGATCAGCACGGAGATAAAGCAATTCATTCCAACGTCTGTCGATGTATTTTGCGTAATCTGCCAGATAAACCTCCCAGGCGCCTGTTCCATAGGCTACATTGTATCTTTCTGCCATTGATTTTCTATAGCCATCTGCTAGCTCTTTCAAGCCATCTTTTAGCCTCGTAACCGTTACTATTTGTGGATCGCCGGAAACCGAGGCGGTATAAACGGCAACATTCTCATTTCCATCCGTCCATACCTTTTTCAATTTCTTTACAAGATCAATGGCACCATTGATCATTCCTGGTTTTGGATACATGTGATTAATGATAATTTTGTCTGAAAAGTTCGCAATGGCAACCGTACTGAGAGAATCCACATAGACAGAATACGATTGCTGATTCCTATCTGAAAGATAAACCGCAACATTTTTATTCCAGTCATTTGTATGAGCTTCTCCAAGATTACCTCGATCGTTAAAGGATTCCCAGCTCAGTGGCCCTTCGCTTACATGATAACCGCCGGCATCTGGTCCTGATTGAATTTCATACACCCGCCATTTCCAGTCCCCCGTGTGATACTTCTGAGCATGTGCAGTTAATGCCTTTTCAAATTCTGAAACCTTGTCTGCTTTGGGAAAAACGCGCGTTGAGTTAACAACATTTTTTGCCTGGCCCATTCCCAATACAGGAATAAGCAAAATCAGAATAAACAATTTTCTCATTTGTGGTTTTTTTAATGATTAAATTAAGTGAAAGCTTAAATAGAGGGGACAATCCGAAAAGATATGTAAAATAAACTACAATGAGGAAAGATTATTTATCAGCGCTTGTTATCTCAAGATATTAAAGACAGCACTCAGCATTTTTACTTGCTCATCAAGATTTCCCTTTTGCGTCTCGATGTTTATATACACTAAATTTTTTTTACCATAGTAAATACTGAGTGAACCATCATCAGTCGCCTTCATGCTATTCTGCAAAACAGCATTAAAACCCTGCTTTTTTATCCCTTTGAACATTTCATTGTTATTTACAATAAAGAAATTGTCCGGATCACGTTTAGGATTTTTGTACCATTTTAAAACATCTTTTGAATAACTACCCGGCTTGTAACTGTTGATTGAGTAATTGCCGTTTTGGTTATTATGAACAGCGATCAGCGTGACAACAGATTTAGGGATCCTCTGAACAACAAACTTAGCAAATGCTTTCACTGAACTTATGGCCGCAGGGGTAACTGTTTTATTCAGGTAATGCAAGTTCTGAGAACGACCCTTTGCTGTAAAAATGCGATTGGGATCAAATTGAAATTTTTTTCCGCCTTTTTTGAAACTAACCATTCGTTTTCCATTGTTCTCAAGTTCAATCAGTAATCCCCCTGTTCGTGACAAAATTTTTTTTGCCGCTTCTGCGGACGAAATTTCATCATCATGCAAATGAATTATTACAAGACGGTTTCTGCTTCCATATTGACTCAGTAGAATT
>Ga0207645_10001839_pt1 | contig 17100 bp, 14 predicted proteins | sample KBSM53metaG_FD_184331 | JGI IMG/M metagenome (GOLD analysis project Ga0207645, IMG submission 184331) | Miscanthus rhizosphere microbial communities from Kellogg Biological Station, Michigan, USA - KBS M5-3 metaG (SPAdes) (version 2) | ecosystem: Host-associated > Plants > Roots > Rhizosphere >...
TTTCTGCTCTCCGGTTTATCCGTGCAGACATGGCCTCTTTTATTTCTTTATTAAAATGCGAAAGGGAAGAAAGAGTGTCGAGCACTTCTGCCGTATAAATGTCATTGTACGTCTTCAGTATATTTTCGTTGATCAAAAAAGAATATCCCATAGCTGAGTTTGAATTTTTTTACCTGGCTGAATCAGATTGATTAGTTGATGATGAAAACAGTCATGGTCAACGGGCCGTGTGCGCCTAACACCAGCGCCTGTTCAATGTCGGCGGTTTTGGAAGGGCCGCCAATAAAACCACCAAATCCATAGTCTCCAGTTCCGATCTTTTCATACGCTTCATGCAATGTGGGAACAATACTTTCCGCATATACGATCACAGCAAGATGCTGACATATATAAGGTATGATGCGTTGGCCCATTACTTCTTCGGTGAGCCACACCGCACCGTTTTCGGCTACGGAAAAGTGTGCTTTTATAATGGCAACCTCAATATCATTATACGAATGTGGATCGACAGTGCCCGATATTAATTCGAAACGATCACTTAATTCAGGCAACGTTGTTACAATGCGTTTGGACAGATCGAATTTTTCATTGATCAATGTTTTAACGGAATCAATAGTATCTGCTAAAAAACACGGGCCCCCAATCGTCTTGAATATATCCATGTATTTCTGAACAAGATCATTGCCGGTTCCTTTAAACATAGATGTATCCGGCAATGCAGTTGCTTCGGGTTGATTTTTTAAAACAGCTTCCAGTATTTTTTCCCGCGTCGTCATTGTTTTTTGATTTCATTTTTTACAAACCATTCGGCGAAAGATTCTTTAGGCCCTTCCGGCATATCCCGTTGCCTGTACCATGGGTTGAAAGGATTGTTTACAACAAAGGGTATATTTTGTAAAAACCATCTGCCTGCCTTACCCGCTTTTCTAAAGTTTGCCGGCGACGATAAGGTCCACGCCATCGTTTTCATGCCCAGTGTTTTCGTGTTCGCTGCATATCCTTCTTTCACGATCACCTGCCGCCATTTGTATAGCTGATCATGAATATTAATTTTTACAGGACAAACATTAGAGCAAGATCCGCAAAGCGTAGATGCAAAGGGAAGATCAGCATGCCGTTTCATATCCAGGTTCGGAGCCAGTATCGCCCCGATGGGCCCTGAAATAGTATTATGATAACTTAAGCCGCCACTCTTCCGGTACACAGGGCAGGTATTCATACAGCTGCCGCATTTGATACACTTTAATGAATCGCGAAAATCTTTGCGACCCAATTGACGGGTTCGTCCGGCATCAACTAATATCAAATGCATCTCCTGTCCTTTGCGCGGCTTTTTATAATGGCTGGAATAAATAGTGATGGGCTGTCCCGTTGCACTTCGCGCCAGTAACCGCAGAAAGACACCGAGATGTTTTTTTTGAGGGATCAGTTTTTCAAGTCCCATAGAAGCGATTTGTACTTCGGATAAATGCGCTCCCATATCTGCATTGCCTTCGTTGGTACAAACAACATATTCTCCTGTTTCGGCAACGGCGAAATTGACACCCGTCAATGCAGCGCGTCTGGTGAGAAAGATATTCCGTAAATGTTTACGTGCCACTCTTGTCAGTAAAGTAGGATCAGACAATCCTTTTTCGGTACCAAGATGTTCATGGAACAATTCACCGATTTCTTCTTTTCGCTTGTGGATGCACGGTAGTACAATATGGCTGGGAGGTTCGTTGTCTATTTGCTGGATGTATTCGCCCAGATCGGAATTGATCACTTCTATGCCGCGTTCTTCAAGGTATTCATTCAAATGGCACTCTTCGGTGAGCATGGACTTACTCTTTACCATCTGGTTGATCTCTTTTGCCTTTAAAATAGCATAGACAATTTCATTGTGTTCTTCGGCACTGTCTGCCCAATGTACAATGATGCCATTCTTTTTAAGATTGTCTTCAAATTGCAGCAGGTATTGATGCAGGTTAGAAATAACGTTGCTTTTGATCATTGAAGCTGCTTCACGTAGTTGTTCCCATTCGGGAATCTGCTTTACGGCGAGGTCACGCTTTTCCCGGATATACCACAGCGCACCATCGTGCCAGTTGACCCGCTCCTCATCTTTTATAAACGCTCCGGCAAGAGCAGCATGATCTTTTGTTTTGGTTTGGCTCATGTTGTGGCGTTTAGAATTTCGGCAATGTGAATCACTTTGACGTTGCTTTTATTTCTGTGTAAGATGCCTTCAAGGTGCATCAGGCAGGAGAGATCGGAAGATGTAATATACTCTGCGCCGTTTTTTGAATGATCGGTTACCCTGTCCTTTCCCATTTTCACAGATACCGCTTCTTCCGCCACGCAAAACGTGCCGCCAAAACCACAGCATTCATCCAGGCGGTCCAGTTTTATTTGTTCCAGGCCTTTTACCATGTTTAATAAATATTGCGGTTTGGAAAAGGGCGGTGCATTGAGTTCACTCATTTGTGATAAATAAAGTCCGCGCAACCCATGACAGCTATGATGCAATCCAACTTTATGCGGAAAACTGGCGTCCAGTTTTTCAATCTTGATGATGTCTGTAAGGAACTCAACCAACTCATACACTTTTGCACGGATCTTCGTCGCCTGCTCTTCATCTGTATCTGAATGAAGATGCTCTTTAATATGCAACACACAACTGGCAGAAGGGCCAACGATATAATCAAAGGAAGAAAAATTTTCTATAAAAAGATCATTGCATCCTTTTGAAAGATATTCGAAGCCCGAATTGGCCATTGGCTGACCGCAGCAGGTTTGATTGACAGGATACGTAACATGGACACCGGATTTTTGCAATAGTTCCAGCGTGGCTTTGGCAGCATTCGGATAAAACTGGTTAACGTAGCAGGGTATAAAAAGTCCAACGTTCATCATGTGTTTTGCTCTGAAGATTTATTGGAATTTACAATTTTTTTCCTCGCCATCTTTATAATCATTACCGCTATTACAATAACTATAATAGCAAGCAACAACAGGTAAATATATTTCTTTGGAAATTCAGCAGGTACCGCGACCGTAGCCGCCGCATTTTGATAATGTGGAATCAACCAACTGACCAGGTATGCCTGTGCCATAACAACAAAACAAACCAGCAACAACATGAGGAGGCTATGTTTAAATGTGAACCGGAACAATTCGGATTCTTTCCCCACCAGGTCGCCGGCTGCTGCAGCGATGGCTATTGACTGGGGAGAGATCATTTTACCCATCACACCACCGGAAACGTTTGCAGCTACAGTGACTACCGGGTCTACACCAATGGATGATGCGGTCGCGGCCTGCAGTTTTCCAAACAATGCATTGGATGAAGTATCAGAACCGGTTATGAAAACGCCGAGCCAACCCAATATCGGTGCAAAGAAGGGAAATAAAACACCGGTGTTGGCCAATGGTTGTGCAATGGTAAGCGTGATACCTGAATCATTGAGGATATAAGCGAATGCGAGTACAGATGCAATGGTGATTATCGGGAACTTCAATTGTTTTAACGTGTCGATAAATACTTTCAGCGCATCGCTGAAGGTCAACCCGATTAATGGTATCGAAATGATGGATGACAATAAAATAGCTGTACCTGATGCCGACAAATAGTTGAACTTGAAAACATGTGCAAGTGGTTTACCGGCTTTATCAAGAATAGCGTTATGAAGACCGGGAAATCCGAATTGAACCTGTCCGAAGGAATTAAAGAAGTCTTTCACCGGCTGCATGCCCCATACCATGATCATCACCGTTAGTAAAATAAATGGAGAACAAGCCCGGATAACCTGGCCGGCGGTATACTTCTGCTCAACCTGTATAGTGGGAACCGGTTCATTGGGAAACCGCCAGGTATTTTTAGGTTTCCAGAATTTTAAAAAAACAATAAGACAGGCAATTGAACTCACACCCGCAATAACATCAGGAAGGGCAGGGCCCAGGTAGTTGGATGTAAACCATTGCATGAGGGCAAAAGAAAATCCTGAAACGAATATAGCGGGAATTACTTCTTTTGTTTTTTTAAAACCAGACATGAGTACAACGAGGTAAAACGGAAGTATCAGTGATAATAAAGGAAGCGTTCTGCCAACCATTTGTGAAATGGCCATTTCCGGGATGGATGTTACCTGCGACGCTACCGTGACGGGAATACCCACTGCACCGAATGCGACCGGTGCCGTATTCGCAATAAGGCATATACCCGCGGCATAAAGTGGATTGAAGCCTAGTCCTACAAGCATAGCTGCTGTTATTGCCACCGGCGCACCGAAACCTGCGGTACCTTCCAGGAAAGAACCAAACGAAAATGCAATCAGCAATGCCTGCAATCTTCTGTCGGCCGTAATAGAGGCCATGAAATGCTTAATGATTTCGAACTGGCCGCTTTTTACGGTTATATTAAACAGGAAAACAGCAGTAATAACGATCCAGCAAATGGGAAACAAACCATATAAGGCGCCGTTAGCCGTTGAAAGCAGCGCGAGTTTTAACGGCATCCCATACACGAAAATGGCAATGAGTACCGCCAATAACGTTGCAAGCAGGCTCGTCCTGTAACCTTTCATTTTTTTTATGACCAATGCCCAAAAAATAAAAAGTATCGGTATTACTGCTACAAGTGCTGACAATCCAATGTTGCCAAACGGATCAATAACCTGCGTCCAGTTCATGAAATGATTTCAGTGAACGTTATACATTTCGTTAACGATTAAAAATATACATCTTTTATCTGAATCGGGTGCTATAAGTTTTATCTGCGTACAATGGTGAATAATACAGGAGCGTCTGAACGTGATTATTTTCATTTTTGCCTATGAAAAAACACTGACGTGAAGGAACATGTACATTCTTCTTATTTTTTTATAGGCTCTACTATGGCAACAAAAAACCCCTGATAAAAACCAGGGGCCAATAACATCTATCAAAAGAATAAATTATTTCACATTTTTGCTAACAATCTTTGCGAGATCAAACATTGAAACCTGGCTCTTACCGCCGAATAAAGTTTTCAATTTTGCATCAGCATTGATCATGCGTTTATTTGTTTTATCCTGCAAACCGTTCTTCTTTATATACACCCAGATTTGTTTAATGATCTCTGTCCTGGGTATTCCTTTTGAACCTACCACTTCTGCCAGAGCAGGGCTAGGTGTCAATGGAACCATAAATGCAGGATTGGGTTTTCTTTTTGCTTTCTTTTTTGGAGCTGCTTTTTTAGGAGCTGCTTTCTTTGCTGCTTTTTTTGGAGCTGCTTTTTTTGCTGCTTTCTTTGGCGCAGCTTTCTTTTTCGTTGCCATTTTACAATGAATTTAATTGTTAGTAATAGCTAAAGGTAAGGTGAATCTATTAAAACAAGATTTTCATAGGGAAATTTTTCTTCACCTGCCTGTGAAAAATGGCCTCACCGCTCCAATTTCCCGGGGAGAAATGAAATTTTTCATCGTTTCGCTGGGGAGAAATGGCCAAATGGATTGCCGAAACTATTGTGCCGCGCAGCATTTTTTGATGCTGCAAGTTTGTAATTTTATTAACTCACCAACAAAATCAATTCACATGAAAAAGCTGATTACACTCGCGGCAGTTACTATCCTTGTTCTCAACACCGGTGCACAGGGTCTCAAACCAGTTGCCTATAAAGATGGAGATCAAAAGCTCAATGGCCTGGTGACAGCAAATGCCGGTAAAAAATCACCCGGCGTATTGATATTGCCGGCGTGGAAAGGCATTGATGACGAAGCAAAGAACGCAGCGGCAGAATTGGCAAAGCAGGGGTATATCGCCTTTGTTGCGGATATATATGGAGAAGGAAATGTGCCGGCAGACAATGCAGCTGCGGCTAAAATCGCAGGCTCGTTCCGGAAAGATTTTGCAGCTTACCAGAAGAGAATTGACCTGGCTTTGCAACAATTAAAAATGGCAGGCGCCGATGAAAATAAAATAGCGGTGATCGGTTATTGCTTTGGTGGAACAGGTGCATTGGAAACTGCGAGAGCCAACTTTCCTGTGAAAGGCGTGGTGTCGATTCACGGTGGTTTAGGAAAAGACAGCACCCGAACAAACGGCGCATTGAATACAAAGATCCTCATTGAAAACCCTGCCGAAGATGGTGGCGTGACTCCGCAGGTAATGAGCAGCCTTGTGAAAGAAATGAATGAAGGTAAAGCGGATTGGCAGGTTATTACCTATGCATATTCCAAACATACATTCACCGATCCCAAGTCGCCTGACTATAATGAAGTAATGGCTAAAAGAGCCTGGTCGCATACATTGCTGTTTTTGGGAGAAGTGTTGAAGTAATGTTGACGCGGCAATTTTGTTTTTATTAGCGAGTAACATGAATCTCATTATCAAATCGGCTTTGCCCGACAATTCCATTGCCCATTTCGTTCACAGTTTCTGGATGCTGGAAAACAAGACGGGAAAAGATATCACGTCGACTATCCTGCCCAACGGAATGGTTGATTTGACGCTGATGAAGGTGAAAGGAGCAGGTTGGAAAATGTTTCTTCGCGGTATTGACACGAAGCCCAGCCAGGTAATAATTACAGCTGATGCAAAAATATTTACCGTCGGGTTTAAATTATTGGCTGTTGAATACCTGTTAGGTGGTTCGATTAAAGACATGTTGAATGATAGTAAACATCCCGCAGATGATTTTTGGAAATTTGAAGAAAGCAATTTGAAGAGTATGGAAGTTTTTTGCCGAAAGGCAACACAAAAGATAAAGGCGATCTTACCTGCAAACATTGACGACCGGAAGAAAAAATTATTTGAACTCATCTATTCTTCTCATGGTGCAATGCCAGTAAAAGAACTTTCCGAAAAAGCATATTGGAGCAGCCGGCAAATCAACCGATACTTTAATGAGCAATTTGGAATTTCGCTCAAGGCATATTGCAACATTCTTCGTTTAGGAGCTTCCTTTAAACATATCAGTGAAGGCAAACTTTTTCCGGAGCAAAATTTCACCGACCAGAATCATTTTATTAAAGAAATAAAAAAATATGCCGGCGTTACACCAAAAGAGTTAAGCAAAAACAAAGACGACCGTTTTATCGACATAACAGCCATCAAAAAGTTTCCTTCCTGAAAACGGCTGATTTTTACTATTTCATCTCTTGCTATCTCCACAATTTTGCATCGTAATTGAACAATGCAAAATCATGTTACTAAAGAATAAAAATGTAGCCATTATAGGTGCAGGACCGGTCGGGTTGACAATGGCCAGATTGCTGCAGCAGGAAGGAACAGATGTTACCGTGTACGAAAGAGATAAAGATGCACAGACGAGAATTTGGGGAGGCACGCTCGACCTGCATAAAAGTTCGGGACAGGAAGTAATGAAAAAAGCAGGATTGCTTGATAGCTATTATCATCTTTCTTTACCTATGGGGATAAACTTTGCTGATGAAAATGGCAAAGTAATGTTTACGAAAAAAATTACTCCTGAAAATCGATATGATAACCCGGAGATAAACAGGAACGTTTTGAGAACCATGCTGCTTGGCAGTTTAAAAAACGATACTGTTGTTTGGGATAGAAAATTTACAGCACTTGAGGTACGAAACGGGAGATGGCTGTTGCAATTTGAAGATAAGCCGGATGCAATTGCAGATGTTGTAATTATTGCCAATGGAGGAATGTCGAAAGCAAGAAACTATGTTACGGATGCCGAAGTGGAAGAAACCGGAACGTTTATTATACAGGGAGATGTGATAGGGCCCGAAATAAAATGCCCTGAATTTTACCAGTTATGCGATGGCAGTAGATTAATGACTGCCTATCAGGGCAATTTATTGGTAGCAAATCCCAGCAACAATGGCGCATTAACCTATGGCGTAATTTTTAAAAAGCCAGACGAATGGGAACAGGTTAATGACGTAGACTTTCAGCATACAGAAAGTATTATTGCATTTCTTTCCGACAGGTTTTCGGTTTGGCATGACTGTTACAAACAATTGTTCCGCACCACATCTTTTTTTGTTGGATTGCCGACAAGAAAATTATCAATGGATAAATCCTGGAAAACCGATCGCCCTTTGCCCATAACACTTATCGGGGATGCCGCGCACCTGATGCCGCCTTTTGCGGGCCAGGGCGTGAATATAGGATTGATGGATGCATTGATTTTATCCGGTAACCTGGTTAATGGAACATATGAAACGATACAAGATGCAATCAGCGATTATGAACAAAAAATGTTTATGTATGCAAAGCAAGCACAACTTGAATCCCGCAGCAACGAAATAGAGATGCATAGCCCCGGCTTTTCTTTTCAAAAATTTATCCTGTAAAAAAAGACTGTTAAAAGCTGATTGAAAGTCTTCGAACTGCCAAAACGAACATTCAAATTTTTTGTCGCAATTCACCCGCTTTTTGTCTCACTTATACAGCTTCGGGTGCTCTATATACTGATAATTTTGTTGGGCAATAAACAAAAGAATATGCATGTTATTATCTACCTCGCATCATCCGCAAACGGAATGATCTCTAATCAACGAAATGTACCAGACTGGCTTTCCCCGGAATACGGGCAAGGATTTATGGCAATATGCCAGCAAACAAAAGCAGTGATCATGGGCAAAACGACCTACAATATCCTGGCACCCGGTTATCTGCCGTTAAAAGATGAAGGTGCGCTCGTGGTGCTTACACACGATACGAAGTTGCCGCCTGCACAGCCGAATGTTCTTTTTACTGACCAAAGTCCGCAGGCTATCATAGCAATGCTTGAATCAAAAGGATATAAAGAAGCTGTTATTATCGGTGGCACTCAAACCGTAAGTGAATTTTTTAAAGCGGGGTTGGTAAATGAAATACGCCTTGTCATTGAGCCGGCACTATTTGATGGAAGTCTACCCTTGCTAAAAGACGTGAACAGGGATTTCAAATTAAGCCTTTCGGGCGTAAAGCAATTAAATGCGAACACTGTTGAATTGGATTACTTCGTCAACTGAAATCCAGCTTCGTGCTGAATAATAAAATCATTCAGTTGCGATTGAAGATGGCCAAACAAAAGCATCACATTTTTATCCTTGATCTGCCAGTTTGCGTCCGTAATTCTCATGGAGAATGTAGAAGGACTGGAATCGTTTGATGAGATGGTGACAAAATAGCCCGTTTCCAGATTGAGCGGGTTTTTTATTCGCCTGAATGAGACCGTTAGTTCACCGATAATTCCGGAAAAGGTGCTTGTATCGGGTAGTTCGAAAAGGTGGATCTGCTGCATAGGGTTCGGTTAATGTAATCGCACAAATTAAATATGTTTCATCAGCACTTGCAAGTTTTTACCAACGGGTTTTTACTATCATTCACATTTACCCAATGACAATTGTCAAGCTTTTTAATTTTTCTAAAGGCGGTACTGTGCCGGCATGACCAAAGAGAGATTTTAGGCAAAAGAAACATAAACTGAACCAAAGCAGGTGCCTAACATATAGGCGTAGGGCAAACTTTTTTTTCCCGGCATTTATTATTCAGGTTCACTTGCGGCTATCCGTAACGGAATTTTACGTATGTGAAATCAAGTGGGCTCATCGGAAAATTAAACTCAAATCACCCGGTAAAGTATACTACGGATGTCACCGAAACAGCCGGCTTATTCCCCGGAATGGGTAGCGTTTTTGATATGATTATGCTGCATCCTCCGGGGCATAATTTTAGCCGGTTAACCTGAAATGAGTGATCATGAAAAAGCAGTTTAACATAAATATCAGGCAATCTGTGCTTGATGATTTAAAAAACAGGTTATCCAATGCCCGCTGGACAGATGAAATTGAAAATTCAAATTGGGAGTATGGAACAAATAAAACTTACCTGAAAGAGTTATGTGATTACTGGCAAAATGATTTTGATTGGAGAAAGCAGGAAGAATATTTGAATTCTTTTCCGCATTTTATGGCAACTGTTGATGATAACAGTCTTCATTTTATTCATGCAATGGGTGAAGGGAAAAATGCAATACCACTTTTGTTGATTCATGGTTATCCCGATTCGTTTGTACGCTTTTTAAAAATTATACCGTTGCTTACCAAAGAAGATGAGCACGGCGTTTCATTTGATGTTATAGCTCCTTCTACACCCGGTTATGGATTTTCTGGTATTCCTGCAAAAAAGGGAATGAATACAAAACGTATTGCAGGCCTCTTTGTCAAATTAATGAAAGACGAATTGGGTTATGAAAAATTTGTTGCACACGGCGGAGATACCGGTAGTGATATTTCTGAAAAAATTGCGTTATACCATCAAGATTCGTTATTTGGAATTCATATCACCGATGTGCCCTGGGAACACGGCTTTATGCCAATTGATAACCCGAATAAAGCAGAGAAAAAATTTAAGAAAGATTCAACGAAGTGGTCAATGACCGAAGGCGCATATTCTATGATACAAAGTACGAAACCGCAAACCCTTGCTTATGGATTAAATGATTCTCCGGTTGGCCTTGCCGCATGGATTGTAGAAAAATTCAAGACCTGGAGCGATTGCGATGGCCATATTGAAAACTGCTTCACAAAAGATGAATTGCTTTTGAACATCACCATTTATTGGGTAACGCAAACTATCAATTCTGCATTTCGTCTTTATAAAGAAGGAATTGAAGTAGTGATGAATGCGATGTATAATCCTTTAGTCAAACTAAATCCCTTTAATAAAACTGGAGAGAGAACGGAAGTTCCAACAGCGTTTGCATTGTTTCCAAAAGATATTTCATCGCCGCCAAAGGAATTTGCCGAAAGATTTTTTAATGTTCAGCAATGGACGGAAATGCCTAGGGGAGGTCATTTTGCTGCAATGGAGCAACCCGAACTTTTGGCCGGTGATATAAGGAAATATGCATCGGGCATTGCGGCACTTGCTGATCACACTGATACTTCGAGGTATGGCGTTTAACAGGCAGGCAAAGCAACAGCAAAGTAAAAAATGGTTTGATAATTATATGTTGGAAGGATTAGGCGGGAAGGTTTAAGTTTGTGCTTATAACACCGCTAATTCTATTTACATGAAACGATATACATTTTTGCTGCTGCTGTTTTGCAATAGTTTAATAGCACAGAAAGGAAAAACAATACTGGCGATCTTTGCACATCCTGATGATGAGGTGACGCTGGCTCCTGTGCTTGCAAAATATGCGGGAGAAGGCGCCGGGGTTTATCTTGCCATTGTAACGGATGGCCGATTAGGGGTAAATGAACATGCGGGCATTCCTGCCGGCGATACGCTTGCGGCGATACGGGTAGACGAATCGAAATGTGCAGCGGCTGCTTTAGGCATTCATCCTCCTGTTATGTGGGGTTTTCATGATCAGCTGGATATCGGCGCGGGCTTCTCTGCACTGCAAAAAAATATGGACAGCATTCATAAACTCGTTGTTCAATTAATTACTAAAATACAACCCGATGTTATTCTCACCTGGGGCGCCGGTGGCTGGACAGGTCACCCGGATCATTGCCTGGTGGGAAATATTGTTACGACTGCCTATACCGGCAGGCATTATGCGAAAAACCCGGTGCTCTATTATGCACAAATGCCTGCAGAAAGACGTTACCAGCGTGGCTGGGATTATGCATTAGCTGATTCATCACTGCTCACAGTTAGAATTCCGTTGAATAATAATGATATGACGAAAGCGAAACAGGCATGGCTTTGTCACAAGAGTCAATTTCAACCAGCCGACATTGAAAGTATCCAGGCAATGATTTGGGATAAGGAAAAGCCGGTCTCCTATTTTATACGGTTCGCAGCCCGGTCAAAAATTACCGGTTCTCTTTTTTAGCGTTGTGTATAAATTGGTGTGCCGGAAAAATAACAACGCCATCAATCAAAGAACTTTAAACAGTCAGCAACCGGTAAAATTAAAAAGTTGTAATTTCTGTCTCAATTAACAAGAGATATGAAATCTATTTTTTTTATTGCCCTCATCTCTTCATTTTGTTTCAATTCGCATGCACAGGGTTGGTGGCAAACGGAACCGGTTTCATTAATTCAAACCAATCTCCGCGAAACCGATTCGGATCTTGATCCGGACGCACTTATTGCATGGATGAAAAAATTTCCCGCCAATACACTGCTATTCAGCTTTGGCGGTATCGTTGCGCATTATCCAACACAGGTAAACTATCATTACAAAAGCGATTATTTACCTGCGGGTAAAGACCTGGTTGGCGATGTGCTCCGCCTCGCACATCAATCCCGCATTCGTGTGATTGGGCGCTATGATTTCAGTCGTACACGAAAAGAAGTATATGATGCCCATCCCGAATGGTTTTATACAAAGAAAGATGGCGGACCGGTTACAGATGATAATGGTTTATACACTACCTGCATCAATGGTGGCTATTATAATGGTATTGCCATGGAGATTTTAACTGAGGCATTGGGTAAGTATGATGCCGATGGCTATTTTTTTAACTGGTTTGGAAATAATCGGTTTGATTACAAAGGCGAATCAATCGGGTTGTGTCATTGCGCCGCATGCGAAAAAAAGTTCCGTGAAAATTACGGACGGGCTATACCGGATACGGCTGATAAACAGTACGAGGAATTTATTTATCAAAGCGCAATGGATGTAGCTAAAAAGATAGGAGTGCTGATTCACGAAAAACAACCGCATGCGCTTTTTATGACGTATATCAGCGAAGCAACGGATGCATTGGTAACGGAAGCAGATTTTTATAAAAACCGTTCATTACCGCAGTGGATATACACCGCCAGTGAAGCAGTCAATAGCGAACGAAACTCCAGGCCCGATAAGATGATTGTCAGCCTTGTGATGCCTTACCAGGAACTTAAATATCGTTTCGGAACTGTTGCCGGCGCCGGATTACGGACATTACTTTACCAGAACCTTGCACAGGGAACATTCCCGGCATTTGTTGTATTGGGAACAATGGATCAGCCGGATAAAACCGCGTTGAATGCAGTGCAGCCGGTATTCAGGTTTTATGAGAAGCATAAAGCCGAATTTTTGAAACAGGAATCGGCAGCCCGTGTCATATTATATACAACACCTGCGCCTTTATCAAACCGTTACTCGAATGACTATCGTGGTTTTTATAAATTATTAACCCAATTGCATGTTCCGTTTAAGGTTACCGATAAAGTAGACGGTATAAAAAAGGAAGATATCGATCTCGTCATCATACCTAATTCATCAACACCGGATGCATTAAAATCTTATATAGAAAGCGGTGGGGCTGTATTGATTGCCGGTACGACTCAACCGAATTTTATTGCTGAAAAACCGGTACGTGTTTGGCAGAATACAACTCCGTCTTATATGCGTATCGCGGATCATGCGCTATTTCCTTCACTGAAACAAACGGATATTATCTATTGCGAGGGGCAATACCTCGAATTTGATTCAATAATAAATTCACCTGTTACATTTATTCCGCCCGGTCAGTTTGGACCACCCGATAAAGTGTCCGATCTGAAGAACATAACCCGTAAGCCAGGATTGTTGATAAATCATATAGGCAAAGGACAGTTGGCTTTTATTCCCTGGCGCATCGGCGATCTGTATTATCGATTTGGTAACGACAAGCACCGGTTGTTTGTAGCTGACTTGATTGACGATCTCTTGCCGGGTCATCAAAGGCAGTTGACGACCAACGCTCATGCATCGGTAGAAATTTCTTTAATGAAACAGAAAGAAAGAAAGCGATCGCTGCTTCACCTGGTAAACATGAGCGGGCATTCGACCAATACTTTTTTTGATGCTATTGAAATGAAAAATATTTCTGTTCGATTGCAGGGTAAATACAAGAAGGCGGTATTGTTGGATGGAGGTCAAAATATATCTGCTACAATCGACGGAAACGCGACAAGGTTTACTATCCCGGTATTGAAAGAATATGCTGCAGTTGTCCTGTATGAATAAAGAATCCGATAGTACAGTTGCTGCAAGTGAAAAGCGTTAATTTCATTTGTTCAATTGCTCGTATGCGTTTACATCAACCCCTTGCCATATTATGTTTTCTTTTTTCCGGCACTTCAGCATTTTCACAAAAACCAGCGATTATCGATGCTGCTCATTACAGCAGTGTATTTGCTGAAAACAGGAATTACCGCATCTTTCTTCCCAAAGATTATGATGTATCAAACAAAAAATACCCGGTTATTTATTTCCTTCATGGCTGGGGACAACGCTACTTTGGCGAAGGCGACTACAAATATGCCGGTTATGATTCGGCCAATGATAATAACGGTGACAACATCGGTAACTACGTAGCCGCTCATGATGTTATCATTGTAAAATCAGATGGATATAACAGAAGCGAAGGCGAACCATATTACCCGAGGCCCTACAACATCGGACCCGTTGAAACATACCGGCAGTTCCCATTATATATTCATGAGCTGGTCGATTATATCGACAATAATTATCGCACGATAGCAGACCGAAAGCACCGGGCCATATCGGGTTTATCTATGGGCGGTTTTATGTCTTTCTGGATCAGCGCCAAATACCCGGATAAGTTTTGTGCAGCGGGTAACTTTTGCGGTTCACCGGAATTTTTCGTGGGACCAAAGGATTTCCCGGTGGAGTACCGGCATCTTGATGTGTATAAAAATTTTGAGGGCGTTAAGCTGCAACTTCATTATGGCGATAAAGATTTTATCCGCCAATACCATGAGGAAATGAACGAAGCGTGGCTGCCGATTATGGACAACTTTCATTCAAAAATGTTTCCGGCTGAGCATTCTACCTGCGGCATGGGAGAGATGTTCGATTCGTTGATAGCAACATTTGTTCATCCATATCCAAAACCTTCCACATGGTCTCACACGGATGTATACCCGAATTTTGATGTGTGGGGGTACAGTATAAGTTCCGACAGAATTGTTCCGGGTTTCACCGTGCTGGAGAATGTAAGTAAGAATGGATTTCGCTCTGCAGTCCGCGAATTCATGCCGGATGGAGGTATCCAATCCAATGTCTTGCTTTCTCTCGTTACAGATTCAGTTTATAAAAAGAATACATCGTACCGCATCACCGACTTTGATCATCGTACCGGCGGGATCAAAAAATATACTGCAACAACTGACAATAAAGGGCGCCTGCATATTTCTGTAAACGGAAGCCTGCATGATATCGGTATCAGCGATAAAGTGAATGAGCCGGATATTGTACTCGATTCAATTATCATCCTGAACCAGCCCTGGCCCGTTGCGGGACAGGATCTTCAGTTGCAGCTAAAACTATTAAACAGGGGTAATGCTATCGCACAAAATGTCCGGTTAACCATTCAATCGGTACCCAGCGCTTCCAAAATAATCAATGGCACTACCTGGATTGCCCAGATACGTCCCGGTGAGGCCGGGGAAAGTAATATCCCACTAATAATAAAAACCGAAAACAATGATCAGGCAGCCAGGTTCAATCTCAGTATTGTTTCCGGTAAGAAAACCTGGTTCACGGATATAACTTTGATGCTTAAACGCTCGGCAAACCCATCGGGGAATTGGGTAATTGCCGATGGACAGGTATTTACCGTGGTGAATGGAGGAAATGATTCGGTGACCACGCGGCTCGGATCTGGAAACGGGGATGGTAAGCCAAACCCCGGCGAATCGATCATGATCTTAGCCGTTGATTCCGGTAAATTTTACAGAACTGCGTTAACAACCGGTTATTCGTCGAAAATACCGGCAACGCGTATCCGCAAGTCAGACTATTGGGGAAAATTTGATAATGTAGGTGCTTCCCAGAAGTTTGATGAAATGCTGATCAGTAAAACATTTCCACATGATTCAACCGTTCCTGTATTATTTGAATACTGGAAGGCAAATGGAACAAAGCATATTGCCGGCGAAGGCATTGCCGCTATTCATGTATCCGGTAATGATCAAACTGCACCGGTGCTGGAGAATGTTTCTGTTCGTGGTTATAAATTTTTAGAAGCCAAAATACGGGATGGTTCAGTTATCCGTGAAGCGACAGCTACATTTTCTTTTATCGATAAATCACATGCCGATACTACAATAACACTGAAGGATGATAAAACGGCCGGTGATCGTGCTGCAGGTGATAATGTTTTCAGTGTCACCCTGCCATCATTGGGATTTCATGAATGTGCAATCACCATTGAGGCCACGGATGAGTTTGGTAACAAAATGCAAACGAAATGGACCGGCAATTTTTTCATCCGCTAAGCACGATGACGAACTTCCCGGATCATTAACAGCCGATCCATTCCTTTCATACTTTTTTAAAAATCTATTCAAAAGACAATGACGGTGTAGCCGATGCAGGCGCTGCGATTTTCTTATCCGTTTCTTTTGGTTTTAAACCGTAAAGAATTCTTGTCAGTAAAAAACGTTTTATGATAAAGTGATAAAGAATACCTATCGAAGCGAAACAACATACAACTAGCAGCAGAAATTTAATCGCAGACGGAATGTGCCATTGTACGATATAATACCCGGTTGCTACAATAATCGTTTGGTGGAGAATATAGAATGGATATACCGCTTCAGTAGTATATTTTAAAAACCGGTTGCTGAAATTGAGATGTTTTCTGGCAAATCCAAGAATCGCCATGATCAAAAACCAGATATGCACGGAGTTCAACGTACCATATACATATAACCTCCAGTCTTTTTGAGTCGGAAAACGCATGTCCCACCAAAACTCATAAAATAATACGGCAATGCATATACCCGCAATTGCAAGATAATGATAACGGTAGCGCTCACATGTTTGCCAGAATTTGTTTGATGAACTCAACATGTAACCGTAAAACAACAATGTGATGGAAAAAGTAAAAATAAACCAGTCGTCGAATAAATTCAATTGTTCCGGGTGATCCAGGAAAAGCGTGAAATAATAAACCATCAATGGAATGAACAAGCAAGCAGCGGCCACCGGGTGCGCCAATTTACCAGCGATCCATTGTTTGAAACGCTCCATGGCTTTTATTTTAAACAACCCAAAAAGGGGCATAAGCAAAAGACAAAAAACAAATAGGTACACAACGAACCACAGGTGACTCCAGGTCAAGGAGCCGTCGGGATAGGGCACAAAATTCCAGACCGACGGATAGAACTCCGCGTAAGACATCGCGATCTTATTTTCCTGCAACCATTCAAAATACA
>Ga0207645_10001841_pt1 | contig 17079 bp, 16 predicted proteins | sample KBSM53metaG_FD_184331 | JGI IMG/M metagenome (GOLD analysis project Ga0207645, IMG submission 184331) | Miscanthus rhizosphere microbial communities from Kellogg Biological Station, Michigan, USA - KBS M5-3 metaG (SPAdes) (version 2) | ecosystem: Host-associated > Plants > Roots > Rhizosphere >...
GATATGGAAGCGCGGGAACGCTTCTTGTTCGAGGATGATCGGCTTAATGCCTTCCCGAATCAGACACATGGCCGCTGTCGAGCCGCCTGGTCCGCCACCTATTATGAGCACATCAGTTTTCATGTTCATCAGCCTGTTAATAACAACAACAAAAACCTAGCAACGGAGATAGTCGATCCTTAGTGCGCTGCTGTGCTCTGTCATTTTTTTGCGAGTGAAGGCTGCGACAATAGAACAATAAGTGATCCTATGGAAGGGAAATTTGAGGGCATGCCTGAGGCTTTCATTCATGTCCCGGTTGTGAGAACGGCGGCCTTAACCTCGCATATTTTCAAAAACTTTACCCGGTTTGATCTGCCAAACAGGAGATCGGCACCGCAGCCAAAACCGGCGTCTCATCCGTTCTTAGCATTCCAACCGAGGCGTTTGGATGAGCAAGCCGCCGATTGGTTCGCTGCCGGGACCATTTCGATTTTCTCAGGGATCGCAGTTTGGTGAGCTCCGGACGATGCTCTACATAATCCGCCTAGAAATTTATTGTTGCCTGAACGTAACCGAAATCGGCATCGTCGCTTGGCCCCGTCGCACTGACGTAGCCTCCGGCAAAAAAGTGACTGTACCCCAGCCAAAAGACGAGAGATTTTATTGGCTGACAAGTGATTAATATATCGAGCTCTGAGCCAACATAGTTGGGGGCGCCGGGGGTGATCGGCCGCACCCTCGTGGTACCATTGGCGCGATACCAGGCGTCATCCGTATTCGCGAGCCAGAACCAATTGAAGTCGGCTTCCAGACCAACTTGTTTGCACGGTTTGACGTTAAATTTCAGCTCGGGGTTGTGCATGTTCTGCCAGGAAAACAGGTCCATGTAGCCATATCTGGGATGGTTCGACGGAAAGAGATTCTGAAATGTTTCAATATTGCTATCGTTCGGGTTGTCATCGCCGCTGGCGTAGTTGTAATCGGCAAAGAGGCGCGGACTCCAGGGACATTTGAAATTGTAACCGCCTCCGATATGCGCCGCGAAAGCGGTAAGATCGAGATCGCTCACCTGGCCCGTCTGAAAGGCAAACTCTCCTTCGGCTTCCCAGCCATTGAGCTTTTTCGGATCAGCTTTGAACCGCGTGCCAAGGGTCACGAAATCGCTTCGCGTGCCAGGCGTTGAAAGGCTTGTCCCCGGATACGTGATTCCTTGCACAATCTTAGTAGGATTTGCCTCGTCGAGGACCAAAGCATACGCATCGATCGTAAAGGGATTGAGCGCCGTCGTGCTCCCATATATCGCACTGAAAATCTGATCACGATGCGTCTCGGCCCCGTTAAACAAATCCGAGTAGTCGAACTCATCACGGAGGATATAAACGACAGTTGAGGCAAAGACATCGACCGAAAATTTGCCATGCTCGTAGTGCAGTTTCGCGGCGTCGAAAGTTCGGGTGAAATTGTTCCATTCCGATATGCCGACAAGCCGTTCATCGCCGTAAGCCAGCGTTTGGCGGCCGATCGTCGCGTTCACCCACTTCGGCCCGAGCTGAAGATAGGCCTGACGGAGATCGAACTGATCGTCGCCTTCCGCACCCATCAAACCCGGAATGGCCGGGCGATCGGCGACCCACTCCCGTGAGTCTTGCCCCTGAGCGTAAATCTTCAACCAATCGACCGGCTTAAATGCCACACCGATCCGAAACCGATTCAAAAACCAATTATCATCAGTTAACGAATCAACGGCATCGTTAAAGTCGAAGTTGTTGTTCCGGTTTTCCCAGCGAAGGCGCTCCTGGATATCGAAACAAAGCTTTCCATCGAGGAAACAAAGCGGATTCGCCTCCTTCACGAGTGGTGGTGGCGGAGGGGTCGACTTTGCGTCGAGTTCCGGTTGGCCACCGAAGCCCGGCGGGGCGCAAAGACAGGCGACGACCAGGAGCAAGGCGGGAATTATTCGAGTAATTTTCTGGCTAATTTTTATGGTGATCTTCATATAGCAATTGAAAATAGACTGATAAGCAAAGGCTATGGAAGCTTTTTTTTGAAAAAAATGGCGGGCGATGCTACGTCAGTTGGAGACGGTGCGTTGGGCGGAATTGTGATACCGTTGTTCGCAAGTCAGACCCTAGTAGGCTCGGCCTCGACTTCTTCCCACGCCACTCGAATTCGCAATGCTCGAGGCATACCCTTAAGCTGCCCGGCTTCCTCGACGATGAAACGCACAGCCAAGTTGTATTTGCTGATTGTCAGTATTGTTGGCCTGGGTATTTTCTTCATCCTGCATGTGGGGAGTCAACTTCCTCCGCCCGTTTCTCGACTCTCAACTGAACCAGTAGCAGCAACTACTCCGCACTTAACCGATGTTAGCGGCTCTTCGTTTTTCGCTTCAGTGGAGTCCAACTTGCGACAGAATGCGACCAATTCGCTGAGCCGACTTTTCCTGCAGCTCTTCGTTATTATTAGCGCTTCTGGCGTGGTTGCTTGGCTCTTTACTCGTTGTGGACAAACCGCTGTCATAGGAGAGATGGTGGCGGGCATCCTTATAGGCCCGTCGCTCTTCGGCCTGCTGGCACCCAACGCATTTCAGTTCATATTCGCTGCATCATCCCTGGAGGCACTGAGGCTCTTGAGTCAGATCGGGGTATGCCTGTTTCTGTTTACCGTGGGTATGGAACTCGACGTGTCGGAGGTGCGACACAAGGCGCAGACTGCCGTGGTCGTCAGTCATTCCAGCATCGTCATTCCCTACTTTTTGGGTGTAGCTCTGGCGTTGTTCTTATACAGCCACCTCGCGAAACCTGGGGCCTCATTTCTTGCCTTCGCCCTGTTTATGGGGATCTCCATGAGCATCACCGCCTTCCCCGTCCTGGTTCGTATCTTGCAGGACCGCGGTATTTTTAAGACCTCGCTCGGAAGCACTGCGACGGCCTGCGCCGCCGTGGATGATGTGACCGCATGGAGCATGCTGGCCTTCGTGGTGGCTATCGCGCGAGCCACCAGCGTAGGTGGAGCAGCCTTCAACCTCGCTCTCGTACTGGTCTTTATCGCGCTCATGCTCTTTATCATCAAACCAAAGCTGCCAAGTTGGCTTGGACAGCCAGCTTTGGAGCGTCCTGACCCCAGTAAGGCTGTGTTGGCTGTTGTTTTTGGGGTGGTCCTTGTTTCTGCGCTGACCACGGAACTCATCGGGATTCATGCGCTGTTCGGCGCCTTTCTGGCAGGAATAGTCATGCCTACAGCAGGTGGTTTTCGCGACAAGCTGGTCGTGCGCGTCGAGAACTTAAGCTCCGTTCTGCTCTTGCCCGTGTTCTTCGCTTTCACCGGTCTGCGCACCCAGATCGGACTTCTCAACAATGCTCAGGATTGGCTCATCTGCCTCGTCATCATCGCGGTAGCCACCGCGGGAAAGCTCGGCGGGAGCGCCCTGGCTGCTCGTCTGACGGGGATGAAATGGCGCGAGTCGCTTCAACTGGGCGCCTTGATGAACACCCGTGGACTGATGGAACTCATCGCCCTTAATATCGGCTATGACATGGGCATCCTTTCACAGCACATCTTCACCATGCTCGTGATCATGGCTCTGGTCACTACCATAATGACGGGACCGCTAGTCACTTTTTTTGGAAAAACACGAGCGATGGCTGCAGCGTGATCTGCGCCATTGCTTGAAACTCTTCGACAGGGTGTGCAAAATAGGTTTTGGTTGGATTCTTGCTAGGACCCTATTTGAAAACGGATGCCCGCCTGCTGTTTGTGGCGAAGATGTGAACCGAGGTCGGTGCGATAGACAACTGATGCAAAGGGAAGTCCCGGTTGTTATACGGGCGCACCGTTCTAGGCTCGACCGCTTTTAACTAATCAGCCTCTTCGACACGATGAAGCGTACGGCCCAGTACTTCTTTGTGGTGAGTGCCGTGGGCTCCGAACCGGCAAATGAATAGTCGTCAGTGCCGGCTAGGCAGCAAAAACAAACTGAAACGCACCGGGCGCCAGGAGACCGAAGACCGACGGACCGAGAAGAAGGCCCGCCATCATCTCCCCTACCACTGCAGGTTGTCCGAAACGGTCTGCGCACCCAGATCGGCCTCCTCAACAATGCTCAGGATTGGCTCATCTGATTGATCATCATCGGGGGTGGCCACTGCGGGGAAACTCGTCGGAAGCGCCTTGGCTGCCCGCCTAACCGGGATGAAATGGCGCGAGTCGCTTCAACTCGGCGTGTTGATGAACACCGGCGGACTGATGGAGCTCATCGCACTTAATATCGGCTATGACATGGGAATTCTCTCGCAGCGCATCTTCACCATGCTCGTGATCATGGCTCTCGTCACTACTGTGATGACAGCACCGCTGGTCACTTTTTTTGGAAAGAGGCGAACGATACGATCGAGCGTGAGTCGCGCTGTTCCTCTGGACTCTCACCCTCGATGAAGTCGCAACGTGAGGGAATGAAAGGAGGTCTGTGACAGACGGGAAAAGTCAAAATCTTCTTTACTTGCTAGAATTTTTTTGTTGTTATGATCGGCACCCTAATGAACACCAAAACCGATGTGCTCATAATTGGTGGCGGACCCGGGGGGGCGGCAGCAGCAATGTTCCTGGTCCGGGAAGGCATCAAGCCGATCGTGCTGGAACAGGAAACGTTTCCCCGGTTCCATATCGGCGAATCGATGACGGGCGAAGCCGGCCAGTTACTCCGACGACTCGGCTTGGAGGAGAAAATGTTGAGCGCCAAATATCCGGTTAAACATGGCGTGAAAGTTTATGGATCAGATGGCGTGAACGCCTGGTTCATTCCCGTCTCCGCGCGCACTCCGGACTGGGAACTGATCCCTGGGACGACCTGGCAGGTTCGTCGCAGTCATTTCGATGGCATGATGCTCCAGGAATCCGAGGAGCGGGGCGCCAATGTTATTCGAGGCAAAGCGGTGAAGCCGCTCCTTGGCGAGGATGGCGGTGTGCGCGGCGTGACGATGTGCCGGCCCGATGGCAGCTACGAGGATATCGAAGCCGAAGTGACCCTCGATTGTTCCGGCCTGGCTACTTTTCTCGGCAACCAGCGCGTGACAGGGCCGAAATATGTTGGCAACTACGATAAGCAAATCGCTTTTTTTTCTCACGCCACGGGCGCGATTCGTGACAGCGGAAGCTCGGGGGAGACGGCGATAGGCAACACGCTGATCTTTTACAAGAAGAAATTCCACTGGGCTTGGTTTATTCCGATTGATGACGAGGTGGTCAGCCTCGGAGTGGTGGTACCAACCGCCACGTTCCAGGAATCAAGACAAACTCCCGATGAGTTCTTCCGCAGCGCTCTTCCCGGGATCAACCCCGATCTCGCCCGCCGCATTCCCGACATACAGCTGGTCGAGAAAGTACATGTCATCCCGAACTACTCCTATCAGGTTCGCCGTTTCTGCGGGAAAGGTTATATTTGCATTGGAGACGCGCATCGGTTCATCGACCCGATATTTTCCTTTGGCATCTCGGCCACTCTGCGAGAAGCGGAGTTTGCCGTGCCTGATGTGCTGGCATATCTCAAGGGTAAAGGACGCGACAAAGCCAATCCATTCGCCGAGCACATGCTCTTTTGTGAAAAGGGAACCGATAACCTCGAGGACATGGTTGACTTGTTTTGGGAACAACCTTTCGCCTTTGCGACTTTTGTCCATCATCGCTATCGCGAGGAGTTGATCGACGTCTTTGCGGGCCGGGTCTATGAGAGCGAGCACCAGCCTTCGCCTGCCATGCTCAAATTCCGTAAGATGCTCAAGCGGACGCGGGATTATGAGCACGAAGACGATTATTCCATTCCGATTGGATCTCGCTTTCATCCGGAGCGCGCCGCGTTATGGGAACCTAATTCGCCCCTCTCAACCACCGAGGAGTGGATGTTAGCGCACTCGTCCTGACTGCGAGCTGGCGAATCGCTAGCCTCTTAACTTTCAATTCGAACGAAGGTAAGAGACGATCCCGGAATGCTTGCTTTGGCTTTCCTTGCTGTTACCTCTACGCTGCCTGTTTTTCAAGTTGTATCACCAAGAACCTCCGGCGATACGGGAGGGGACGAATTGTGAGAAGCAGCGCTGACCCGCGAGGCAAGCAGCGCCTGCGCCCGCTTGAAGTCGTCCGGTATTCCGATGTCGATGAACAGTCCCGTGCAAACCAATCCATAAACCCCGCGATCGAGAAGACGGGGAAAAACCTCCCTCTCCAGTGAGATTGCCGTGCCCGCCGGCAACTCGCGCACAATCTGCTTTCGAAGCAAATAAACGCCGGCGTTGATCAGACCGGGGCCGGCTCGGACACCTTTTTCGATGAAGTGGGTGACCCGGCCGTCGTGATCGCGTGCCACACTTCCATAGCGAGTGACATCCGCGACCGCGTGCAGCACGACCACCACATCGGCGTCTTTGGCCCTGAACAGCTCCAGCATTGGAACAAGGTTCCACTCCACGTAGCTGTCGCCGTTAAGAACAAGAACAGGGTCGCTAATGAATGGTTCGGCCAGCTTGAGGGCTCCTCCAGTTCCCAACGGCTCGTGCTCTCTGGAGTAGCGGATATGCATTGCAAGCTTATTTCCAGATCCGAAGCAGCTTTCAATTTGCTCGGCCATAAACCCCGTTCCCAAAATCACGTCATCGACTCCCTGAGACCTGAGCCTCTCAAGCAATAGCTGGAGAAAAGGCACCGCGCCAATGAGTGCCATCGACTTTGGCCGGTCAGAGAGCACCGGGCGGAGTCGGGTGCCGCGCCCGCCACAGAGTACGAAAGCGCGAACCGCGCGGCTTGGAATCTCTGGGTTATCCTCCAGTTTTTTCATCATTGTCGCAAGAGAACAGTAAGCGCCCTGCGATTCGAACTCCACCTATGGGAGGCGAGTGCCTAACTAGTTAATCCTTTCAGTATAGCACGCAACGGGGCAATATAGAATGTTTGCGAAGTCGCTTCGTTGAATGATCAATCGCAGGCAGAGTTTTCCACGGTTCCGGCACTCAACAAGTGAGTATTGAAAGGGGACCACTTTATCTCTGAGATAGCGACCGAACGCTGCTTGGCGACTATGATCGCTACTTGGAGAATGACGCGTTCTTCCTCTTCGGGACGAAAAGCCGCTAGTCTTGAGTCGAAGTCACTTGACTCTCGGACGCCGGACTGCAGGCTTAATGGCCATGGAAAACAGGCGGACATTGGCAAGTCGGCTGCAAGGGTGCATCGAGCGGTTGTTTCCCAATTGGATGCACCAGCGACACCGGCATAGATGGGAGCGCCAGTGGCTCAACCCCGAATTTAGCCCTTTCTGGAAAACCAATCAGCCGCAAAGAGAACTCGTCGAAGCGATCGACTCCGGCTGGTTCCCGAAAAATCAACGTGTCATCGATGTGGGCTGCGGGAATGGTGAGGTTAGCCGGTGGCTAGCTGCCCAGGGCTTTGCCGTCCTGGGGCTCGACTACAGCGCCGTGGCCATTGAGAACTGCCGCCGCCTCGCCGCCGGACACCCCAACTCACCCAATTTTGAAGTCGCCGACCTTTGCGATGAGGATCTCCGATTGGAACCGGCCTTTAGCCTGATCGACCGCGGCTGCTTCCACCGCATCGTCGGGAACCTTCGCTCCGTCTTTGCTCAGAACATCGCTCACGCCACTGTTGAGGGCGGCCACTTTCTCCTGCTTGCCGGGACGTTCCAGGACCCACGAGTCGTGAACTACAGCGGCGTCCGCTCCGAGCAACAACTTCGAGAACACGTCGGGGAGATTTTCGGCAACCACTTCATCATCCAGCGAGCCGAACCCGCTTCAATCAACGCCCGTGACGACCAGGAGGCGACGCCGGCTGTGGCTTTCTGGATGGTCCGCAAATCCAAGTCGCCCACGCCTGACTAGCGGCGAAAAGGTTGAAGCTGGACTTGAAGCAGTATTAATCCTTTTTAGGCGAAGTGTCTGTCCGAACCGCTGTAGCGGAGGGAAAAGCGGGATGGGCCGTCGCCGTCGGTTGGTGTGGGGCTTCGGCAGCCTCGGACTTGGATGCAATCAACTCGCCAAGTTTGCGCAGATTCGCGAAGTTTTCCGCGATGAGTTCCTCGTCCTCGATCCGAATACCGCAATCGGTTTCCAAAAATGCAACCAAGCGAACAATAGCGAGAGAGTCAATCTGTAGCGGCTCGTCCTCATCTTTTATCGGAGGCAAGGGAAGACGGTTGCTATCGATGTAGTCTTTAATTTTCTGTGGTATCTCCATGATTTTAGTGTGGTAGTTTGCCGACTTCGAAGATTTTAGCAACTCTCTTGCTGGACGGGATGGTGGCCAGTCCCGTCCTGCCCGAACTTGACGATTACCGCGCTCCCATCCATTCCTCGGTTGTTGCTACCGGAGAATTAGGTTCCCAGAGAGGTGCCCGCTCCGGATGAAAGCGAGACCCAATTGGGATAGAGTAATCATCTTCCTGCCCGTAATCCCGCGTCCGGTTGAGCAATTTGCGGAAGGCCAGGATGGCCGGCGAGGGCTGGTGCTCAGCTGGATAAATCCGGCCGGCGAAGGCGTCCGTGATTTCCCCAGGGTAGCGGTGATACACAAAAGTCGCGAAAGCGAACGGCTGTTCCCAGAACAGGTCGATCATGTCTTCAAGGTTATCGATTCCTTTTTCGCAGAGGAGCTGGTGCTCGGCAAACGGGTTGGCTTGGTCGCGCCCCTTGCCTTCGAGATACTCACGAACCAGCGGCGCGGCGAATTCCGCTTCACGCATCGTGACCGTTAGGCCGAAGGAAAATATCGGGTCGATGAAACGGTGCGCATCGCCAATACAGATAAAACCTTTTCCGCAAAAGCCCCGCACCTGGTAGGAGTAGTTTGGGATAACATGCACTTTCTCAACCAGATTCATCTCCGGTATCCGACGCCGAATTTCCGGGTTGATGTCATAGAGCTCATTCCGGAAAAACTCTTCGGGAGTTTGCTTTTTGGCCAGAAAGTCGGCTCGGGGCGTGACCATTCCCACACTGACAACGTCCTTGTCGAGCGGAATGAACCACCCCCAATGAAACTTCTTCGCGTAGAAGATCAATGTGTTGTCCTTCGCCTCTTCGCCCGAAACGCCCGAGCCACGGACGGCGCCTGTGACTTGCGAAAAAAAGGCGACCTGTTTGTCGTAGTTACCGAGATATTTCGGACCGGTGACACGCTGGTTAGCGAGAAAGGTCGCCTGGCCCGAGCAATCGATCACTATCTGGGTTTCGATGTCCTCGCTCTTACCGTCAGGCCAGCGGACCGTTACGCCTCGCACCGCGCCGTCGTCGGCCACTAGGGGTTTTGTTGCCGTGCCCTGCATCACGGTAACACCGCGCGCCTCGGCTTCCTTGAGCATCATTGTATCGAAGGCGCTGCGACGGACCTGCCAGGTGGTCGAAAGCGACAGATTCCAGTCCGCGTCGCGCTTCGAGACTGGGACGTACCAGCTAGTGGCGCCGCTCGTTCCGAAAACCCTTACGCCATGTTTGACGGGATGTTCCCTTTTTACCATCTCATTCTCAAAGCAGAGCCGCCGAAGAGCCTGGCCCCCCTCGCCGGTCAGCGATTCGCCAATGTGAAAGCGCGGGAACGCTTCCTGTTCGAGGATCATCGGCTTGATTCCTTGCCGAACCAGGAACATCGCCGTCGCTGCACCACCCGGTCCGCCGCCAATTATTAGCACATCTGTCTTCATATTTTATTACTCGACTCCACCGGCATACGGGGTTCTAGCTCGGCGTGTTTAACTTACAACAGGTAATGATCGGCGACACGGATGCCACCTAATGCTTCTGTCATACGAAGTCCTACAGGCGCATCAAAGTGTCACGCACGAGAATAATTTCGAGCCATTTACTGGCAACCGAAGATTAGTAACCGTTCTGTTACCTTTCGTCATCAGACCAACGCCGACGAGATCACTTTATGTGGATGGCCTCTTCCCACCGAATTGCTGCGCGAAGCAGCTCAGCCAGAGAACTCACGCCGAATTTCTCTTTCGCTCGAGCGCAGTACGCTTGCACCGTTTTCAAACTCAGATGCAAATCCTCTGCGATTTGTGAGGTGGTGCGGCCCTGGCCAAGAAGCCGAAAGATTTCCAGCTCGCGATCGCTCAAGCGCTCTACCGGCGAACTGGCTGACGCCTTGCTTGATAAGCTGAGTTTGCGGGCCATGCCATTCACCACCCTTTCGCTTAGATAGACGCTGCCCTCAAGCACGCGGCGGATGGCGGTAAGCACGCTTTTGGTTGTCTCGCGCTTCATGACATAACCGCGCGCGCCAGCGCGCAGAGCACGTTCAGCGTACAAAGCTTCGTCATGCATTGAGAGAACGATTAATGCAACCAGCGGGAATTGGCTTCCCAGGTTTTTGACCAATTCCAATCCCGATTCATTCTTGAGAGAAATGTCGATGACTGCGACATCCGGCCGGCTCCTTGCAATCCCGCCGATGGCCTCCGATGAGTCTTCCGCCTCGCCGCAAACTATCAGATCATCCTGTCGGTTGATAAGATTAGTGAGCCCCTCACGGACCAGAGGATGATCGTCAACGAGAAAAATGCGATGCTTGGCAGCGACCGGGTTTGAGTTCATGGCGAGCCATCTAAATCACTGTCACTGGCAATGCCTAATTTGCAGGTTGCAATTGTTCCCCTCTCGCCATTTCGCCGGATGTCGAAGCTCGCGCCGATCAACGCTGCACCATGACGCATTAAGCGAAGACCGAGGCCCTGCGGATGAGGCAGCTTGTCCGGGAATCCAACTCCATCATCGACGATGGAAAGGGTAAGCTCGGGGCCATCCATCGCGAGTCGAATGGCGATCCGCCCGGCAGCGGCGTGTTTGGCCGAGTTCGTAGCCGCCTCCTGAGCGATTCGATAAAGTTGTGTTGCAGTAGCGGAATCGTGGACTTGGACTGACTCTTGCCCATCAAAAACGCAGTCAATTCGAAACCGCTCTGTAATGTCCTCAGCAAGGCCTTGCAGGCCCACGATTAGACCTTCTCGCTCCAGTTCCAGCGAAAAGAAGCCGCGCGCCAAATTGCGGGTAAGCTCGATCCCTTGTTCAATATAATCGACGACTTTTTCTGCTTCAGGCACTTCTGGCGCCGCCCTTACGGCAAGCTTTTCCTTCAATACCTGAGCCGCGAGCGCCGTCCCAGTCAGATGCTGGCCAAGAGTGTCGTGGAGATCCTGTCCCAGGCGGCGGCGTTCACGATCCGCCACTTGCGCGATCTCGCGGTCGAGGCGCTGCCGCTCAGCGACCTCGCGTTGTAAGGCCTCCGTCCGTTCATTCACGCGTCGATCCAGCTCGCGTATAAGCGTTCGCAATTTCGACAACACGGTCGCAAAAAGCACATAGGATACAGAAACCGTACCGACATTCCATAACCGAAGAGCTGGGATTCCAGCTGCAAGGTCCGACAGCACCCATACGATCACGCTGATAATTACAATGGCGAAACCAAAGACGAGGCTCCCAAACCACGCTGCCAGGGAAATCGGTAAAAGATAAAATAGAAGCAGCGAGTGCTCGTATCCGGTCAAATAATCTATGCATCCTACAATCCCTACGAGCAAAAGGCAGACAACCACCAACCCCTTACGGGAAAGTGTGAAGCGGGGGAAACTGCGCAAGTTGGCTATCACCCCATCAAAGCTGTTCCAGCGTGGAATCGTTCGCATTTGTTACTCTTTACAGAACCCGCATTCGCCCGGTCTCGTGAAACTCGCTATTTCTCCGAGTAATATATTGAACTTGCTGATTACTGCGACCTCTGGGCTTCCGCGGTCTCCCGAGCGGCTTAAGATTACACCCGCGTGGCGCCGATGTTGCGATTGAAGAGGGGGCAATGCCCTTGACGAAAATGACGGAAGAAGTCATCCTCGCTGTCACCGATTCTCAAGGACCTTGGTAAGCTCCCTTCAACAAATGCCTCACAAAAAACACCCGGTGATTATTCTCGGCGGCGGCCCCGCGGGCGCCTGTACGGCGATGTATCTGCTGCGACATGGGATCAAGCCAGTGATCGTCGAGCGAGACGCGTTCCCGCGCTATCATGTCGGTGAATCTCTGACTGGCGCGACGGCCCTCGCACTGAAAGAACTCGGGCTCGGGCCGGCGATCGAAGCGCAGAATTATCCATTGAAACACGGTGCTACTTTCTATGGCCCGGATGGGAAAAACGAGTTCTGGGTTCCGCTCGTCCGGCGGGACGAGAACGAGAACCAAGTCCCCAACTATACCTGGAACGTATTGCGCAGCACGTTCGACAAGGTCTTGTTTGACGGCGCTCTTGAGCGCGGCGCTGAATGGATCAAAGCCACCGCGGTGGCGCCCATCTCCAAAGATGACGCGGTTACCGGTCTGACCATTCGCACGCCGGGAGGAGCGACGGAAAACCTCTACTCAGACGTGCTCATTGACGCCTCGGGTTGTGCGACTTTTCTCGCCAACCATCGCGTCACCGGCCCTAAGATTCCCGGCAACTCCGACAAACAGATTGCGTTGTTCACTCTGTTTGCCGGAGGGATTCGCGATAATGGCCCGGAATTATCCAAACAACCCGGCAATACGCTGCTCTTCTATCAAAAGAAGCATCACTGGGCTTGGTTCATTCCGGTCACCGACGAACTGACCAGCGTCGGCGTCGTGTTTCGGACCGACTATTTCAAGCAGGCGGGACTGTCGAAGGAAGACATGCTGCTGCGCGAATGCCGGCAGATGACTCCAACGCTCTCCGTCCGGCTCTCCGACCTGACGCCTCAGGAGCCCATTCACGCCACTGCGAATTTCTCCTATCGCGTGATGAACTACTCCGGCAAGGGCTTTGTCTGCATCGGCGACGCCCATCGCTTCATCGATCCGATTTTCGCCTACGGGATTTATTTCGGCATTCAGGAAGGCGAGTTCGCCACCGACGTTATCGTGAAGCTTCTCTCCGGCGAAATCCGTACCAACGAAAATCCCTTTACCGACTTTGAAAAGCTCTGCGACGAGGGCAACGAAGTCGTTGAGGACGTGATTGGTGTCCTCTGGGAATTTCCGCTCGCTTTCCAAAGGATCTTCACGTGGCGGGACCGCGTCACGTCACTTGATATTCTGTCTGGACGAATTTACGGCGAGCGGGCCGCGACGAATCCGGCTCGGATTGCGATTCGCAAGTTACTGGCGTCAAAAGAGGCTGCCCGCCAGGCTGAGAGGGAAATGGTCTCGGTGGAGCGCACCGGCCTCGCCAGAGTCGCGTGACGTTATTTCGTTAGGGGCACGTTTCGATCTGCTTTGATCGTCGCATCGAGCACGACCCGGCCCGCCGCCGATTATTAGCACATCTGTCTTTATGGTTTTGCTAAACGAACAAACCGCCGCTGATGTTTCGAGCGAGCTCTTTTTCTACGGTGGATTGATTTGTCGCAGCTCTTCTGTCCCGCTTGAAGTCGACGAACTCGATGAATTACCGCAGTGATCGCGTGCGACTTGCGTCGGATTCTGATCAACTCCCGAAATGCTTTGCGAATAACCGCGACGTTACCGCCCGTCGGCTTGCCGTGCCGTCGTGGGAAATGGTTCACCCGCACTTCCTTGACTGTCATGCCAAACCTCGCGGCCTGAGCGAAGATTTCCGTGTTAACCATCGCGCCCACACAGTGGATCTGGATCCGGTCGAAGACCTGGCGGTTGAAGACTTTGAAAGCGCAGTCAATGTCACGGATCCTGATCCCGAGCACGAGCCGCACCAGGATATTCCAACCCCAGGCAAACAACAGCCTGTGCGGCGGATCCTGTCGCCGGGCTCGGTACCCAGCAACGATGTCGTAGGCATCCGTTTGTTCGAGGAGCGCGGCCACTTCCTTTAAGTCGAACTGCCCATCAGCGTCAGTGAAGAAAATTAGATCATACTGCGCCCGCTCGATGCCGCTCTTGAGCGCGGCGCCGTAGCCGCGGTTGCGGGGATGATGAACAACACGCACCTCGGAGAACTCCTCGGCCAGCCGGTCGCAGATTTCGCCGGTGCGATCTTTGCTTCCATCGTTTACCACAATGACCTCAAAAACTTGAGCAAGTTTCGGTATGTTCCGATACGCATCCTCAATGACAGCCCGGATATTTGCCTCTTCGTTAAATGCAGGAAGGATGACTGATAGTGACTTCACGACGCCTTCAGACGCTCCGTTTGAGCTCCCGGCGCCCCTCTCCTTCGGAGGAAATGGTACATGTGTCCGCGACGACGGCAGCGTGCGTGACTTCATATCTGGATTACGCTCATCCCTCTATCCTGCGCAGAAAATCATACGAGAGTCAAGATCATATAGTTCGGCATGGATAGGATGAAAACGCACGAGACGGACCGGGCGGTCGCATCGTAATTATTGGCTTTGGCAATTCTCTTCATACTGCATGCGGGATTCAATTCGTATCTGGAGGATAGGATTACTGCAAACATAAAAATTGCTTTGTTGATATGGCCAATCGTCGCGACAGTTTCCACGATTGCGGGGCAAACACCGGCACACCGATTCACATGAAAGATTCGATCCAGTCCGGGGTTGCCCCGGGCGCGACCGGTTCCGGCCACATTCGGGCTGCTTGTCGACGCGTTGAAGCGATGGGCGCCAGCCTGGGCACCCCAGTGCAACCGCCGACGGTGTTCGAGTTGGAGGAGGCGCTGGGCCAACGGGTGCAAACGTGCGAACTGTTGGGAAAGAACTGGCGAAACCGGGTTTATAGAGTCCAACTCGCGACCGGCAATGCTGCCTTGGCGAAACAGGTAGTTATAGGGACGGACGCGATGCTCCAGTGCCAATACGATCAGTTAGGGGCACTGGCGACGTTGCAGATTCCCGGGTTGCGCGTTCCAAAAGCGCTGGCATTGCTCCGCGAGAAGCGGGTGTGCGTGATGGAGTTCGCCAGAGGCAAGACTATCCAAGCTTTGGTCCGGGATCGTACGAGCGGCGACGACCTGATTTCTGCATGCGAACTTGCCGGAAAAATCCTGGCGCAAATGCAAATCGCCCGGACCGAGCAGATCTGCCCAATGCCCGTCGAGGCCCTCGCGCGCGATCTAGCTGGGGCTCCGTGGCATCTCTGCTCCCGCGAACAGACGATTCTCGAATCCGCGCTTGAAAGTCTGGCCCGGGCGAAAGTAAGCATCGGTCACCTTTACTACGATTATGCACCAGACAATCTTTTGTTTGAGAACGATCAGTTGTCCTTGGTCGATCCACCCGATGTGTCGCGGCATGGTGTGCTGCTCTGGGATTTTTCGTGCTTCCGCGGCTCGATGCGACGCCATTTATGGAGGTTCAGTTTGCGGCGACCGTTCGACCGACGGCGTGCAATGATCACGGAAGCCATAGCTCTCTTCCAGCGCAGCTATCTCACCAGTTTCGACAAGCCGTATCCGGAACCGGCTTTGTTCACAGCGGCGACGCTGCTTTTCGAACTACAGCGCACTGCGGTGTTGCTAACGATGCAGAAGGGGAAGGTCAATCTGGCGCGCCAGAGGCTGCCGATCGCCCGCGACCGCTCGCTTGGCAATGCTCTAGCCAACCGAATTATGCTGCCTTTGCAGGAAATGGAAAAGCGGTGGCTCTTCCTGGAAAAGCGGTGGCTCTTCCTGCAACTCGCGCGCGAACTGCCCTGACAATCGCAGGCGCAATTGAATCTGCTATTAGATCACGTGATCGTGGTGGCGGTGGGTCCTTGATTCACAAATCCGCCGGGCAAAAACGGCTCATCGAGGGATGAATCATCACATGGGCCAACGGACAAACAGTGATCATGCCAGCGCGGCATGTTTGGGTGCGGCAAGATTAAAGCTCGGCGCTCTCTTTCCGCAGCTTTAAAATCCGGTAGACCGGGGCGCCGACTATCCTAATCGTCTGGCGGGACTCTATCTTGAAAACTTTCTCTACGTTCTTCTCCAAGCCTCGGCAATCCGTGACATGGGGGTGAAAGGGCTTTCCTTGCGGCATCACCCGCTGACGCTGGATGAGGCGCCGAAGCCGATGCTCTAACATTGCCAGAGTTTTCAGCGACGTGAAGAAATGGTTCTCCAAAGGGTAACCAAGGACAAGCACACCGTCAGGCTGAAGCACCCTCGCCATCTCCTTTAGCGTCGCGTCGGGGTCGGGCATATGTTCGATCACACTTAAGCAGACGGCTAGATCAAACGTCTGGTCAGGATAAGGGAGATCGACGAGATCGGCTTGTACGAGCTTCACATTATGCAGACCTCGTTTATCCAGCATCCCTTGGGTATACTTCATCACGGGCGACAGATCGACCGCCTCCACTTCGCGGCACCGCGCAGCAAGGGCCGGAAGAAGAAAACCTGCGCCGGTCCCGGCATCGAGACCTCTATCCCACTGCTGATCTGACATGAGATCAAAGGCAATTTCGACCCGTCGCAGAAATAGCCTGCGCGCTAAAAAGTTTGTCCTAAAGTAGGCTTTCGCACAACCCACCCGGCACTCCGGGGGTAGATCCGGGCGAAAGGTCTCCTCTGGGTAATCCGTTTCAATCGGTAAGGGAATTTCCATTTTTGTGCGTCACGATAGGGCAGTATCAGACCAAGGCAAGGGTTTAGAAGCTTGATCAACCAGCCGGCCGAAGAGACCAAATTTCAGATGCTGCTTGTCTCGCACAGTTTTGAGCCGACGAGGATAACCGATCGCGTGCGGATCTCCTGTGTTTGCTCTTGGAGTCGCAGGAGTTTGTAATCCGACCCTGACATCTCGCGCCCGGAGACCGGCTGAGCGATGCCGGGCTTGAACGTGCTGCTGCACGTGATGAGAGGATCTTTCTGGGGTAGTGCAGTCGCCTTCCTGCGCACCGCAATGACGAGAAAGCAGTGCGTGTATCGGTTTTTCGAGCCGAAAAGATTTCGAAAAAAGTCTTGCATTCGTTGTGAACAATTGCGACACTTCGCGTTTTTATTAATAATTATAAATAACTATGAATAACTTTCTCGATTCCCCCTGCCGCGTGGCACATCGCACACACGCTCGAACGCGAGCTTTCAGAATGCCGCCTTTAGTCGGCCTGCTGCTTTGCGCTGCCGGGCTGCTTGCGATCCCGGGAAAAGCCT
>Ga0207645_10001842_pt1 | contig 17076 bp, 13 predicted proteins | sample KBSM53metaG_FD_184331 | JGI IMG/M metagenome (GOLD analysis project Ga0207645, IMG submission 184331) | Miscanthus rhizosphere microbial communities from Kellogg Biological Station, Michigan, USA - KBS M5-3 metaG (SPAdes) (version 2) | ecosystem: Host-associated > Plants > Roots > Rhizosphere >...
GTCGGGGTGAGAACCGCAGGAACTGCAGGAGCGTCGGGGTGAGAACCGCAGGAACTGCAGGAGCGTCGGTTAGAGCTCGGCTTTCCCCTGCCGCCAGTACCCCATGAACGCGACCTGTTTCCGGTCAATCCCCACGTCCCGCACCAAGTACCGCCGCAGCTCCTTGACGGTGCCCGCTTCGCCGGCGATCCAGGCGTAGAACGGCAGTGCCCCGGCGGGCTTATCAGGGTTCTTGCCGGCTCCGATCATCGCGGCGTCCATCCGGGCGGGGGTCTCCCAGAGGATGTCCTGGTCCACGTTCACGTCATCGGGTTCGGGCCCTGCCCCGCCGCCGGCAGCCTTGATGCCCACCCAGCCGGGTTCGGGAACGGCGGTGCGGACGGCTTCCTGCAGGAGTTCGCCGTGCGGACGTGAGCGGCCGATCAAGGCGCCGCGTGCCAGCCAGGTGATTTCGACGTCGGCGTCGGACCTCAGGTCCAGGAAGTCGCCGGGCTCGGGGACCTCCAGGAACGCATGTCCGCTGATGTACGACGGGAGGCTTTCCAGGATGGCGCTGATGGCCGGGACAGCGGTCTCGTCACCGGCAAGCAGTACGCGCTGGGCCAGGCCCGGCCGCCATTCGATGCCGGAGTAGGTCTCCGCCGTGACACAGTGCGCGGCCCGGTTGTTGGGTCCAATGAGGGTGAGGGCGTCGCCGGGCCTGGCGTTCAGGGCCCAGTTCGCGGCGGCTCCGCCGTTTCCGGCGGCGTCGAAGTGCATGACAAAGTCGACGTCGATCTCCGGATACACGGAGTCGAGGCGTTCCTGCCGCACTGTGTAGGTGCGCATGGAGCCACGGATCGCGGGATCCATGGCCAGCCAGTCCTGGTACCAGCCGGACTGCTCGGTGTGGAACACCGGCAGTGGCAGCTGGGTGCCGTCCCCGGCAAGGGACGGGATCATCAGCTTCACGCGCAGGTCCAGGGTTTCGCCGTGGACGCCGAAGCCACGCAGGGAGTACCCGCCGAAGGTGACCCGGCGGAAGTTGGGGCTGAGCTCCTGCACCGCGGCGACCGTCACGTCGAACGCCAGGGTCATTGGTTGGGTGGGCGGCTGGTTGCTTACGCCAGAGGGCGTATGGCGTACCCGCGACTGGCTGATGTCGGCTGCCGTGCCGGATGTTGCACTGCCGGCTGTTGCACTGCTGTTAACTGCCATCATGGGACCAACTCCAGGGTTGCTGTTTCTGATTTTGGGAACTCGGCGTAGTGCCGGCCGAGCGGGACGATCAACGGCGTGCCGGAAATGGGGTCGGGCAGCACCCGCGAGTCCAGGCCGAAGACGTCTCGGACCAGGTCCTCGGTGACGACGTCGGCGGAGGTGCCCTCGGCCACGATCCGTCCGCCTTTCATGGCGATGATGTGGTCCGCATACCGGGCCGCCAGGTTCAGGTCGTGCAGGACGATTGCCACGGTGGTGCCGCGGCGCCGGTTCAGGTCCGTGATCAGGTCCAGGACCTCCACCTGGTGGGCCAGATCCAGGTAGGTGGTTGGCTCGTCGAGCAGCAGAACGTCGGTTTCCTGGGCCAGAGCCATCGCGATCCAGACGCGCTGGCGCTGCCCGCCCGAGAGTTCGTCGACGTTGCGTTCGGCGAGCTCCAGGGTTTCGGTGGCTTCCAGCGCACGGTGCACAGCGAGATCGTCACCCGCGCTCCAGCTGCGGAAGAACCCCTGGTGCGGGTAGCGTCCGCGGCCCACGAGATCCCGGACCAGAATGCCGTCGGGGGCGGTGGGGTGCTGCGGGAGCAAGCCGAGGATGCGGGCGAGTTCCTTGGCCGGGCGGGAATGGATGTCCTTGCCGTCCAGGGTCACGGTGCCGCCGGCCGGCTTCAGCAGCCTGGACAGGCCGCGGAGGAGCGTGGATTTGCCGCAGGCGTTGGCGCCCACGATCATTGTCACCTTCCCCTCGGGAATCTCCGCCGTGAGGCCTTCCACCACCCGGCGCTGGTCGTACTGCAGCGTCAGGTCTTTGGCGTTGAGAACTGCCATGTCAGGCGTCCTTTCGGTTGGCCGTGACCAGGAGCCACAGCAGGAACGGTGCTCCCAGCGCGCCGGTGACCACACCGACGGGAAGGACGGTGCCGTCCAGCAGCAGGGGGGCGATGTTGGCGGCGAAGTAGTCGGCGGCCAGGACAATCAGGGCGCCGACGAACGCGCCGGCCGGAAGACTGGCCTTGCCCGTGAAGCGGCGCGCGATGGGGCCGGCCAGGAAGGCGACGAAGGCCACGGGCCCGGCGGCTGCAGTGGCGACGGCGGCGAGGGCGACGGCAACGGCCACCACGCCCAGCCGGGTGATGCCCACCCGGATGCCGAGTCCGGCGGCGGCGTCGTCTCCGAGTTCCAGGATGCGCAGCGGGCCGGCGAGGACGGCGGCGGCGGGCACCAGGACCAGCAGCGCCAGGGCCAGCACTCCGGCACGGTCCCAGCTGGCGGAATTCAGGGATCCGTTCAGCCAGATCAGGGCCTCGGCCGCGGTGCGGATATCGGCCCGCGTCATGAGGAAGTTGACCACGGCGTTCAGTGCCGCGGCGATGCCGATGCCGGCCAGGATGAGCCGGCTTCCGGCTGCGTTGGCGTGATTGCCGCCGCCTGATCCGGGGGAACCGCTCCGCGAGATTGTGTAAATCAGGACGGCTACCGCCATGGCCCCGCACAGTGCCGCGCCGGACACCGCCGCTCCGGAGGCGCCGAAAACGACGATGGCGGTGACGGCGGCCGCGCTGGCCCCGTAGCTGATGCCGATCACGTCGGGACTGGCCAGTGGATTGCGCAGCATCGTCTGGAACAGGGCGCCCGAGAGCCCGAAGGCAATGCCGATCATGGTGCCGATGACTGCCCGCGGCAGCTTGGTTTCCATCACGATGAAGCTGGCGCCGGGGATCCTTTCGCCACCGGTGAGGTGCGCCGTGAGGATCCTGACGAAGTCCGGGACGGTGACGGTGTAGCTGCCCAGCAGGATGCTGACGGCGAAGAGCACAATCACGGCGAAGGCCAGCAGGGCCGTCCGGCCCATCAACCCACTGCGCGGCGGCCCCACATTGGCGCGGACCGGGCCGGCGGGATCGGCCAGTTCGCACTCCGCGGGGGCGTTCTCCCCCAGCTCGCGCCTGACGTTGGCGAGGTCTGCCTTGCTCACAGCCCTGCCCCCTTCCCGCGGCGGACCAGCCACACAAAGACAGGCGCACCCACCAGCGCCGTCATGATGCCCGCCGGGACTTCGCCGGGCAGCAGGATGACACGGCCCACCACGTCCGACAGCAGGAGCAGCACCGGTGCCAGGACCAGCGAGAACGGCAGGATCCAGCGGTAGTCCGGGCCGGTCAGGAAGCGGACGGCGTGCGGAATCACCAAGCCGACGAAACCGATCGGCCCGGCCAGCGCCGTGGCCGAGCCGCAGAGCAGCACAATGCCCAGCGCGGTGACGGCGCGGACCAGTCCGACGCGCTGGCCCAGGCCGCGGGCGACGTCATCCCCGAGGGCCAGGCTGTTAAGGATCCGTCCGGTGAACAGGACAATCAGCGCCCCGGCGGCCAGGAACGGCAGCCCGGGCAGCACCACCGACCAGTCCCGGCCGGCGATCCCGCCGACCTGCCAGAAACGGAACCGGTCCAGGGTGTCCTGGCTGGAGACCAGGACGACGTTCATCAGCGAATACAGCCCCGCGCTCAGGGCCGCGCCTGCCAGTGCCAGTTTGACCGGCGTCGCGCCTTCCCTGCCAAGTGACGCGATCAGGTAGACGACGACGGCGGCTGCCGCGGAGCCGATGAACGCGAACCAGATGTAGCCGGTCAGGGACGAGACGCCGAAGACGTAGATCCCGGTGACGACGGCGAGGGCCGCGCCGGCGTTGACACCGATGATGCCCGGGTCGGCGAGCGGGTTACGGGCCACCCCCTGCATGGCCGCGCCGGCCAGTCCGAGGGCGCCGCCGGCGAGCAGGCCCAGCACGGTGCGGGGGATGCGGGCGTGGATGACGGCGTGGTTGCCGTCAGCGGGGTCGAACTGCGTCAGGGCCTGCCAGACGGTGCCGAGGGGTACCCCCCGCGCACCGACAGCCAGGGACGCCGCGCAGACCAGGACTAGTACGACGATGGCGGCCAGCAGCCAGGCGGCCTGTTTGGCGGGGGCTTTCTTCCCGGGGGCGACAGGTGCGCCGGGCACACTGCCGGCGGGCGCCGTCGCCGTCCTGATTGTCATGGATGCGTGTTATTTCGCTGCGGCGGCGACTTTGTCCGCGGCGCCGGCCAGCTGCGGCAGGAACGTGTCCAGGGACCACGGCAGGCTCAGCGGCGACGAAGCGGAGATGGACAGGGTCAGCGTGTTGTTCGAGTCGGCAACCAGCGCGCCGGTCTTGATGGCCGGGATCTGGCCCAGCAGCGGGTCAGCCTTGATGGAGTCGGTGGTGGCGGCATCCGGCACCCAGGTCACGAAGATGTCCGAAGTGAGTTCGTTGGCTTTTTCGGCGGACCACGGGATGAAGAATTCCTTGGAGCCCTTGGAGTTGTCCTCGACAACGGATGCGAGCTTCATGCCGATTTCGTTGAGGAAGCGGGGACGGTTGTCGTTGGCGGTGTAGACGTTGACGCCGTCGCTCTTGTCCGGTTCCAGGTTGCCGTAGATGAAGGTCTTTCCGGCGATCTGGGGGTACTTGGAGACCTTGTCCTTGATCGTGGCCTCGGTGTCGGAGACCAGCTTGGCAGCTTCGGCTTCCTTGCCAAGGGCCTTGCCGATGATGGTGGTGGAGTCCTGCCACGGCGTGCCGTAGGCCAGCTCCGGGTGCGCCACGACGGGGGCGATTTCGCTGAGCTTCTTGTAGTCCTCCTCCGTCAGGCCGGAGTAGGCGCCGAGGATGACGTCCGGGTTCAGCTTGGCGATCTCGGTGAAGTTGATGCCGTCAGCCTCGGAGAACTGGACGGGGGCCTTCGCGGAACCGAAACCGGCGCCGAGCTCTTCCAGTGCGGCGTCCTTCCACGGCGTGGAGCCCTTGTCATTACCGCCCCATTCGTTCTTGGGCACGCCCACGGGAACCACGCCGAGGGCGATCGCGACGTCGTCGTTGACCCAGGAAACGGTGACCACGCGCTTGGGCTGTTCCTTGATGGTGGTCTCGCCGAAGACGTGCTTGATGGTCACCGGGAAGGCTGTGCTGACCGGCTGGGAGGGAGCGTCCGCCGCCGTCGAGCCGGCAGGTCCGGTAGAGCAGGCAGTCAGGGTCAGCGCGACGGCGGCCAGAAGGGCTGCGGCCCGCCCTGCGCTCTTGCGGAGGCGGCGGCCGGCGGGGCGGCCGCCTGAACGGGTGAAAAGGGCGGAAGCCACGGAACTCCTTAGGTAAGTGATGCAAACCTAAGTAAGGCTAGCCTATCCTTTGTGTAATTAAGAAAGGTTTGAGTAACGTAATTGTCTCAATTGCCCTTTGAAGTGCACCGGAGCATCGATGCGCCCCGCGTTGCACCTTTAAAGACGTTGCACCACTCAAGGCGTTGCACCACTAAATGCTCAGCCGCCGGGTGCGGAATGCGAACTGGACACGAATCCCGGGCTTTGCAAGGATGGGCTCGCCGGACAATCGGAACCGGTGATGAGTTGGGACGGGGGAAGTGAGCATGGACATCGCGACGATGACTGTTGCCACGGTTAGCGGGGTGGCCGCTGTGGCCTGCTACGCGCCCGCGCTCCTGCCAGCCCCGCCCGCACAGGCCCTTCCCGCGGAGTCCCGAACCAGCACGGACTAGTCCCGCGAGACGCCTTGCCCCACACCGGAGTCGCAGGCTGGCAGTCTTCTGCCCACAATCCGCCAGGCGCGCCGTGCGCCCGTCTGGCCGGAGCCATCCGATTTTCGAAAGTGTCCGTCATGCAAAAAATCACGGCGCAGCAGATCCGCTCGTCCTTCATCAACGCGAGCCGCTCAGAAGCCGCCAAACTCAATCTGCCCAAGAGCTTCGACACCCTGGATTGGGAGGCATTGGACTTCCTGGCCTGGCGGGACGCGAAGATGCCCCTCCGCGGCTATCTCGTGGTGCAGGGGCCGAAGGGTCCAACCGGCATCATGCTCCGGGCCCCTGAAGGCGGGGCCAAGAAGAACCGTTCCGTGCTCTGCGAGCTGTGCCGGGACGTGTTCTCCAAGGACGACGTCCTGCTGTGGGTGGCCAAGCGCGCCGGGCAGTCCGGCCGCAACGGCAACACGCTGGGCACCCTGATCTGCGCCGATTTCCTGTGCTGCCGCAATGTCAGGGTGGAGCCTGCGGCCAACGAGATCAACCCGGACCCGGCCGCGGTCGTGCTGCGGCAGATCGAAGGGCTGGTGGCCCGCACAGCCCAGTTCGTGGAGCGCGTCCAAGGCAACTAGCCCCGACACAAGCAACGCTCCCAGGGAGAGGGGTGAGGTCAGCGCAGGACGATGTCCACGGGGTTTGCCTCGGAGCGCCAAGTGCCCTCCGTGCCCGGACGTGCGGCAATCACCGGAGCCGTCAGGACGCCGGAACGGTTGGTGCGCTTGTCCCGGAGGATCTCCGTCACCGAGCCGAGGTGCCGGGAGAGGTCGATGACGTTCTCCGGCGCGGCCAGCAGGAGCTGGAAGCCGAACTCATGCAGCGCCTTGATGCCCGCGCCGGCGAATTCCTCCGAGGCGAGCACGAACGCCTCGTCCATCATGACCGTGCCGTACGTGGTGAAGCCCTGCTCGGCGATGCCCAGCTGGTAGCTCAGCGCCGCCGCCATGATGAACGCGGTGAAGCGCTGCCGCTCGCCACCGGACATGGAGCCGGTGTCCGCGTGCATGTAGACCTCGGTCTTCTTCGCGCCCTTCGCCGCCCCCTTGGCACCGGCGCCCTTGGAACCGGCACCCTGGACTTCGCGGTGTTCCTTGCACTGGATGAACAGGTGGCCGCGGACGTCCAGCACTTCGGCCCGCCAACGGCGGTCCTCTGGGGTCTGCGAGCCGAGCCGCTTCACGAGCGTTTCGAGCGACTTGTAGCGGGTGGTGAGCTCGGCGTCGTCGTCCCCCTCCGCCCTGGACGCAGCGGCGGACGTAGCGGCGGACGTAGCAGCGGACGCTGCAGTGACCGCCTTGCCGGGCCGGGTGTGCCGGACCTTGAGCGCGTTCTGGATGGCGTCCTTGAACTGCTTCGCCGTCGCCGGCAGCGTCTGCTTGATGTCGAGTTCCAGGAAGCTGCCCTCGTGGAAGTTGACCTCGGACAGGATCCCGTTCAGCGGCAGGATGCGGCTCGTGATGGCGCGGCGCTCCTCGTCGAGCAGGTGCAGCAGGGTGGAAAAGGATTCGTGCGTCCGCTGGTTGAAGAACTGCCGGAACTCGGCCTCCTGGGCGGGCAGCCCGTCGCTGACAATCGCGTGGTAGCGGGATTCGAACTCCCCCGCGGCGCCGATCGAGGTGCCGTGGTCCGCGGAAATCGCCGTGCCCCACTCCCGGACGAAGCCCTCGAAAATGCGGGTGAGGCGCTCCGAGGTGGCCTGCCCGCGGGACTCGGCGACGTGCAGTTCGGCCAGGAGCCTGGTGCGGACCTGGTTGGCGAGGTTGTCGAGTTCGTGCATCTCCAGGACGTCACCGAAGCCGGTGAAGTACGGTTCCAGTGCGGCGACGCCGGCGTCCGACGGCGGTGCCTGCGCCAGCCGGGTGCGTGCGGCATCGAGCAGCGCACCAGCGGCGGTCATGCGCGCGTCGAGGGCCTTGTACTCGCTTTGCAGCACGGCCGCGGATTCGGTGCTGGACTGGTGCTTGTGCCGCGCGGCTTCGATGCTGGTGCGGAGCGGTTCGAGGTCGGCCTGTGCGGCGAGAGCGTCCTTGAGGCGCTGCTCGATCCGGGCGAGCTCCTCGCCGGCCACGGCGGCCGAGACCTGTTCCCAGGGCCGGTGGTCCTCGGCCACCCGGCGCAAGGCTTCAAGCTGCCGGGTCATGCCCTGGTGCGACTCTTCCCGGCTTTGCGCCAGCTCGGCGGCCTTGGCCAGCTCCTGCTGCAGGTCCTCAACCTGGGCCGCCACGAGTTCGAGCTTGGCGGCATTGTCGAACCCGAGGACGTAGTCCTGGCGGGACGTGAAGCGGTCATCCTTTTCCACCGTGTGGCGGTTGCGCTTGACCACACCGCCCAGGCTCAGGCCCTTGTCCAGGCCGGCGAGCTCGTCCGGGTTTTCCACACACGGGTAGGCGAAGTCGAGCGCAATCCGTTCGCGGAGCCAGGCGCTGGACTGCGCAAGCGCCTGGGCGTGTGGCCCGGCGGGCAGCCCGGCATCGGTGAGGAAACTGAGCTTGGTCAGCAGGTCGCGATCGGCCACGTCCTCGACGGCCAGCGCACCGCCGGCCAGGGGCCGGGAGACGTCCACGGCACGCAGCGCCCCGCGCACGGAATGGTCGTTGAGGTAACGGGTGACTGCCGCGAAGTGCTCGCCCGGGACCAGCAGCGTGGTGGCCAGGCTCCGCAGCGCGCGCTCGGCAGCCGGGCGCCACTGTTCCTGGCCCTCGGCAAGGTCGATCAGCTCGCCGCCGAAGGGCATCTGCTCCTCGGGCACGCCCGTGGCAGCGGCAATGGCGCTCCGGTTTTCAATGCTCGACGGCGGCAGCAACGATTTGCGCGTCTTCAGCGAGACGAGCTCCTGCTGGGCCGCGGCGAGTTCGCGCTTCCGGGTGGCGTGGCCATCAAAGGCCTCGAAGCGCAGTTCCTTGAGCGCCTCGGAATCGTCCTGGAGCTCAGCCGAGCGTGCCGCGGCGTGCTCGTGGGCCTGATCCCAGCCGGCGGCCGACCACTGCAGTTCCAGCCCGGCGTCGGTCAGCGCCTTGCGGGTCGATGCCTCGACTTCCTGCCGGAGCTTGAGCCCCACCCGGGCGTTCTCCAGGGACTGCTCGATCGCGGAAATCGCGTTACCTCCCTGGTTGTTGTACTCGCCCTCCAGCTGGCGCAGTTCCTTGGCGAAGCCGTCACGGACAGCGCGTTCGCCGGCCAGGTCCGTGGCCTTCGCCTGGGCCAGCTCCTTCAGCCGGGCCAGGGTCTTCTCGTGGACTGTGACCGCGAGCTGCTGCTTGTAGGCCTCGAATTCCTCACCTGTTAGGTCCCGCAGCCGGTTCGCGTCCAGCAGCGCCTGCGCGTATTCCTTGTTCAGCCCGGGGACGGGAGCCAGCTGGTCGCGCTGCTGCCGGACGTCCTCGAGGCGCTGCCGGATGGACATGAGGTTGCTGAATTCCTCGACGACGTCATCCGCCGCGGCCAGCGTGGCAGGGGCATCGAGGACCTGGTCGCGGAAGAAGGTGTTGACGCTGCCGCCGAGTCCCTTGCCGGCCTGGATGACGCGCAGCAGCGGAAGGGCCTGATCCGAATTGATGCCGAGGAGGCGGCGGAATCGTTCGGCGAAGGCCTTGTGGACGTCGAAGATCTGGGCGTCCGGGAAGATCGCGTCCAGCGCCGACTTGGTGAACCGCTTCTCCGCGATGCCCTCGATCGCCGCGAGGTCCAGCGGCTTGTTATCGATCACGTAGTACCGGCCGACGCTGGATTCCGTGCCGTTCTTGGGCAGGTCGAAAAGCGCCGAAACCGTCACCCGCGTGCCGGCCGCGTTGTCGAACGTCAGCGCGACGGCGGACCAGGTCGCGCCGGGGCGCTGGAACGCACTCGCCGAGCCCTCCCCCACGGCCTTGTCGCCCACCTTGCCGCGCATGTACGTGAACGTGGTGCGCTTGTCCTCGACGGCGCCGCCTGCCCGCTGTGCCGCCGCTTCGTTGGAGCGGGGACGGGCGTCGAAGACCCGAAGCATGGCATCGAACAGCGTGGACTTTCCGACGCCCGAATTGCCGGTCAGCAGTGTGCCGTTGCGGTCCACGTGCATCGTGTGGGCGCCATGGAATGTGCCCCAGTTGACCACCTGGACCAGGGCCAGGCGCATCTGGCCGGGGTTGGTAAGCTCGCCCATCGGGAGCATGGTTGCGATGCTCACTTGGTCTCCTCGGCTTCTTCAGTGTGGCTGGGTGACGACGACGGCGATGCCGCCCCCGCCCCTGCGCCGCCGTCGTCGTCCGGGTCGTCCTCCGCGTTTGCCGAGGTGTCGGTGTCGAGCTCCAGGAGCGGTTCCGTTCCCGACTGGTCTGTGCTGGCTGCCACCAGGGCTTCGATTTGGGCCGGGATGTCGCCGATGTTTTCGAACGGCAGGGCCAGCGGGAGGGCGTTGGAGATGGTGTAGACCTCGTCCAGGCCCGTGGCGAGCAGGAGCTGACGGGCCAGGAGCTTGGTGATAGCGCGATTGACGACGTCGGCATCGCGCAGGGCGTCCTGCTGGCCGGTGGGCTGGTAGTGGGCGACGAGTTCGGCGATTTCCTCGCGCGTGATCGTCGGGTCCGTCTGGGCGGTGACGTGCCGGTCCAGGAGCAGGCGCAGGCGGAGCAGGACGATGGTCTCGACCCGGCTCAGGGCACGCTGCTGGCGCAGGATGCTGGAACGCGTACTGCCGCCGATTGCCTCGGGGTCAACCGGACGCAGGACGGCGACCTTGCGCTCGTGGTCCAGTTGCAGCGTCAGGAAGAGTTCGGAGAGGCGGCTGCGCAGGATCAGCTGGTTGTCCAGGAGCGTGGTCCACAGTCTTTCGTCGCGGCCGCCGTCGATGTAGGGGCCTTTGAGCAGCTTCACGAGCGCCTGCCGCACCTTCATGGGCAGCACGCCGGTGTCGCCCGGGAAGAGCGCGGCGCCGTCGACGAAGGTGTCCCGGGGGGTGACGGTGAAGGGGTCGCTCCGGACGTGGGCGCCATCGCTGTCCGCGGGCGCAGACTCGGGCGCGGACTGCAGGTCCGCCGCCGCGGTCTCTGTCTGGGTCTCGGTCGCGGTCTCTGTCTGGGTCTCGGTCTCGGTCGCGGTCTCTGTCAGGGTCTCGGTCACAGTCTCTTCAGTCATGGTCAATCCTTCGCGAGCGTGACGACGGGCAGGTAAGCGGTGCGGGTGGTGCCGTCGATTTGTTCGAATTCGATGGGTCCCCAGGTCCCCCGGTCGAAGCCGGCGCCTTCGTGGAGGGTCTGCGACAACAGGGCCCGGATGGAGTTGATGTGGCGTTCCTCTGCCGGCAGCTGCGCCCAGGCCTCGGTGAGGGTTGAGGCCCCCGCGAGCGCGGCGCGGATGGCCTCCGGCTTGGCCTTGGCGGTCCGGGGCGAGCGCGCCCGGTCCGAGTCGGAGAACGCGATGGGGTCGGCCAGCTTGGGTGGAGCCGCGAATTCGTCAGGGTCGAAGAGCTTGACCATGGCCAGGGACTCGAAACCGGCGCTGAACAGCACCGGGCCGCGGACAAGGCCGGGCCGTTCGCGCTCGTACGGCAGGGTGCGGATCGCCTGCTCAGCCTCGCGCAGGACCTTCCGGAGCCGGACCGACTGCCGGAAGTCGTCACTTTGGACGTAGGTGTTGAGGCTCTCGCTGAGCTTGCCGTAGATCCGCTGGATCTGGCTGTGCTGGGTGCGGAGTTCGGCCACAAGGTTCTTGAGCGTCTCGCGTTCATCGTGGCTGAGCTCGTCCGCGAACTGCCGGCTCAGGACTTCGCCGATCGCCGACCGGAAGCGCAGCTGCTGTTGCGGGTCCTCCAGGAACGCGGTGAAGGAGCGGAACGTCCGGCCTTCGGGGCTCTGCCGCAGCCGCTTGTCGGCCTCGAGCACCTGGGCCATGGTGGCGCCCTTGCTGAGCGATTCCTCGATGATCTGGTTGCGCAGCTCCCCCACGAGCTCTTCGATCCGGTCACGCATCTTCTTGTAGTCCGCGGGCAGGCTGGCCGCGAGATCGAGGATGTTGCCTGCCGCCTCCACGGCCTCGTCGTCGTCGAGCAGCCCGTCGAAATCGCCGGAGCTGATGTCTTCCATCAGCTGGCGGCGCTCGTCGATCTCCTCCTCGAGGGATTCAATGCGTGCGCTCTGGTCCGGGTTGGTCTCGTTGGCGAGCTTCTCGACGTCGCCCAGCAGTGTGCCGAGCCGGGAGCCGTTCAGCGTGGACCGCTCACTGGAGAGGCTGTCCAGGAAAGCCAGGACGCGGGCAGCAGGCTCCGTGACTTCGTAAACGATCTGGCCCGACTGGTTCCGGCGGGTCAGGAAGTTCTTGCGGGTCCATTCGTCCGCGTATTTCTTTCCGGAAAGTGTGCCGTTGGCCGAGCCGCTGTGCTGCTCTCCGGTGCCGGGGGCCTGCCGGCGGAGCTGCTCGAGGAAGGCGTCGACGTCGGCGTGGAACTGTTCCAGCGGCAGCTGCGCGCGCGTGCGGGTGAAGGAGGCCTGGAGCACGGCGATCACCCAAGGCGCCGAACGCGTCAGCGCCCAGGCAGGTCCCTTGGTAAGGAGCTCAAGGTCCCGGAGCCGGGTGCTGATGGCGTCGGCTGATGACACGGCGGAACGGGACACGCGCTCTCCTTCGGCTGCCAGGGGATGGTTTGGGGTGGCGTTGCGGGGCAGCGGATTCGAAAAACTGCCAGCTACAAGGTTAACGCAGGGCCCCGTCCGCATTTATCGTTGTCTGCTCCCCTATGTCGGCGCACACTGGAATGACCAGCCGAAGGGAGACGGTCATGCGCAAGAGAACGATCTGGATCACGGGGGCGGCCTCTGCAGCGGTGGTGCTGGGGGGAGCATCAATTGCGGTCGGGGCCACCCAGGCCAGGGATGTCTGGTCCGGAAGTGCGGGCGCCCTCACCGCCAGGATCGGGAACTTTGAGATCGGTGACGATTCCGATGGACCGGCGCTCAGTGACGCCGACCGTGCCATGGCAACACAGGCTGCGTTGGCGAAGGTGGGCCAGGGCAGCGTCACCGAAGTGGAGCGGGATGACGACTCCGGCGCGGCCTACGAGGTCGAGGTACGCCTCAACGACGGGTCCCAGGTCGAAGTCGCCCTCGGCGCGGACTTCCAGGTCATGAGCCAGAGCGCCCCTGAACACGACGAAGACTGACACCGGGCAGCCTCCCGGCACTGACAAGCGGTGCGACCCCCGCGATCGGTGAGGGTGCCGCAACACCGCCGTGACCTACGCCCCGGTAGCATTTCGATCCCGTATCAAGAGGCCGCCAATGTCCAAAGGACCCTAGTTCAGCACGCCCACGGCACCCTACGCTCGGGCTACTGGTTCAACCGGAGCAATGGTGCAGGGGGAAGAATGCAGTTCGACCTAAGCGCAGTGGAAACCGGCACGATGGTGGTCATTGGAACCCTCGTGTTTGCCGTGATGATCGGCGCCTTCATGATGGTGTCCGCGTTCGCGGCCATGGTTTTGGTCGGTGTCGGCCGGCTCGGCTGGTACCTCGTGGCCGGCGCGCTGGTGGGCCTGGTCCACGGCATCAACCACGGTTGGGACCGGCTGGTCCACCACGCCTCAACGGTGGAGATGCCCGCCGATTTCCAGGTCGACTTCGGCACGGACTTCCGGTCCGACTTTCCGGGCCAGGCCTCCCCTAGCACAGGCACTTACCCGCGAGTAGTATTGCGGGACAGCTGAAGGGTCCTCCACCCGCGGCGGATCCAGGGCTCAAGCCGGTCACCCGGTTAGAGGAGATGCCCCGTGAGCTCCGCCATCGAAGACCCCGCCACCACACCCGGTACTCCAGCGTCAGATTCTCCAACATCAGGCATTCCGATTCCGGCGGCCGACGGGGACGCTGAGCACGTCGGCCCCGACGCGACGGCCGCCGACGCCCGCGCCATTGCCGAGGCCGCCCGCGAAACCAGTTGGACCCAGCCCAGCTTCGCGAAGGGCCTCTACCTTGGCAGCTTTGATTTGTCGCTGATTCACCCGTGGCCCGAGGCTCCGGCCGACGACGTCGAACGCGGCGAGGCGTTCATGGCCCGGCTGGCCGCCTACTGCCGCACGATGTCCGGGCGCACCATCGAACGCGACGACCGGATCCCGGACGACTATCTCAAGGGGCTCGCGGAGCTCGGTGTGTTCGGAATGAAGATTCCCCGCGAATACGGCGGACTGGGCCTCACGCTCGTGTACTACGGCCGCGCATTGGCCCTGCTGGGCTCGGTGCATCCCAGCCTCGGCGCCCTGCTCTCCGCGCACCAGTCGATCGGCGTCCCGGAGCCCGTCAAGGTCTTTGGCACTCCGGCCCAGAAGCGTGAATACCTGCCCCGCTGCGCCGCCGGCGCCGTCACCGCTTTCCTGCTCACCGAGCCCGACGTCGGCAGCGACCCCGCCCGGATGGGCAGCACGGCCGTCCTCTCCGACGACGGCGAGTCGTACCTCCTGGACGGCGTCAAGCTCTGGACCACCAACGGTGTTATCGCCGAGCTCGTCGTGGTCATGGCCCTCGTGCCGCCGCACACCGATGCGGACGGGACCGCCCACAAAGGCGGCATCAGCGCGTTCGTGGTCGAAATGGACACCCCCGGCATTACCGTGGAAAACCGCAACACCTTCATGGGGCTCCGCGGGATCGAAAACGGCGTCACCCGCTTCCACCAGGTCAGGGTCCCGGCCGCCAACCGGCTGGGCCGGGAAGGCCAGGGCCTGAAGATCGCCCTCACCACGCTGAACACGGGCCGGCTCTCCATCCCCGCGCTGTGCGTCGCCACCGGCCGGTGGAGCCTGAAGATCGCCCGCGAATGGTCCGACGCCCGCACCCAGTGGGGCCGGCCGATCGGCCAGCATGAGGCAGTGGGCAAGAAAATCGCTTTCATCGCCGCCAGCGCCTTCGCCCTGGACGCCGTGTTTGAACTCTCCGCGGAAATGGCCGACGCCGGGCAGAAAGACATCCGGATCGAGGCGGCCCTGGCCAAGCTGTGGTCCACGGAGATCAGCTGCCTCATCGCGGACGAACTCGTGCAGATCCGCGGCGGCCGGGGCTTTGAAACGGCGGACTCCCTCGAAGCCCGCGGCGAGCGCGCCGTCGCCGCGGAACAGCAGCTCCGCGACATGAGAATCAACCGGATCTTCGAGGGGTCCTCGGAAATCATGAGGCTGCTGATCGCCCGTGAAGCCGTGGACGCGCACCTGGCGGCCGCGGGAGACCTCGCCTCGGAGGACGCCCGCCTCTCCGACAAGGCGAAGGCCGCCGTCGGAGCCTCCGGCTTCTACGCGAAGTGGCTGCCCAAACTCGTGGCCGGCGCCGGCATGGACCCGCGCTCCTACAGCGACTTCGGCCGGCTCGCGAAACAGCTGCGCTACGTGGAGCGCTCCTCCCGGCGCCTGGCCCGGCAGACCTTCTACGGAATGAGCCGCTGGCAGGCCAAACTTGAGCACAAGCAGGCGTTCCTGGGCCGGATCGTGGACATCGGTGCCGAGCTGTTCGCCATGGCAGCCTGCTGTTCGCGCGCCGAGATGCTGCTGCGGACGCAGCCGGAACGCGGCGCCTCCGCGTACGAACTCGCCGAGGCGTACTGCGAACAGGCCCGCGTTCGCGTCGACGAATACTTCGACCGGCTGTGGCGGAACACCGACGACGCCGACCATGCCCTGGCCCGCAAGACACTGGCCGGGGACTACACCTGGCTGGAGGCCGGGATCCTCGACCAGTCCGAAGGGACCGGTCCGTGGATCGCGGACGCCAGCCTGCGTGCCTCCGTCCGGGAGGACCTGCACCGCAAGTACCGCTGACGGGCCGCCGCCACCGATAGTAAGCATCCTTGCTAACCGGATTCCGCCGTGGTTAGGTTGACGCCAGACCGGCACCTCCAGGGTGCCCGGTCATTCAGCGAAAGTGAGCAGCCCTCATGAGCAGCACCGCAGGCCCCGACGACAAGACAACACGCCACGCCGCGCAGGACGACGCCACAACCCGTCCGGTGACAGCAGTCCGCCACGACGACCCCGTCCGCGACGCACCGGTCCGCGACGTCGACCCCGTCCGGGAGGCACCGGTCCGCGACGTCGACCCCGTCCGCGACGCACCGGTCCGCGAGACTGTTCACGACACTGTCGTGGAAGAGATCCCCACGCGCGAGACGGTAGTGGCCCGTGAGAAGGAACAGTTCGGCGGCATCAAGGTCGGCTCGGCATTCTTCGGCTGGCTGACGGCCACGGGTACGGCCGTGCTGCTCACCGCGCTGGTCGCTGCCGGCGGTACCGCCGTCGGACTGGCCACCAACACCGATGTGAACGACGCCGTCGACCAGGCCTCCAGCAACCAGACGGTCGGGCTGACCGGCATCATCGTGCTGCTCGTGATCCTCCTGGTCGCCTACTACTGCGGCGGATACGTCGCCGGGCGGATGGCCCGCTTCAACGGCGCCAGGCAGGGCTTCATGGTCTGGATCTGGGCCCTGATCGCCGCGATCGTCGTCGCCGTGCTGGGCCTGGTCGCCGGGCAGCGCTTCAACATCCTGGCCAACCTGAACAGCTTCCCGCGGATCCCGATCAACGAGGGCGAATTGAACACCCTGAGCATCATCGCGGCGATCGTCGTGGCCGCGGTGGCTTTGGTGGGCGCAGTGCTGGGCGGCCTCGCGGGAATGCGTTTCCACCGCAGGGTGGACCGGGCCGGCTTCAGCCCGGCAGCAACGGTTGAGAACCAGACCGTCAGGGACAACTCAGCCGGAGAGAACTCAGCACGGGACAACTCAGCCGGGCGCCCCTAGCCGCGACGGCGTCAGCCCCGGAAGCCTCAGCCGGCAACGACGCCATCTACGTAGTACCAGCGCCGGTCCACCCGCACAAAGCGGCTGCTTTCGCGGTGCAGGCCCCGTTCGCCCTCGTGCCGGTAGTGCGCCACGAATTCCACAGTGCCTTCGCTGTCCAGCGGGCCGCCGCGGCTGGTGGAGAGGATGTCCAGTCGTCGCCACTGCATGCCGGAGTCAAACTCCAGCTCAGCGGGCCGAGTGTCCGGGTGCCAGGTCCGGAGCAGGTACCCCGCGTCCCGGACCACGAAGGCGCTGTACCGGGAGCGCATGAGCTGCTCCGCCGTAGGCGCCTCGGCGTCCCCGCGATGGAACCGGCCGCAGCAGTGCACATACGCCTCGCCCGACAGGCACGGGCAGTTCCCCTCATAGGGCGCGGAATATGCCGCTTCCGGAATACTCGCGGACCGGTCCGTGCCGGATGCTCCGGCGGGCTCGGGATCGGCTGCTGCGGCGTGCGTCACAAGGTGTCC
>Ga0207645_10001843_pt1 | contig 17073 bp, 12 predicted proteins | sample KBSM53metaG_FD_184331 | JGI IMG/M metagenome (GOLD analysis project Ga0207645, IMG submission 184331) | Miscanthus rhizosphere microbial communities from Kellogg Biological Station, Michigan, USA - KBS M5-3 metaG (SPAdes) (version 2) | ecosystem: Host-associated > Plants > Roots > Rhizosphere >...
CTTTGAACATCCGTCCCAGCGCTTCCAGGATCCCGCCTTCAAGATTTAAATAATATTTCTCGTCGAAGATTTCCATCAAACTGGGCACCCCCATGACCAGCCCAACTAGCTTGCTGGTATAACGCGCCAGGTAACCGGAGAGGCGATAGTATTCGCCAAACTTCGAAATCAAGACTGTGCGCCCCAGCGCGCCCAGGATATCGACCCGCGCCAGAAAATCGGCGTGGTTCAGTTGGCCTTCCGCCAGCAGATTCTCCAATGTCATTTCCATCAGGACCAGGACTTCAGATTCGTCGCAGCCAGATTCACGAAGGAACTTACGGCGCGCGCCGTCGAGCATGTCATTGGTGGCGTAAGTAACCGGCCGAAAACTGCCGCGCTCCACCAGGATCGCGTTTTTATAAAACACTTCGGCCGGTTGTACCGTTTCACCATCCGCCCGGAACATGACCGCGTCGGTCAATCCCTGGCTAACGAGTTGTAGACTCATTAAACGATTATCGACCTGGGCGAAGGCCGGGCCGGAGAATTTGATCATGTCCACCTCAATCCGGCCGGGAGCGAGATTCTCCTGCAGCGACGAAATCAACTCTTCTGCCTTCGCATGATAAAACGCGCCGCAAATCAGATTCACTCCAATTACGCCCAGCGCTTCCTGTTGTTCGACGTTCCCTTCATCCAGCATCCGCACGTGGACAATGATCTGGCTTGGTTCCCCGCGGAAATCGGTTTGAAAACGGACTCCGAGCCAGCCGTGTGCTTCGTTGTGCTGTTTGAAACTGCGCGCTGCCACCGTGTCGGCAAAAACGAAAAATAAACGTTGCGCACCAAGTGTTTGATCGAGCCGTTCAATCAATAATTTGTATTCGCGGTCGAGCATGGTCCCGAGACGAACCCGGCTGACGTAGCGGTCGGTTGGACCGTAGATCGCGTCGCTGAAGGTCATGTCATAGGCCGACATTGTTTTCGCGATGGTCCCGGAGGCGCCGCCTACATGAAAAAAGCGACGCGCTACTTCCTGACCCGCACCGATTTCAGCAAAGGTCCCATAGCGCTTGGAATCGAGATTAATCTGGAACGCTTTCTTATTCGTCCCGACATCCATCTCAGCTTTCACAATTTCCAAGATGTCGGCATTTATGGGCTTCTCAACCGCCCAGTTCGGAGAACGAATTATGGAGCGATTGTCATCCTGAGCCGCTCAGAGGGCGATGGATCTTACGATTGTTCGTGCACCGCCAGACCAATTGCGAGCTCCCTCGCATCCGCTCGGGATGACAGATTGTGATAGCGGTAATTACAACCGCACCCTTTCCACCGCGTTCGCCGCTATCCAGCCGCGCTGATCATTCGGCAGCGCCGCGTAATTCCAGTCTCCGCGCTCCTCCAAAATCACAACTTCGCTTCCAGCTGGCAGAGCCAGAACACTTCGTGCACTGTCGACGGTCGCAACTCTGGCTTCGGCGTTTTCCGCAATCACAATTGCCAGGCCCTGGCCGCGCGTGCCGTTTTCCAATGTGAAGGCAGCGAACCCGCAAATCGCGGCCAGAAATATACCGGCTACCGCCCACAGCACTTTACCCCGTCGCAGGATCAGCCAAATAATTGCGAGCCAGAAAAAAATCGCGGCCACAATCGCGAAAAAGTTAGCCGTCCCAAAATTTAGATATTTCTCTAAAGCTGACGACGCCAACTCCAGTGAGTGCGCTTGGTCGTGCGCAATCCGCAGGTTGGCGTCGGCTTCCGGATGATGAGGATCCAATCGTAACGCGCGGTCATAATTCAAAATGGCCCGCCCGAAATCGCCATGACGAAAGTAAGCGTTGCCCAGATCGTAGAATAAATTCGCGCTTCGCTGCCCTGAATCGACGACCGTTTGGTAATCTGCGATGGCGGCCTTGAAGTTTCCTGCCGCAAATTCCGTGTTTGCTTTCGTGAATAAATCATCGCCAGCCCGGCTCGGGCCATCGTTTGCCCCCTTTGCGTTGGGCAGCGCGAACAAAAGCAAAACCAGAATTTGAAGTAGCGCCCTTGGTTTCATGAAAGGCTTTCGATCAATTCCAAGGTTTCGCGCCGTCCGTCGCTGGATAACGCACTCTCGCCGTTGCCAGCGCCGCTGTAGCGGAACTCGTCGCTGGTGGCGAACAAGCGCCGCATTCGCTCGCTTTGTTCGGCATTCAGGTCAAACACTCGCGCGGCAGTTTCCGCATCGACCGTCCCTGGTTCGATGTTCGTTTGTTTGAGCGCAGTCTTTAGCTGCACCACCCGCGAGGCATCGGAGAAATATTCTCGCGGCGCCAACTGATCACGGCGCAATTTGCGCAGCAGTTCGTCCCTTTCGTGCTGTAGTTGTGCGGCACGCAAAGCTGCCCGATTGGACGCGCGCACGTTTTGCACCTTCCAACCCATCACCCCAAGGGCGAAAGTCAGGGGAAGAAGTTGCGCCAACCAAAATTCCTTTCGTGCATAAACAGGCGCAAAGCTGGGCACCATTTTGCCGCGGTCGTTAATCTGATGCAAAATATCCTGCGTTTTTTGCTGTCCACCAGGGGCGGGCGGGGTTGATGCTGACGGGGAAGTTCCAGCGATTGCGGAGGCAGCCGGAGCAGTTCCTTCCACGATTAACGGTACTGCTTCGCTATGCAGCGTTACATACTTTTCCTTTACCGGATCGAAATAACTAAAGGCCAGCGGCGGAACATTTGTCAACTTCTCGTTAGGTGAAACCACCAATTCGAATGTTTTCGTTCCGCTAATTCCGACGTCGTCATCCTGCTTGAAATTTGATGACGGCGGATATTTGTGCCAGCCGCGCTCGTCACTTAGCTCTGGCGCATCCATCCGGTCGAAGTTCCCGCGTCCGGAGATCGCTGCCTTAATCGTGATCGGGTCGCCTATCTGGACTCGCTTCGGGTTCGCTTCCGCGGTCATTGAGAAACTCCCCAGCGCTCCGGAAAAAGTTGGCGGTGCTCCCGCTGGCAATGCCTTTACTTCCAATGAAACCGGGGCGCTCTTGACGTCGATCTCATGTTGCTCCATCAGCCCTCCAAACGGCAGCGCAAAGAAAGGATCGGAGAACGGATCTTCGGAGAAAGGGTCAAAAGGTTTTCGCCGCGTCCCCGAGCTTCGCCGCGGAACCAGAATATTCGCTTTCTGTTCGACCGGCCCAATTTGAAAATTACCGACCCGGGCTGCGGAAATCGCGGTCTTATAATTGAAAACGACATAACTGCCCCCTTCGATATTTTCCAGATTGCGTTCGGGTTCGCCCAGCTTTTGCACGGTGAAACCCTGGCCGCTCACCTGTGGTGGCGCCATCTCAGCCACGCGTGTCCGCGAATTAAATCCGATCCGCACTACAACCGGAATCATTTCGCCGACGTAGGCAATCTTTTTCGGTACCAGTAGCTCGGCGAAAGCGATCTTCTCTTCGCCAGCCTGTGTATTGCGGGACGGCGCTCGATTGCTTCCCGTGCCCGCGGCCGCCCTGGGAGAGTCCGCCACTTCCAGCGTTAGCTCAGGCGTCTGCAAATTGTCTTTACCGGCGCGAATGCTTTGCGGCGGAATTTTATAGGTTCCCGATTTTTCCGGTAAAATCGTGTAGTTGTAGGTGATCGAGGAAGAAGCTGTGAAATTCTTCCACCTCATCTCAGTCGATTTGCCGGTGAAATGAATCTGCAAACCCGGGACGTCAATCTCGCTTGGCGGTTTCACCGATGTCCCAGCGTTATCGATCTGGATTTGCAACTGCACCGTTTCACCCACAACGACTTCCGAGCTCGTCAGCACTGCCGTAATTTTCGGCGAATCACCACGTGCAAACTGCGCAATCGCACTTGCCAGCAAAACCGAGAACAAGACTCGTCGGAGCGTCTCCATCAAACGTCTCATCACCAGTCGTTATAGACACGATGCACCGGCTTGCGTTCATCCAGTTGTACCCGCGCTTCCTCGTCCTTCATGGCCTGCAATAATCGCGCAGCTTGCTGCGGGCTCATCTCCCCCCGTTCCATCGCTTCTGCTTCGGCCGCGTCCTCCTTTTGCTGCTCGTCGCTCGGCTCGCCCGCGCCTTTGATCTCACCCGAGCGCGGTTTAGTGGGAGAGGCGGATGGCGTTGCGCTCGGTGATGCATTCTCACCCTTGCCGGAATTTTCCCCCGGTGACGGTGACGGCGTTGGATTCTCTCCCGATTCTCCCGGACTTGGCGAAGGACTTGAATCTTCCCCCGGACTCGGCGTTGGCGATTCCCCGGCACCCCGCTGATCTTTCTTCTTTTGACCAGGCTGTTTCTGTTCGCGGCCAGGACTCGGTGATGGGGAGGGCTGTTTATCGCGCTTGTCCGAGTTCTGCTGATTCTTCTGATTCTCGGGATTCTGTTCCTGGTTTTGCTGAGTCGGTTGTCGCTGATTATTCTTCGCCTGCTGTTGATCTTGCTTTTGTTGGTCCTGGTTTTGATCCTGGTTTTGTTGCTGTTCGTCTTGTGACTGTTGCTGTTGTTGTTGCTGCTGCTGCTCGTCTTTCTTTTGATCCTTCTTGTTCTGCTGATTTTTCTGGGGCGGTGGCGGCGGTTGCTTCGGATGTTGCTTCAGTTTCTCAATCTTCTTCCTAACGATCTCCAGCCGTTCCGCCGCGGCCTTATCTTGTGGGTCCAGCTTCAATGCCTGCTCGTAATGTTGCGCGGCATTTTCCAAGTCTTTCAGCGTCTCCTCGTTCGTTTTCCCGAAATCGGCGCGGTCCTCCAAGGTCCTGCCGAGATTGTAACGGCTCTTCTCCTGCAGCCTCGGCGATCGATCTACGAGCGACTGACTAAATGCCTCCAACGCTTTGTCGTAGTTCCGTAGCTTGTAGGCAGCTGCGCCGGCATCGAACTGCATTTTTGGCATATCGGCCGGGTTAATATTGTCCTGCAAATCCTTTTGAAATTGTGCGTAGGCATCTTCGTATCGCCCCGTATTATATAGGTCGATCCCCGAAACCGCGTTCACCTCGGCAGCTGCCACGAATAGTAGGGAGGCGGCGACCAGCACTTCGCGTTTTACCGGCGAACGCCTGGGAGTTTGCGCCCGTTTTCGGTCGTTGATGAACAGGGAGGCGATCAGCGCGACAATCGCGCCTGCCAGCGGCCACTCGTAGCGCTCGATTGGCCGACTCGAAAGCCGCGCATCGATTTCGGCAGTTTTTAGTTTCGAAAGCCCGGCCGCGTACAACTGCCGCATTGTTTGGGGCCCGCTTTCCAGGTGCAAATAAATCCCGCCGGTCGCTTGTGCGATCTCGCGCAACCGATTTTCATCCAGCTTCGACTTCACCACCTGGCCCTTCGCGTCTTTCACGAAACCGGGTTCGCCATTCCCTTCGACTGGAATCAACGAGCCCTGCGCCGTCCCGACTCCTATCGTGAAAATTTTCACGCCCGCGTCCGCCGCTTTCTTGGCTTCGCTTACAGCATCGCCACTAAGTTCCTCACCGTCCGTGAAAATAATCAGAGCGCGGTTTCCCATCGCGCTTTTCCCAAATGTTTGTGTCGCCAGCGCGATCGCTTCGCTGATGTTGGTGCCGCCTTCCGGAATTGTTTTTGTATCCAGGTCGTTGATCGATTCGACCGCGGCATCGTAATCGATAGTCAACGGAGCTTGCAAAAAGGCCCGGCCGGCGAAGGCGATGAGGCCGGCGCGATCGCCTTGCAACTCTGTGATCAAATCCTGTGCTGCCAGTTTGACGCGTTCAAGTCGGTTCGGCGCCACATCATTCGATAGCATACTGCGCGATGTATCAACGGCGAAGAGCAAATCGAGCCCGCGACGTTTTACGTCTTCGTAAGTGTAACCCCAGCGCGGTTTGGCCAACGCGATAGTCGCGAGCGCGAGCGCGAACAAAACGAAAGCAAAACGAATCGCCCGCCGCACTCGATTGACATTGCCGGCGAGCTGCGGGAGCAATCGCGGCGAAACAAATTCGCGCAGTTTGATCGCACTGCGCCGCTCGGCCCGTGCATACAAAAGCACAAGGAGCGGCAGAAAAGCCAGGGCCCACAACCAGTTCGGCGCACCGAAGTTCATGCGAACACCTTGATTCTCAATGCGTGTGCTGGGAGCACGAGCGATCTGTAACAACACTCACTCACGGCAATCGCCTCCAAACGGTTTGGCCGAGCAACAGCTGCCCGATCAACAATCCACAACCGGCCGCGATACACACCGGGAATAGGTCGCGGTATTGCTGATATTTCCGGGCGCTGATGGTGGTTTTTTCCAGCTTGTCGATGTCCTGATAGATCGACGCCAGCGATTCCGTGTCCGTTGCGCGGTAAAATTTCCCATCGGCAATCTGCGCTACTTCGCGCAAACCGGCTTCATTGAAGGAAACTGGCGCATTTTGATAATAAACGTTACCGCGTCCGTCTGTCACCACCCGGCCGGTTCGCTCGTCCATTACCGGAAAGGGCGCCACCCCATTGGTGCCGATTCCGATCGCGTAAAGATGAATTCGGAGTGCCCTTAATGCTTCCGCCGCGGTATTGGGCGGGATCTTCCCGGCGTTATTATCGCCATCGGTCAGGAGAACGATCACCCGGCTCTTGGATTGCTTGTCATTTAAGCGATTCCCCGCCGCCGCCATGGCCGAACCGATCGCAGTGCTTCCTTCCACCAGCCCAATGCGAACACGATCGAGATTTTGCAACAACCATTCGTGATCGAGCGTCATCGGGCTAACGATATATGGACGAGTGCCAAATGCGATCATCCCGATCCGGTCGTTCGGTCGTGCTTCGATGAACTTGTGCGTTACTTCGCGAACCGCGTCCAATCGCGTCGCCTCGTCGCCGCCAATGGTGAAATCCTTCGCCAGCATTGAATTGGACACGTCGAGCACAAGCATGATGTCGATGCCGCTGGCTTCTACTTTGGTGAGCGATTTACCCAATTGTGGTCGCGCGATTCCGACGATAAATGCCGCCAGTGCAAGCCAGACCAATGCGCGCAAGATTTGTCCGGCCCGGTTGGCGCTGCCTTTCCCAATCGCGCGAAATGGCGCGGTCGCGGAAAATATAATCGCGGCGCGCGGTCCAAATCTGCCGCGGAGCCATGCCAGCAAGGGGATCAGCAGTAGAAGCAGCAGCAGCCACGGTCGCGCGAAAGTCAGGGCCTGACCGCCCAGCCAATCATGCGGGGACAAGTGCTCCTCCTTTCACGAATTGGCGCGCTTCATCGAGTAGAAGACGGCTATCCTCCGTCGTCGCTTCGTAGCGCGCGAACTTAATCAGGTCGCAGCGATTCAGAAAGTCAGCCAGCAACGCCTTTTCCTCGTCACCGAACTTGGGGGCCGAAGCGATGGCATTTAAGAATTCGACCGATGTCTGGCGCGTCATCGGCAGGTCGAATTGTTCCACCACGTAACGTCGCAAAATATTGGAAACGCGAATGCTAAATTGATAGGGTGCAATTTTTTCCACCTCGTTCTCAATTTCGCTCAACGCCGCGAGCGCGCGCTCGCGGGGCGACAGCGTCACTTGTTTCTTGCGAAAGAACCTTCGCCCGTACCAGATTGCCAGTCCAATGATCGTTAGGACGATCAAGCTTCCGACAAAAATCATCCACGGCGGCACCAGCGAATAATTCACCGGTGGCGCGATGTCGGGAAGTGCCTGCGCGAGTCGCATCATCGTTACCGCACCATCATACGGCGTTCGCGTTGCTTGAAAAAGGAGCGCAACGCCGGCAGATAATCATCGCCGGTGCGCAACTCGATCCGATCGATGCGGTTTTGCCGCAATACCCGCATGGTTTCCGTTAGCTTTGCTTGGGCGAGCTGTGCAAACTGTCGGCGGACATTACTGTCGGCGGCGTTGATTTCAATTTGGTCGCCCGTTTCCGCATCTTCCAGCGTGATAATGCCGACAGGCGGTAACACGCTTTCGCGTTCGTCCTGAATCCGGATCGCAATCAGATCATGCCGCCTCGCCGTGACCGCGAGGGCACGTGAGAAATCCTCCGCCTGAAAGTCGGAGATAAAAAAGACGACCGCCCGGCGGGTCACGATCTTATTTAAGTGATCAAGGGCAGCCGCCGGATTGGTCCCGCGTCCCACCGGATCAAAGAAGAGGATTTCGCGAATGATTCGCAAGGTATGCGATCGCCCTTTTTTCGGCGTGATGAAAAGCTCGAGGCGATCGCTGAAGAGAAGAAGACCGACTTTGTCGTTGTTACGGATCGCGCTGAAAGCGAGGAGACAGGCAACTTCTGCAGCCAGCTCGCGTTTTGATTGTGAAGTGCTGCCGAAATTACCTGACGCGCTCACATCTACGATCAGCATCACGGTAAGCTCGCGTTCCTCCGTAAACTTTTTCACAAACGGGCTACCGAGTCTTGCGGTTACGTTCCAATCGATCGCGCGAATCTCATCCCCGGGCTGATATTCGCGCACCTCTTCAAAATTCATCCCGCGACCCTTGAAAACGCTATGGTAATCGCCGGCGAAGGCGGTTTCCACGAGGGCACGGGTCTTGATTTCGAGACCGCGGATCTTTTTTAGAATTTCGGCGGTGCGCTTCTCCTTCTCATCGCTTCGAGCGGAGTGAGGCGAGTTGGAGGGATTACGTCGCTCTCGCTCGGGATGACCGACCAGGGTGGATTTCTTACCTCTCACCGGTTCACTCACGGCACCGGCAATCCCGCGAAAATCCGTTCCACGATCGTCTCACTCGTAATCGACTCTGCTTCCGCTTCGTAGCTAACGATAATGCGATGACGCAGGACATCGGGGCCGATGCTCTTGATGTCCTGGGGCGTGACGTAGCCGCGTCCGTTCAGGAAAGCATGAGCACGCGCAGCCAGCGCGAGATAAATTGTGGCGCGCGGGGAGGCGCCGTAACGAACTAAACCCTCCAGCTTCAAATTATATGACGCCGGCTCGCGCGTCGCCCAAACAATGTCGACGATGTAATCCTTTACTCGATCGTCTATGTAGATGTTGTTCACGACATCGCGCGCTGCGATGATGTGTTGTGGATCGACTACCGCTGAAACACTCAGATCGGGTGCGGACGTCGCCATTAAATCGAGAATACGTCGCTCCTCCGGTTTCTGCGGATAACCGATGTTCAACTTGAACATGAAACGATCGAGCTGCGCTTCGGGAAGCTGATAGGTGCCTTCTTGCTCGAGTGGGTTTTGCGTCGCTAGAACAAGAAACGGATCGGAAAGGGGATACGTTTTTTCGCCAATGGTGACCTGGCGCTCTTGCATCGCTTCCAGTAAGGCGCTCTGCACTTTCGCGGGAGCGCGATTGATTTCGTCGGCCAGGATGAGGTTCGAAAAAATTGGGCCAAACTTGGTCGTGAACTCGCCGTCACGCGGATTATAAATAAGCGTGCCGATTAAATCGGCCGGTAGAAGATCCGGGGTGAATTGCAGGCGCTGGAAGCCGGTTTGGATGGCAGAGGCGATTGTTTTGACGGTGAGCGTTTTGGCCAGGCCGGGAACGCCTTCGAGCAAGACATGGCCGTTCGCCAGCAACCCGAGCAATAAACGGTCGACCAGATATTTCTGACCGACGACGACGTGTGCAACTTGCTCGCGCAAGGGCGTAATCCAGCGACCAAGCTCCTGCACCTGTTGAGAAATTTCCTGAGCCGATTTCATGAGCTTTGTAAGACAGAAAATCTAGGCCGAACGTTCGATCAAGTTCGTCATCCCGAGCAAAGACCTGCCCTGAGCGTAGTCGAATGGGTCGAGGGAGAGGAAGTTATCTTAACGTTTTCGCGACGGGATTTCTCGATTGCGTTCGGAATGACGGTCGAGTCGCGCCCGACAGGTGAGCAAGATTGGTAATCCCGGGTAGGGCTCGAGCTCACGAATCTTCGCTTCAAGGAAACGGGCATATGGCTGTGGTAAAAGCCGAGGGGAATTGACAAAGAGCACGACCTCAGGGGGCGCGAACTCGCGTGATTCGTTTCCGCTGGATTGAGTCGAGTAAAACAGCTTTAGCCGTTTCCCCTTAACCATTGGCGGCGGATTTGCGGCAAAGGCCATTCTCAATGCGCGATTCAATTTGCCGGTGCCGATATGCGCACGTGCAGCCCGCCGGATGCGTTCGATCATTTTGAAAATTTTATCGGCATGCTCGCCGGTCAGCGCGCTCGTTACCAGGACCGGCGCGTAATCGATGAAGAACAACTCCGCGCGGGCGTTAGCTATTACGGCTTCCATGGTCTGCCGTTGTTTGCGGTTCGTGCGGACCAAGTCCCATTTGTTCAGTGCAATCACGCAGGCTTTTCGTGCGTTCTGAATTAAGGCCGCGATTCGGCGGTCTTGCGCCTTTATCCCTTCGGCGGCGTCAATTACAAGCACGCAAATATCAGCGCGCGTAATTGTCTTTTCGGCCCGCATGACCGAAAAGACTTCAACCGAGCTGGAATGTTTGCTGCGCGCACGAATCCCAGCGGTATCGATAAAAAGGAAGCGTTTACCCTCCCGTTCGTACTCGATGTCGACGGCATCCCGCGTGGTGCCCGGGATTTCGCTTACGATTGCGCGCCGATCGCGGAGCAATGCATTAATCAGCGAAGACTTTCCTGCATTTGGGCGGCCGAGAATCGCGACAGCGATGGGATGTGCGAGGTTTAATGTTTGAGCTTTGAGGTCGGAAGTGGGCAAAAAGTTCTCGATCGTCTCGAGTAGTTCCGGAACTCCGCGACCATGTGCCGCGCTGATCGGGAAAACATTCTCAAAACCGAGTGCAGAAAATTCGTCTGCTCGCGGCTCGTGTTTCGGGTCGTCAATTTTGTTAACGAGAAGTAGGACGGGTTTGTGAAATTTCCGAATCAGGCGAGCCAGTTCGCGATCCATCGGATTTACCCCGTCCTGCCCGTCCACCACAAGAAGAATGAGATCGCTCTCAGCCATCGCCAGTTCTGCGGACGCCCGCACCTCGTCCGTCAACTGGGTTTCACCTGCACCGACAATCCCGCCGGTATCCCAAAGCCTGAAAGTTTTCCCACCGATTTCGCATTTGGCAGAAATCCGGTCCCGTGTGATCCCTGCCTGGCCATGCACAATGGCGATGCGACGACCGGCAATTCGATTGAACAACGCCGATTTTCCCACATTTGGCCGGCCGACGATGGCAATGTTCATCGGACTGCTATATCAAAGAAATGACGAAGCACGAAGGAATGACGAACACCGGCCCTGCTCTTTGCTCGCTACTCCACTACTCCATTCATTCCATTACTGTACTGCGCGCTCCGCGTCAGCGCGTGGCGTGCGCGTGACCTTCGGCCTGCAGTTGGCGGACGCCTCCCACGACATAGATCACCCCGGAAATGAGGGTGAATATTCCCGCCACCATCACGACGAACCACAGCGGCAGAAATCGCAACTGCAACATCACCCATGCGATCGCGCACATCTGACAAACGGTCGCGACCTTACCCGTCCAACTAGGTTTTACCCGCATTTTGTTGCCGATGAAATAATGCAGGATGGCGGCGCCGACCAAAATGACCGCGTCGCGGGTAATGACGAGAACCGGAAACCACACCGGAAATTTTCCGTAATCGGGATCGCTCTGGCTCCAATTAGTAATACTCAAGGTGATGATGCCGCTCAGGAGCAAACCCTTATCGGCGATCGGGTCGAGAATAACGCCTAACTGGCTCCGTTGGTTGTAGTGACGGGCGACGTATCCATCGAGACCGTCGCTCGCCGCCGCGAGAAGAAAGACGATGATGGCGGCGAAACGCTGCCATTCCAAAGGCGCGCCGCGCCGGACGCTTTCGCCATAATAAATCGCGAGCGCCACGAAGACTGGAATCATCGCAATCCGGACGAGCGTGATTTTGTTCGCGGTAGTCACTCCCGAAGACTAGCGCAAGCCTCGGGCGCGCGAGAATTTATTTCGCCGATCCTCGACAAGATAGCGATATGGCGCCGGAGCCGCATTTGCGTTTGCATCGCCCGCAGAGCGGTCGATCCACCTTGGGCGCGATCTACCTTCGCAGCTGGTGGATCGAGTAGTCGTGCCAGTCCGGCTCGGACCTCGATGTTACCGCGAATTATGTCTCGAGGCCGGCCCCTGCAAACTGCGTCTGCCTGGCATGTCTCCCTTCGCAGAATTCTTCGATCATCTTCTTGTTGAACGCCGGAATATCATCGGGCTTGCGGCTGGTAACGAGTCCGTTCTCCACCACCACTTCTTCGTTTATCCAATTGCCACCGGCATTTTTCACATCGGTCTGAATGTGCTCCCACGACGTTAGTTTGCGCCCACGAGCTACGCCGGCGTCGATCAACACCCAGGGCGCGTGACAAATTGCGGCCACTGGTTTGCCTTCGCGAAAGAAATGTTTCGTGAACTCAAGTGCGTCGGGAGTCGCGCGCAATTCATCCGGATTCATCAGACCGCCCGGAATCATCAGTGCATCAAATTCCTCCGGCTGCGGCTTCATCGAGTGGAATATCGACGTCGAACTTGTCGCCCTTATTCGCGTGATTCATTCCCTGAATTTGTCCCGATTTAGGCGAAACGATTTTCGTTCCCGCGCCTGCTTCCTCCAGCGCTTCGCGCGGCTTCGTCATTTCGATCTGTTCGAATCCATCAGTGACGAGAATCGCCACTTTCTTGCCGTCCAATTTGCCCATAAGATTTTCCTCCCGTTGAATTTTGTTTGCGTCGGTTAGTTGCCGACCGTCAAAAAAATTTCGCGACCGCTGCGACAGTTGGTCGTAAATCGAAAACCGTTTGGTCTGCGCCAGCCCGCGAGTAAGATTCGCCTGCACGCCGATGTGGCGAAATGGCAGACGCAACGGACTTAAAATCCGTTCTCGCTAACCGCGAGGTATGGGTTCGAATCCCATCATCGGCACCTCTGGAAAACCATTTTACGAGGGAAAATCACTTCCGAACACAGTTCAAGCGGTTGCGCAGACTAGCGCAAAGAGACGCACGAAAACGAAGTTTATTCGCCAAGTATTTGCCAAGTCCCTCCTCGCGCGCGCGCGATAGTTGTGACGGAACGAACAGTGCTTTTATCGGTAAAAACTTCGCTAGGCCATAGACAGAATTTAGGCTTGATATCACCGGATGCTAAGCAGGTGGCCTAACGAGACTTAGCCTAGACAGGGCTAGGCCAAGCCCAAGGCCTCACGCGCGCGGAATGGTCAGGAAAAGAGCGGGCGCTCCTACGCCTTTGCGGTGCAGAGTGACAGCGGAACCTTTGGATCATTCTTTCAGCCCGAAGAAAGCGACTATTTGCTCGAAGCGCGGATCGTCCCGCAGTGACTCCCAGAATGGCGACAGTTTAAGAAAGCCGTAGCTCGCTATTAGGGCCGCACTGGGGCTCGGCGCTGCGACTCTCAACTGCTGCAAGGCCAACTCTTTCTCGTCAGCCCAGGCCGCTACGAGGGCAAAGTAGGCAATGAGCATTTGCCCATCGAACGCATCTTTCTCTACCGGCAGCAACTCCATCGCACGGCGGCCTTCCTGCAAGGCAGCTTCTTTATTGCCGAAAGCAGCATCGATCAGAGCCAGAACACAAAGCGCTGGTCCATAATCTTTCTGTTGTCGCACCAACTGCTCCTGCTCCTGGCGTGCGGCGGTAAATGCTTTCCGCGCGCGAGCTTCGTCGTGCATAGCACGGGCGAGCAGCCCCTCGCCAAAGTGCCGGGTTAAGATAATCGGGTTGTCAGTCCAAAACGGGTTACTACCTAAGGCTGTTAGTGCCTGCTCGGCAGCACGCCAGTCGCGCTCCGCCAGAGCGCACAAGAACCAGTTATCTGCCGCGTCAGCCATTGATGCGGGGTGCTCAGCCCGAAGGCGGTCAATGAACTGGTGAAAGGGCCGGGTATCCGCGCGCCACAAAACATCGACAAAAGCCAGACTGGACGCTACACCGACGTCGTTAGGTGTAATCTCCAATGCGCGCTGGAGGGTTGCTTTCTCTTCGGCGTAACGGCGAAGGGACATGTAGCTAAGCGACAACTGTGAAAGCGTGTAAGGATTCCGCGGGTCAAGCGCCACCGTCCGTTCCAACGCGGCTGATCCTGCTTCGGACTTGGCCTGGCGACGGAGGATATAGCCCGTTAATTCGGGGATACGAGGATCGTTGGGGAGACCGGCACGCGCCGCTTCCAATTCGCTGAGCGCCCCTTTGTAGTCGCCAAAGGCAGATTTCAGATGCGCTCCGCGCGCCAGGTGCGTTTCGGGAGCGTTGGGACGCAGCTCTGTTGCCCGTTGTAGAGCAGCTTCGCCTGCTGCCAAACGGGCGGGAGTGTGATCGCCCCAAACGGAGTATAACGTATCGTGCGCAAAGACCAGCTGACAAAAGGCAGCGTGAAAGGACGGGTCCCGCGCTACCGCGCCGTTCAATAGCTCAATTGCCTGGAGCAAAATCTTATCGGCCGATATGTCCAGGCTTGTTGTTAGTAGTAGCGTTTTGGCGCGGCTATACTGATCGAAGGCCGTCAGATCAGAGGTGGCCCGTTGCTTGATGGCAGCCTTCTCGGCAGGCGAAAGCTTGGCAAGCAACTGATCGGCAATCGCCCTCGCAATCTCGTTCTGAATGGCGAAAACATCGGTTAGATCCCGGTCGTAATTCTGCGCCCACAGACGTGCGTCATCGCGCGCATCAATCAATTGTGCTTTCACCCTTACCTTATTGGCCGCACGTTGCACACTGCCTTCCACGACATAAGCAACGCCCAGCTCCTGTCCAATCCCGCGCAGGCTGCGCGCGACTCCGCTCTTATACTGCAACACGGAGGTGCGGCTAATCACTTTCAGGTCGGCAATCTTGGCCAGGTCTGTCAGGATTTCGTCCTGCACCCCATCGGTGAAAAAGGCGTTATCGGGATCGGGGCTCAGATTATGGAATGGCAGGACGGCGATCCTCTTGTCGAGAACACGCGACGGTGATGTCGTCGGACGGCGTGCAAAGAAAAAGACGCCGGCAATAATCGCGCCCAACACGAGTAGCCCGATCGCAATTTCCGCCCAGCGCACATGGGCACGATGTTTTTTAATTGCCTGATTAATTGCCTGATCAATTGCCTGAAGCTTGCTTGGCAGTTGCGGATTCCCGATCTCATCAGAGTGGAGGTTCGCGACGCTCAGGCGCACACCGTGTTTCACCTCGAAGGTGCCAATGTCGTGCAGGAACTCTCGCCAGCGCTCGAACTGTTCGAGGTCCTCAGCCACACGATGCGAGAGAAGGATGTGACCGGCATCGCCACAATCCATTATCCGCTCCGCGATGTTGATGGCGGCGGCGCCCACATTTGTCCGCTCGTTCACGTCAGCCACACCACTGACCGGCCCACTGTGAATGCCCATCCGGACTCGCAGGCGCACATTGTCCTTCAGCGCGCGACTGATCTCCATCGCGCATTGGGCAGGTTCCTCGGGAGTGTTGTAAAAAACCAGCGCGATGCCGTCACCTGTGGCGATCTTTAAAAGCCGGCCGGCTGCTTTTGCTTTGCGGAATTGCTCGGACAAACGAACGATCTCGTTCAGTTCCTCCACCTTGGCGAACTGTTCGTCAATTGAGAGCTTGAAGTAGCCAACAATGTTGAGAAAGAGCACATGAGCGATTTCAAGCGTGTTCTCATTAACGTTGGTGAACATTGGCGGCAAATTGTGAAGGATTGGCAGCGAAGCCTCTACCTCATTGCTTACGCACGAGCGCGGCGACGATTTGCTCGAAGTGCCATTCACGGCTGGTTTTCCTCGCAGAGTTTTTGGCAAGCGGGATCGCCGCACAACGGTTCGCAGACGGGATCGGGCCGAAGAAAAGCCTGAGTAACGGGCACTTGAACGTAAACCCAGCTATTACGGGCCGTTTGTAGCAACTCGGTCTGATCTCGTGTAGGGCTGCTCGCGCGTATTCCGCGCCTGTTCGACAGTAACGTTTGCCCCGGCCATATCGCCAGAAAGGCGCTGCATGAAAGCAAGCCTGACCTGTTTCCAGCTCTTGTCGTGCTCACTAGCAAAAGGGGTTTAAGCTAATCGCGATTGCAGCAATCGATGTGCCTTACCGTCGTTTTGTTCGGGTCTGAACTGATTGATCTTGATCCAGACGTTTTCCTCAGAAGAAGTCTGCTCGTTTATTCCCACTGGAAACCCCGGTGGCTTCCTTGGAGTTTACTTTCGATCTTTTTGAGCTTTTGGAGCAGGCCGCGCCGTCGCCACTAATTGCCAGATAATTGTCGCCGACCGGCTGGTCCTGGCGCTTTTTGGCAGCTTCACGAGATGGCTATCCCCTGGTGCGAAGGAGAATAGCGCGGATTAGGAAACCTCCGTTCTATCCGTTGAACTACGGGGACCGACAAATCTAGAAACAATACACGGATTGAATGAAGATGAGCAACTTGCCAGCGCGACCTGCGATCATTCCCCGAAGGCCAGCTTTGGTCTCAACGGTCGAGAACCCGTTTGAGAGTACCCTTGTTGGCGGGCATCTCCGCGTGAAGGCGTCTCCAGCCTGGTAAATCATATTAATGCCAGCGGATTCGATCAGCTCGACAAGATCTCGCCGCGGGCGTTCAGGCAACAGGATCGATACTGCCGTTTTCGTCGAAGCAAACCGTTTGTAATCGAAAATTTGCTCGATGGCCATCGTTATCGCATCGCGGGAGACGTTGCCTTTAGCTTCAATCGGGGACGGGAGATTTCATGATGCCATTGCTCACTCGCCCCAACTGAAACGATGGAGAGTCGCAGCGCTCCCTGCGTAGTCGACTAATTCTTTTGCGCCGTTAGCAAGGCTTCAAGCTGTTGCGCGTCGATTGGCTTGATCAGATGGTGTTCGAACCCGGCTTCCATGCTGCGCTGGACATCTTCCTCCATTCCGAATCCGCTAATAGCAATGCCGCGAAGGCTCTGCGACTGGCGGGCTGCACACATCAATTGATAGCCAGTTCCGTCGGGCAAACCGATATCGGTGACAAGCACGTCAAACGATTCACAATCGAGCAGTTTCCTTGCGTCCGCCACGCTGGCGGCGGTGCGAACGCGGAACCCATCCTTAGTAAGAATGGAAGAAAGCACGCGCAGGGTATCGGCATGGTCTTCCACCAGAAG
>Ga0207645_10001847_pt1 | contig 17066 bp, 28 predicted proteins | sample KBSM53metaG_FD_184331 | JGI IMG/M metagenome (GOLD analysis project Ga0207645, IMG submission 184331) | Miscanthus rhizosphere microbial communities from Kellogg Biological Station, Michigan, USA - KBS M5-3 metaG (SPAdes) (version 2) | ecosystem: Host-associated > Plants > Roots > Rhizosphere >...
CGTTCAGAACTTGGGTGCGTCTTGGCTCGCTTTCCGAGTCCCCTCGTCCTGTTTGCAGCTTTGCTTAGCCAGCATGCGCTGACCGGAACTACCATCCTTAGGAATTCTGGCGAGGCAGGCCTTCAGAGTGTCCTCGACGCCCGCCGCCATCGTGCCAGGCTCTCCCGTCACAACACCAGGGGGGGACCCTCCCGAAGGTTGATCCGCCGCCTGCGTAGCCAGCGCAGAGAGCCCGCAGATCAGCACCAACGATGTGAAGATGACGATGCGTCTTATGAATAGATAGATTCTCATTGCTCTTCCCTCACACACAACGAGTCGAGACGGTCACGCCGGTTCTAAGATCATGGTGAACCCCTCACCCTTAAGCCTCACATCCCAAGGAGGCACACCGTTCTCACCAGCACAGAAGGGGAGGCGGATCTGGGAAGTCCTCCCCTCACCCGTGAATAGGACGCTACTGCTTGGGCATGCGAGTCGCCTCACTGACCGGCGGCTCAATATTGATTTGAGGCCCTTGAACCGTCGGCAGTTGACCGGCTCCCTGCGGCTTCACCAGCCTGGCATTATTGGGATCTACCAGCTTCTGGCTCGTGTGCGCATCCTCTGAAGCCGCTCCTGCTCTGAGGGATTGCTCAACAGTCATATTTTTTTGCCCGGTATCGTTGGCATTTTCTCCGCTCGACGGATACCCGGGATGCTTCGGCAGCATCGACGGATTCGCGTCGGCAAAAGAGGTACTCCCTACCAAGACGAGTCCTGTCATCAGCATTGTATAGAGTCTCATGGCCTGCACTCCTTTCATTCGAGTACTCCGGGATTCCTCGGTCACACAACCCGCGCGGAGCGTCCCATAAACACATGGATCGTGACCAAGAGTCCGATCAGGAACAGGATCCAGGAAATCTGGATCGCGACCGTGGACACCCCGCCGAGATTCAGGGCGCCGGCAATCAAGCCGACCACCAGAAACATCAGTGCGGAGTAAAGCATGGGTTCCTCCTGTCTATGGAATGTGGGGTCAGTCGAACAGTCCTCTGAAGCAGGGTCGGAGTCCTGGCCGCCTCCATCACCAGACCATGACACCAAGGCATGCAGCCCTTCAGAGAAACTCTGGCGTTGGAGCGGCGGAGACTGAAGAATCGGTCGCGTGAGGAAGGACCAGGGAACGCGAGGGATGGGACAGCCAGCGGGGCTGAAACGTCTTGCATTGATACTGCGCGCGGAGGAGCGCTGAGTCAAGCGGTATTATCGGGCCTGTGCTAGTTCAATGATTCAGGCGGTTGAGACTTCTTCCGAGCTAAGAGTTGGACCTCCAACGGTGAAACTGCACCTTCCTTCGCCAACCGCCTTCTCAGCCTCGCATTCGGTGCAGGTGTTATCGCGCTATTTTGGATTTATGCAACCTCCGCTGGCCCTGTCTAGTCATACTGGTCGGTGATGAAGGGGCCTTTTCCACCCGCTTGCTTTTCGCACCATTGCTGGCGATAATTCACATGCGTCGTTCACTAGGTTCTGACCAAAGCAGGTCACCTATGACACGCGTGACACGCGCGCAAACGCCGGCATTCAATCCCCACACATTCCTCAGCGAAGTTGGCAGAGGCAAGACAAGTCTGCCGTCGCCGAACAAACACACGATCTTTTCCCAAGGGGATGCGGCGGATGCCGTATTCTATATCCAGGCGGGCAAAGTCAAGCTAACCGTGGTCTCGCAGCAGGGCAAAGAGGCCGTCGTCGCGATTCTGGAACAGGGGGCCTTTTTCGGGGAAGCCTGCCTCGCCGGACACACGGTTCGGACGGCGACCGCGACCACCACGGAAGACTCCCGTCTCGTGCGCATCGACAAAGAGGCCATGATCCAGGTGCTGCACGAGAAGCCGGCGTTCGCAGAACTGTTTACGGCCTATCTGCTCGCGCACACGATTCGTATCGAAGAGGATTTGGTGGATCATCTCTTTAACTCCAGCGAGAAGCGGCTCGCGCGGGTGCTGCTGTTGTTGGCCCATTTCGGCAAAGAAGGCAAACCGGAGCCGGTGATTGCAAAGCTGAGTCAGGAAACGCTCGCCGAGATGATCGGCACGACGCGCTCCCGCGTCAGTTTCTTCATGAATAGGTTCCGCAAACTAGGCTTCATTGATTACAATGGCACACTGCGCGTGCACAGCTCCCTCCTCAATATCGTCCTCCACGATTAGATTCCCATACGATCTGGACCCTTCTATCTATCGCGGAGAATCCGGTGCATGTAATCGTCGGAGAAAACCTCGGTGTAGATTCCAGCCGTGCCAAAGTTCCTACACCCTGACCTGAGACGTGCTGCTGATTTTACGAAAGATGGGCCTGAGTTGTCCTATCCTGGTAGCAGCGTGGTAGCAGACGCAGAGGTTAGAAATTGAAATCGTAATCCTAATCGCCGAGGAACGAACAAATGTATAGGGCCCGCTGTCTTTTGCCTCCCGCGGGTGGAAGGCTTGAGTAGCCCTCGAAAGGCCGAGGTTCTAACGAGGGTCCATAGCATTGCACGGCTGGGAATGTTACTAATGGGATGCAACATTTGCTTGCTGTATAACAAGATGAATACAAGGCTAGCATTATGGATAAATGTCGCGTTCTGCTTGTCGATGATCATGTGCCAATCCGCATCGCTCTACGCCGTATGCTCACCGATCATGATAACGTTCATGTCGTGGGAGAGGCTTGCGATGGCAAGCAGGCAATAGAACTAGTTCCTCTCTTTCAGCCTCATGTCGTTGTTATGGACTTCTATATGCCGAGGATGAACGGCATTGAGGCTGCGCGTATCATGAAGGAATTCTGGCAAGAGATAGCGATTATCGGAATTTCTACGGCACCGGATACATTCATTACCGATGCCTTTGTGAAGGCCGGCGCTTTCGCAGTGGTGTCGAAATACCAAGGTGATCATCTTTATTCCACAATTCAAAAAGCTTTTTCCCACAATATTGTGGGAAACATAAGCCCTCTCCAGTGAGCCAGAACCCCTCATGCCACTAGATCTGATTTTGACTTGTTTGACAGATTAAGAATTGGGGGGATGCAGAGCCTGCAATACGCGTGCGGCTTATCGGGGGCCCTTCGGTAACTGGCCTTTGCGTTCAAGCTCAGCGACGTGGTCAAGCAGCAGTTGGACGACGTACTCTTGGATGCTTTGCCCCCCGCTTAAGGCGGCCGCAGCCTTCAGTTTGTTCACGAGATCATTTGGGACATTTCGTAAATAGAGAACCCTAGGAGTAGCCATCGGGGGAGCGATGATACCGCACTAACTCCTGGCGACACAAGCTCACTTTACTTGCTTACTAGCAAAGACTAGAATGTGCTAGCAACTGGCGCATTGCTTGCTTCCGTGATGAAGCAAGCCAGACAAGCGAGGATCGCATGGCTGAGAGCACCAAGTCTGGATTTCTAAGAGAGCCGCGGCTCCAAGACTGCCTGGTGTTTTTGGACAAACTGCGCAAGAGCGGCGTGACAAATATGTTCGACGTACGGCAAACGCTACGCGCTGCTTTCCCCGATCTCACGACGAAGCAAGCTGCCGAAGTGGTGGCTTACTGGTTACGCACCTTTACTGTTCGTGCCCACAAAGAGGCCTCATGAAAAAAATCATCATTCTTGTCTCATCGCAAGGTGTTGGATCGGTAATTGGCGAACGTGGCCATGCCACGTCCTAACGGCGAAGGAAACAAGCGAGCCATGCAGAGTAAGGCAGAATACTTTTCGACATTAGCTTAATACGCCCTCTCCGAAAAAAAGGTGAGCGACCCCCCGGCCTTATTCCTTCACCCTCTTGTCACCCTCAGCTTCTGTGTGTTTCTGTTGCGTCGTGTCATGGAATGCCAGCAATGCCTCCCCCGCGACATTAGTAAATTTTGGTGTGAACAGAAAGCTAACGGGAGGTAGGATCCACCATAAGGTGGTTTCGTCGGATTGCACGATTCTTACGCGCTCCGCTCCTTCCTTTTTCGCTTCTTCTGTAAAATCGCGAACCGCTCCTTCCAATGAGGCGTCGCCGATAAAGGGCATGGCGACCGCAAAGTGCACCGCGGCTTTCGTCATGTTAATGTGCACGGCATCCGAACCGTCCACGTCTTTCAGTCCACTAAAATCGGGCGCCTTGCTCGTCATAGCACAGCCTGAGAAGGTTAGGAGCAACAATGCACTTGCTAGATTGAATACATTCCTCATGAGCGTGTTCCCTCCTCTGCCTTTTGGGTGATAGCTCTCTCCGCTGTGAGATTTGGACATATTCCCGGAGAGCTGGCTTTGGCCACTTCTGTTCAGGCACACTGTCACTTGAACGCAGACCTGATCGCTCGAGGCTCACCGCTGGCCACAGGCGACACAAACCCAGAGCTCTACCGAAACGCCACAATCCGTATTAATTGCTTTCTGCGGCCACAAAACGCCGTAACACTTCCAGCACTGGCTGAATTTCTTTTTGTGGATCCTAGCCCGCATCTTCTAGATTATGACGAGCGGTGGTTGGTCAGCCAATCGTGAGATCCCGCGCGGGGAACCTATAGGGCAAAATGTCCTATCGGCGGCTGTCGATCACTTGAGAGCCATTCGGCCCAAGCAGAATCGTTCTCGTAAACAAGGGAATGCAATAGCTCACAGATCTTCTCTACATTCCTACATTGATCCTAATCTTTATATTTCATAGACTGCGACGCTAGCGAGTGGATCCGAATGAATTTACATGGTGTACTTCAGTGGCGTCGCGCAAAGCGCAGCATATGGCTTAAGTCTCAGTCTGACAGGAGATTGGTCCTCCCTACGCCAATTGGAAGAACGGCCCAATGGAGAAATCAATCAAGAAAGCAGATACCCGCCCCGCTGCCTAATTCCGACCCGCTCACCGCTTCTTTCGCTTTATGAGGAGGAATCACATATGCCGAGTAATGGAATGACTATATCTCCAACAGCAAAGTCCATAGCGTCCTACGTCAAGAAGAATGCCTTACATGTTAAGAAAGCCCAAAAAGCACATAAGCACCAGAGGACGGAAAGTGTACGGGAAGCCGATTACAAAGGACATCACATCGTCATAACAACGCAATACCAGATCGAAGTCGACGGGAAAATAGTAATGGGGCATTTGGGGGTAACGAATGACGGTCAGGTTCATTATCATCCAGTCCCGAATTTGTCCTTTGCCTCCGCAGTGGACCTTGTCAAACAGCTTATTAACATTTTCCCTGACGACTTTGTGGCGAAAGGTAATCGTAAGACGCATCACAGAAAAATGAAAAGGACCCTATCAGGCCATAAACATACTTAGGAGTTTGCTATGGCTAATGTACGGCCGAACATTGTGAAGGACGCGTCGGCAAGGCAGAAGTATGCAAAAGGCGTCAATCTATTGAAGCGTGAGTTCACCGGACCAACCACTGCAAGTTTAGGTATCCCTGGCCCATCGCGACCAGTCAGCACTTACGATCTATTCGTCGTCTGGCACCACACAGCAATGTCGACAATGACTCCTCCAACTCAGGGCGATCGGAATGCGGCACATCGAGGTCCGGTATTTTGCCCCTGGCACCGCTTCATGCTGCGCCAGCTGGAACTCAATCTTCAGCGAGTGCTCAACGACAACACGTTCGGCCTGCCGTATTGGGATTGGGCCGTAGATGGGCAAAAAACCGCAGCGCAACAGAAGAAATCTAGCGTATGGGCAGCTGATGCCATGGGTGGCTCAGGGAGTCCCGTCAAGACAGGACCATTCAAGTTTAACTCCGCTGATTCGACTAGTTTCCGTGTTCGTATTGAAGCGGACGTGAATGGGCAGTTAGTGCAACGAAATCACGGATTGAGACGAGCCCTTGGGGCGAATGTGTCAAAGCTTCCAAACAAAGCCGAGACGGGTGGCGTGTTAACACTGACCCCATACGATGCTACACCGTGGGATGTGTCATCGTCTGGCTTCCGTAACCGGGTGGAAGGTTGGGCTGCCCCAACACCTCCTGCACTGCATAATCGTGTGCACGTTTGGGTAGGAGGTGATATGTTGCCCTCAAGCTCGCCAAATGATCCTGTGTTTTATATGAATCATTGTAATGTGGATCGCATTTGGGAGGCGTGGTTGACCAAACACGGACGAAGTTACCTTCCGCTTCAAAGCGCTCCGGCGTTTCTAAAAGGCCACCGTATCAATGATCAAATGTCATCGCTATTATCTGCACCCATGAAACCGGCAGATGTACTCGATATGAGGTCAATCTATGTGTACGATTCACTTATAGTGTGAACAACATGATGGGCTTGGGAAAAGCTGCGAGAGAGATCACAGGGAAAAGAAAAACCCCAGCTGATGCATTCGTTAGCAAGAAGTTAAACACCCCCCTCCCCGACTGCTCCCATGTGTTTTCCTTCTTCCATCGCGTTTCGTAATTTACCGATCGGCCACATCTACGCACAAAGAGTCCAATTCGAACCCTGGAGAGGGTAGGATTCGAACCTACGGTCTGGTTACCCAGACAGCAGCGTCCATGTGCGACCATTATAGACGCTTTAGGTCTGTGGCGGTCGATTGGGCAGGTACGGTGCAACCTTGGCCAGGATTTTCCTTGCAGTAGTGCTCGACAATCAGGGCTTCCTTCTCGGTGAGTTGTCTATTCTCATTATTGAGAAGATCATCCGTTCGCAGGCATTGGAAGCTACGAAATTCTTCGGCCTGTTTCATGAAATATCACCGCCTCCGTGAGGAACTACATATTGCTTCCACGACTGCCGCGGGTTGCAGGCCTGGAAGATATTCGATGCAACACAAGTACATTGTCTCGTTTCAACATCACCCTTGAGCAATTTTGCTCAGACTGCCTCCATCCTAAAGAGGCATACTGGGTATATCGGGCGTTTTGTAAGGGCCTAGAACCGCTGTCGGGGACATATCACCTGACTGGTCCTACAACACACACTGTAAGGCTATAGTATTCTCCCGCGCGTGCTTCTCATGGATGGCGCGGTCATTGGGAATCGCAGGCGAAGAGGGTTCTATGTCGACATCTCAATTTTCAATACCGAGATTCGTCACGCTGATCACTTGGCCATGCGACAAGACTTACACGAACGAAAAAAGTCCTCTTCCTGATTCTGAATCGTATCCTGATGGATCTGCGGCAGTCACTTTAAACAAAGGCTACGGATGATGAAGATGAAATCACATAGCGGGGCCAAAAAACGCTTTCACAAGACGGGCACGGGGAAGTTTATGCGAAAGCAGGCGGGCAAACGGCATATTCTCACGGGAAAGAATCGGGAACGGAAACGGAGGTTGAGCGGTTCTGTCGTAGTCGATGGCGCGAGTTCCGCGACGCTCGGTCGCCTGCTGCCCTATCAGTAACTCGAACGACCTAGAAGGCTTTTCTGAGAGAATCCTGTGAAAGTGGAGGCGATGGGATTACAGGCGGGCATGCAGTCGGTTCCCACCAAGCTGCACGAGGCGAGGCTCCAGAGCATTCCAGAAGGCACCAAAGGTAACCGTGGAGATGATGACCAGGGCCGACTAATGGATATTCATCAGAACTGAGGCGTGGTAGCCGCCTCCGGAGGTCTTTTTCATGATCATGCTTCTTACGCATCAAGAAGAACTCAGACGTCAACTTACCCACGCCTTGCATCTGAGGGGCCATGACGTGGCCATTCCGCGGCATCGAGAGGATATGCTCACGGTCCTGAAGGATTCAAAGCCAGAACTGGTAATTTTGGACCTGTATTTATCGGATCGCAGTGGTGCGGAAAATTTGAGACTCATGCATGACCACGGGTATGCCGGGGCCATGCTGGTATTGTCGGGGCCCTCAATGATGCCTATTGTGAATGTCGTTTATGCCAGCGGCTTACGAGTGACCCGCGTTGTCCAGGCACCAGCTAATCTAAACGGAAACTATGATTTTGGGGATCTAGAATCCAACATCAAGACACTGTTAGACGAAGTGGGGAACCGGAAGAGGTGCCATGCGTCAATTGCAAGGCGGGCCTATGAGCTTTATGAGACTGAGGGGCGGCAGGAAGGCCACAACGTCCAGAACTGGCTGCGAGCGGAGCAAGAGCTTTCTGGAGGTCTCACTATGAGAACAAGTGTGCCGTAGACGATGCCGGCACCTCTCCCATCCAACCTGCGTCCGGTAGCACGAGTGCGTCTGACCAAGAGGGAGAATGTGTGATCAATATAAAGAATCCCACCTCTTCACGACACGCTGACGGTTCCAGAGAAGATGATGACGCATGTGCTTGCAGCAGTGCATCGAGTAGTCATGGATCACATGGCGTTCGTGCCGTCTCAGTATGACATAGCGGCCCAGGCAAAACGCCTTAACGCGGTGGCTAGATGCCTTTTCTGCTTACCGTTGTGGTTTCCTTCCGAGAACTCGCTAGCCACTATGATGCCCCTCATGGACCTTTGGCTTCTTCGATTTCGTCGAGGGTCTTTAGAACTTGGGGGCAGCGTTGTCTAGTTTCCTAGTCCCCTCGGCCGTTTGGCAGCTTTGTTCAGCCAACATGCGCTGACCGGTACTCCCTTTTGGAATTCTGGCGAGGCAGCCCTTCAGTGTATCCTCGACCGAACCCGCGGCGACCTTGGCCTGCCCGACGGTCGAAACGGAAGGAGGGGCTTTTGCCGGAGGTGGCTCGGCAGCCAGCGCAGGGAGCCAGGAGATCAGGACCAGCGAGGTGAGGATGACGATGTGCCTTAGGAAGAGATCAGTTCTCATTACACTACTCCTTTAGGATCTTGGGCTCAGAGGTGGGAGAGGAAGGCTCATCACAGAGCCACAAGCTATGCGGTGGACAAGATACATTGCAGGTCAACGCTATGCTTCTGGATGAGGCTAATCTGGTCAAAAGTGCTCAGGTGGCAGCGCGAATAGTTGAGCGGGATTAAGGGGGCATGGAAGCCATAACAAGTACAAAGGGCTTTCCTCTGATCCCTGCCTCTCATGGAGAGATAATTGTGGTGGCGCGCGGGCCGATCGGCAAAGTAAGGATCGCCGTGGTTCCCTGCTTCGGCGCCGAGGCGAAATCAAAGCGACCATTCAAGGCTTTCATGCGTTCCCGGATCGTGAGGAGGCCGATCTTCGAAGAGAGGACGCTCCCCGTGCCGGCAGATGGTGGCCCTGGCGAGGCCGTGAGATCGAAGCCGCTCTCATCACGCACGACGATCTGAAGGAGGCCCTGATCGCAGGTCAGGCGGACCGTCGCCTGTTTCACGGCCGCATGCTTCGCGGTGTTGATCAACAGTTCCCGCACCGAGCGAAAGAGCAGAACGGCGCAACTGAGAGGAATGTCACACTCATCGACCTGATCCAGGTCCACTCGTACCTCCAGATCGTGACGCTTCATCTGTGTCGCGAGCGCTCGAATCCCCGCGACCAGTCCTTGTTCGTGCAGGATAGGTGGACTCAACTCGGCCATCAAGGTGTGGCAATACTGTAAGGCTTGGCTCAACACCTGGTCGACTTCTCGGACCATCCCATCGCCTGCTGGAGGTACAGAGAGTCGCTCCAGCTGTTCGATTTTCATACGGCCTAGCACGAGCAACTGCGCCAGGTAGTCGTGCAACTCTGCTGCGAGGCGCGTGCGTTCACGCTGCTCCGCAGCATCGAGCGCGGTCGCCAGGGACCGGAGATCCACCAGGGAACGACCTAACTCCTGAGTGCGCTCGGTGAGTTGGCGTTCGAGTAAGCGGTTCCGCTGCTGCAGCATGGCATGTGCCGCTCGCTCCGCGCTGACCTCGATTTCCTGAGAGCCAAAGTCTGCCCTCAAGTTTCCATTATTCTTTGAAGGGTTCATATGCGGCTCCTTTATTGCCTCAGTAAGTGAGATAGAAGAATCAGTAAGTACGGGACTGAAAATGAAGCACTAGTGAGAACCCTTGTGATCATGTGGGCATAGTAGAGCGGGGGGCGGGAGCGAAACTGTATAAAACTGACCATTCCCGAGTCAGCAAACACGATCTTTTCCCAAGGGGATTCAGCGGATGCCGTGTTCTATATCCAGGCGGGCAAGGTCAAGCTATCCGTGGTCTTACAGGAGGGCAAGAAAGCCGTCGTCGCGATTCTGGAAGAAAGGGTGATCGCGAAGATGAGTCAGGAACCACTGAATGCCGCCTCTTTTCCATCCTTGAGCAATTTAGCTCCAATCATCGTCGTTGGCTCCCCTATTCCACTTCCATATTTGCAGCCTTACTGCGTGTGGCAGGACGCTGCGAGCCAAACTGATGCGCATACACGTAGGTAAACTCGGCACCTAGGAAGAAAATCAAGGCGGAGTAATAGACCCACACCAAGATCGCCATCAGCGAAGAGGCGGCTCCGTACATTGAGGTCAGCGCCGGCCCTCCAAGATATAGCGCGATTGCCCACTTTCCCAACGTAAACAGAGCGGCAGTGCCAATGGCTCCAATCCAAACATCCCGCCAAGCGATATGCCCTTCAGGCAGGATTTTGAACATCAGTGAGAACAATACGGCCATTACCGCCGGAGAACCCATGATATCGATCACAGTCATAATGACTTGGGGCTCGGGCATCTCCCTGTGAATAAATTTGGCTGCTGCAACCATCACGACGTTCAAGACTAAGGCAGTGAAAAGAAGGAGACCTGTTCCGATGACCAGCAAAAACGAGAAGAGTCGGGTTCTAAGCAGTCCCCACAGCGCAGAACTCCGTCGATGCCCTGGAATCCGCCAAATGAAATTCAGCGCATCCTGCAGCTCGCTGAACATGCCCATAGAGACAATCAATAGAGTAATGAGACTAATCAAAGTGGCGAGGGTGCCGTGAACAGGATGACCGGCGCTGTGCAACATGGGGGTCAGGGCATTCGCCCCTTTCCCCCCGATAAGCTCTTGTAACTGACGAAGTAGCTCTTCTTGCACGACCGTTTCATCAACGATCGTTGCCGCTCCGGCTACAGCAAGCGTCAAGAGTGGCGCGAGAGAAAAGAGCGTGTAATATGACAGGGCGGCACTTAATCGCCATGGATTATCATCCCACCACTTCCTCGCCGTGGTGGTGAGCAAGTTGGTGATCAGTTCGATCGTCATGCTCTATTTTATTCGAATTATGCCGCACATGTCGGGGCAACGCTTGAGCTTGAACCTAGGGCCCTGCAGGGTAGACGAAGTACATGATACGAGCGACCATTAGATGAACGTGCACCAAGCACGCATCACCCCGATGGACAAGCACAGCCGTACGCCACGATCCCTTGCACAGTTACTCTGTCTCGCGGAACTCATAGTGATGTCTGTTGTCAGTACAGTCGGCTCCGCTCAGCCATCACAGCCGGGAATACATGTGGAGATCCTGGGCATCCGCAATAGCATCGGGGCAGTGGCCTGCGCACTGTTCGAAGCACCGGAAGGATTTCCCACTGAGTTTTTGCGCTTTGCAACCAACATCATGATGGTCAAGGTACGTGCCGCAAAGGCCACATGCGACTTTGAAGACATCGCGCTCGGTACGTATGCATTGGCTGTGATTCATGACGAAAATCGGGATGGGGAACTCGCGACCAATTTGATGGGGGTGCCGAAGGAGGGATACGGATTCTCGAACGATGCGAAAGCCTCATTGGGGGCGCCATCGTTTGAGGCGGCCAGTTTTTCCTACAATGGACAAAGTTTGAAGATGACGATCGCCTTGCAGTACTAAAATGACGCCCGCCAAGAGTTCAACCCAGATCCAGCCCCCAAACACGTCTCTTCGATTGACGCAGAGTTGGTTAATAAGTAGTTAGACCTTCCTGCCCTCGCTTTAAAACCACCCTTGCTATGCTTTCTTGACTCCAACGATCAGCAACGCGATGCCGCTGACGATGGCCAAACCCGCGACGAAGGGCGAAAGCGGAATGGCCTCTTTCTTATCAACCGTGGCTTGGAGCGGACCGACATCGATCACATTTTCTCGGGTCGTGTAGCTAATGCCTTTATAGGCAAATGCCACGACACCGAGCACGATGAGCATGATGCCGAGGATTGTTGTGGTTTTCATGTTCATCGCTTTTGTGTGAAGCAGCACAGCCTGTACCTTTCGCGCAGGTTGCTGCGCGACCGGATAGGACGCTGCGAGGTTACAGCCGACCTGTCAGAGCCAGGATGACCAGGACCAGAAGGATCAAACCCAGTCCCCCGCTCGGGAAATATCCCCAACTGGCGCTGTGCGGCCAGGTGGGCAATGCGCCAACGAGCAACAACACTAATACGATGATGACGATGGTACTCATCTGGTTTCTCCTTCACGCTCCCGATGCATGGTCGCGCACCTCCTGATCGCCCACACAGCAACCTTTCAGGTACGGATTGGGCCAGCCTTGAGGACTGGCCCAATTCTTTATGCGGTGATCGAATTTCAAATTTCGCCACCTTACAGCTTCGGCGGCTGGGCGTGTTTAATGGACAATGCGTGGTCCTTTTCCGTGGCGCGGGCCTCGATCTGGTCGCCGGCCTTGAAGGAACCCTCCAACTCCGTGGTCTTATCCACGTGCAGACGGATTTCCTTGCCCGCCATATCCTTGACGATGTAAAACTCCCCATCCATTTTCAGCACGTCACCTTTGACAGTCTGGGGACCTGGTATCTGGGCATCTGCTACGAGGGGTTTTGTGATGCCCAATGCGTGGCCCTTCTCCGTCACCTGGGCCTCGATTTTGTCCCCGGCCTTGAAGGAACCTTCCAGTTTCGTGGTCTTGTCCACGTGCAGACGGATTTCCTTGCCGGTCATATCCTTAACTACATACGAATCCCCCTCAATCTTCAGCACATCCCCCTGGACTGTCTGGAGACCTGACGTGATCGGTATCATCTCTGCGGCCTTGTCCGCGGCCGTCGCCAGTCCCACAATGAGCGTGGTCCCGGCAACAAGAGCCGTGCAGAGCATCAGTCCATAGAGTTGCATCATGATCTTCTCCTTAACTGAAATGTGAATTTGTCGCCGATCCAGCTCTCTCTGTTTGATGACTCCCCCATTAGACACGTCTTCTCTTTCGCGACTTCCGGCTGAGATCGTTGTAGCCACCGGCCACCCCATTGTATGAGTTCGTGCTTTTCCCCGCCGTACCGCTCCCGAACCAAGTGGACACAGTTAGCCCCGTACCGTTGCTGCAGCATGCCGATTACTTTCTCGTAGTTCCCCTCGATCTGCCTCAAATCATCATCGATTAGCTTGCCCCATCGCTTTTTGACTTCACCTTTAAACTGCAGCCACTTTCCCTTGAGTCGATCCACCTTAATTTCCTCCTCATGAACGAGATGGCGGTACCTCAGCGTTCGATCTGTTCTTTCCTCCTCTCATTAGTAGCAATTATGGCTAGCCACCAGGCTGCGGTATGGTCAGAATTGCTCAGATTTAAAGAACTAATATAAACGCATTAGGCCTTCTCGCCGCGTCGGCTCAGCAGGAGGTAAATTTCGGTTGGGTTTGGTGCGATTGGCAAATCCCGGCGCGTTCTCCAATGTGACCACAGTAGGAAGCGCTTGAAAGTGAGCAGTTTTGATCAGTTGCCACCCTTGAAAGGCGTAGAATTATTTGGGTGTCAGCAACTCATCGCCGATTACACGTGTTGTGAGTGAATGTCGTGACCTATGGCAAAGGAGGTACTTCTATGAACCCGATCCGATATCTTAGTCTTGCGGGCGTTCTCGTTTTGGGCTGCCAGGGCATGCCCACGGTGACGAGGACCGGTGACGTGAAAGACGTGATTATTGGGGATAGCCTGGCATCAGGGGAAATTACTGTCAATCCAGGCGATGAAGTTCGGTGGGTCAACAAAAGGGGCGCACCTGTACGAGTCATCTTAATTGACCCTGTGTCGGACAAGCAGGTGTCGTGCAAGAATAATTTCGGTGGGTGGATGACATCCAGCGATACCGCCCAACTGAGCACGAACGAAACTGCCAGCATCTGTTTCAGAGATGCCGGCACGTTCCGGTATACCGTCAGGATGGAATCAGCTAGGACTGCTGGTGAGCAAAACGTTTCGGGAGTCATCAAGGTTGGGGGACAAGGCAGCCAGGCCGTTGGTCAGACAAATGATCAAAACCGCGGCCAAAGCAGCGGTCAAACCAGTGCTCGAGCAAGTGATACAACCGATGATAAACCGAGTGACCAAAGTGATCCAACAAGCTCAAGGTCGACCACTACCACGACTACGACGACAACGATGCCTCCAGCTAAGTAATGCGACATCGAATGAGGAAAGTGGCTAGGACAGTGGCAGAAGGGCGGGTCCGGTCAGTCTGTAGGACGCAATCAGGAAAAGCGTGTCGAAGTCGAGGAGCACAGCACAAGAGAGATCATGGGTTGTTATGCGAATGCACTTGTGTCCACCTACTCCATTGTCATTCCCGACTTCCCATTACTCTGCACCCTCTGCGAATCGGCAAGTTTGGCAACTTCGTTGGCGTAGCGACAGATCATCTGCAGTTCATCTTGCGAGAATGGCGCATGGCCAGGCGCCTGAGCGCTGGCTAGCAGTCGCTCGCAGTATCGGCAAAAATTGTGAAGGTCTTCGCGGATGGACAGAGGTGATGAGCTAGACATCGAGGACCGCCTTTGATTTGGTGTCTGGCGGTCGGGCCTTCCCAAGGAGGTGCCGCAAGCACAAGTGTAAGGGGAGTGCTCTACCTTAGGCTCTCTAGAGGGCTGGGTCAAGCGGTGATTACCTAGCGACAACCGCATCCGATCCCGAGATCAGATCAAAAGGAAGGTTTGCGCTTTTTCCGTGTCTCCCGCTGCTGCTGTTTCTTGCCTTGAGCACTTCCTTGCGCTTCATTGCTTGCCGAACCAACTCTTCTCAGTTTAAATCAGCTTTCTCCGACCAACATCGAGCCTTCTTCCTCGTTCACCTTGATGTTTTCGTGAACTGGCGTCATACCCGATCATCACGGGAGATCCCTAGCGATATGGTGCGTGCAGACTGTCCGATTAATGAGAACAAGTTGTCTACAAAGGTGTACGGAAATTATCAAAAGATGAGCAAATCAATCAGCAATGCATTCGGTGCGCGTCTTGCAGCTGGCACAGTCACGTGATGCTGGTCCTTCAACCTGGACGGTGGGAAGTTTTCATCACCTTCAATAGAAGGAGGGATTAACCATGCATGTCCAACGCCTCATTCTTGGATTTCCTCTGCTCATGCTGGTGGGCTGTCAAACAATCGGCGGAGAAGGTATGCCATCGTTGACGCGCACGGGCGCAGTCAAAGACGTCATCATCCGTGATGCCGTCGACCCGACATCCGTGATGGTCAATCCAGGCGACGAGATTCGCTGGATCAACAAGCGTCAAGGCGCTGTCCGAGTGGTGTTTTTGAATCCCATGACAGAAAACCTGACATGCCAGCGCAATTTTGGCGGACCGATGGGATTCTTAACAAAGCGCAATGAGTATTCGGCCAAACTGGGATCTAATGAGACTGCCAGCCTGTGTTTCCGGGATCCTGGCGAGGTGAAGTATGTGGTTAGGGCCGAATCGGCGAGTCACCCCGGGGGAGAAGAGAACATAGCAGGCACCATCTCAATCGGTTCGGAAGACCTCGCCCGCCGACCGATGGAAAAGCCGGTCGACAGGAATGCGGGCCTTGCAGCCCAGTCCGATAAGGACGAGGCGGCCTCCAGCCGGTAGCTCATCAAGGCGGAGGTAAAGGCTATGAGAATGGCCGATGGAATCCATTGGCGTCCATCACCTAAAGATGGATGCCAATGGACCATGATCAGTCGTGGGCTACGACAACGCCTGAAGTATGGGAAACGAGTGATTCGAGTTAAGAACATACTCGGAGATGATGTCTATGGACTTTGGCACGTGAAGAAGGTCGTCGTGCATAAAGCGGGGCAACGTTATGCCGTCATCCCAAAGAGGGAGACCTTCAGTACGAAGCATGATGCCGAGCGGTATGCCCACCTGAGGACTCGACGTTTTATTGAGCAAAAGCTCGGACGGGACAATAACAATACCGGCCGATGGGGAACTGCCATCAAGTACTCGTTTGCAGCTGCGTTCATTTCAGTGATGACGGCCGTAGCAGTTCAATGGTGGAAAGACCAGCCTTAGTCCCTGCTGATTGAATTCTTCTCGGTATCGGAAGTACGTAATTGAACTGCCTTCATAGGACCACGCTCACGCCCCATCTCGTGAAACGAATGCTTGTCTCTCATCACATCGCCGCGGGCTTGTCGTCTCGTCTCTTTTGCACGGTAAAAGAGAGCCCGCCTCCCTTTCGGTCAGCGGGCTCTGCTCTGGAATTCGTCAATCTTATTGGCCGACAGTAGCCAATTGGCGGGTTAAGGTCCACACGTGATTTTCATGGATTCGATCGTATTCGACATACTGAGTTTCGAAAGTTTGGGCACGCGTTGGCCGGGGGTAAAAGTAATTTCAGGCCCCGTAAAGTCTTTATTCATCCAGGCGTGCACTGTGGCATTGGAGCCTACAATCACGCTCTCAATGTCGTTGTTCCAATTCCGCCCGTAGACATCTTTCAAGGTGGAGTACTCTGCGGGTCCTTGGATCTTGACATGCGGATCGTCCTCATCAAATTCGTCGTCATCGAAAACCTCGATCCAACAATTTTTATCTACGACTTTGAGGTCCACTGCCGACCCGATTGAGGGCCCCATGAAGACGATGCTCAAGCTGACCAAGACAATAGCCCACATGTTTCCTCCTTATGTTTCATTCACTCTCATTTTACAATCTCAACCTTACTCTGTCCGCCTCGCTCCATTTCCTCTCTGTGTGTCTTTTCCTCGCGTGCCATTTCCTTTTGGTGTTTCTCTTCTTCGCGCGCCATCCCTTCCTTGTGTTTGCGCTGCTCCCGCTGGAGTTTCTCCGTTTCCCCCATCAATTCTTCTTTTTGTTTGCGCGCCTGGCGCTCCTTTGCATGTTTGTCCTTCTGCGCTTCCCGTTCCATTTCATGCCGCTGTTTTTGGGCCTCCCGTTCCATTTCCATTTTCTGTTTTTCGGTTTCTATGGCGGCTTTATCCATGGAGTCAGCGAGAGAAGGCAGTGGCGAGTTGAGCGACAGGCATAGGAACAACACACTTG
>Ga0207645_10001848_pt1 | contig 17062 bp, 10 predicted proteins | sample KBSM53metaG_FD_184331 | JGI IMG/M metagenome (GOLD analysis project Ga0207645, IMG submission 184331) | Miscanthus rhizosphere microbial communities from Kellogg Biological Station, Michigan, USA - KBS M5-3 metaG (SPAdes) (version 2) | ecosystem: Host-associated > Plants > Roots > Rhizosphere >...
GGTTGTCGCGGCTGAAGGTTTCGAATCGCGTGCGCGACAGTTCCAGCTTCGATCCGTATTGCTTGCCCAGGGCGGCCATCGCGTCGGCCAGGCAAAGGTAACGGTCCGAGCGGCGGTTCGGCGTTTTCAGCGAAACCATTCCGAGACCGTCACTGCTCAGCGAAACGATACGATCGCCTTTCAGCGCGAAGGTCGCGTCCAGCTCCCAGTCGGATCCCAGCGCCCGCTGCGCCAGTGTCACCGCGTCGTCGTTCTCGGGCGGCGTCGCTTTGGCTCCCAGCAACTTGACCACCGCGGCGGCGGCGAGGTCGCCGAACGGGAGCGGCTTGGGCGCGTTCTTGTGACGGCTCACCCAGAGCGTCGTCAGATCGGGCGCCGGGCCGTCCAACTGACGCAGCAGCTTCGAGATCGTGAATGGCGGTGCGTCCCCCGCGGGGCCGTTGGTGTGCATGGTGCGGCCGTCCGGCAGGATGACCACGATTCGCGACACCAGCAGGTTTCCGCCCGGTCGTTTGCCCGTTGGGTCGGCGGCATAGTCGAATGAGATCCGGCGATCGCCGGCGCGGAACCCGAAGCGAAACCACGGGTACTTCTTGACCACGGCATCCAGCGCCGCGGCCGGATTCTTGTCCTTGCAGCGCCGCGGATCGGGGAGCTGCGCCAGCAAGGCTTTGTCGGGCGGCATGGTGAGAGGGACGATCGCCGCGATGCCCAGTCGCAGTCAATCGAACGGGACACTATATTGCCGCCCATGCCAAAGGCGATCGTCGTCAGCGAGCTGGGCGGACCGGAGGTGCTGCGCTGGGAGGACGTCGCCGACGCGGCTCCCGGCCCGGGCGAGGCGCGCGTGCGCCAGACCGCCGTCGGCGTCAACTTCATCGACGTCTACTTCCGGCGCGGCATCTACAAGGTGCCGCAGCTGCCGTACGTTCCCGGCCAGGAGGGGGCGGGGGTCGTCGAAGCGATCGGGTCCGGCGTCAGCGAGGTCGCGGTCGGCGATCGCGTGGCTTACGCGGGTCTGCAAGGGTCATACGCCGAGGTTCGACTCGCGCCGGCAGCGCGCCTCGTCAAGTTGCCGCCAACGATCGACGACAAGACGGCGGCCGCGCTGATGCTCAAGGGGATGACGGCGGAGGTTCTCTTGCTGCGTTGCGCGCGCGTCGGACGCGGCGACACGGTCCTGTTTCACGCCGCCGCCGGAGGTGTCGGCAGCATCGCGTGCCAGTGGGCGAAGCAGCTCGGGATTCGCGTGATCGGCACGGCCGGCGGCCCGGCCAAGGTCGAGCGCGCGCAAGCGCTGGGCTGCGATGCGGTCATCGACTACGACAAGGAGGACATCGTCGCCCGCGTGAAGGAGCTGACCGGCGGCGCGGGCGTCAATGTCGTGTTCGACGGCGTGGGGAAGCGGACGTTCGACGCCTCGCTGGCCTGCCTGGCGACGCGCGGGATGCTGGTGCTGTTCGGGCAGGCGTCGGGCGCCGTGCCGCCCGTCGAGCCGGCCGCGCTGGCGCGCGCGTCGCTTTACCTCACCCGCCCGTCGTTCTTCCACTATGTCGGCGCGCGCGACGAGCTGGTCGCGTCCGCGACGCGCGTGTTCGAGGTGGTCGCGTCCGGGGCGGTCACGATCCCGGTCGGGCAGACCTACGCGCTGCGTGACGCGGCCGCGGCGCACCGCGATCTCGAGGGGCGCAGGACGACCGGGTCGACGTTGCTGATTCCTCAGGAACCCTGAGAGGGTTCCTGACCTCCCGCGAAGGGCTCGGCCGGGCAAAGCCCGTCCTCCCCCACGCGTTCGCCTTGAACCATCGGCGCGTTTTCGTTAGAACGAGCGCGCACGATGATCGCCCGATACACGCGCAAGGAGTTGCTCGAGCTGTGGTCCGACAGCCACCGCTACGAGATCTGGCTGCGTGTCGAGCTGGCCGCCTGCGCCGAGATGGAGAAGACGGGCGCGGTGCCGGCCGGGACGGCGGCGGCCGTGCGGGCCAAGGCCGCCGGCAAGCTGGATCCGGCCAAGATCCTGGAACACGAGGAGCGCACCCGCCACGACGTGATCGCGTTCCTGTCGCACGTCGAGGAGCTGGCGGGAGAGCCCGCCCGCTGGCTGCACCTGGGCATGACGTCGTCCGACGTGCTGGACGCCTCGCTGGCCGTCCAGCTGGTCGAGGCGGCCGACCAGATCCTCGCGGGGATCGATCTGCTGCGCGCCGCCTGCCGCCGCCGGGCCGACGAGCACCGGGCGACGGTCGCGATCGGGCGCTCGCACGGCATCCACGCCGAGCCGATCACGGCCGGGCTGGTGTTCGCGGGCTGGTACGCCGAGCTGGGGCGCGCGAAGGCCGCGCTGGTCTCCGCCCGCCACGAGGTCGCGGTCGGCAAGATCGCCGGCGCCGTCGGCACGTACGCGAACCTGGAGCCCGCCGTCGAGCAGGCTGCGCTGGCGTCGCTGGGCCTGCGCCGCGAGGTCGTACCGACCCAGGTGGTCGCGCGCGATCGCCACGCGGCCTATTTCCTGGCGCTGGCGCGGCTGGGCACCGCCGTCGAGCGCCTGGCGGTCACCATCCGCCACTGGCAGCGCACCGAGGTCGGCGAGGCGACGGAGGCGTTCGGCAAGGGACAGAAGGGCTCGTCGGCGATGCCGCACAAGAAGAACCCGATCCTGTCCGAGAACCTGTGCGGTATCGCGCGCCTGCTGCGGTCGTACGCGAACGCGGCGATGGAGGACGTGGCGCTGTGGCACGAGCGGGACATCTCGCATTCGTCGGTCGAGCGCGTGATCGGTCCCGACGCGACCGGCCTGGCTGATTTCATGGTCCGCCGCGCGGCCGGGCTGGTCGACGGCCTGGTCGTGAACGCCGCCCGCATGCGCGAGAACCTGGAGCAGGCGAAGGGCCTGTACTTCAGCGAGGCGGTGATGCTGACGCTGGTGCGCAAGGGGATGGCCCGCCAGGCCGCCTACGAGCTGGTGCAGCGGAACGCGCTGCGCGCCGTGGCGGGCGAGGGGAAGTTCCGCGACCTGCTGGGCGCCGACAAGGACATCGCGGCGCGCCTGGACGCGGCCGACATCGACCGCGCCTTCAACCTCGAACACCACCTGCGCCACGCCGGCGCGATCATCGACAGGGCCCTGGCGGAGGAAAACTCATGAGCAAACCGATCGACGAGGCAGTGATTCGCGCGCAGCTGGACAGGACGCTGGGCGGCACGAACCTCCCCGAGCTCGGCGAGATGTACGAGGGCAAGGTGCGGGACTGCTACACGCGCGATGGGAAACGGACGATCATCGCGACCGACCGCATCAGCGCGTTCGACGTGGTGCTGGGGACGATCCCGTTCAAGGGCCAGGTGCTGAACCAGATGGCCGCGTTCTGGTTCGAGGCGACCGCGAACCTCGTCCCGAACCACGTCATCAACGTCCCCGACCCGACGGTGACGGTCGCGCGCGAGTGCGAGACGCTGCCCGTCGAATTCGTCATGCGCTCATACCTGACGGGCGTGACGTCGACGTCGATCTGGACGCACTACTCGAAGGGTGGACGGACCTTCTGCGGCCACGAGCTGCCGGAAGGCATGAAGAAGAACCAGCGCCTGCCCAAGGCGATCCTGACGCCGTCGACGAAGGCCGAGAAGGGCTTCCACGACGAGTCGGTGTCGCGGGCGCAGATCCTCGAGATGGGCGCGCTGAGCGCGGCCGACTTCGATGCGGCCGCCGAGATGTGCGCGCGCCTGTTCGCGTTCGGCCAGCAGGAGTCGCTGCGGCGCGGGCTGATCCTGGTCGACACCAAGTACGAGATCGGACGTCGCCCCGACGGGACGCTGTGCTTCATCGACGAGATCCACACGCCGGATTCGTCGCGCTACTGGTACGCCGACGATTACGAAGCCCGCTTCGCGAAGGGCGAGGAGCCGCGCGGGCTGGACAAGGAGTACGTCCGGCGAACGCTCGCCGACCAGGGCTACAAGGGCGACGGCCCGCCGCCCAAGCTGTCCGACGACGTCCGCGTCGAGGCGGCGCGCCGCTACATCCAGGTCTGCGAGCTGGTCACCGGCCGGCCGTTCGTCCCGAACACCGAAGAACCGAACGCGCGCATCCGGAAGAACCTGAAGCTCGGGTAGGGCGGCCTTCGGCCGCTACGCCGTCTTCGCTGCGTCGGTCACGTGAACGCCGTCGACCTTGTCTTGCGGCGCCCACGCGGCGGTCGACAGCAGGTCGCCGCCGACGACTTCCTTGCCGCCCGGCGCTTCCGCCGAATCCTTCACCATGGCGCTCGCCACGTGAACCACGACGTTGACGTGAACCTCGGCGTGCGCTGACGCGCGGCTGGCCAGCTCGTTCGCGATGTCGTTCGCCAGCACCACCACGGCGTCGCGCTCGGCGGCAGCCTGGCCCGCGCCGCCCGACAGCACGCGCGCGCCCATGATCGCGCTGCCGGTCTGAAGCGGCAGCGTCATCCCCGCTCCGCGCAGGCTGTGCTCGGCGGCCTCGAGGACCGCGAACGTGTCGTCGATCAGCTCGTCGCTCTCGGGGTCGGCGCTGTCGCCGATCTTGACCTCGACGAAGATCGCCGCACTTCGCGCGGTCGCCTCTTTCTCGACGGTCTTGGTCCCCACCACCCCACGCAGCGCCTCGATGAACGCCTTGACCGTCTGAAAACGGCGATCGGCGGTCTTTTCCATGCAGCGCAGGACGACCGCGTCCAGCGCGGGCGGCACGGGCGCTACCTGGCTCGGGCGCGGCGGGGGGGCCTCCAGGTGCTGGCGTTCAATCTCGGTCATCGTCTCGGCGCGGAACGGGTACTGCCCCGTCACCAGGTGATACAGCACGACGCCCAGCGCATAGATGTCCGTGCGCGCGTCGACGCCGTCGCCGCGAATCTGTTCGGGCGCCATCGTGTACGACGTGCCCAGGCGGGTGCCGACGACGGTCAGCCCGCCCTCACCCTGGCCCGCGTCGGGGTGCAGCAGCTTCGCGATGCCGAAGTCCAGCAGCTTGACGACGCGCTTGCCTTCCTGCGTCGAGATGAAGATGTTGCTCGCCTTCAGATCGCGGTGGACGATGCCCAGGTCGTGCGCCGCTTGCAGCGCGGAGCACACGGGCTCGAGGATCTCCAGCACCTCGCCCGGCGGGAAGCGGCCGCGCTCGTTGAGGATCGATCGCAGGTCGATCCCCTCGAGCAGCTCCATCACGTAGAACGGACGGCCGTCCGGCAGATCGTCGAACTCGAAGATGTCGACGATGTTCGGATGCTTGATCATGTTGACGGCGCGCGCTTCCTGCAGGAACCGCGCGACCATCTGCGGAGACGACGCCAGTTGCCGGCGCAACACCTTCACGGCGGCGCGACGGAGCAGGATCCGGTGCTGCGCCTCGTAGACCGTTCCACCGCCGCCCGACGCCAGCTCCTTCTTCAGGACGTAGGCGCCGCACAACGTGCCGGGCTTCAGCGCGTCTGCGTCGACGGCGGCAGCGGTTGCCGTCCCCGGGCCTTGATTCGGTCCGAGCCGCCTCGTCTTGTCGTAGTCGTCAGATTTCGGCAACACGCCTGCTTGTTTTCCCCCACACGATCAGCAACCGCGCCTATCGTGCCATCGGAGGCTTGGTCACAAACATTTAGGCCATGATTGACTCGCATTGTCATCTCGATCCCCAGTATTTCGAAGCGGATCGAGCGGAGGTTCTGGCCCGCGCGCGGGCGGCCGGCGTCGAGGCGTTCGTGTGCGTCGGGGTAGGCAGAGGTCTGGAGGCCCCGCGCGCCGCGGTCGCCTTGGCGGCGGCCGAGCCGGACGTGTTCGCTACCGTTGGGGTTCACCCACACGACGTCGCCGCCATGGGGGAGGACGACTGGCCGGCGCTGGAAGCTCTGGCGCGCGCGCCCCGGGTCGTCGGCATCGGCGAGACCGGGCTCGACTATTACTACGACCATTCACCGCGCGAGCAGCAGCAGGCGGCGTACCGGCGCTTCGTCGCGATGGCGCGCGCCGCGAACCTGGCGGTGGTGTCGCACGTGCGCGACGCACACGACGAGGCGGCCGCCATCCTCCGCGACGAACGGGCCGGGGCCGGCGTCATCCACTGCTTCTCCGGCGGCGTGGCCGAGGCGCGCGCGTACCTGGACCTCGGGCAGTACCTGTCGTTTTCGGGAATCCTGACCTTCAAGAACGCGGGCAACCTGCGCGAAGCGGCGGCGTTCGCGCCGCTTGACCGCATCCTGATCGAGACCGACGCGCCTTATCTGGCGCCCATCCCGCACCGGGGGCGAAAGAACGAACCTGCCTACATCGCGGAGACGCTGGCCGCGCTGGCGGCGGCGCGCGGGATGCCCGTGGCCGAGGTCGATGAAGCGACCGCGACGAACACGCGGCGCCTGTTTGGCTTGCCGCCGGCCTCGGGATCGGCGGATACTCGAAAGTCTTCGTGAGCTCAACGGCACCGGTCCGCATCCGACTTCGCCTGGCGTCGTTCGACGCGTTCATCGACAAGTTCGCGGCGAACGTCACCCGCGGGGGCGTCTTCATCGCCAGCCGGACGCCGTTGCCGATCGGGTCGACGTTCGCTTTCGAGATCCAGCTGGCCGCCGGCGAGGTCGCGCTGGCGGGCGACGGCAAGGTCACCTGGGTCAAGGCGTTCGATCCGGCCGCACCGCAGAAGCCGCATGGCATGGGCGTCCAGTTCCTGCGGCTCGACAACCCGTCGCGCGAGCTGCTGAACAAGATGCTGGCGCGCAAGGCGCCGGCCGGGGCCTCGGGCGCGGTCCGCGTGCCCGTCGCGGCGGCGGCGTCCGGCGCGCATCGCCCCGGCGCGAACGGCACGACGGCGCATCCCAAGGTCGACACCACCGTCGATCTGGCGACCGAGTTCGGCGTCGACGAGGCCCGCCTGCGGCGCGCCGTCGACCGCAACTGGTTGAAGGCAGCCGGCGAGATCGAGGAGCTGGAGAAGCTGCTCAAGCCTGAACCGATCGAGCCGGTGTCCGTCGCGCAGGCGGTGGCCGAGCTGCCGCGCCTGCTCTCCGACGCCGGCGCGCGCCGCCGCATGAGCGGCGCGGTGCGGCCGCTCGGCGACAAGCCGGAAGAGCGGTAGCGCTCGACCGTTCCCGCGCGCACGTCGCCCGAAAGCGGCTTGCCCTCACCCCGACCCTCTCCCGCAAAGCGGGGAGGGAGAAACTTAGGCGACGTCGTCTTTGTCGGCGGCGGCCGCGCCTTCGCGCTGACGCAGGCCGTGCTTCCAGAGCAGGCGGTAGAAGTAGATGCGGTCGACGCCGGCCGCGCGCGCCGCCGCGCTGACGCGGTTCTCGTGCTGGCGCAGCAGTTCTTCCAGGTAGCGGCGCTCGAAGGTGCTCACCCACGCCTCGCGCGCCTCGCGCAGCGGCTGGCCGATGTTGACCGCGCTCTCGGGCCCCGGAATCGGGACGGGGCCGCTGCCCGTGCTGCGCGGCGGGGCGAAGTCATGCAGCGCCACGCAGCGCTCGAGGTAATTGCGCAGCTCGCGGATGTTCCCGGGCCAGGTGTGCTCGGCCAGCGCGCCCAGAAACGCCGGCGAGCGCACCGTCTCCAGCGCCGTCTCGTCGACCGTACCGAAGTTTCGCACGATGTGCTCGACCAGCGCCGGCAGATCCGGCAGCCGCTCGCGCAGCGGGGGCAGCTTCACCTCGACGACCGCCAGGCGGTAAAAGAGGTCCGACCGGAACTTCTGCGCGCCCACCTGCTCGCGCAGGCTGCGGTTCGTGGCCGCGATCAGCCGGACGTTGACGGGCACGTGGTTGTTGGTGCCGACGCGCCGGACCTCACGGCGCTCGAGCACGCGCAGCAACTTGGGCTGCAGCTCGATGCTCAGCTCGCCGATCTCGTCGAGGAACACGGTGCCGCCGTTGGCCGCCTCGAACACGCCCTGGCGGGACGACACCGCGCCGGTGAACGCGCCCCGCTCGTGGCCGAACAGCTCGCTCTCCAGCAGGTTCGGCGGCATCGCGCCGCAGTCGACGACCAGGAACGGCTTGTCACGCCGCAGGCTGCCGCGGTGAATCGCCTCCGCCGAGACCTCCTTGCCGGTGCCGGTCTCACCCTCCAGCAGAATGGTCGCATCGCTGGTCGACGCCTTGTTCAGAACGTCGAACACCGTCTGCATCGCCGGCGAACGTCCGACCATGCGGCCGAAGCGATCGTCCTGCGTTCTGTCGGGCATTCGCGTGCGGACCGTGTCGGCGGTATCCAGGCGCACGGGGATACTACCCGTCAGCGCGGCGCGCGCACCGTGGGGACCGGACGCCATCGCTCGGGACATCGACCGTTGAGCGCCCGCGCTTGACCGACGCCGCGCTGTATTTGCTGGAAATTACACGGCGCACCGCGTTCGGCGCCGATGTAGGCGCTAGCCCAGATCGGACGCGACGAGCGCGGCACCCAGCAAGCCCGGCTGGGCGTGCGTCACGACGTACGCGGGAATACGTTCGACCAGCGTATGGAGCCGTCCCTTCCTGTCGAACGCCTCGCGGAAGCCACCGCGCTGCAGGAACGGGAGGATGCGCGGCGCGATGCCGCCGGCGACGTAAACACCGCCGGTCGCCAGCACCATCAGGCCCAGATTGCCGGCCACGGCCCCCAGCACGGAGCAGAAGAGGGCGAGCGCCATCTCGCAGAGCGGATCCGTACCCGCGATCGCGCGTCGAGAGATTTCGGCGGCGGGATCGTTGGCGCCCGCGGCGAGGGCGGCGGCGGTCTCCGGGTGAATCAAGCCGCGGCAGGCCGGCTCCTCTGACAGGAATTTGAACGCGTCGACCAGGCCCCGGCCGGAGAGGACGCGTTCGCACGACACGCGCCCGTACTTGCCCGTCAGGAATGCGACGAGCCCGTGCTCCAGCGGCGTGCGCGCCGCCAGGTCGACGTGGCCGCCCTCCGACGGGACGACCTGATAGCGGTTCTGGGCCGCCGACCAGAGCAGGAACGCCTGTCCCAGGCCGGTGCCGGCGCCGAGAACCGCCATCGGCCCCTGCGCGACACGCACGTCGCCGCCCAGCGCCACCAGCTCGTGGGCCTCGACGGCGGTGACCCCGAGCGCCGCGGCGTGGAAGTCGTTGACCAGCACCACGCGCGCGATCCCCAGCTTCTGCGCCAGCGCGTTGCCGTCGACGACCCAGGGGAGGTTGGTGGCGCGGCAGATGTTGTGCTCGATCGGGCCGGCGATACCGAAGCAGCCGCTGTCGACGCCGGCGCGCGCGCCGACCGCGCCCGCGGCGGCGGTCAGAAACTTCTCGGCGATCACATCCAGCGACGGGTGCGCGGCCGACGGGTACGTCTGCTCGAAGATCGGCTTCACGCCGCGGAGGCCCGTCGCGGGCACGTCGTAGATCGCGAGCCGGGAGTTGGTGCCGCCGATGTCGCCTGCCAGGACCGTCATGCGGGGGGATATATATCCTGCGCGGCGTCGCGGTCACAGAATATGCAGGCCGAGCGGGTCCGGTGGACGATGCGCGCCGCGGGCAGCGTGCTTCCGGGGCGGACCACATCGGCCAGCGCGGCGCGCTTGTCGCGTCCGGTCACGAGAAAGAACACCTCGCGCGCCTCCATGAAGACCGGGTACGTGAGTGTCAGCCGGCGCGCCGCGAGCGCGGGGACATCGACCGGCACGGCCAGGCGATCCTCGATCGCGAGGGCAGCGGTTCCGGGAAACAGCGACGCGGTGTGGCCGTCGGGACCCAGGCCCAGGAGGGCGAGGTCCAGCCGGGGCGGGAAGGGACGCGCGCACAGCGCCGCCTCGTACTCGCGTGCGGCGGCGTCGAGATCGGGCGACTCCGCGCGCCAGCGGAACACGTTCGCGTCGGGGACACGCGCAGGCGCCAGCAGCGTTTCGCGCGCCATCCGGTAGTTCGACTGCGGATCGTCGGGCGGCACCGCGCGCTCGTCGCCGAAGAAGACGTCCGTGTGTTTCCAGTCCACCGCGCCGACGAGACGGGGATAAAGCAGGCGCGGCGTCGAGCCGCCCGCCAGCGCGACGCGAAAACGTCCCTCTGCGAGAAGCGCCGATTGGGCGGCCTCGCGAATCGCGGCGGCGGCGGTCTCGACGACGGCGGCCGCATCGTCGGCGATGAACAGGGCAGGGCCGACCGCGATGTCGGGGGCCGGCGCGGGTTCGCGCCAGGCGGCCGCTGCGGCGGCGGTGCGCTCCGCCGCATCGCCGGGCGACGTCATCAAACGGAGCATCGTCGCGGCAGATCGCTCCCACGCCCACGGTGCGAAGTCGACGGGATGGACGAAAGGGACGCGGACATCCAGCCGTCCGCGCGGCCGCTCGGGCAGCGACGCGATTCCGGCGATGATGGCGTGCACCAGGTCCGCCCCTCGGTCGACCGGCAGGCGAAGCGTCACCGCCAGCTCGTCGCCGGCGCCGGCGGTCAGCTCGCCGCCCAGGCGCGCGAAGTAGGAACCGCCGGAGGCGTTGAAGTTCTTCAGCTCGACGGCGACCGCGACGTCGGGCGCCGCGCACGACGCGGGCAACGTGAACGTGTGCACGCGGGCGAGGGGCCGAAGATCAGGCATCTCGATGGCGGGAAGCCACTCGGCGGCCCGAGCCGCCACCCAGGCGCGACCGTGGTCCCAGCTCAGCGTCCGCACGCGACCAATATATTGCACGCGGCTTGTCTCGGCCGCGCCGCAATGTTAGGGGAAAGACCCGGTTCTTCTACAATGGGCGCGTTCGAAGAGCTCACCTGGCGCGGTCTCGTCCAGCAGACGACGGCCGAGAACATGGCGGAGGTGCTGGCCACGCCGCTGACCATGTACGTCGGGTGCGATCCGTCGGCGCCCAGCTTGCACGCCGGCAACCTGGTGCCGCTCATGTTGATGACGCACCTGCGCCGCGCCGGTCACCAGGTGATCGCGCTGGTGGGCGGCGCGACCGGCATGATCGGCGATCCGTCGGGGAAATCGAGCGAGCGGAAGCTGCTGGGCACCGACGAGGTCAGCGGCAACACGCGCAAGCTGAGCGAGCAGATCGCGCGCTTCTTCGGGAACGACGAAGGGCCGCCGGTGAAGATGGTCGACAACCTGGAATGGCTGGGCGGCCTGACGCTGCTCGATTTCCTGCGCGACATCGGCAAGCACTTCGCGGTGAACCAGATGATCCAGCGCGACTCCGTCAAGCAGCGGTTCGAGTCGCGCGAGGAGGGGATCTCGTACACCGAGTTCTCGTACATGCTGCTGCAGGCGTATGACTTCCTCGAGCTTTTCCGGCGCCACGGCTGCCGCCTGCAGTCGGGCGCGTCGGACCAGTGGGGCAACATCGTGTCGGGCGTCGACCTCGTGCGCCGCATCGAGGGAAAGACGGTCTACGGCTTGACCACGCCGCTGCTGACGGATGCGTCGGGGAAGAAATACGGCAAGAGCGAGAAGGGCGCCGTCTACCTCGACCCGAAGCTGACGTCGGCGTACGACTTCTACCAGTTCTGGTTGAACACCGCGGACGCCGACGTCGGGCGGTTCCTGCGCTGGCTGTCGGTCCGCCCGCGGGAGGAGATCGAAAGCTTCGAGGCGTCGCCGGGCGGCGAGCGGCTTGGGCAGCGGGCGCTGGCGCAGGACCTCACGCGGCGCGTGCACGGCGAGGCCGAGCTGGCGCGCATCCTGCGCGCGAACGAGGCGCTGTTCGGCGGCGGCGATCTGCGCGGCGTCCCGGGGGATCTGCTCGACAGCGCGCTGACGGCCGCGCCGTCGATAACCGTGCCGCGGGGTCGGTTCGACGGGGAGGGCGCGCTGGTCGTCGACCTGCTGACAGAGGTGGGCGCGTGCCCCTCGAAGTCGGACGCCCGCCGCCAGCTGGGCGCGGGCGGCATCGCCGTCAACGGCGTCTCGCTGGGGACGGCGTCGGTCGAGACGAAGGTGAAGGCCAGCGATCTGATCGACGGGCGTCTGCTGGTGTTGCGCCGGGGCAAGCGCAACAACTACGTCATCCGGGTTGCTTAGAGCGCCCTCACCGTAACCCTCTCCCGCAAGCGGGAGAGGGGACCTGATCTCCCGCCGCGCGGGAAAGGGATCTGCTCTCCCTCTCCCGCCTTGCGGGAGAGGGTCGGGGTGAGGGCCAGCCGCTTTCTGCGGCGTCCGCCGTTACGGTTCCGTGCCCCAGACTCTGGTGGGGTTGGTGGTGCCCTGGTACAGCGTCGCGCGGGTCCAGTCCGCGTAGTTGGTCTTGGTCGCGTCGTACGAGTAGTCGCCGCTCCCCTCGGTGTAGTTGCCCCAGCTGTTCTTGTGGAACCAGACCTGGATGTCGCCGGTGTTCGCGCCCGGCGCGAGATTGCCTGCTGTCGCGGCGAAGCCGACCTGGAAGTAGTGATCGGCCCCGGTGCGCGTCGGCGACAGCGTGACGTTGGTGGTCGTGATGTTGTTGCAGCCGATGACGGCGAAGTCGCACTGGGAGCTCTCGGCGTCGACCGGGGTGTCGATCGTGTACCAGAAGCGGATCGTCAGCTGCGACAGCTGCACGGGCGTGCTGCCCATGTTCACGACCTTGAAGTGCGGCCTCACCGCCTGGTCGTTGGGGGCGCCGGGGTCGGCACACCTGTACTGCACCCGCAGGTTGGGGTTGGGCGCGCAGACACTGCCGAGGCAGATGTTGGGCGACTGGCAGTCGGCGTCCGCCGTGCACGACGCCTTGCAGGCATTCGCGGCGCACACGTACGGCATGCAGTTGGTCGCCGTCGAGGACTGGCAGACGCCGGCCCCGTTGCAGAGGCGCGCCGGGTTGACGGTCGTCGCGCTCATGCAGCTGGCGCCCACGCAGATCGCGCCCGTGCCGTAGAGGCGGCAGGCGCCCGCGCCGTTGCACATGCCGTCGGTGCTGCAGCTGGCGGCGCCCATGTCCATGCACTGGCTGGTCGGGATCGGGGCCTGTCCGGCGGGGATGTTGGTGCACGTTCCCGGCGACGTGGCGAGCGCGCACGACTTGCACGTCCCGGTGCAAGCCGTCGAGCAGCAGACGCTCTGCGAGCAGTTGTCGCTCGCGCAATCGCTGCCCGCGCTGCACGAGGCGCCGTTGGGCCGCTTGGTACAGACGTTGCCCATGCAGATGTTCGGCGAGACGCAGTCGGCGTCGACCGTGCAGTTCGTACGGCAGGCGGCGCCGCTGCCGCAGACGTAAGGCGTGCAGCTCGACGACGTGCTGGTCTGGCAGGTTCCGGTGCCGTCGCACGTGCGCGCGGGGGTCAACGTCGATCCTGTGCAGGACGCAGCCACGCAGGTGGTGCCCGCGACGTACAGCCGGCACGCGCCCGCGCCGTTGCAGAAGCCGTCGGTGCCGCAGGTGCCTGCGCCCTGGGTGGCGCACTGGGTCGTCGGGACCGGGGCCTGTCCGGCGGGAATGTTGGAGCACGTTCCCGGCGAGCCCGCGACTGCACACGACCGGCAGGTCCCGGTACAGGTCGTCAGGCAGCAGACGCCCTGTTCGCAGAAGCCCGAGTTGCACTGAGCGGGGGCCGTGCAGATCGCACCCGGGGGAAGCAGGCCGCAGCTGCCGTTTGTGCAGGTGTTCGGCGACGCGCAGTCGGCGGTGGTGCCGCAGGTCATCCGGCACGCGCCGCCGGTCCCGCACGCGTAGGGCGCGCAGCTCGACGGTGTCGCGGTCTGGCACGTCCCGGTGCCGTTGCACGTACGCGCGGGCGTGAACGTCGTCCCCGTGCACATCGCGGCCGCGCACTGCACGCCGGCGGCGTACAGACGGCACGCGCCGCTGCCGTTGCAGGAGCCGTCGGTGCTGCAGCTATTCATACCGAGGTCGTTGCACTGGTTCAGCGGATCGGAGCCGTTGGGCACGTTGGTGCAAGCGCCGACGGTACCCGCGAGCGCGCACGACTGGCAGGTGCCGTTGCAGGCGCCGTCGCAGCAGACGCCCTGCGCGCAGAAGCCGGACAAGCACTCGCCGCCTGCGCCGCAGGCGACGCCGGGCCCCTTCTTGGCGCAGCTGCCGCCGATGCAGGTGAAGGGCGCGACGCAGTGGGCGTCAGTCGTGCAGGTGGTCCGGCAGGCTGTTCCGGTGCACGCGTACGGGTCGCACATCGACGTCGTCGCCGCCTGGCAAGTGCCGGTACCGTTGCACGACCGCGTCGACGTCAGCGTCGAGCCGGTGCAGGTCGCCGCCGCGCACTGAGCCCCGGCGGCGTACCTGCGGCAGCCGCCGGCGCCGTCGCACATGCCGTCGGTGCCGCAGCTGTTCATCCCCTGGTCGTTGCACTGGCCGAGCGGATCGGTGCCGGTCGGAACGTTGGTGCAGGCGCCCAGGTTGCCGGCGACCGCGCACGACTGGCACGTCCCCGTGCACGCGGTCGCGCAGCAGATCCCTTGCTGGCACAGCCCGGTCATGCACTCGGTCCCCGCGTTGCACGTGAAGCTGGTCGGCTTCTTCGTGCAGGCGCCCATCACGCAGACGTTGGGCGCGGCGCAGTCGGCGTCGACGCTGCACGACGTCTTGCATACGTTCGTCGCACAGACGTAGGTGCCGCACGACTGGGTCGTCGTCATCTGGCAGGTGCCGGTGCCGTTGCACGTCCGCGGCGGCGTGTACGTCGACCCGGCGCAGCTCTGCTGCACGCAGACCGTCCCGCTCGCGTACATCCGGCAGCCGCCGCCGCCGTCGCACGCGCCGTCGTTACCGCAGGTCGAGGGGTCGCTGGTCGCGCACTGGCCCAGCGGATCGTCGCCGGCGGGCACCAGCGTGCAGGCGCCCAGCGCTGCGGCCAGGCCGCAAGACCGGCACGCGCCCGTGCAAGCCGTCAGGCAGCAGGTCCCCTGCTCGCAGAAGCCGCTCGCGCATTCGGCCGCGGTCGTGCACGACGCGCCGTTGGTGCGCTTGCCGCAACTGCCTGCGTTGCAGACGTTGGGCGCGACGCAATCGGCGTCGGCACCGCACGTGATCAGGCAGGCGCCGGTGGTGCCGCACCGGTACGCGCCGCAATTCGTGGCGGTCGAGGTGCCGCAGGTCCCGGCGCCGTCGCAGGTGCGCGCTGGCGTGAACGTCGTTCCGCTGCACGTCGACGCCGCGCAGGTCGTGCCGATCGCGTACCGGCGGCAGGCGCCGCCGCCGTCACAGGTGCCGTCGTTGCCGCACGTGTTGCCGCCCTGGTCGGTGCACTGGTTGAACGGATCGGCGCCGGCGACGACCGAGGCGCACGTGCCGACGGTGCCGGTCAGGCCGCACGACCGGCAGATCCCGACGCACGCTGTCGCGCAGCAGACGCCCTGCTCGCAGAAGGTCGAATCGCATTCCGCCGCGGCGCCGCAGGTCGCGCCGATCGGCTTCTTGCCGCAGCTCCCGTTGATGCACGTGTTCGGGCTGGTGCAGTCGGCGTTGGTGGCGCAGGTGGTCCGGCACGCGCCGCCCGTCCCGCAGACGTACGGGTTGCAGGTCGACAGCGACGTCGTCTGGCAGGTGCCGGTGCCGTTGCAGGTGCGCGCGGGCGAGAACGTCGACCCGGTGCAGCTCGCCCCCACGCACATCGTGCCCGCCGCGTACAGGCGGCAGCCTCCCGCGCCGTCGCAGCTCCCGTCGGTGCCGCAGGTCGGGGCGCCGTTGTCATCGCACTGGTTCAGCGGGTCGGCGCCGACGGGGACGAACGTGCACGTGCCGGCGGTGCCGGAGAGCGCGCAGGACCGGCAGGTGCCGGTGCAGCTGGAGCTGCAGCAGACGCCCTGCTGGCAGAGACCGGAGGCGCACTCGTTGCCGCCGCCGCACGGCGCGGCCAGCGGCTTCTTGGTGCACTGGCCGGCATTACAGATGTTGGGCGCGATGCAGTCGCTGTCGGTCGAGCAGATGGTCAGGCAGCTGGTGCCGGCGGCGTTGCAGGCGAAGGCGCCGCACGGGATCGGCGTCGTGGTCTGGCAGGTGCCGGTCCCGTTGCAGGTTTGTTCCGGCGTGTAGCTGCCCGTGCGGCAGGTCGGCGCCGCGCAAGAGGTGCCGTTCAAGTAACGGCGGCAGCCGCCGGTGCCGTCGCACGTTCCGTCGGTGCCGCAGCTGGGGGCGCCCTGGTCGTTGCACTGGTTCAGCGGGTCCTGACCGGCGGGAACGGTCGAGCACGTGCCGCCCGTGCCGGTCAGCGCACACGACATGCAGTTCCCGGTGCACGCCGTCCGGCAGCAGACGCCCTGCGCGCAGAACCCGCTGTTGCATTCGCTGCCCGCCGTGCAGACGGCGCCCAGTGGCTTCAGGCCGCAGCTCGACGCCGTGCAGACGTTACCGGTCGTGCACTCGGCGTTGGTCGTGCAGCTGGCGAGGCAGCTGGTGCCGCTGCAGACGTAGGGCGCGCACGTTTGCGACATGCCCGGCGTGCACGTCCCCGCGCCGTCGCAGCGGCCGGCCAGCGTCTGCGTCGATCCGGTGCACGTCTGCGAGCCGCAGCTGAGGCCCGGCGGGTAGAGGCGGCAGGCGCCCGCGCCGTTGCATGAGCCGTCCGTGCCGCAGCCGCCGGCGTCCGCGCACTGGTTCAGCGGGTCGGTGTTGGCCGGGATCGCGGTGCAGACGCCGCGGCTCGTGCTCAGCGCGCAGGACATGCAGATGTTGGTGCACGGTCCCGCGCAGCAGACGCCCTGCTGGCACGATCCGGAGGCGCACTCGGCGCCGGCCGCGCAGTCGGCGCCCATGACCTTCTTCCCGCAGATCGTTCCGTTGCAGACGTTGCCGTTCGAGCAGTCGGCGTTGGTCGTGCACGCCGTCTTGCAGGTTCCGGTCGTGCCGCACGTGTAAGGATCGCAAGACTGCTGCGTCCCGCGCGCGCACGTTCCCATGCCGTCGCAGCGGCCGGGGAGGGTGGCGGTCATGCCCGTGCAGGTCGGCGCCAGGCACTGCGTCCCGGATGCGTACCGCCGGCACGCCGCCTTCCCGTCGCACATCCCGTCGCTGCCGCAGGTGGTCGCGCCCTGGTCGGCGCACTGGCCCAGCGGGTCCGAGCCGTCGGGGACGTTGGTGCAGGTGCCCACGCTACTGGGCACGGCGCACGACCGGCAGGTCCCGGTGCAGGCGGCGCCGCAGCAGACGCCCTGCTCGCAGAAGGTCGAGTTGCACTCGGGCCCGCCACCGCAGGGCGCACCG
>Ga0207645_10001850_pt1 | contig 17061 bp, 12 predicted proteins | sample KBSM53metaG_FD_184331 | JGI IMG/M metagenome (GOLD analysis project Ga0207645, IMG submission 184331) | Miscanthus rhizosphere microbial communities from Kellogg Biological Station, Michigan, USA - KBS M5-3 metaG (SPAdes) (version 2) | ecosystem: Host-associated > Plants > Roots > Rhizosphere >...
AGCTCCCGCATCCTCTCGAAGGCCGCGGGATCGTCGACCCGGATGACGTCGCAGTCGTCGTCCACCAGATCGCGGGCGGACCGCAGGGCGAGGTCCGCCTCGCGATGGAGCAGCGTGGGCGGGCCTGCGCTCTCTCTTCGGCGCGCGATGCGCGCGGCGAGCCCCGTCAAATAGGCATGGTCCGCCTCGAGCTCCTCGGCCGACTTGCCGAGAGCCGCCGTGCGGGCGATGAACGCGCCGTCGCCGGGCAGCTTCTCGAGGAGCCCGCGGAGGCGTTCGCGCTCCACGTCGTCCACGATGCGGCGCGACACGCCCGCCTCCCGCGCCTCCGGCAGATAAACGAGGGTGCGGCCCGCGAGCGAGAACGCCGAGGTCACGCGCGGCCCCTTGGACGCGACGGCGTCTTTCGTGACCTGGACGACGATCTCCTGGCCCTCCCGGACGAGGTCGTCGATGCGCGGGCGATCCGCGCGCTCGGAAGTCTCGCCGTTCGCCGCACGGTCCCCGTCCTCTTCGCCGAAATCGAAATCTCCGGCGGGGGGGACGACGTCTTCGACGTAGAGAAAGGCATCGCGGTCCAGGCCGATCGACACGAACGCGGCCTGCATCCCCGGCAGCACGCGGTGCACGCGCCCGAGGTAGACGTTGCCGACGAGGCTCTGCCGGCCCCGCCGCTCGTGAAAGACCTCGACGACGCGGCCGTCCTCGGTGAGGGCGACCCGCGTCTCCGGTGGCGTCGCGTTGACGAGGAGCTCTTTCCTCACGCGTTGGCGAACCGACGGTACTCGACGCCCAGGATCAGGCCGATGGCCAGAAACGTCGTGGCGATCGAGGACCCCCCGTACGAGACGAGGGGCAGCGGGATCCCGGTCGTCGGGGCGAGGCCGATCATCATCGACGCGTTGATGACCACGGAGAAGAACATCATCCCCGTCAGGGCGAGGACGAGAAACACTCCTCCGCGATCCCGGGCCGTCTGGGCGAGCTTCATCGCGCGTAAGAACAGCGCGGCAAACAGCCCGAGCACCAGGATCACGCCGAGGAACCCCCACTCCTCGGCGATGACGGCCAGGATGAAATCGGTGTGCTGGACCGGCAGGAAGCGGAGCTGGCTCTGCGTGCCGCTGCGGAAGCCTTTGCCGGCAAACCCGCCCGAGCCCACCGCGATCTTCGATTGTCGGACCTGGTAGCCCGAGCCGAGAACGTCGCTGTCGGGATTCAGAAACGTCCCGATGCGCTGCTTCTGGTAGTCCTTCAGAAAGAACCAGCCCGCCCCGAGGACGACGACGACGATCAGAAAAATGGCGACCCAGCCCCGCGCCGGCATCCCGCCGAAGAGGAGGCCCACGAAGAACAGGGGGACGAACGTGATCGCGAGACCCATGTCGGGCTGAAGGAACACCAGGAGCGTCGGAAGCCCCACGATCGCCGAGAGCTTCAAGAGCGTCGAGGCGTGAAGTCGCGCGTCCTCCTCGTTCTCGAAGAGATAGGCCACGAGCAGGGCCGTCGCGATCTTCGAGAGCTCCGCCGGCTGGAACTGGAACTGGCCGAACCGGATCCACGAGCGGACGTTCGCGATGGTCTCGCCGAAAAAGAGGAGATACACGAGCGGCAGGAGACACGCGCAATAGATCGCGAAAGAGAATTTGAGCAGCATCCGGTAGTCGAACAGGAGGGCTACGATCATCGCTCCGAGGCCGACGGCGATCCAGATCGCCTGGCGGCTCGCGAGGCCCTCGTAACGGGTGCCCGTCGTCGCCGAGTCGATGAACAGGATGCCCAGCGCCGAAAGGGCGAGGGCGCAGCCCAGCACGACGAGATCGAGCCGGCGCGTCCCGGGGATGACGCGGCCGATCATCGCGGCTCCCCGCGGCGGAGCGCGGCCGGAGCGATTCCCGGGGTCGCGCCTGCGCCCGCGTCCGTCGACAGGGACGGCGGAGGCGGCAGGGGCGCCGCGATTCCATACTTCGCCTCGAAGAGGGCCTTCGCGAGCGGCGCCGCGGCGAGGTTGCCGTGGCCGCCGTGCTCGACGAACACCACGACGACCATCGTCGGATCGCTCACGGGGCCGAAGCCCGCGAACCACGCGTGATCCTGCAGCCGGGACCGGTCGGCGCCCGCTTTGATCGTGGTCTCGCGGCCCACGACCTGGACCGTGCCGGTCTTGCCGCCCATCTCCACGCCCTGCACCCGCGAGCCGAAGGCCGTCCCACCCGCCTCGTTCACGACCGCCCACATGCCGTCCTTGACGATCGCGAGCTTCTCGGGCGAGATCGCGAGCCCCTCGCGGAATTCCGTCTTGTAGCGAAGCTGCTCCCCCGTCCTCGGATCCTGCGAGGAGTAGAAGAGGTGCGGCGTCGGAAGCCGTCCGCCTTCGATCAGACCGGCGAGAGCACGCGCCACCTGCAGCCCGGTCACGAGCAGGGGTCCCTGGCCGATCGAGACCGAGATCGTCTCGCCCGGGTACCAGCGGGAGCCGCGCTTGACCCGCGCCCATTCCTCGGACGGCACGAGGCCCGACTTTTCGAACGCGAGGTCCACGCCGGTCGGCTGTCCGAATCCGAAGGCGGACGCGATCTCGCTGATCTTGTCGATCCCGAGTTGCCGGCCGAGATTGTAGAAGTAGACGTCGCACGAGACCTGGATCGCACGGCGCAGGTCGACCCAGCCGTGGCCCCCCTTCTTGTGGCACCGGAACTCCCGCCCGTAGAACGCGGCGTGGCCCGTGCAGAACACGCGCGCGGAAGGATCGACCAGCCCCTGCGCGAGCGCGCCGTACGCGAGGAACACCTTGAAGACCGATCCGGGCGAGTACATGTTCTGAACGGCCCGGTTCTGGAGCGGCCGGTCCGGGTTCTCGATGAGTCCCGTCCACTCCGAAGACGTGACGCGACGAGTGAACCAGTTGGGATCGTAGGACGGCGAGGAGACCAGCGCGAGGATCTCGCCCGTGCGCGGGTCCATGGCGACGACGGCGCCGACGCGGTCCCGAAAATACTCCTCCGCGACCTTCTGGAGCTTGAGGTCGATCGTCAGGAAGAGGTTCTGCCCCGGCGTCGCCTCGAGGCGGTTGGCCTCCGCGACCTCGCGGCCGTGAGAGTCGACGATGACGCGCCGCTCGCCGTTGGCGCCGGCGAGCAGCCTCTGGTACGCGCCCTCGATGCCCTTCTGCCCGATCCAGTCGCCGACCTGGTACACGCCCGAGGATCCCTTGATCTGCTCCGGCGTGGCCTCGGAGAGATACCCGAGGGCATGGGCGGCCGCGCCGCCATGCTTGTAGAGGCGGCGCTGCGAGACCGTGATCGCGAACTCCGGATGGTCGATCGCGCGGGCCTCGACCATGGCGACTTCCTCGATGCCGAGGTTCTCGGCGATCGGGATCGGAACGAACTCGGGCGCACGCTTGCCTCGCTCGACGCGCGAGGCGACCTGCTCGCGGTCCAGACCCAGCAGGTTCACGATGAAGTCGATGGAGCCCGCCAGGTCGCGGGCCTCGCGACGGTAGAGGTGCAGCGTGTACGCCGGCTCGTTCTCGACGAGGACCGCGCCGTTGCGATCGAGGACGTAGCCGCGCGGCGCCGTGACCTTGACCGCGCGGATCCGATTGTTCTCGGAGAGCGAGAAGTAATAGTCGCCCCGCGCGATCTGGACGAACCAGTAGGCGATCGCCAGGAGCGAGAGCACCGCGCCCACGGCCACGCGCGACACCTCGATCCGCCGCATGAGCCTCTGGCGATCTTCCCGGATTCTCAGCATGGCTGTCTCTGGAGCGAATTTGGGACGAGGAGGCGGGCGGAAGGCGGCGGGAGGCAGGAGGATGAGCCGCGAGCCTGCATCGGCTCCCTGCCTCCGGCCTCCTGCTTCCTGCCTCCTGTCACCGCAGCCTCCGCAACCGCCTCCGCTTCCACCACTCGCGCCACGGGAAGCCCCAGGCGCTCTCGAGCGCGGCCCCGGCGATCCCGGTGGCCACGGCGCGCCAGATGGCATCGCTCGTGATGACGACGATCGGCGCCTGCAGGAGCAGCGCTCCGAGCAGCGCCACGATGGCCTCGTTCGCGAGAGAGGCCACGGCCAGCGCGGCGCCCACGGCGAGGGCGCCGCCGAAGACCATGCGCACCGCCACGATCGTCAGGAAGTAGCCCAGGATCGCCTTGGCGAACGCGTTCATCCCCAGCAGCTGCTGGGAGACCGCGTCCTCCGCGAAGCCCGCCGCCGCGCCGGTGAGCACCGCCCGCACGAAGTTGCCGCTGCGCGCGACGGTCGCCGTCGCGAGCAGGAACCAGTCCACGGGCAGCACGGCCCGATAGCGCGAGCCGCCGACGAAGAACTCGAGGACCGCGGCCGCCGCGAGGAGCAGCGCGATCCGGCTGATTTTCACCGCGCCGCACCCTTGCCGACCTCCGGGTTCTCCCGCGCCGCGGGCGAGGGCTCGAGCAGAAGCACGTCCGTGAGTCGTGCGAAGTCCGCGCTGGGCGTCACGCGGATCTGCAGGAACATCTTGCTGCCTCGCGAGACGGCCGCGACGATCCCGATCGGGACGCCGCGGGGATAAATGCCGTCGATCCCGGCCGACTCGACGAGGTCTCCCGCCGCGACCGACGAGGTCGTCGCGATGTTGTTGAGCGTCATCGCGCCGCGGCCGTCTCCCCGGACCACGCCGAGCTCCCCCGTGCGGGTGATGCGCGCGCCGGCCGCGGCCGAGGCGTCGAGGAGGAGCTGGGCCCGCGACACGCCGTGCCCCACCGCCACGATGCGGCCGACGAGCCCGGCCGGCACGGCGAGCGGCGTGCCCACCTCCACGCCTTCGGCGGAGCCGGAGCCCACGAGAGCGCTGTAGACGCCGGCGCGCCGCTCCACGAGCAGCACCGGGACCGCGCCCTGCACCGCCGGCAGCGCCGCGCCTTCGTGCTCGAGACGCCTCGCCTCGGCGCTCTGTCGCGCTTCCGCGCGCAGGAGAAGGAGCTCGCGTTCGCGGGCCTCGAGCTCGCGCCTCAGCCGCGCGTTTTCGGTCCTCGCGAAGAAGAGCTCCTCGATCGAGCGGACGCCGCCCGAGACTCCCTGGGAGATCGACCCGACCGCGGCCGCGAGCGGCGCCGAGGCCGTCAGGATCCAGGACTGGAGCACCGTGCTGCTGCCGCCCCGGGCGCGGGCCTGCGCCGAAAGGAGCAGGACGCACGCCACGAGCACCGTCGCGAGGACGACGCCTCCCCGGCGGGGATTGACCGCCGCGATCTCGACATGAGGGTTGGGGAGTCTCATGGCTCAGTGATCCAGGAAGCAGACGGCAGGAGGCAGAAGGCAGGCCGGGGCATGGGGTTACCTGCTTCCCGCCTCCTGCGTCCTGCCTCCTGGAGGCTTCACGGAATGCTGATCTTCCGGAGAAGGTCCATGTCCGTGAGCATGGCGCCCGTTCCGAGCGCCACGGACGCGAGAGGGTCCTCGGCGTAGGAGATGGGCAGGCCGGTCTCCTCGGAGAGCCGACGGTCGAGGTTGCGGAGCAGCGAGCCTCCGCCCGTGATGATGATGCCCTTGTCCATGATGTCGGCGGAGAGCTCGGGCGGCGTGCGCTCGAGAGCCACGCGCACGGTCTCGACGATGGCGGCCACGACCTCGGAGAGGGCCTCGCGCACCTCTTCGTCGGTGAGCGTCAGGGTCTTGGGCACGCCCTCCACGAGATCGCGGCCCTTGACCTCCATCGTCAGCGGCTCGTCGAGCGGGTGCGCCGAGCCGATCTCGATCTTGATCTGCTCGGCCGTGCGCTCGCCGATGAGCAGGTTGTACTTCCGCTTCAGGTACTGGATGAGGGCCTCGTCCATCTCGTTCGAGGCCGTGCGCACCGAGCGGCTGTAGACGATCCCGGCGAGCGAGATGACGGCGACGTCGGTCGTGCCGCCGCCGATGTCGACGATCATGTTCCCCGTCGGCTCGGTGATGGGCAGGCCCGCGCCGATCGCGGCGGCCACCGCCTGCTCGATGATGAACACCTCCGAAGCGCCGGCGCGCAGGGCCGAGTCCTGCACGGCGCGCTTCTCGACCTGCGTGATGCCCGAGGGCACGGAGATCACGATCCGCGGCCGGACGAAGAGGGACCGCCCGTGCGCCTTCTTGATGAAGTGGTCGAGCATCTTCTCGGTCACTTCGAAGTCGGCGATGACGCCGTCCTTCATCGGGCGGATGGCGACAATGTTGCCGGGCGTCCGGCCCAGCATCTCCTTGGCGTCCGCGCCGACGGCTTCGACGCGGTTGGTCTGGGTGTTCACGGCGACGATCGAGGGCTCCCGGACGATGATCCCCTTGCCTCGGGCGAAGATCAGCGTATTCGCCGTGCCGAGGTCGACGGCCAGGTCGTTGGAAAAGATCGAGAAAACCGATTTCCAGGACAAAAAGGACCTCCCTCGAATCAGGCTCTGTCCATCATAGCGACTCCACGAACACGCGGACCCGGCGGACCGTCTCGTTTCCGGAAGCGTCCACGGACTTGACGACGAGGGTCGCCGCGCCGTCGCGCTCGACGGTGATGGTCTTTTTGAACGAACCGTCCGGCTCGACGTCGGCCGGCTCGGCGTTGACGGTCACGATCGCGCCCGGCTCGGTCTTCCCGTAGATGAGGAAGAGGTTCCCCATCTGCTGGGGTGCGAAGACGGTGAGCTCGGGCGGGGCCCCGTCTCCCGAGCCCGACTTCACGGGCTCCAGCATCATCTTGAACCGCCGGACGAAGCTCCAGTCCGACGCCAGCCCGTTCGCGTCGATCGCCGCCACGCGCCAGAAGTAGGAGCCTTCCTTGGAAACCTTGACCCGCGCCTGCGTCTGCACGCGGTCGTCGAGGTCCACCTCGGTCGAGTCGGGGACGAACAGGCGCGAACGCGAAATCTGGAGTCGGTAACGCGCCGCTTCCGGCACTTTCGTCCACTTGAGGTCGACCTGGTCGCCGGTCTTCAGGTCGTAGATCCGGTTGTCCGCGGGCACGACCGGCTGGGGCGAGTCGGGCAACGCCACCTTCGGCGAGAAGGCCTTCGTCGCCGCGGACGCTTCGACCTTTTCGCGGCCTTCGAGGACCACTGTCTCCTTGCCGGTCGAAACCGTCGTCCGGCCGCGGTAGCTCGTGACCTCCGTCTTGTCGCCGGGCGCGACGTCGACCGACACGCGCGAGTCGCGATCGATCGCCGCCGTGGCGGTCTCGGTGTCGATCGTCGAAGGCGAATTGGACGTGTAGACATTGACCGCGCCGGACACGATCTTGATCTGGCTTCCCGGCGCTTCGGAGGAGGCGGGGCGGCGACACTCGAAGAGCGAGCCCGGACGGATCGTGTACAGGGTGCCGTCATAGAACATGATCTCTGCCGAGCCGGTCTTGCCGGCCTTCACGAAGTCGCCGTCGAAGAGCGGCTGCCGCTGGCGCGCCGGCTCGAACGTCGAGCGCCCCGCCCGCTGGAGAGAGACGTCGCCCTCGACGAAGATGAAGGATGCGTCGCCCTGCTCGCTCTGCCCGGTGCCCCCCAGAGCCCGCCGCGAGTACGACTGAGACTCGACCGCCAGACGGAAGGCCTCCTCGAAGCGAGAAGCCTGGAAGGAGTCCTTGGAATCCCGCAGGAAGTCGCGAGCCTGGGCCACGTTGGAGCCGGGGCGGACCGCCCCGACCGTGCGGGTGGCGCGGTCCAGAACGCTCTCGGCCTCGGCAATCTCGACGCGCGCCCGGTCCTGCGGGGACCGACGGCCCTTACTGTAGAGGAGGTAGCCAACGACCCCGGCCACGACGAGCAGGCCGAGAATCAACCCCCATTGCCGGATCTTCTGGATCGGTATGACGAACCAGTCCAGATCCGTTCCGGCCGGCTGGCCGGCCTTCCTTTTCCGCATAAACTCCCGAAACTGCGAGACTTATCCCTCAGACTTATAACACACAAGCGGCTTTCCCCGCAGTGCGCTCTCCCCCGCCCCCGCCCCACTGTTTGATATCCGCCTCGAAGAACCATCCGCTCGCGGCGCGAGGAGTCTCCCCGAGCGCAGGGGAGGAGCCTCGCGCCGCGGGAGCGGAGCGCGGAGCGCAGGGTCAGGCCTGCGGTCGAGCGCGCATCCGCGCGAGCCACAGGCCGGTGCGCGCGGGCGCAGACCCGGAGCGCAGCGCGGAGCGACGGTATATAGTCGCCCGTTCCTTAGATTCCGGCAGAGAGGGGTTTTTTCGATGCTCAAGACGATGCGCAACAGCTTCCACCACCTGAAGTGGACGCTATTCGCGGTAATCGGCGTCTTCATCCTCGGTTTCGTGTTCTGGTCGGGATCGGGTACCAGCGGAGATCCGGCCGGCCAGGTCGTCGCGCGTGTGGGCGGCGAGCGGATCACGGCCATCGAGTTCGACCGCCAGTACAAGGCGCAGCTCGAGCGCTACAAGCAGATGTACCAGGGCAATTTCTCCCCCGAGCTCGAACGGGCCCTGGATCTGCCGCGCAACGTCCTCGACGCGATGATCGAGCGGAAGCTGCGGCTCGAAGCCGCGCGCCGTCTCGACCTGACGGTCTCCGATGCCGAGCTCGCCGAGAAGATCGTGACGCTCCCTTTCTTCCAGGACAACGGCCGGTTCGTGGGCCGCGAGGCCTACGAGCGCGCGCTTCGCTCCAACGGCCTCAATCCCGAAGTCTTCGAGGACGAGATGCGGCAGGAAATGATGCTGCAGAAGTACGGCGACCTGGTGAAGGCCTCGGTCGTCGTCCCGGAAGCGGAGATCCTGCGCGAGTACGCCGAGAAGAACGACCGGGCCACCATCGAGTACGTGCTCGTTCCGACGAGTCGGATCGAGAGCAGCGCCCAGCCTTCCGACGCGGACCTCCAGCAGTTCCAGGACAAGCACAAGGACCGCTATCGCACGCCGGTGCAGCGCCGGGTGAAGTACCTCCTGGTCGACAAGGCCAAGGTCCGGGCGAAGATCAAGCCCTCGGACGCCGACGTCGCCGCCGAGTACGAGAAGCGGAAGGACGAAATGACGGTGCCCGAGCAGGTGAACGCGGCGCACATCCTCGTGGCCGTGAAGCCGGCGGGCGATCCCAACGCCGACGCCGCCGCCAGGGCGAAGGCCGAGACCATCGCTTCGCGCGCCCGGGTCAAGGGGGCGGATTTCGCGAAGCTCGCCAACGAGAATACCGACGACCCGAGCGGCAAGACGAACGGCGGACAGCTCCCCCCGTTCTCGCGCGGCCAGATGGTCCCCGAGTTCGAGGCCCAGGCCTTCGCCATGGAGCCCGGCGAGGTGCGGGGACCGATCAAGACGCAGTTCGGCTACCACATCATCAAGCTCAACTCGAAGATGCCGGGGCGGACGCGCTCGCTCGTCGAGGCCCGCCCGGCGCTCACGGCCGAGCTCTCCGAAAAGCTGGCGACAGCGGAGGTCGAGCGCCTGGCGCGCGAGCTCGCCGCGAAGCTCAAGAACATGTCGTCGGCCTCCGACGAGGACCTGCGGAAGCTTCAGACCGACGTCGTCAACTTCAACACGACCGAGTGGGCTGCCAAGGGCGACCCCATCCAGGGCATCGGCTCCAACGCCAAGTTCACCGAGGAAACCTGGAAGCTTTCGATCGGCAAGGTCTCCGCGACGCCGATCACGATCGCCCGCGGGGCCGCCTTCGTGAAGCCGTCGGAGGAGCGCCCCGAAGGCGTGCCGCCTTTCGCCGAGCTGAAGCCCCGCCTCGAGCAGGACTGGAAGACCGAGCGCCGGGAGAAGGACGCTCTCGCGCAGCTCGAGCCCGCCGCGAAGGAGCTCTCTGCCGGAGCTACGCTCGCCTCACTCGCGCCGCGCTACGGGACCGAGGTCAAGACCACGACGGAGTTCGGCCCGGGCGGCCCCGTCCCCGAGATCGGCGCCGCGCCGGAGCTCGTCGCCGCGGCCTTCCGGACGCCGCAGGGCCAGGCCGGACCGGCCGTCCCCGTCCCGACGGGGTTCGTGCTCTTTCGCGTGCTCACCCGGACCGAGGGAAGCCGCGAGGCTCTCGCCTCGCAGAAGGAAGAGCTCCGCAACACGATCCGCTCCCGCGAGGCGGAGCGGCTGACGCGCTCCTACCTCCAGCAGATGCGCGCCGATGCGAAGGTCGAAGTCAACGAGCCGCTGCTCTCGAGCTTCATGAGGGATACGGCTTCACGGTCGTAGGGGCGGCCCCTGCGGCCGCCCGTCGCGCAGGGACAAGCCCCGCCCCTGCGTTTTCGCTGCCCTACACCTACAATCGCTCCATGATCGGCCGACTCACGGGCCGGCTCGCCTCGAAGGCGCCGGACCAGATCCTGCTGGACGTGTCCGGCGTCGGATACCTGATCCACATCCCCCTTTCCACCTTTTACGAGCTGCCCGAGCAGGAGGCGCCGGCCTCTCTTTGGATCCACACGCACGTCCGCGAGGATGCCCTCGCCCTCTACGGGTTTTTGACCGAACGGGAGCGGTCGCTCTTTCTCCTCCTCCTGGGCGTCACCGGGATCGGACCCCGCGTCGCCCTGACCGTGCTCTCGGGCATCCCGCCCACGGAGCTCGTCGAGGCCCTCCGCCGCCAGGACGTCCGCCGCCTCGTCGCGGTTCCGGGCGTCGGCAAGAAGACGGCGGAGCGGATGGTCCTCGAGCTCGCGGAGAAGGTCGCGAACCTTCCGGGCGAGGCTCCGAGCAAGACGCCGGCGGCGGTGGCGTCCGACGACGTTCTCTCGGCGCTCGTGAATCTCGGCTACAAGAAGGCCGAAGCCGAGCGCGCGGTCGACGCCGTCGCTCGGGGCACCGCGCCCGAGGACTTCAGCGCGTTCCTGAAGGAAGCCCTCCGGCGGATGACGGGTTGAGCCGCGAACCATCGAGCCGAGTCCCGAAGAACGAGACCTGACCCGTCTCGAGGGCAGCGCCGCCCATCCCGTGAGCGTGCGGCGGGCTGAAGATAGACTTCGAAGGACCGATGACCGACACACGCGAGATCCTTGCCGGGACGGCCCTGGAAGAGGACACCGCCGTCGAACCGCGGCTGCGGCCGCAGTCGCTCGGCGAGTACATCGGCCAGACGAAGGTCCGCGAGAATCTTTCGGTGTTTCTGGCGGCGGCCAAGGGCCGCGGCGAGCCCCTCGACCACGTGCTTCTGACCGGGCCCCCCGGGCTCGGCAAGACGACCCTGGCCCACATCGTGGCCCGCGAAATGGGGGCCGGCCTCCGCCTGACGGCGGGCCCGATGATCGCCCGAGCGGGGGATCTCGCCGGCCTGCTGACCAATCTCCAGCCCAAAGACGTGCTCTTCGTCGACGAGATCCACCGCCTCTCTCCGGCCGTCGAGGAAATCCTCTATCCCGCGATGGAGGACTTCCGGCTCGACATCATGATCGGCGAGGGGCCGATGGCGCGGACGGTGAAGGTGGATCTGCCTCCGTTTACACTGGTCGGGGCGACGACGCGCCCGGGACTCCTCTCGCAGCCGCTCCACGGTCGATTCGGCATCGCGCTGCGTCTCGACTTCTACGACGTCGCCGCTCTCTCCCAGATCATCGATCGCTCGGCCCGAATCCTCTCGATCTCGATCACTCCGGAAGCCTCGCGCGAGATCGGCTCGCGCGCGCGGGGCACGCCGCGCATCGCGAATCGCCTCCTGCGCCGGCTGCGCGACTTCGCCGAAGTCGCCGGGAAGAGCGTGATCGACCTGGAGACGGCGCGTGCGGCCCTCTCCCGTCTCGAGGTCGACGAGCACGGCTTCGACGAGCTCGACCGCCGGATCCTCGCCACGATCATCGAGAAGTTCGGCGGCGGACCCGTCGGCGTGGGCGCGATCGCGGCCTCCCTCGGCGAAGATCGCGGCACGCTCGAAGATTTGTACGAGCCCTATCTCCTCCAGGCCGGCTTCCTGCAGCGCACGCCCCGCGGCCGCATCGCCTCGGCCGCGGCGTACCGGCATCTGGGAATCACGTCGCCGAAGAGGGATGGAGAGCTTTTTTAGTTGAGAGTTCAGAGGTCAGAGTGAGCCCGCAGCACTCGACGCTCGACTCTCAACACTCAGCCCTCAACCTTCCATGAAGCGCGGTCTCCTCATCTACAACCCGACCGCCGGCCAGCGGGACCGCCGCGCCCGGATGAGCGCTCTCATCGACCGCATGCGGCCAAAGGGGCTCGAGCTCGTCAACGTGCCGACGAGTGGCCCGGGCGACGCGACCGAGATCGTCCGCACGTTTTTGCCGAAGGGTCTCGACATCGTTGCGGTCTGCGGCGGCGACGGCACCGTTTCCGAAACCGCGAGCGGGCTCGCCGGCTCGGACGTGCCGCTCGCGATCCTCCCCGGAGGCACGTCGAACGTCATGGCGGTCGAGCTCGGGATCCCGCTCTCGATCTCCCGGGCCGAAGAGCTCCTGCTCCGCGGCGTTCCGCGACGGATCAAGTTCGGCCACGCCGACACGCGGCTCTTCCTGCTCTGGGCGGGCGTCGGGATCGACGCTCGGATCATGGGCCAGATGAACCAGGTCCTCAAGCGGCACCTCGGCCGGGCCGGCATCTTTACGACGGCGCTCTCCGAGTTCCTCCAGTACGAGTTCCCGCGCCTCGAGGTCGAGATCGACGGCGTGAAGCACGAAGCCACGTTCGCCGTGGTCTGCCACGCGCGGCACTACGCGGGACGCTGGATCATCGCGCCCCATGCCCGGCTGGAACGGGATGACTTCGACGTCCTGCTCTTCGCCCACCGCGACCGGGCGCGGCTCTTTCGGCTGTTCCTCGAGATGCAGCGGCGGAAGGGAGCGCACCTCGCGGATGGCCTCGCGCGCGTGATCCGCGGGCGCGAGATCGCGATCCGCGCCCTCGAGAGCTACCCGGTCGACATCCACGTCGACGGCGATTGCGTCCTCAAGACGCCGGTCGAGTGCCGGATCGGCAGCGAGACGCTACGAGTCCTGGTGCCTCCCGAGGCGGAAACGCGCTAAGACGGGATCCCTCGGCGCGTTGCGCCTCGGGATGACCGCCGGCGGCGCGTCGCGACTGGGAACGACCGGGACCTTGAACGGACGGGATCCCTCGGGCCTTCGGCCCTCGGGATGACCGCCGGCGGCGCGCTCGCGACTGGGAACGACCGGAACCTTGAACGGACGGGATCCCTCGGGCCTTCAGCCCTCGGGATGACCGCCGCCCGCGCGCTCGCGCGCGACGGCGGTCACCTCTTCCCGGACCGCACCGTCTTCTCGACGTCCGCGACCTCGCGCGGTGCGCCGCAGGACAGGCAGTCGGAACCGTCCTTCGTGACGAGGATCGTGTCCTCGATGCGGACGCCGATGTTCCACCACTTCGGATCCACGCCCTGCGAGTTCGCCGCGATGTAGATGCCGGGCTCGATCGTGAAGACCATGCCGGCCTCCAGAGGCCGCGACGCCTGGCCCGGCTCGGCGTACGGGGCCGGATCGTGGACGTCGAAGCCCACCCAGTGCGACACGCCGTGGAGCGTGAAGCGCCGGTGCCCGAACGATTTCACGAGCTCCGCCGGATCTCCCTGCAGGAGGCCCAGCTTGACCAGACCCTCGGCGCACGTCATGGCCGCGGCCTTCTCGACCTCGCTGTGCATCACGCCCGGCTTCACGACGGCCATGGCCGCCTTCTGCGCGGCGAGAACGATGTCGTAGATCGCGCGCTGCTCCGGCGAGAACTTGCCGTTGACCGGGTACGTCCGCGTGATGTCCGTGGCGTAGAGCCCGTACTCGGCGCCCGAGTCGTTCAGGAGCACTTCCCCATCCTTCATCTGCCGTGTGTTCTCACCGTAGTGGAGGATGCAGGAATTGGGGCCCGAGCCCGCGATCGACGGATACGCCATGCGCCGCGAGCCGTTCGCCGCGCAGTAACCGTCGAGCGCCTGCTGGACCTCGAACTCGTACTTGCCGGGCGCGGCGGCCTGCATGGCGCGGATGTGGCCCTGCGCCGACATCTCGGCGACGCGGCGGAGGTAACGGATGTCCTCCTCGTCCTTGATGAGCCGCATCTGGTGCAGGATCTCCCGCGCGTCGACGAGCGTCGCGGGGCCGCTACGGCGCGCTCCCAGAGGGTCGTAGCTTGCGCGGAACTTTTCGAGCCACTCGGCATCGTCGCCATCGAGGAGGTACAGCGCCTCGGCATCGGCGAGGTAGCCGCTGGAGCGATACGTGTTTCGGTCGAACTCCGACATCTTCGAGTCGAAGTCCTTGAGGTCGTACACGGCGTCCACTCCCCAGGCGGCCACGGCTTCGTTCGGCCCGACGCGGATGCCTTCCCAGGATTCCCGGCGGGGGTCGCGAGGCGGAACGAACGCGATGTATTTCTTGCCGTCCGCGGCGTCGGGCCGCAGGACGATCGTCACGTTCTCCTGTTCGATGCCCGTCAGGTAGAAGAAGTCGGAGTCCGGCCGGTAGAGGTATTCGACGTCGTTCGACATCGTCCGCATCGGCGCCGAGCGCAGGATCGCGATCGACTTCGGCGGCAGCTGCGACATGAATTTGTCGCGGCGGGCCTTGTAGGCGGCCGGGTTCGGCGTCAACGGCGGATAGTCGAGGGCGGCGAGCGGAAGGGCGGCCAGGAGCAGGGCGAACGCGGCGGTGCGGACTTTCACGAAACCTCCTTGCGAAAGGAAACTCAGCGCTTCGAGATGAAGGACCAGGGCGCCGCGGCGGGTTTTGGAAAAACGGCCCCCGGGCGGACGACGGCCGCGATGCGTGCCGCGTGCGTCTTGAGAAGGCGTCGGACGGGAACGCCAGACGCCGCCTCCTCGAGGATGTCGGCGCCGGACTCGTCGACCTTGGCGAGGAACGCCTCCCAGACCGCCTCTCCCACGGGCATGCCGCGGAAGACGACGTTGGGGATCCGGGAGAGCTCGCGCTGGAGGAGCCCGAGGCGGTCGCGGAGGAGCGCCTCCTCGGCGAGCGGCTGGTCCTCGTAGGGCGTGTGCGGCTTGGGGATGAACGCGTTGACCGAGGGCACGAGCTCGGCGACCCGGCCGCGCCCGCGGCCCTCTTCGACGGCGATCCCGTGGAGCCGTTCGGTCAGCCGCACGATGTCGCGCACGTCCTCTTCGGTCTCCGACGGCAGCCCGACCTGCAGGTACAGCTTCAGGCGCGTGAAGCCGCGCGCGAAGACGAGGCGCGCCTTCTCGTCGAGCATGGCGTCCGAGACCTTCTTGTTGATGTGGCGCCGGAGGCGCTCGTTGCCGGCTTCCGGAGCGATCGACAGGGCCCGCTCGCCCTGGCGGGCGAGGACCTCGAGGATCGGATCCTCGATCGCGTCGATCTTTATGGAGGAGAGCGCGATGTGGTACTCGAGCGCCGCGAGCCCCTCCAGGATCGAAATGATCTCGGGATGGTCGCAGACCGCCGTCGCGATGAGGCCGGTCCGGTTCGTCAGCGGCCGGGCCTCGCGGGCCACCTTGAGGATCGACGCCGCGGGGTACTGCTTGACGGGCGCCATGGCGTAGGCCGCCCAGCAGAAGCGGCACATTTCGGTGCACCCGCGCGAGATCTCGATGAGCAGCTTGTCGGCGAGCTCGGTCTGAGGCGTGAGGATCGTCGTGTGCGGGACCTCGAAGTCGGGAGCGATGTCCTTGCGCGACATCGGCTGCTGCACGACGACCTTGCCGTTCTCGGCGGCCTCGGCGCGCCCGCCCTGGACCGCCGGGACAAAGAGGCCGGGCACCTTTGCCGCCGCCGCGAGAAACCCGTCGCGGTCGAGGCCCGACATCAAAAGCTCCGCGATCCGGGGAACGAGGCGCTCGCCGTCGCCCAGCGCGAAGACGTCGACGAACGGAGTGAGCGCGGCCGGGTTCATCCGCGCGATGTCGCCGCCGACGAGCAGGAGCGGGTGTCGCTCGTCGCGCGCCTCGCGCCGCACCGGGATCCCGGCCTTCTGGAGCGTGCGCAGGATGTGGACGATGTCCATCTCCCACGAGAGCGACCACGCCAGCAGGCCGAAATCGGAGAGCGGCGTCCCGCTTTCGAACGTCGCCGCGGGCTGCCCCTCCTCGTGGAAGAACCGCTCGCACACGACGTCGGGGATCCGGTTCAAGAGCCGGTACACCCACTGAAAGCCGAGGTTCGACATCCCGACCTCGTAGGAGTTCGGGAACCCGAGGGCCAGCCGGTAGGCGCCGAATCGGTTCGGCTCCTCGGTGAAGCGCTCGCGGGACGCGCGCTCGCGGTCGATGGATGTGGCAGGCATGAGAAGCAGCGAATTATAGGGGCTTTAGCCGGTGCCCCCGCGTGGGAGGCTTGTCACGTCCGTAGCAAAAAGACCCAGTCACCCACGTTCGTACCCGTCGGCCCCGTCTCGAAGAGGTCCTCCAGGGCCGCGAACAGCCTGCGCGTGTCGTGACGGGCCAGAGCGGCGGCGGGCTCCATCCCGGTGGCGCGGGCGCGTGGGACCGTCGAGCCGTCGGCAAAGGCCCCCGCTGCCCCCGAGTTGCCATCGAGGCCATCCGAGCCCGCGGCCAGAAGGGTGATTGGACGATCGTCGTGGATTTCTTTCGCGGCTCCCAGCGCGAGCTCGAGGCATCTACCTCCGCGGCCGCGCGACGTGGCGCCCTTCAGGGAGACCGTCGTCTCTCCCCCGGCCAGGAGAACCGAGCCCGGTCGCAGCGTGGCCGCACGGCGCGCCAGCCGGCGTCCCGCCCGCGCGGCCTCGCCCGCGATGCGCCGCGGCTCGAGGACCGGTTTCAGCCCGATGCGCCGCGCTTCGCGCGCCGCAGCCTCGAGCCCGGTCCGATTGGACCCGACGACGCGCACGAGATCGCGTCGGCGACCGCGAACGGTCGGACCGGAGCCGACGAGAGCTGCGCGATCTCCGGGCACATCCGAGAGGACGAGCGTGACGAGCCGCGCGGCCGTGGCCCGCCCCAGCCGGCCGCCCTTGATCGCCGAGAGCTTCGTCCGGAGTCGGTTGACCGCGGCAATGGAGGCGCCGGAGCGCGCGAGCTCGCGGACCGCACTCCGCTTCTGCGCGAGCGTCCGTCCGGCGCGCGGCGCGGAGAGGAGGGAGGAGGCTCCGCCCGAGAGCAGGCAGAGGATCGTGTCTCTCCGCCCGAAGCTCCGAAAGAACCGGAGCGCGCGCCGGGCCGCGCGCAGGCTCGC
>Ga0207645_10001855_pt1 | contig 17040 bp, 15 predicted proteins | sample KBSM53metaG_FD_184331 | JGI IMG/M metagenome (GOLD analysis project Ga0207645, IMG submission 184331) | Miscanthus rhizosphere microbial communities from Kellogg Biological Station, Michigan, USA - KBS M5-3 metaG (SPAdes) (version 2) | ecosystem: Host-associated > Plants > Roots > Rhizosphere >...
TCTTGAGCATCTTGTAGGTCTGCTCGATGTAGGCCGGCGGCGTGTAGTCGTGGCCGAAGATCCGGTAGTACTGATCCGGATACTCGTAGCCGGCGTCCTCGTCGGGATAGAACCGCAGCGTCTGGTGATACCGGATCGCGAACGCGCTCTTCTCCGGGATGTAGGGCTCGAACAGCTGCGCGCCCCACCAGCCGTGGTCCGGCTTGATCAGCGACAGCACGCAGTCGTGGAGCAGGCACGCGAGGATCACTTCCTCGGACATCCCCGTCTTCATCGCCCGCGTCGCGCTCTGCAGCACGTGGTTGGCCGGGTTGAAGCGCAGCTCGAAGAAGTCCTTCAGCGTCGGCTTCGCCGGCATCGGCGGCAGCTTCTGCACGTTGCCGCGCCCGCTGGCGAACAGGCCGCCGGCGCCGCGCCGGAAGTTGCGGGTTTCGATCTGGGCTTCGATCTCGGCGACGGTCGGAAATTTTTCAGGCTGCTGGGCGGCGACCATCTCGTCCAGCTTCTCTTCCATGTAGTGTTCGAGGGCCTCGGCCTTGGCCTCGTGGTCCATGAGGTTGACAGCAGCCGCGCCGCCAAGACTCGCGATGAAGGCTCTCCGATCGATCTCCATGTAACCTCCTGTGCGGACAGCGCAAAGAGTACGTCCAACCCGGCCGGGATTCAACGTAAAAATCGAACAAGTTGGCCGAACCGAACCAATCCGGCAACGCGCCCGTCTAAGCCGATACCCTGATTATCTAGGTGTCAGTGGCATGACCAATTCGTCACCAGAACTGCTGCACGGCACGCTCGATACGCTCGTCCTCAAGACCCTCGCCGCGGGCCGCCTGCACGGCTACGGCATCGCCCGCGCGATCGAGGACGGCACCGATCGCGTCGTCGACGTCGAAGAGGGGTCGCTCTACCCCGCCCTCTACCGGATGGAAAAGAAGGGGTGGATCGAGGCCGAGTGGGGCCTCTCCGAGCTCGGGCGCCGCGCCAAGTTCTACCGGCTGACGCCGAAAGGGCGCCGGCAGCTCGCCGCGCAGACCGCCGAGTGGACGCGCTTTGCCGGCGCGGTGACGCGTCTGCTCGCCGCCACCTGATCGCCATGGGCTTCTTCAATCGCGTCGCCTGGCGCCCGAAGGTCGACGAGGAAGTCGACGAGGAGCTCGCGTTCCATCTCGAGATGCGGACGCGCGAGTACATCGAGCGCGGCATGGATCCCGCCGCCGCGCGGCGCGAAGCGGCCCGGCGCCTCGACACCCCGCGCGGGATGCGCGCGGCGCTCGAAGCGATCGGCACAGGAAGGAACCGTCAGATGCAGCGTCGCGAATATCTCGGCGAGCTCCGGCAGGACATCGCGTTCGCGTGGCGCCAGCTGGTGAAGAACCCCGGCTTCACGGCGGTCGCCGTCCTGACGCTCGCGCTCGGCATCGGCGGCACGACCGCGATCTTCAGCGCCGTCCACGCCGTGGTGCTGCAGCCGCTGCCGCTCGCCAACCCGTCGCGCCTGATGGTCGTGGCCGAAACCTACCAGGCGGCGCCGTCGGACGTCTCGGCCGGCAACTACATCGACGCCGCCGCCGGCGTGCCCGCCTTCGAGGCGATGAGCGCGCTGCGCTTCTCGAGCCTGAACCTCTCGGAAGGCACGACGCCCGAGCGCGTCATCGGCGCGCGCGTCACCGCCAATTATTTCGACGTCATGGGCGTGGCGCCGCTCGCCGGCCGGACCTTCACGGTCGATGAGGACCAACCGGGCCGCGACGAGGTCGTCGTCCTCAGCCATCGCCTGTGGACGCGGCGTTTCGGCGCCGATCCGTCGGTCGTCGGCAGCGCCATCCGGTTGAGCGGACGCCGCTACACCGTGGTCGGCGTGATGCCGCAGTCGTTCGACCTCACCAGCGACAGCGAGGAGCTGTGGACGCCGATCGCATTCACGCCGGCGCAGAAAGTGCTGCACGACGAGCACTACCTCACCGTCTACGGACGGCTGCGGCCGGGCGCGACGCCGGCGCAGGCCGAGCAGCAGCTCGAGGCGGTCGCCGTGCGTCTGCGCCGCGAGTTCCCGCGCGACGCGAGCGAGCTGAAATACACGCTGATGCCGTTTCGCGACCGCTTCGTCGGCGACTACGACACCCGTCTCTTCGTGCTCCTCGCCGCGGTCGGCGTCGTGCTGCTGATCGCCTGCGGCAACGTCGCCAACCTGCTGCTCGCGCGCGGCGCCGCCCGCGCGCGCGAGATCGCGGTTCGCTCGGCGCTCGGCGCCGGCCGATGGCGAATCGTGCGGCAGCTCCTGACCGAGAGCGTGGTGCTGGCGCTGGCCGCCGCCGGCGCCGGCCTGCTGCTGGCGCGCTGGTTCATCGCCGCCGTGCTGGCGTGGAGCCCGGCGGGCGTGCCGCGCCTGGAACAGGCGCGCATCGATCCGCTGGCGCTCGCCGTCGCCGTCGCGCTCGCGCTCTTCAGCAGCGTGGTGTGCGGCCTCGCGCCGGCGCTGCGCCTGGCGCGCACCGACGTGCACACCGGTCTGCGCGACGGCGGCCGCGGCGCCACCGGCGGCGGCTTCCGCGATCGGCTGCGCGCGGGCCTGATCGCCGGCGAGGTGGCGCTCTCGCTGCTGCTCCTGTTCGGCGCGGGCCTCTTGATCCGCAGCGCCGTGGCGCTGCAGCGCGTCGATCCCGGCTTCGACCCGCGCGGCGTGATCAGCGGACGCATCGCCCTGCCGCAGGCGTCATACGGCGATCCGTCGCGCATCGTCGACACCTTCGAGCGCATGGCGCGCGAGGCGGCGGCGATTCCGGGCGTGTCGCACGCGGCGCTCACCTCCTTCGCGGCCATGGGCCCTGGCGGCAACACCAATGGCCTGCTGCCCGACGATGGCCGCGCCTTCGACTTGAAGAACCTGATTCCGAGCCGGCTGCGGATGATCACGCCCGACTTCTTCCAGACGATGCGCATCCCGATCGTGCGCGGGCGCGGCTTCGACGCCGGCGATCGCCGCGGCAGCCAGCGCGTGATGATCGTCAGCGAGGCGCTGGCCGCGCGGGCGTTTCCCGGGCAGGATCCGATTGGCAAACGCATCGGCTGCTGCGAGCAAACGTCGGACCGGCAGCCGCTCTGGAAGGTGGTCGTCGGCGTCGCCGGCGACGTGCATTCGTACGGCCCGGCCGTGGCGCCGCAGCCCGAGTTCTATCTGCCGGCGACACAGGTGCCCGACGAGGCGTGGAACTGGACGCAGCGGGTGATGTACATCGTCGCGCGGACGGAGAACGACCCGACGTCGCTGACCTCGCCGCTGCGGGCCGTCATCGGCCGCATCGATGCGGAGCTGCCGCTGTACGACGTGCGGCCGATGTCGCAGCGCCTGGCCGGGACGCTCGAGACCGCCCGGTTCAATACGCTGCTGCTGTCGCTGCTCGGCGGCATCGGCCTGCTGCTGGCGGCGAGCGGCATCTATGGAGTGATCGCCTACTTCGTCAGCCAGCGCACGCAGGAGATTGGCGTGCGCATCGCGCTCGGCGCGTCGACCGGGAGCGTGGTGCGGCTGATTCTCGGCCAGGCGATGCGGCCGGTGGCGATCGGCGCGGCGCTGGGATTGGCCGGCGCGCTCGCGGCCAGCCGGGTGATCGCCAGCCAGCTGTTCAACGTCAGCCGCACCGACCCACTGACGATCGCCGCCGTCGTCGCCGCGCTGATGGGCGTCGCGCTAGTCGCCAGCGCGGTGCCCGCGAGGAGAGCGGCCGCGGTTGATCCGACGCGCGCGCTGCAATCCGAGTAGAGAGCTGCTCGAGCCCTAAGCTCGCAGCGACGCTAAACCACGAAAGACACGAAAGCACGAAAGACACGAAAAAGACAGCGATCAGGGCGAGCGCAGTGGCTCCGCGAGTTCTGCGGGCTCTGCGTTTTCGTCGTGGTCTTTTTCGTGATTTTCGTGGGCTTTTTGTTTCGTGACTTTCGTGGCGCGCAGGCCTGTCGATTCCGCAGCCGCGTCAATCCAAGCATGCATCGACGGCCGCGTTGGCCGCTTGCTGCTACGATACCCGGCGTGAAGCGCCTTCTGTGCGGCCTCATCCTTCTCAGCTTCGCCGCGCGCGTCGTCGCCCAGGCGCCCGACGTCGAGCGCTACGTCCGCGAGCACCAGCCGGCGATCCTCCAGGAATTCCTCGCGCTCGTGGCGATCCCCAACGTGCGCACCGATCTCCCCAACATCACGCGCAACGCCGACCTCTTGAAGCAGATGCTCGACAAGCGCGGGATGAGCGGCGAGATCTGGGAGACGCCGTCGACGCCGCTGGTCTACGGCGAGCGGCTGGTGCCGGGGTCGACCCGCACCGTTCTCTTCTACATCCACTTCGACGGCCAGCCGGTGAACAAGGCGGGCTGGAAGCAGGCCGATCCGTTCCAGCCGATCGTCCGCGCCGGCACGCTCGAGGAGGGCGCCGAGGAGGTGCGCGACTTCAGCGGGCGCACGACCTTCCCCGACTCGTGGCGCGTCTACGCGCGCTCGGCCGGCGACGACAAAGGGCCGATCCAGATGTTCGTCTCGGCGATGGACGCGATCGGCGGCCGGCCGGCGCACAACGTCAAGGTGATCCTGCACGGCGAGGAGGAAGGCGGCGGCCCGGCGCTCGATCACGTGGTCAAGGCGCACGCCGACAAGCTCCGGTCCGACGTCCTCGTCATCGTCGACGGGCCGCAGCACCCGAGCGGCAACCCGACGGTCTACTACGGCGCGCGCGGCGGTGCGGGGCTCGAGGTGACCGTCTACACCGCGAAGAGCGCGATGCACAGCGGCAACTACGGCAACTGGCTGCCGGACGCGAACGTCCGGCTGGCGCAGCTCCTGTCGTCGATGGTCGGCCCGAACGGCAAGCTGGCCATCGACGGTTTCTACGACGACGTGCTGCCGTTTCCGCCCGACGCGGTGAAGATGATGAACGAAGTGCCGGACGACAGCGCCGGCATGCGCAAACTCTACGGCCTCGGCTCGACCGACGGCGCCGCGTCGTCGCTGCAGGAAGGCTTGAACCTGCCGGCCTTCAGCGTCCACATGATGAAGGGCGGCGAGGTGGGCGGCGTCATCGCCGCAAGCGCGACCGCCGAGATCGCGTTGCGGCTGGTGAAGGAGAACGCGCCCCGCACGATGGTCGATCGCGTCGTCGCCCACATCCGGAAGCAGGGCTATTTCATCGTCGACAAGGAGCCGGACGTGGAGACGCTGGCGGCCCACCCCCGCATCGCCCGGGTGACGACGCGGGCGGCGGCGGGCGGCGGCGGCGCGTGGCGAACCGATCCGGACGACCCGCAGGCGCGCTTCATCACCGACCGGCTGCGCGCGAAGTACGGCAACGCCGTGGTACGCATCCGCACCCTCGGCGGCGGCGTGCCCGCGGGGCCGTTCATCGACACCTTTCACGTGCCGACGCTCGGCGTGTCGCTGGCCAACTACGACGACAACCAGCACACCGACAACGAGAACCTGCGGCTCGGCAACCTGTGGAACGGCATCGCCACGCTGGCGACGCTGATGCGATAGAAGTGGGAAATTGCTCGTAGCGCAGCCCTTCAGGGCTGCCCCGCGTCCTCGTGGCGAAGCCCTTTAGCCCAAGGAGATCCTCGATGCTTGGAGCAGTCCTCGTCGCCGCCGCGTTCACCATTTCGAGCCCGGCGTTCACCAACGGCGGCAACATCCCGTCGAAGTACACCTGCGACGCCGGCATGACCAACCCGTCGCCGGAGCTGACCTGGAGCGACGCGCCGCAGGGTACCAAGTCGTTCGTCCTGATCATGGACGACCCCGACGTGCCGCTGCCCAACGGCTTCACGCACTGGGTGCTCGCCGACATCCCCGCCTCGACGAAGGGGCTGCCCGAGAACTTCCAGGCCGGATCGCTCGGGGTGTCGGGCAACAGCGGCTTCCGCCGCGCCGGCTACGGCGGCCCGTGCCCGCCGACCGGGGTGCATCACTACCACTTCAAGCTGATGGCGCTCGACGTCGAGACGATCGGCGTGCAGCCGGGCGCCACACGGCCGGATGTCGAAAAGGCGATGGCCGGGCATGTCATCGGCACGGCCGAGACAGTCGGGCTGTATCAGAAGCAACCGAAATGACGCTGTCGCAGAAAATTGAGAACCAAGGAATTAGGAATTAAGAATTCGTGAGCTTGCGTTCGAGGCAAGGTACGAATTCCTAATTCCTAATTCCCCTAATTCCTGATTTCAGTAACGCTCCGCGTCGTTTTTCGGCAGGAGCGGCCAGACGATCGACTTCTCTCCGTTCACCGTGGCCCCGGCGTGCATGAACATGTTGGCGGACTTGAGGAAGGCCGCCGGGAAGCTCAGCGTCGGCTGCGACAGCTTGTCGAGCGACCCGACTTCGTCGGGGCTCAGCGTGACATCCAGCGCCGCCAGGTTCTGCTCGAGCTGATCGAGGCGGCGGGCGCCGATGATCGTCGAGGCGACGCCCGGCCTGCCCCGCACCCACGCCAGCGCGATCGCGGCCGACGTGGTGTTATGTGCCTTCGCGATTCGCGCCAGCTCGTCGATGATCGCGAACGCACGTTCGTCGAGGAACTGGGTGACCCGCTCGCCGCGATCCGCCTTGGCTGTCGCCGCGTTCTCGCGGGTGTACTTGCCCGAGAGCACGCCCGATCGCAGCGGCGACCACGGCGTGACTCCCAGCCCGAGCTCGAGCGCCATCGGAACCAGCTCGCCCTCCACGGTTCGCTCGATCAGGGAGTATTCGATCTGCAGCGCGACGAGCGGCGTCCAGCCGCGGAACTGGGCGATGGTCTGCGCCTGCGCCACCTTCCACGCCGGCGTGTCGGAGAAGCCGATGTAGCGCACCTTCCCCGCCCGCACCAGGTCGTCGAGCGCGCGCATCGTTTCGTCGATCGGCGTGAACTTGTCCCAGCCGTGCAGCCAGTAGAGATCGATGTAGTCGGTCTGCAGGCGGCGCAGCGACTGCTCGCACGCGCCGGCGATCGCCTTGCGGCCGGCGCCGCCGCCGTTCGGGTCGCCTTCGTAGAGGTTGCCGAAGAACTTGGTGGCGATGACGATGCGGTCGCGGCGGGCGGCGTCGCGGCCGAGGAAGTCGCCGATGATCTTCTCGGAGTGGCCCTTGGTGTAGACGTTGGCGGTGTCGATGAAATTGCCGCCGCGCTCGATGAAGCGCGACATGATCGTCTCGGCCTCAGGGACGCTCGAGCCCCAGCCCCAGTCCTCGCCGAAGGTCATTGCGCCGAGGCAGAAGGGGCTGACCCGCAGCCCTGAGTTGCCCAGCGTCACGTAGTGATTGAGTGGCATAGCCCACCAGCCTACATCACCTTGATTGCAACAACGAGGTAGCCGGAGACCACGAAAGACACGAAAGCGTCAAGAGCCGCGTCCCCACGAAAATCACGAAAAAGACAACGAAGGCAGAAACGCCGAAGGCGGAGACCGCGCGACGGCCCGCAAAGCGGGCCTGCTGTCACTGTCTTTTCGTGTCTTTCGTGCTTTCGTGTCTTTCGTGGCTTCCCAGCGCCGCAATCTCAGGCGCCCAGCTTCGTCGCTTCGATCCCCAGCAGCCGCGCGGCGTTGCGCCAGCGGATGCCCTCTCGCTGTTCATCGGTCACGGGCAGCTTGTCGATCGCTTCCAGCATCAGCGGGATGCTGCCGATCTGGTGGGGATAGTCGCTGCCGGCGAGGATGTGATCGGCGCCGGCGAAATCGATCGCCAGCTTCAGCGCGCCCTGGTTGAAGTTCACGGTGTCGTAATAGAACTCCTTCAAGTACGTGCTCGGCGGGCGCTGGATGTTGGCGCGGCAGTCCTTGAAATTGTGGAAGCCGCGATCGAGGCGTTCGACCAGATACGGGATCGTGCCGCCGAGATGGCACAGCGCCCACCTGATCTTCGGGAACCGCTCCGCCACCCCGGCAAACACCAGCGACGCCGCCGCCAGCGTCGTGTCGTAGAGAAAGCCGACCAGCGGCATCAGCCAGTACTCCTGCATCATCTCCACGTTCACCGGGTGCGCCGGGTGGATGTAGAGCACCGCGCCGATGTCGTTCGCCGCTTCGTAGATCGGCCAGAACCGCCGATCGCTCAGCGCCACGCCGTTGATGTTGCTGAAGAGCATCGCCCCGCGCATGCCCAGCTCGCCGGTGGCGCGTTGAAACTCTTTCAGCGACGCTGCCGGATCGTTCAGCGGCAGGGTGGCGAGCGCGGTGAAATGGCGTCCCCGCGTCTCGATCGCCTCCTTGAACTCGTCGTTGACCATCGCCGCCAGCCGCACCGCGGCCGCCGGCTCCTCGACGTGCGTGCCCGGCGTGGTCAGCGTCACCACCTGCATCGTCACGCCGTGGCGATCGAGCACCTCCTCGCGGTAGGCCAGGTCGCGATGCCCGCGGACCGCGATGTTGTAGTCGCCCGGGTAGTGCAGGTTGGGGTTGCCGTCGCTATCGACGGTCACGCGGACGCTGCTCTCCCCCGACTGCAGCGCCTTCATGTATCTCGGCGGGTAGTAATGATTGTGGAAGTCGATCACGGGCATCGAGGCGTCTCCAGACGAAGTAAACCGGCAGACCGGCAGCGACCAGCGCGAGGCCGGTGGCGCTCTCGCGCGGATCGGTCGCGATCTGGTTGAGGACGATGGCGAAGCAGACGAGCGCGAAGAGCAGCGGCGTGACCGGAAAACCCCACGCGCGAAACAGGACCTGTTCGGCTGAAGCCGGACGCCACAAGCGGCGGCGCAGCGCGATCGTGCCGAGCGCCAGCGCGGCGAAGAAGATCCATTCGGTGTAGATCACCCGCGACACGATCACCCCGTAGGTGCCGGTGAGAACCAGGAGCGACGACCAGACCGCCTGCATCGCAATCGCGAGATACGGCGTCCGATGCCGCGGGTGCAGCGCGCCCATCCACGCGAACAGCAGGCCGTCCTGCGCCATCGCGTAGTAGACGCGCGGCCCGGCCAGGACAATGCCGCTCATCGCGCCGAACGACGAGACGATCACCAGGATCGAGATCGCCGACGCGACGCCGGCGCCGGCGGTCGCCAGCGTCGCGTCGTAGGCGATGTGCGTCGACGCCAGCACGCGATCGAACGGCAGCACCAGCAGGTAGGCGCTGTTCAGCGCGAGATACACGATTACCACCACGGAGGTGCCGAGCATCAAGGCCCGCGGAATCGTCCGCTCCGGATCGCGCGTCTCCTCCGCCGCGTAGGTCACCATGTGCCAGCCGCCGAAGGCGAACAGGCCGGCGACCAGCGCGCGCAGGAAGCCGCGCGGCTCGACGCCGCCGAGCGCCGCCGGCGCCGCGAGCGTGCCGGCGCCGAAGAGGATCGCGAGCAGGACCGCGATCGCCGCGAGCTTGGTGATGGTCAACGCCGTCTGCACCGCGCTGCCGGGCCGGACGCCGAAGTAGTTGATCGCGGAGAGGACGAGGATGCCGCCGACGGCAACCAGCCGGATGCCGATGTCCGAGAGCGGCACGATCGTCGCCGCGTAGCGGCCGAAGACCATCGCAATCGCCGCGATGATCCCCGAATGCATGCTCCAGAACATCGCCCAGCCCCACAGAAAACCGGCGGCGGGCGAGAACATCTCGCGCAGGAAGACGTAGACGCCGCCGGTGCGCGGATACACCGCCGACAGCTCGGCGCAGATGCTGGCGCCGAACCACGTCAGCGCGCCGGCGACCAGCCACACCAGCAGCATGCCGGCGAAGCTCGGCACCGCGCGGCTCACTTCCGAGGGCTGGACGAAGATCGAGGAGCCGACGATGGTGCCAACCACCATCGCCGTCGCCTGCGTCAGGCCGATCGATCGCGCGAGCTTTTCGGGCACCGCGCGAATCGTATCACCGGTCGGACGAGGCGCCTGCCTGTCCGCCGTAGCTCGCGTCAGCGAGCGGAGGTGGATCGATAAATCTGCTGGATCGTGGCGTAGGTGTCCGCGTCCGCGGCCGCCTTGTCGGTTCGATAGCGTTTCACGCGCGCGAAGCGGAGCGCGAAGCCGCCCGGGTAATGCGGGCTCGCCTGGACGTCGTTGAAGGCGATCTCGACGACCACCTCGGGACGAACGTACACGGTGTAGTCGTCGCGGCCGATCTCGAGCTCGAGAAACTTCTGCGTCTGCCACGCGAGCATCTCGTCGGTCAGCCCCTTGAAGGTCTTGCCGAGCATGACGAAGCCGCCGCGTTCGGTGTCGCGCGCGCCGAGATGCAGGTTGCTCAGCGTGCCGCGGCGCCGCCCGCTGCCCCACTCGGCGGCGAGCACGACGAGATCCAGCGTGCGCGCCTGCTTCACCTTCAGCCACGCCTCGCCGCGGCGCCCCGCCGAGTAGAGGCCCGCCGGCGATTTCGCCATCACCCCTTCGTGCCCGCGATCGAGCGCCTGCGATGCGAACGCCGCCGCCGCCTCGGCGCTCGCCGTGACGATGCGCGGCACCAGGTTGGCGGCCGCGACCTGCTCGGTCAGCAGCGCCACGCGCCGCGACAGCGGCTCGTCGACCAGCGGGTCGCCGTCGAGATAGAGCGCGTCGAAGAACATCGGCGTGATCGGCAGCTCGGCCCGCAGCCGCTCGACCTCGAGCTTCCGGCCGAAGCGGCGCATCGTCACCTGGAACGGATGCGGGGTGAGGTCCGGCCGCAGCGCAATCGCCTCGCCGTCGAGCACGATCTCGCGCGCCGGGATGGCCCGCGCCGCGGCCACCACTTCAGGGACGGCGGCCGTGACCTCGCGCAGATTGCGGGTATAGACCTTCACCTCGTCGCCGACCTTGTGCACCTGGATGCGCGCGCCATCGAGCTTGTACTCGAACGACGCCTCGCCGAGCTCGGCGAGCGCATCGGCCACGTCGGCCGCGGTCTCCGCGAGCATCGGCTGCACCGGCTGGAACGGGCGGAGCACGAACTGTGACAGCGCCGCATCCCCGTCGACCAGCGCCACCTGCGCCACCGCGGCGAGATCGCCGGCGAGCATCGTCGCACGGCGCACGCGGCCGGCCTGGATGCCGGCGGCGCGCGCGACCGCATCGGTCAGCACGCCTTCGAGCGCGCCCTGCCGCAGCTCGCCGAACAGCAGCCGGGAGAGGAAGTCCTGCTCGCCGCTGGTGGCGCGGCCGAACAGGTCGCGCAGCAGCGCCGAGCGCGACGAGGCCGAGCCCGCGCCGGACAAGCCGGCCAGCCGATCGAACACCCGATCGACGTCGACGAGATCGAGGGTCGGATCGTCGGCCGGCGGCACGTCGCGCACGCCGGCGAGGACGGCGCCGCCGATTTTCATCCGCCCCTGCCGCGGCTCGCCGCTCAGGAAGCCGATGACGATGGGGATGTCGGGCGGCGGAACGCGGGTGAGGAGATCGACGAGGTGGCTGATCTTCTCGAGCCGCGCGGCGGTACCGGCGACGGCCCGCGATGCCGCGACGACCTCGGCCAGGCGCATGTCGGCGATGGTACTCAAAAAGTTGTGCGAGGGTCGGGAAGGCGCGAAGCGATCAGGCGCGGCCGACGGCTCGACGAAGGCGAACGAACACCTGGGTGAACGCCGCGGTCCAGTGCGGCGGCTTCTGCTGCTGCGCGGCAGCAGCGGCGGCCGCGCCGCGGCGATCGCCGTGCTTCGCCACTTTCGGCGAGACGTGATCGCGGTCGCTCCACTGCAGCTGGTCGTGGCCGACAATCTCCGCCTGGCCGCGAATCAGCGCCTCGACCCGGCGGTCGCCCTGCGGAAACCAGCGGCAGAAATCGTTGACCGTCGTTTCCGGATCGACGCCGATGGCGTTGGCGTACTCGCGCACGTAGGAGCGCGCGTAGATCCCGCTCGGCCACTTCGAGAAGTCGTTGCGCTCGAGCCCCTTCCAGAGGGCGACGCTGACCTTGGTGTTTTCCGCCAGCTGCTCGAGTGAGAGGCCGCGCTGAACGCGGATGCGGCGCAGGTTGGGTCCGAAGGCGTCTCTCTCGCTCATAACGGTTGCACACGATCGCAAGAAGCTGACCAGAAGAGCTTGGCCAGCAACCGCGGCAACGCCTTGACAGAGACAGACTTACAGAACAGGACCTCGGGGCCGAGACCCGGCGAGTGCCGTTTTTCTACAACGAAATTACGAATCGGTCAGCCGCGGTTTCAGTCGAATTCGCGCCGCGGCGGCGCCTGGGTGGCGCCCACCCGACCCGGGACGATCTCGGCGCGCGAGTAGTTCTCGCTCTTCATCCGCGCGCCCGACAGGCGGCGCAGCATCGCGAGCTGGCCGACGTGGGTCAGCGCGTCGGCGACCGCGCCCTGGAAGATGCGCTCGGGGGGCGTCGCCAGCGGCGCGTCGGAGGCGAGATAGTCGTCGAAGCGCTGCAGCGTCGCGAAGAAGCGCTCGACCTCGCGCTCCCACTCCTGCGGCGTCGAATCGGACCAGGCTTCGGCGCCGCGCGCCTGCGTCAGCGCCCAGTCGAACAGATCGCCGATGTGGGCGAGGATCTTCGCCGGCGTGCGCGGCGTGCCGTCGGCGCTGTAAGCCGCGAAGCCCGCCGGCGCGTCGCGCACCGCCTTGCCGCCGCGATAGGCCACCGTCGCCACCGTGTGCCGCAGCATCGCGCGTTTGTCATCCATGGCGTTACGCCCCGAACTGACGCAAGTGATGATCGATGTGGCGGTAGGTGAGCACGCCCCACGCCCGGCGCGACAGCTTGCCGAATGCCGGATGCTCGGGCCACGGCGTCGCCTCGCGGCCGCGCGCGACGAGGCGATCGACCAGTGCCTGCAGCTCGGCGACATCGGCTTGCCACGTCGCCGGTGGACGCGCCAGCAGCTCCGGCGCGGTCGGCGCGCTCTTCGGAAACGGCGCGACGTAGATGATGAACTGCTTCAGTGGCGGGTAGCGGATCGGCAAATGCTTCGACGCCACCGGGATGTCGCCGAGCGCCATTTTCAGGCTGTCGGCGAGATGACACACCATCGCCGGCGCCGACAGCTTGCCCCACGCGCCGCGGCTCTGGGGCGACAGCCGCGCCACGCGTTGGCGAATCTCCTGTTGCCGCGGCGGATCCCAAATCGTCTTCATCGCTGTTTGGCCACTCCTTACCGGCTGGCAACAATCAGGCTGCAGCAGGTCAGCGCGCCTTCGGCCTTCGCCAGCTCGCTGGCATCGATCGCGCACACCTTGAAGCCGGCCTGCTCGATGCGTTCAGCGGTCCGCGGGTACGCCTGTGCCACGATCACGCGGTCGTCGAGCCGCAGCGCGTTCGCGGCGTTCGGCTCGGCGCTGTCGACCTCGATGATTTTGAACCGGCCGAAGACGCTCCGATCGATCCAATCCGGGTTGGCCAGCACGACATCGTCGGCCAGCGCGGTGACCGCCGATTTCAGGTGCAGGCAGCCGCGAACGATGGTGTCGGCGACGGTGTAGCCGAGCGGTTCGAGGCCCTGGCGGATCTGCCGAACCCCGCCCTCGTTGGTCCGCGACGAGCGGCCGACGACGACGGTGCGGCCGGCGACGAGGACGTCGCCGCCGTCGACGGTTGCCGGCGCCTGAATCGTCTGAAGCGGCCGGTAGGCGGCGAGCGCCTCGGCCACCGCGGGCGCCTCCTGCCGGCGCGACTCGGCCCCGGGTCGCGTCACGATCGCCAGCTCGTCGAAAACGACCGCGATGTCCTCGACGAACACCGAGTCGGGCATCTGCGGGCTGGTGTCGAGCCGCAGGAGGAGATAGCCCGCCTCGATCAGCGCCTCTTCATAGGCGCGATGCTGCGCGCGCGCTTTTTCGACGTCGATCGGCGTCCGCTCGAGATGCGTCAACTCGCACGCGACGATCGACGAACTGATCGCCCGCGTGATCGCGACCGACTGAGACATGAGCCCGTTCCCTTAACCCGTAAACGCTAACCCAACCAACCCGCCCCACGCGACCCGCCCGACCTTACGCGACGACCTCCATCGGAGGGAAGGTCGTCGCGAGCGTAAAGGCGAACGGCGTCGGGCCGCGGGCATCGAGCGACGCGAGCCTCGCCTTGGCCTCGTCGACGGTCGGAATGTGCCCGGCCGGAACCCACCACAGCGCCAGCATCGCGCTCTCGAACTTCTCGAACCATTCGCGCCGCTGCTTCAGCACCACGGCGTGCGCGCTGCCGTAGACGTAGTTGCGCAGCGCCTCGATCGACGTCCACACCGACATGTTGACGATGATCCGCTCGTCGTCGTACGGGCGGAGGTAGGTGTTGTTGCCGTCGTCACCTTGCATGCGCCAGATGAAGCCCTCGCTCCGCTCCGCCAGCGCGTTGAGATCGTCGAGCCGCGCCATGAAGCCGGCCATGATCGGCCCGTCGAGCGGCCCCTTCATGCGGCCGATGTTGATCTGCGCGAGGTGAACATTGCTCATCGTGCCATCACCGTTCATATCGCCAGCACCGTTCATATCGCCAGCACACAGGAAGCCACGAAAACCACGAAATACACGAAAAAGACTATTTGTTTCACGTTCACATCCGGACGTTCCAAAAAGATTTTTTTCGTGTCTTTCGTACTTTCGTGTCTTTCGTGGTTGTGCTGTCGCTATGCGCGCCTGCGCAACCCGTCGACGCTCCACGGTCCGGGTCCGGCGGCGCAGATGTAGAGCCACAGGAAGCAGTAGAGCACGGCGAGCTCGCCGCCGTTGACCAGCGGCCACGTGCCGCGCGGCGCGTGCTGCATGAAGTAGGCGACCGCCATCTCTCCGGCGAGGACGAACGCGACCGGACGCGAGAAGAGACCGAGGAGCATCAGCAGCCCGCCAACGGCCTCGATGATGCCGGCGGCGCCGAGCATCGACATCAGCTTGAACGGAGGCCCAGGAGCGGGAAACCCGAAGAGCTTCTGGGTTCCGTGGGCGATGAACGTGAAGGCGGCGGCAATGCGCAGCGCGCTGAGCAGGTGCGGCGCGAGACGACTGAACGTGGATTTGATCGACATCGTCGTTTGATAGACTGACCCGGATCATTATGTACTCGCGCGAGGAAATCAAAACGCTCGTCGACAAAGTGCTCGACATGGCGAAGGGCGACGGCGTCGACCTCACCTTCGAAGGCGGCGAGCGCGCCGGCACGCGCTTCGCCAATTCGTCGATCACCACCAACCTGGTGCAGTACGACCAGCAGCTGACGATCAACATCCGCCGCGGGCAGAAGCAGGGCAGCGCCTCGACGCGCGAGCTCGACGACGAGTCGCTGAAGGCGGCGGTCGACGAAGCGGCCGAGGCCGCGGAGCGAGCGCGCGACAACCCGAACCTCGCGCCGCTGGTGAAGGGGCCGCAGGACTACATCGCCGTCGACGCGGTGGCGCCGGCCACCGCCGGCTTCGGACCGGGCGAACGCGCGGCGTGGGTGAAACAGTCGATCGACATCTGCGAGAAAAAAGGGGTGCTCGCCGCCGGTTACATCCCGAAGGCGTATCAGACCAACTGCGTCGCCAACTCGGAGGGGCTCTTCGGCTACTACCAGTACGCCGAGACCGGCTTCATCCTCACCTGCCGCACCGCGAGCGGCGGCGGATCGGGATGGGCCGGCATCACCGGCGCGAAGGATCTGGCGCAGGTCAACGTCGGCGAGCTGAGCGAGATTGCCGCCAACAAGGCGCTGAAGAGCCAGAAGCCGAAGGCGATCGAGCCGGGGCGCTACACCACGATCATCGAGCCGCGCCCGATGGCGCGCCTGCTGTCGACGATGATGAGCGCGTTCAATGCCGCAGGCGGCAGCGGCGGCTTCGGCGGGTTCGGCGGCGGCGGTGGCGGTGGCGGCGGCTTCAACTTCGGCGGCGTCGGCCGGCCGTTCGTCAACGCCGACGGCACGCCGAAGATCGGGCAGAAGCTGTTCAGCGACAGCTTCACGCTGAAGAGCGACATCGGCAACGCGGTGCTGCGGCAGACGCCGATGATGAACGACGGCTCGGCGGCGAAGCCGGTGACCTGGGTCGAGAAAGGCGTGCTGAAGAATCTCTACTACGACGCCGCGACCGCGCGCCGGCAGAAGGTCGAGAAGTCGCCGGCGACGCCGGCGATGAGCCTGGTCGTCGAGGGATCGAATCAGACGATCGACCAGATGGTGAAGAGCACGAGGCGCGGCCTGCTGGTCACCTTCTTCTGGTACCTGCGCCCGGTCGACACGCTGACGCTGCTCAACACCGGGATGACCCGCGACGGTCTTTTCCTGATCGAAAACGGCGAGATCACCGGGCCGGTGCAGAACTTCCGGTGGAACATGTCGCCGCTGGTCGCCTTCGCGAACATCTCGGCGATCGGACAGCCGGTGCCGATTCACACCGGCGAAGCCTACGACGGCCCCGGCACCGCGCTGGTGCCGCCGGTGCGAGTGGAAGACTTTTACATGACCTCGGTATCACCGGCGGTCTAGCCACGAAACACACGAAAGGACGAAAGACACGAAAAAGAGAAAACATCTGCTCTTCTTTTTCGTGGTTTTCGTGCGCCTTCTACTTTCGTGAATTTCGTGATGATGTCTCTTCCGTTCATCTCCAAACAACGGGTCAGCGCCGGCTCGACGATCCCGCCGTCGACCATTTCGTCCGCAACGCGGCGCGATCGACGGCCGCGCCATCGAGGTACACGGCGGAAATCTTCCGCGTGTTGGCGATGTCCTCGAGCGGATTCGCGTCGAGCACGACGAACGCCGCCGACTTTCCGGCGGCGATCGTGCCGAGCGCGTCGAGTCCGAGGATTGCGGCCGAGGTGCGCGTCCCGGCGACGATCGCCTGCGACGCGGTCAGGACGGCCTTCACCAGCAGCTCGAGTTCAACCAGCGAGGCGAGACCGAAATAGCCGCCGCCGGTCACGCCGCCGGTGTCGGTGCCGAGCCCCAGCCTGACGCCGGCGCGATTCAGCGCCGCGACGTTTCGCAGCAACCGCTGCGCGCTCTCCGCGGATCCCGGCGTCGCGAAGCCGCCGGCCAGCTGCGCGATCTCTTCTCCTGACAGCGTGCCTCGGAGGAACGGTTCTTCGAGCCACGACGGCTTCCTGCCGTAGATCGCGTTGCGCTCGCCCCAGAGCGTCTCGACGAAGAACACATTCGGCCGTTCGCGGAGCATCGCGATCATCTCC
>Ga0207645_10001856_pt1 | contig 17036 bp, 14 predicted proteins | sample KBSM53metaG_FD_184331 | JGI IMG/M metagenome (GOLD analysis project Ga0207645, IMG submission 184331) | Miscanthus rhizosphere microbial communities from Kellogg Biological Station, Michigan, USA - KBS M5-3 metaG (SPAdes) (version 2) | ecosystem: Host-associated > Plants > Roots > Rhizosphere >...
TCGGCGCGATCGCGAGCCGCACCTTCGGCGACGCGCCGTTCGCGATCGGCGCGACCGGCGGCGGCTCGGGCAACCCGGTGACCTTCGGCGCGGCGGGCACCTGCAGCATCAGCGGCAACACCGTGACGATCACCGGCGCCGGCACCTGCGCGGTGACCGCATCGCAGGCCGGCAACCTGAACTTCGCGGCAGCAACTGACGTACTGCAGTCGTTCGGGATCGCGAAGGCGGCGCAGTCGATCGTCTTCGACGCGCTCGCCAGCCGCACGTTCGGCGACGCGCCGTTCGCAATCAGCGCGACCGGCGGCGGCTCGGGCAACCCGGTGGCGTTCGGCGCCACGGGTCAGTGCACGGTCAGCGGCAACCTGGTCACGCTCACCGCCGCGGGAGCCTGCACGATCACGGCGTCGCAGACGGGCGATGCGAACTACCTCTCGGCAACTCCGGTGTCGCAGAGCTTCACGATCGCGCCGGCGGCACCGGCCGGAAGCCCGCTCGTGAACCCGGGACCGCAGATCAACCGGGAAGGGGACCAGGTCGAGCTCCGGCTGGCCGACGAGCGGCTGCGCGGTGAGTTCTCGGCGGTCAATCTTCCGGACGGCGTGCGTCTCGACAAGAAAGGCGTCATCCGCGGACACGTGGCGAAGGGTGCCGCCGCCGGCTCTCCTTACGCCGTGCTCGTGACGTATATCGCGCCGGACGGAGTCTCCTCGACGATTACCTTCTCGTGGACGATTCTCCCGCGCGACAAGAAGGGCGCGAGCGCCAACGCCGACCGCGCCGACGATGACAGAGACGGCAACGAGCGCGGGGGCGCCGACCGGCGGTAGACGCATTCTCGTGTGATTCGTGTTCGAGGCGCCAGTCGACGTCGATGACCTCGACGCTCGACTGGCGTCGGCTGAGCGCCGCTTCAGATAATCCCATCATCCTCTGGTAGACTCCGCGGCGTGATAGCCTTTGCCCTGCCCGGGCGAACATGAGCTTTCCCGCCTACGTCCGGCTTGGGCCGCTCGCCCTTCATCCTCACTGGATTTTCGAGAGCCTCGCTTACACGGCGGGCTTCTACCTGTATCGACGCCTCCGCCGGCGGCAGGGAGACGTGATCGAGTCGCGCGATCGCTGGTGGGTGATCGCGGCGGCGATCGTCGGCGGATTCGCGGGAAGCCGCATCCTCTCGGCGTTCGAGGACCCCGTCTTTCTCGCGGATCACTGGAGGCAGCCCCAGCTTCTCCTCGGCGGCAAGACCATCGTCGGTGGCCTGGTCGGCGGCCTGATCGCCGTCGAGTCGATCAAGGCTCTGCGCGGCATCCGTGTCGCGACCGGCGATCTGCTCGCGCTGCCGCTCGCGCTCGGCATCGCGATCGGACGGATCGGCTGCTTCCTCTCGGGCGTCGACGACGAGTCCTACGGCATCGCGACGCGGCTGCCATGGGGCGTGGACTTCGGCGACGGGATCGCGCGGCATCCGACGCAGCTGTACGAAATCATTTTTCTCAGCGTGCTGGGGGGGATCCTCTGGATCAGCTCGCGGCTGGCGACGACCGTCGGCGATCGCTTCCGGCTGTTCATGGCCGGCTACCTCAGCTTTCGACTCCTCGTCGAGTTCATCAAGCCGGCAGTGCGCGTCGGCGGCCTTTCGGCCATTCAGTGGGTGTGCCTGGCCGCCATTGCGTATTACGCGCCGCACGTGCCACGGCTCGTGACGGAGGTTCGCCGTGGCTGATCGCCTGCGTCCCTATCTCTTCTACGACACCGCGATCTCGATCTGCTCGACCTGCTACCGCAAGGTCGAAGGAAAGATCGTGTTCGAGAACGGCGCCGTCTTCATGCTCAAGCGCTGTCCGACGCACGGCCCCGAGCGGGTGCTGATGGCCGACGATGTGGAGTACTACCGGCGGTGCCGCGAGGTCTTCATCAAGCCGCCCGAGATGCCACGCGTCTTCAACACGCCGGTGCGGTGGGGCTGTCCCTACGACTGCGGGCTCTGCGCCGACCATCAGCAGCACTCGTGCCTGTCCCTCGTCGAAATCACGGATCGCTGCAACCTGGAGTGCCCGATCTGCTACGCCGGCAGCGGTCCGTCACGTCCTGAGTACCGGACGCTCGAACACGTGCAGCGCCTGATCGACGCCGTCGTGCGCAACGAAGGTGAGCCGGACGTGGTGCAGATCTCCGGCGGAGAGCCGACCATTCACCCCGACTTCTTCGCCATTCTCGATCGCGCCAAGGCGGCGCCGATCCGGCATTTGATGGTGAATACCAACGGCCTGCGCATCGCGCACGACGAGGCGTTCGCCAGGCGGCTGGCGGACTACATGCCGGACTTCGAGGTCTACCTGCAGTTCGATTCGCTGGAACCCGGGCCGCTGCTCGCGCTGCGAGGCGTCGATCTCCGCGACGTGCACGCCCGTGCGCTCGAGCGCCTCAATCGCCTGGGCATCTCGACGACCCTGGTGGTGACGCTGAAGAAGGGACTGAACGACGCAGAGATCGGACGCATCATCGACTTCGCCGTGACCCAGCCGGCCGTACGCGGTGTGACGTTCCAGCCGGTGCAGGCGGCCGGGCGGCTCGACCGCTTCGATCCGGCGACCGACCGCCTGACCCTCACCGAAGTCCGCCGGCGGATCCTCGAACAGACCACGCTGTTCAGGCCCGAGGATCTGATTCCGGTACCGTGCCACCCCGACAGCCTCGCGATGGCCTACGCGCTCAAGATCGGCGGGCAGTTGATCCCCTTGACCGGCCTGATCGATCCGAAGGTGCTGATCGAGGGTGGGCGCAACACCATCGTCTACGAGGGAGACGACGCCGTGCGTGAAGGTGTGTTCAGGCTATTCGCGACGAACCACTCGTCGGAATCGAGCGCGCAAAGCCTGCGCGACCTGCTGTGCTGCCTTCCGCGCCTGGACGCGCCGGCCGACATCGGCTACCGCAATATCTTCCGCGTCCTGATCATGCAGTTCATCGACGCCTACTCGTTCGACGTGCGGTCGGTGAAGAAGACGTGCGTCCACATCGTCCACCCCGACGGGCGGCTGATTCCGTTCGACACCTACAATCTGTTCTACCGGGATGGCCTGGAGCAGTCACGCCTCGCGCCGCTGAGGCGGTGGGCGGAACGCTCGATGCTGGAGGAGCCGTCATGAAGCGCGTCCTTGCGGTCGTCCTCATCGCCACGCTGACCACGCTGATGCTCGGCATCGACCGGACGTCCTGGGCGCAGGAGCGCGACGACAAGAAGCGCGAGAAGCAGCAGGCCGAAGTCGCGAAGGCGCTCCGCGACATGCATCGCGGCACCACGGCCACGGTCGAGCGCACCAACGGCGAGAAGATCGACGTCGTCATCGAAGAGATCAGGGCGCAGGAGATCGTCGTCATGCGCCAGCAGCGCGATCACGTGGCGAGCGAGACCATCCCGATCGCCGATATCGCGAAGATCAAGCCGGCCAGCCTGAAAAAGATGAGTACGACGTCGAAGGTGCTGATTGGCACCGCGGTCGCCGTCGGCGTGCTGTTGGTCGCGGCGGTCGCGACGTGCTCGTCAGCCTCCGGCGCCCATCCAGGCCTGAACAGCCCCCAGCCGAGTCACTAGTGCGGATCGCTCGCCGGCGGCGGCTGCTCGGACAGCCGCCGGCCGGCGCACCGAGCGTGTCTAGAACGCGAACCTCGCGCCAAGCTTCAGGATTCGCGGCGCGACGATTTCCTGGACCCGGCCGAAGTACGACGTCGTGGCCTTTGCCGCGTCGAACGCCGCCTGCGACGGGAACGCCTGCGTCAGCGTGCCGATATTGCTCTGCGCCGCGTTCGTGTTGGTCAGGTTGTGCACCTCGGCGAACGCCGACAGGCGCGCGTGCCGGTGCAGCTCGAACGTCTTGTCCACTTTCAGCGAAAGCAGGTTGAGGAAGTCAGTTCTGTAGGTGCCGCGCTCCTCAGCGCGGACGGTGGTCGAACCCTGCGCCAGGGTCGCACGGAAGGTGCGATCGAAGGGCAGCCCGCTCAATCCCTGATAGTTGACCCCAACGTTGATGTGATACGGAGCGACGTACGAGCCGATCAGCTTGAACGCGTGCGGCTGATCGTTGGCGCCGCGTCCTCTCGCGTTGGAGGCGATCGTCTGGTTCGGATTGTTCGGATCGACGACGAGGTCGCCGTCGAGCCGCGACCACACATAGGACCCCATCAACTGCCAGCGGTTCGACAACCGCTTGCTGAGCGACAGCTCCAGCCCCTTGTACATCTGCGTGCCGGGGAAGTTGGTGTGGAACGTGACGTTCTGGCCGCGGAACTGCGGCAGGACGTCATACAGCGTGATCGGCCGGTCGTCGCCGGTATTCGCGAGGTTGTCCGGGCCCGGATCGGTCAAGGTCCGCGGCGAATAACCCGTGACCGGGATTCCGGTCTCCGTGTCGACGGTCTGGTTGTTGAACCAGCGCTGCACCCACGACACGTTCATGCCGACGTCGCGGGCCAGCTCGCGCTGGAAGCCGAACGTGATTTCGTCGGTCTTCGGATCCTTGAGATTCGGATCGATCCGGTTGAGCCGCGGCTGCACGGTGCTGAGCGGCGCCGGATCGTACTCGCCCGCGTCCACGATGCCGTTGCCGTTGGCATCGCCGAACCAGCGATACGTGGCCAGGCCGTTGGTGTTGATCGTGTTCGGATTGATGACGTCGGCGAACTCGCCCGTGTACATCACTTCGTAGTAGCGGCTGTAACTTGCCTTGGCGACGTTGCGGCCGTCATCGGTCACCTTCCACACCACGCTGGTGCGCGGCGCAAGCGTGTTCCAGTTGAAGCCGGCGTCGAGCTTCGGATACGTGGTCGGCGCATACCAGCGGCCGCCGCCGCCGCTCTGCTCGGGCAGGTAGCCGTCGTAGAACGACCAGCGGAGTCCGAGGTTCAGCGTCACGCGCTTGTACGACGCCCGATCCTGGACGAACGCGGCGAAGTTGCGCATGTGCGTTTCCTGCACGAGCGGCGTGTTGTAGGCAAGGATCTGCGCCGGCTGCGGCACCCCGTTCGCGTCGTTGCGGAACTGGAGCCGCGTGTCGTTGAAGACGCCGAACCCGTCGGTGCCCCAGCCGACCCATTGTTCGAAGCCGCTCTTCAACTGATGGCTGGCGCCGAGGAAGTCGTCGAGGTACTGCGTGAAGGCGATGTTGGTCTGGTAACGGTACGCGTCGCGCAGGCGTTCACCGGTCGGCTCGGGACCGTCGAAGAAAATACCGGTGGTCAGGTTCTGCATCGTCGAGGTCTTCTGCCCATCGGGCAGCGCGTAGAACTCGTCGGCGAACCGGCTGGGCCAGTGCATGTGGAAGTAGGTGGACGACGCCTCGAGGAAGCGTGTCTGAGATACCACCGACGTCCAGTTCAGGTTGAACAGGTTCTTGGGCGACTGCTGGTTGATGGTCCCGATCGGGTTGGGCTGCGTCAGCCCGGCGCCGCGATTCGGCTGGAACTTCTTGTTGTAAGTCCAGAACCCCGAGAGCTGGTTGCCGCGGGCGATCTCGGTGTTGACGCGCGCCGTGTAGTTGCGGAGGTTCGACTTGAAATCTTTCGGGAAGCCGATGACCTGCTCGAGCGTCGTGTAGTCACGCGCGGACCCGAACCACCAGAGGCGATCGCGGAGGATCGGGCCGCCGCCGTCGGCATTGAAATCGTTCAGCTTCAGCAGTCGCGTCCCTGCCGTGATGCCCTGGGCGCGAAGCTCGTCGTCGACGTTGTCGCCGGCGAACTGTTTGCCGGTGCCGCTGTAGAACACCGATCCCTTCATCATGTTGCTGCCCGACTTCGGGATGATGTTGATGTTGGCGCCGCCGCCGCCGCCGATGTCGGCGCCCATGGCTGCCGTGTCGACCGAAATCTCTTCGGCGGCGTTGTAGTCCATGTAATACATGGACCCGTAGTTCTGCGGCGTGTCGGCCGTGACGCCGAAGTAGTTCAGGTTATACGTCGCCGCACCGTGAGCGACCATGCCGGTCGACGTCGCGGCGTTGAGCCCGGCCGGATCCTGCCGCACCATGACCATGCCGGGGAGGACCGTGGCCGATCCGAAAATCGATCGCGACGTCGGGATGGTCTGCAGCGTCTGGTTGTCGAGCCGCTCGCCGATCTTCGCGTTCTCGACGTCGACGACCGGCGACTCGCCGCGCACGGTGATCGTTTCCTGGAGCGTCGCCACTCTCATCTGCGTGTCGACGCTGACCGTCTGGCGCACCGGCACGACAATGTCGGCGCGAACCAGCTTCGAGAAGCCCGGCAGCTCGAACGTCAGGCTGTAAGTTCCCGACGGCACGGCCGGAAATCGGTACATGCCGCGGTCGTTCGTGACGGCCGTCGGCGCGCCCATCGCCGCCGGTCCTTTCAGCGTGACGGTGACGCCCGGCAGCACGCCGCCCTGATCGTCGACGACTTTGCCGACCAGCTCACCAAAGTTCTGGCCGGTTTGCGCCGCGAGTGTTGAGGGGGAAAGCACGAGAACGCCAAGGGTGCAGACAACGCCGATACAGCGATAGAACCGTCCCATCTGAACCTCCCACCAGTCAGTGTCAGAGAAACGACTGCTGTGTCTTACACCAATGGGAGGGAAAGTGATAGCGCGTTGTTACGAAGAGCTGGCGTCCGACCGCGGTGTCGGTGCGCCAGCCAAGCTCAACGGCGTGTTCAGCTGCCGCTTTCCATCTTCTTCCACTTCGCGACGTAGGCCTCGACGTTGTCCCGGGTGACGACGTCGAGGCCCGAATCGATGATCGTCGCCGGGGGCATCTTGCCGTGCTTGATGTCGTAGAGCAGCTTGACCGGCTCGCTGCCCCAGCCGAAGTACTTCTGGCCGACCAGCACGGCGACCTTGCCTTCGCGCATCAAGTCGAGCGCCGGCTGGATGGTGTCGAAGGCGACCAGCTGGGTCTTCGCCGGGTCGATCGCCGCGCTCGCGTTGCGCGTGAAGACGGGCCAGCCGCCCGTCGACAGCCAGGCGGCAAGATCGGGATACCGGTTCGTGCCGGTCGCGATCAGTTCGGCGCAGCGGACCGTGTCCTCCTTGATGTCGAACACTTCGACGATCTGGATGCCGGGCGCTTTCGCGAGCGCCTCCTTCATGCCGTCGAGGCGGCGCTGCAGGTTGGTGGCGCCCATGCTGGTGATGATCGCGACCTTGCCCCTGCCGCCGATGCGCCGCACGGTCTCCTCGCCGAGGATGCGTCCGCCGGCGTAGTCGTCCACCCCGTAGAACGCGATGCGCTTCGACTTCGGCGCGTCGGAGTCCCAGGTGACGACGGGGATCCCCGCGTCCATCGCCTTGTTGATCGTCTCGGTGAGGAAGTCGCCGTTCAACGTCGAGATCGCGATGCCGTCGACTTTCTGCGTGATCGCCGACTCGAGGATCTCCTTCTGCTTCAGCTGGTCGGCCGACGTCGGGCCGCTCCAGATGATGTCGACGTTGCCGTACTCCTTCGCCTGCCGCTCGGCGCCGACCTTCGCGTAGTTGAAGACGGGCAGGTCGATCGCCTTGGGGATCACCATGAACCGCAGGCGCTGCGGGGCGGCCGGGTTGGCGCCGTTCGAGCCGCCGCACGCGGACAGCGACAGGATCAGACACACCCCGAGCACGAGACTCTTACGCATCAGCGGCCTCCGTCTTCGTCACCGGTGGACGAATCTTATCGGAGGTTGGTCCAGTCCGCTAAGATCGCGGCATCATGATCGGCGCATTGCTGCTGTCGGCGGCCTTGTTGCGGCACCTGCCGCCCCCCGCCACGCCACTCCAGCCGCACGCCTACGCCGTCGCGATGGCTGCCTTCTCGCATCATCCCGCCGACGCGTTTCACTACCGCAGCTTCATCACCTCGGTCGGCGGTCACGCGTTCGACATCAGCGGCGGCGGCGGCGTCGGCCTGTCGCCCGCGCTCGCCATCGAAGGGGAGCTCGTCTACGGCGGCACCGTCTCGACGCCGCAGTTCACGTTCTTCGAAGAGCAGGCCCGCGACATCCTGCTCAACGGGCTGGTGCGCTATCGCGCCGCGGCGATGCCGCGCGTCTCGCTGATTGGGGGCGGCGGTTACGCGTGGACGCGGACGTCAGAACATCCGGTGCAGGGCTCGCGGCCCGCCTTGTGGTGGCACGGCCTGACCTTGACCGCCGGCATGGATGTCACCATTGTCGACGCCGCTCACGCCGCGTTGGCGCCGTCCTTCCGCGTGCGATGGATCGACCGGCCCGACGCCGTGGACGGCGGGAACGGGCTTGGCGCCTTCACGTTCCAGGTCGGCGCAACCGTCATCGTCCGTTAGCGCCACCTCATCTGCCGGCGCGGTTGAACCAGTAGAGCAGGATGCCGTACCCCACGCCCGCGGGATCCGTCGTCTTTGCGGTCTGGAACGCCATGAACCGGCCGTCGGTGGAGACGACGGGGTTCGACGCCTTGCCGCCTTCGTAGTCGTTGAAGTGCGTGAGCCGCACGAAGTCCTTCCCCGTGCCGTCGAGCTTCAGTTTCCAGATGTCGATGTTGCCGGACCCGCGCACGCCGCCGAGCGTCTCGACCTGGCGATCCGCCTCGACGCACGTGTACTGACCGTCGGGAAAGATGCCCTCGACCTCGTTGTAGGTGCCCGGCGCTTTCGAGAAGTTGGTGACCGCCTTCGTCTTCAGATCGATGCCCATGACCGAGGCGAGCCCCTTTGGCTCGTAACAGGTGAAGGTCAGCTTGCTGTCGTTGTCGTAGAAATCCTGCGCCTCGATCGTGCAGCTGCCGTCCGTGCTCTCGTAGACCACCGTCTTGTTGCGGAGCGCCGGCGTGCCGTTGTCGACCACGACGTCGGCGATCATGAGCCGCGACGCGCCCGACGGAATCTCGGGCATCTGCGCGTGCACCTGCGAGTAGGCCACCTTCATGCTCTTCTTCGAGATCGCCATCCCCTCGCTCATGCGCTCGTTGAACTTGACCGGCTTCGATCCCCGCGCCCTGTTCAGGAACCACAGCTCGTTATCGCGCGTCCGGCTGACCCGGATGTCCTCGAAGTGATCCGGCCCGATCAGGATGTAGTCGCCGCTGACCAGGTGCATGACGCGCAGGAACGCGGCCGCCGGCACGCCGCAGGTGAGACAGCGGATGGCGCGCGTCTTCAGATCGATCGTCATCGCATCGCCGAAGCTCTTGGCCATGAACGCCACGCTCTGGCTGTCGGGCGAGATGTCGGCGCGCTCGCCGAACTGGGTGAGCGCTTCGATGTGCGCGGGCAGCCGATCGAGCTGACTCCCCGCGAGGCGCTGCGCCGGGACGGGGCGGGACGTCGCCTGAAGAAGCACGAACACGAACGCGGCGGTTGCGGTCTTCATGGCGGGTAGTCTAACCTTCGAGCGCGCGCCGGGACCGCAAAGAGTACCGCGCGCGAAAATCGCCGAGGAGGTAACGATGCGTGGGTTCGTGGTGGCGGCGTTGGCCCTGGCGGCCGTCATTCCGTCGCAGGGGGGTCAACCGTTGATCAAGGTCGACGTGTCGCTCGGCGACGTGTCGATCAACAAAGTCCCGCAGCTCGTCGCGGCGGACCAGGGCATCTACGCCAAGTACGGGCTCGACGTGCACCAGACCATTTCGGCCGGCGCCGCGCGGGCCGCGGCCGCATCAGGCGTGGTCGTCCCCGAGAGTTACGTGAAGCGCGAGACCGGCGGGGAAGCGCCGATTCAGGTCGGCGGCGGATCGCCCATGATCCACGGCGTCGTCGTCAATGGCCGTCCGGCCCGCGTCATCGTCCTCACTCAGGAGCCGATGGCCATGGATCACGTGATCGCGAAGCCGGGCATCGGCGGCATTGCGGACTTGAAAGGGAAGCGGCTTGGATTCTCGGGCGTCGGCGCGGTGACACATTTCAGCGCGCTCGCACTCGCCGGGAAACTCGGCTGGACGCCAGAGCGCGACATTACGCTCGTCGGCGGATCCGCGACGCTCGATGCGCTGAAGCAGGACAAGGTCGACGCGATTCTCGGCAGCGCGATGGTCATCGCGCTCGCGTCGGGCGCAGGGTTCAAGGACGTCGGCGACCTGACGACCTACAAGATTCCAATGGCCGGCTCCGGCGTCATGGTCGACAAGGCGTTCCTGTCGGCCAACCGCGACACCGTGCTGCGTTTTCTCAAGGCCGACATCGAGGCGACGGCGCTGATGCAGAAGGATCGCCGCGTGTTCGACGCGGCGCTGGCGAAATGGTTCAACATCACCGACGCCTCGACCCAGGCTGGCATGTTCGCGTACGTCAACAAGTTCGAGAAGAAGCCGTACCCGGCGATCGACGGCGTCAAGCAGGTGCTGGCGATCTACGACTCGCCGGAGATGCGGAAGCACAAGGCCGAAGAGTTCTATGACTCGTCGCTCGTCGCGCAACTCGACAAGAGCGGATTCCTCGACAACCCCAGGTAGGCCCCAAATCAAGCCCCAGATTCAACAATGACGCGACTGCTGTCGGCCCTCGCCGCTGCCGCCGGAGCCTGGTGCCTGGTGCACGGCTCCGCGCTGGTGACTCAGGGCGTCGGCCTGAACCGTCAGACGCCGGGCAAGCCGATTGGAACGATCGCCACGCGCGGCGACCTCATCGTCTTCACGCTCGACGATGGCGTCCTTGGCAAGGCGAACCTGTTCGACCTGGCGAAGCACACGCTGCGCTTCACCCCGGAGCGCGGCGGCTATCGCGTCGAGAACGCCGCGTTCGCCTGGGACGGCGACTTCGGCGCCGAGGTTCCTCCGCGCACCGCGGTGTCACTGCGGAACTTTTCGTTCCCGTTCTCGGGCAGCCAGTGGAACGCGCTGGCCGTCGAGACGACGGGCGCGATCGGGTTCGGCGGAGGCGTCACGATCGGGCGATTCGATCAATTGCAGAACGCCGCGACGGCGCTCGTCGACAAGACCCCGTCCATCTGCGTCTTCATGAAGCCCCGCATGTCGGGCCCGAAGTTCGTGAAGGAGCTGGCCGATCGCGTCGTCATCACCTGGACGCTGACGGAGCCCGCCGGCGGCATCCAGGATTTCACCTGGAAGCCGACGGTGAATCGATTCCAGGCGGTGCTCTCGAAGGACGGGACGATCCAGATGTCGTACGACGAGGTCGCCGCGAAGGACGCCATCGTCGGCGTGTACCAGGCGGCGGGTGCGGGCCCCGATCCGGCCGCTGTGGCGGCGGTCGACTTGTCCGACGCGAAGAAGGCCGACGGTCCGTTCACGACCGTCTACGAGTCGTTTCACTACCTGACCCTTCCCAATCACCGCGATCTCACGTGCACGGTACTGAGTGCGCTCGGCGACAAGTTCGACTTCCTCGCCTACTACGCCGACTTCCGCGTCGACAACCAGGAAGCGGGAACCCCGAGCAACGGGCCGCTCGGCGGCGGGCCGACCGGCGGCGCCGTTACCGGCATCGGCGCGGAACAGAAGAACCTGGCGTCGTACTGCACGCAGGGGCGCTTCCAGTGGCAGTACATTCAGCCCGTCTACGTCGGCTCGAACCAGATGCAGGAGTATCCCCCTGCCGGCCACAGCGACACGAGCACGCGCAACATCGGCTCGTACCTGCAGCAGCTCGGCCGCCGCACGCCGGACGGCCGCATCCCGGCCTACGACTACGCGCTGTCGCAGATCGGCCACGAGATGGGGCATCGGTGGAGCGCGTTCGTCTCGGCGCGGGTGAACGGCGAGACCATTCCGCTCGGCCCGACGCACTGGGCGCGCGGGCTGCAGGCGCCGGCGCCGTTCCCGTTCCAGCGGCCGACCGAAGCGTCGGCGATGGGCGGCGGTGTGTGGCAGGACAATCTTGACGGGACGTTCACGCAGCTCGACGACGACTACTACGTGCCGGCGACGGGCTTCTCGTACCTGGATCTCTACCTGATGGGGCTCGTCACGCCGTCCGAGGTGCCGGACTTCTTCATGCTGCGCAACCTGGAGGCGGCCGGCCGCGACGCAAACGGTCGGCCGATCTTCAAGGCGGACAGGACGAAGATCACGATCCAGGACGTCATCGCGGTGCACGGACCGCGGCAGCCCGACGTCGATCACGCACAGAAGCAGTTCAACACCGGCATGGTGGTCATGGTCGAGCACGGGAAGACGCCGAGCCGCGAGCTGATCGAGCGGACCACCGGGATCCGCGCCGCGTGGATCGACTACTTCGCCGCGGTCACCGGGCACCGGGCGTCGATGACCGCGACCGTCAAGTAGCCGCTACTGCGTCGCCTTGTTCGACGACTGGAACAGCTGCGGCGCAAACGCCGCGAGATAGTCGCGCCAGTTCAGCCACGTATGCGCGCCTTCGCTCTCGACGAAGACGGGTGAGAAGCCGTGCTTCTTGAGCAGCTCCACCGTGTTCTTCGTCGTCGTGATCAAACCGTCCTCCTTGCCCGTGCTGAACCAGAGGAGGCGGAGACCGCGTTTTGTGGCCGCGTTGTCGAGCGCGGCGAGATTGGCCTTTTCCCACGCCTCGCCGAAGGGCGGCGGAGGGGTTGCCGGCGCCGCGGCGCCGGGAGCCGCGCCGCGCCCGCCGCCGAGGATCCCCGAGCTGAAGACGCCGACGTAGGCGAACTTGTCCAGGCGCGGTATCGCGACGTTCAGCGTCTGGCTGCCGCCCATCGACAGGCCCGCGATGGCGCGGCTCTGGCGATCGGTCAGGACGCGATAGTTCTTCTCGACGTACGGCATCAGATCGGTGACGAAGTCCTGCACGAAGAGATCGGGCTGGCCGGCTGGCGGAATCGACGGCGCCGCCGCGGGCGCGGGGGCGCCCAGTGCCTTGCCGGCGCCGTTCACGTGGCCTGCCGGCATGACGACGATCATCGGCTTGGCCTTGCCGGTGGCGATCAGGTTGTCGAGGATGAAGCCGGCGCGCCCGACCGAGCTCCACGAGTCATCCACGTCGCCGGCCCCGTGCAGCAGGTAAAAGACCGGGTACTTGTCGCGGCCCGACTCGTAACCGGGCGGGGTGTAGACGTGCATGCGGCGGATCCCGCCGAGCGACGTCGAGTTGTAATAGACCGACGCTACCGCCCCATGCGGCACGTTCTTCGTGTCGAAGACGTCGGACCCGGGCACCACGGCGAGGCTGTAGACGGTGGTGTTGGTCTGGCTGATCGCCGGATTGCGCGAGTCGGCGACGGTGACGCCGTCCACGACGAAGACGTAGCGATAGGCGCCGGCAGGAATCGGGTTGGTCGTCGCTTCCCACACGCCCTCAGCGTTCTTCGTGAACTCGAGCGGCGTACCGCCGCGGCCGATCCCGGGGATGTCGCCGGGCGCGCGCAGCTCGACCTTCTGCGCGTTCGGCGCCAGGATGCGGAACGTGACGCGCCGGTCGCCCTGCACATCGGGCGAGACGACGGTCGGCCCCTGCTGTGCCTGCTGAGCGACGAGCGCGGACGACCCTATCGCACAGCTCGCGCTGACGAGGAATACGAGCAGCTTTCTCATCGGTACCTCCCCGGGGGCCGGTTGCCGGCGCCTCGAGGAGCATTCTATAGGCTGCTACCCGACGTCTGCCATGGTCTCGCCCGACACCCGCTCGAACGCCGTCGACACGCGCAGGAACGCGTCCACGACGTCGGGATCGAAATGCGTGCCGCGGCCGTTGATGATGAGCTTCACGGTGTCGTCATGCGGCAGGCACGGGCGGTAGAGCGATCGCGCGCGGACCGCGTCGTAGACGTCGACCAGCGCCATGACGCGGCCGGCGAGGGGGATCTCGGGGCCGCGCAGGCCCTGCGGATATCCGGTCCCGTCCCAGCGTTCGTGATGCGTGTAGACGATGTCCTTCGCCATCTGCAGCGTCGCGTCGTCGCGCACGCCGACGCGCGACTCGGCGCGCAGGATGACCTCGCGGCCGAGCTCCGGATGGCGGCGCATCTCGATCGCTTCTTCGGGCGTCAGCGCGCCGGGCTTGTTGAGGACGCGATCGGGGATGCCGACCTTGCCGATGTCGTGCAGCGGCGCCAGCCGTGAGAGCAGGTCGACGCGATCCTTCGTCAGGTGATCGCGGAACAGCGGATTGACGGCCAGCGCGTCCGCGAGAAGACGCGCGTACTGCTGCGTGCGCCGCGAATGACGGCCGGTCTCGGCATCGCGGACTTCGGTCAGCGACAGCAGCGTCTGGATCATCAGCCCCTGCGCGGCCGTCTTCTCGTGGCTGGCCTGCGTCGCGCGGCTGCGCTCCACCGTGAAGCGCGCCAGCGTCATCACCGCCAGCGTGAGGACGACGGAGGCCGTCGGCGACAGCGGAGAGACGTAGAGGCGCTGCGCCGACAGCAGCCAGATGGCGCTCCACCACAACCCGAGGGTGAGCGCGCCGGCGCCGAGCAGGCCCGCCGTGACTCCGGCCCCGGCGACGATCGCGGTGATCGCGGCGCCGGCCAGCAGGACGATCAGCAGATCGATCGCGGTCGCGTAGTCGGAGCGATGGACGAAGTCGCGCTGCAGGAGATTGTCGAGCGTAGTCGCCTGCACTTCGACGCCGACGAACTGCGTGTCGAGCGGGGTCGCGACGACCTCGCGCGTGCCGAGCGCAGTCGTCCCGACGAGCACGATCTTGTCGCGCAGCGCGTCGGCGCCGACCGTCCCGTTCAGCACGTCGACGGCGGAGAAATAGGGAAAGCTGCGCTTCTTGCCGCGGAAGCCCACCAGCAGGTTGCTCTTGCCGTCGAGAGGAACCGAGAGGTCTCCCATCGTCAGCGTGGACGCGTTGACCGTCGTCAGGCGCAGCGAAGGATTCGACGCGCCGGTCACCGCCGCGACGGCCGACAGCGCCAGGCTCGGATAGACGCGCCCGTCGAGCTCGGCCAGCAGCGGCGCGCGCCGCAGGATGCCGTCCGCATCGGGCGCGGCGTTGAGGAAGCCCGAACGCGGCGCGGCCTTCGACAGCACCTGCAGGTTGCACGCCGCGCCGGTCGCGCGGAAGAACGGATCGGCCGGCTCGTCGCCGGGCGGCTGCACGATCGCGACGCCGATCGGATGCAGCACGCAGCGGCTCGCCGACGGCCCGCCGGCGTCGAAGGTCAATCCGTAGCCGAGCACGACGCCGTTGTCGCGCAGCACGCTGGCGAGCGCCTGGTCGGGCGCGGTCACCGCAGGCGCGGACTGCGCACCGGTCTCCATGTCATACCGATCGGACTCGGCGAAGATCACGTCGATGGCGACCAGTTTCGCCCCCGAGGCGCGCAGCGCGGTAATCAGCCGGCCCATGACGTCGCGCCGCCACGGCCACTGGCCGACCGCCGCGAGGCTCTTCTCGTCGACGTCGACGATGACCACGCGCCCCATCGGCTTGCGCGCCGGCGTCGACCTCACCACGACGTCGTACGTGGCATCGTCGAGGCGCGAGAAGAACGCCGGCCGATAGATGGCGAGGATGAGCGTGAACAGGACGGGGACGACGGCGCTGAGTACGAACAGCCGGCGTCGCAATGGCTTGAGGGGCTTGAACACCGCCGGACTACCTGACGGTGATCTCGACACGCCGGTTGCGGGGCTCCGGCGTGTTGTCGCGGGTCTTGACGAGCAGGTCGGCCTCGCCGTGCGAGGTCACGTCGACAGTGGCGGGCGGAAGGCCGGCCTGCACCAGGATGCTGCGTACGGCGTTGGCGCGCCTCAGCCCGAGCGCGAGGTTGGACTTGGCCTCGCCCATCGTATCGGTATGCCCGATGATGACGACTTCGGGCACCGAGAGCGCTTTCACCGCGTCGAGGATCGTCGGTACGAGCGCCGCCGACTCGTCGGTCAGCGCATCGGATTCGAATTTGAACTGGAGCGTGAAGTGCCGCGGCGCCGGCGGCAGCGCCGCCAGGGCCTCACCGAACAGCCGCGTCACGTCTTCCGCGCTCATGGTGGTCACGGGGCCCGGCGCCGTGCCGGGCGTGGTTCTCAGCGATCCGCGCGCGCTGGACACATCGATCGATCCGAACTCGTTGTGCACCACGATGCGCCCGGTCACCTGGGTCTCGGGATCGGGCAGCAGCACGATCACCGCCGGCGCCGGCGGCGCCACGGGCGTCGCCGGCGAGACATGCTTGCCGCCGCAGCCGGCCAGCAGGAGAGCGATCAGCCCAAGCTGGAGCCCTCGGCTCCCGCCCCACGCACGAGCCATCGTTCCCCCACCCCTCCTTACGACTCGACCTTGATCGCGACGGTCGTGCCGCGAACGCCGACGATGCCCGACGGCGCCTCGAGGCGGATCGAATCCGGCGCGAGCTTGGCCATCCGTCCGGACACATACACGGCGACGCCGCGCATGAACTTCAGCACCATGCCCAGGCCGCCTTCGCCCGGCGCATACACGTAACGGTCGACGCGCACTTCACTGTTCGGTCCAAGCGAGAGACGGGTGTCGTCCCGCATCGTGATCCCGACCGCGCCATCGCCATCGGTCCGCAGCGTGTCGCTGGCGAAGATGGCGTCGCCCGGCTTCACGGCGGTCGTGCTCTGTCCACGGACGACGTAGGCCGTCCCCGTGACGGTCTTGACGTGACCGGCCGGCACGGGTTGCTGGGCCGCGGCCGGCGCGGCCATCCCGACGACGATTGCGAGAGCTCCAACGGTTCGCAGAAGACCGCTCATGAGTCCTCCAACACTGACAATTGGAACACCGACCTTACAATACTGTGAGGCGGCGCCCGGTGTTATCCCCTGATTCCCTCGAAAAACACAGCGGTGGTGGCTGTTGTGCACCACTTATGCCGTTAGAGTCCGTTGGGCATCCTGGCCCGCGCACGGCGCCCCGGTCGCCGCCTGCATCCGCCAATGCATTACGTTACTTGACGTAATCATTACGTATAATGCCGTGATGACTGCCAACCCGTTCGTCTACGGCGAAGTGGTGACGGCGACCGCGTTCACCGATCGCGACGAAGAGCGCGCGCGGCTGGCGCGCGACCTGGCCGAGGGGCAGAAGGTCTTTCTCATCTCGCCGCGCCGCTACGGCAAGTCGTCCCTGATCCGCGGCGTGATGAAGACCCTCGCGGCCTAACGGATCCTGACCGTCGAGGTGACGGTTGCCGCCTCGAGCTCG